>Ga0326727_10021771_pt1 | contig 12493 bp, 10 predicted proteins | sample MB2enrmetagenome_FD_207643 | JGI IMG/M metagenome (GOLD analysis project Ga0326727, IMG submission 207643) | Lab enriched peat soil microbial communities from McLean, Ithaca, NY, United States - MB29MY | ecosystem: Environmental > Terrestrial > Soil > Wetlands > Peat | place: USA: New York...
ATGAAGTTCGCCGTCAAGCTGGCCAGAACCTCCACGGATCGCAATGCGGCCCTCGATCGCATCGAGCGGGATGTGGACCGCATCGCCTCGCTGGTGGCCGACATTGTGGAGATCGCCTTCATCGAGAGCGGCCCCGCCGTTCAGGGCGCTGAGATTGCGCGCCTTGGAGAGATCGTCGATGAAGTGGTGCGCGACTGCCAGGTGGAAGCCGAAATTCGCGGCTGCCGCATCGCGGTGAATGGCCGGCTGGACGGCGAGGTTCTGGGCAATGGCGAACTGCTGCGGCGCGCGGTGGAGAATGTGCTGCGCAACGCGATCCGCTATGCGCCCCAGGATTCCACTATCGACGTTTCCCTCGCTGAAGATTCCCGCGCCGCGACCGTAGTCATCCGCGATTATGGACCGGGCGTTCCCGAGGACGCGCTGGCGCGGATCTTCGATTCCTTCTTCCGCGTCGAAGAGGCCCGCGACGCCATGGGTGGAGGATCGGGGCTGGGCTTGTCGATTGCGCAACGAGCCGTGCAAGTGCATCATGGCGTGATCGCCGCGGAGAACGCCTCGCCCGGCTTGCGCTTGCGAATTACGATTCCGCTTTGCACCGCGCCCGCGGCGGATTGACGCGAGTTATCGAGGTCGATCGCGTCCGTTTCGCTGCCCCGCAGCACTTAAGAATTCTTAAGGTTCAAAATCGGCAAACCGTAGTGTAATCCTCTCAATGCCTCATGCGGAGAAACGAATACGCGAGGCAATTGAGGAGATTGAAATGAAGCGTTTCTTCGGTATTGCTTTGACACTCGTGCTGTTTGCTGCGCCAGCGCTTGCCAGCAAGAAACCCCCAACCGTGACCATCCCGGCGGCCGTGCAGGTTGGATCGGCGCAGGTTCCCGCGGGCGATTACACACTGACGTGGACAGGTTCCGGATCGAACGTTCAGGCCACTCTGGCGCAGAGAGGCAAGACAGTTGTCGCGTTCCCGGCGACGGCGGTCGAAGGGAAGAATAACCCCGGAGTGGAGACTCATGCTCAGGGCGCAGTGCAGGTTCTGGACAGAATTCAGCTGGACAACGTCACCCTGGTCCTGGGCAGCGCGCCACACTCCGGACAGGAGTAAGCCGGTTGAGGCGGAAAGACTCCGCGGACATTGCAGGCCGGCGACGGGTGGATCGCCGGTGGACCGCGATGCGGGAACATTCCTTCCCGCTCTCACCTGCCAACCTCATCGAACTTCCTCCGTGCGGCGAAGAAGAAGCATCCGTCCGGGCGCCAGCCCCATGCGGCCGGCTTCTCCTTCGCCGTTTTTTTCTTCGTTCTCCTTGATCCGGCGCGATTAACGGCCCGCTTGCGCGAAGACCGATCCGCGAGGCGCGAAGCCGCCCCGTTTGCGGTCAAGGGAGCCAAGCGCATGGCTCTTCCGCGCGGTCTGCGCAGAAGAAGACGCGAAACCCCTCTGGCTTGTGCCTCTCCGTCCACTGGCGGCCGTTGATGAAATACGGCTTGGCCCAGGCCTCGCTGTCGATGGTGCGCGGCGCAACCACCGAAACCGATCCGCTCGCGTTCGCCGGGTAACCCGTGCGCGGATCCATGATGTGGGCGTAAGTGCGTCCCTCCGCGCGGAAGAACTTCTCGTAGCTGCCGGAGGTGGAGAGCGACATATCCTCCAGGAAAACCTCGGCCACGGTGCGGCGGGGGTTGCGCGGATCTTTGATGCCCACCCGCCAGCCTCTTGGTACCGCGGGAGGAGCGCCCAGTCCATAAATTGTGCTGGCCGACCCCGCGACCAAGGCGATCTGGAAGCCTCGCTGCCTCAGCACATTCACCATGCGATCGACAGCGTAACCCTTGCCGATTCCGCCCGGATCGAGTTCCACGCCGGGGCGGTCGAATTGCACCGTGCGGCTGGCCGCGTCCAGGGAAACGTGCCGGTAGCCCACTTTGGGAAGGACGGCCTCCACCTCCGCCGCGCTGGGCAGGCTGCCGAAGCCCTTGTAAAAGCCCCACAGCTTCAGCAGCGGTCCCACCGCAATATCGAAGGCCCCTTCGCTCTCCCGGCTGTATGCCATGCATGAGGAAAGCAACTGGAACAGCTCCTCCGCAACCCTGACCGGCTCATGGGCGGCGCGGCGGTTCATCGCGCTCCATTCGCTGTCAACTCGGTAATGGGAGAGCATGGCGTCGAGCCGCGCGGCCTCGGCGAAGGCGGCGTCTATCGCCGCCTCCATCTCCGCCCGGTCGTGCCCATAGAGGGCGATGGAGAACGTCGCGCCCATGGCGTCGAAGTGCTCATCGAGGCGCGGCAGTTCGGTCGGTCCAGAGCCGGTTTCCGCCACGGTTATTCCATCTTCCCGCCCGCCGCAGCGGGAGTTCGTCCGGCTACGCAGCGGCTCACGACTTTTTCGCCGCGGCCAGAATCTTGTCGCGCACGGCGCTGTAGCTGAACACGACCTCCGAGATGGGCGCTCCGGCGAGCTCGTTGCGGCTGAGGTCGCGCTGGCCGATTCCCAGGTCTTCGCCCAGGCGCACCATGCTGTCGGAGTTGGCGAAGGGCGCCGTTCCGCGGTCGGCCATGGGATCGAAGCCCATCACGGCCATCGCCACCGCATCGGTGGCCACGCAGTTCGTCCCGGCAATCAGAACGCCGGGGTTGACCGCCGCCTGGGGCCGGTTTGGACTTCCGTAATTGGTCTCCGCCCCGGTAGCCGTCCGAACGCCGTCAATGATCGCCAGGTGGACGGGCCGCGCCGAGCACAGTTCCGCGACGATGCGCGGAATCCGGTAGCCGGCGTCCTTGGGCAAGCTGAGGTCCTTCTGCTGCGGCGCGCTCTTGGAGGGCATGCGGCGCGCAAAGTGGAAGGTCCCGCCGCGTCCGCCGTGAGGGCGAATGCTGGGCTCGTCCACCCCGGCGCCCTCGCCGTAGATGGTGATGGGAGTGGCTCCGTAGACGTTCTTCATCGACAGGGTGACGCCCGTGGCCGCGTGTTCCTTCAGCTTGGCGAGCGAGACGAAGACGTCGCAATCCTCATAGGAATGGTTCAGATCGTAGCCGGGATAGATCAACCCCCCGCCGGGCACCATGAACCGCGAGTACTTCTTTCCCCGGCCCAGGTAGTTGGTGTTCTCGAACTCCACGTTATCGGCGGCGCTCAGAATCTCCCGCGGCTGCCAGTTCATCGACAGCATCACCTCTTCCAGGGTCTCGGCGGTGGACCAGGGGCCTTCAACCACGCGGATGCGGCGGGCGCCGGCCTTGCCCATCAGGTGCACCACCGCGGCGATCACGCGGGGATTCGTCCAGAAGGTATCCTCCATCTTGGCCGTGCCCAGCCGCTGCCAGCGAACGCCGATGAGGTTGATCTTTACCGCGACCGTCTTACCCTTCACCAGCCGGTCCAGGCCGCCCAGTTGATCGAACATGGTCTCCAACGCGGGCAGAAGCTCGGGACCATAGGTCTTGCACTTGGCCACGGCGACCCGCCCCGCCGGGCCGGTTGGCGCGGCGCTCCACGCGGGCAATGCGGGCAGCGCCAGCAGGGCGCCGGCTCCCACCAGCAATTCTCTCCTGGTCAAATCTCTTTTCATTGCGGTCTCCTTCAGCTCCTAGCTCTCCAACTCGACGGCGCCATACACGGCAATGCGCGGCAAGGCCAACTCCGCCCCGCCGGCCTCTTGAGGAGCCCATTCGAGCGCGGCGGGCGAGGCCAGTTCCGGGCTCACCAGGCGGGCCGACTTAGCCGGCTCCTTCACGTAGAAGAGAGGTCCATCGCTCGCCGGCCGGCGCGAGTAGTTCAACATGTGAATCACTCCCCGCCCGCCTTGAGCGGAGGCCTGGTAGAAGAAATTCATCGACGACGCGTTATACAGGCGCAGCAGATCGTTCCTGTGACTGACGATGTTCTGGATGTCCGCCACCGTATCGTAGGTGTTGGGGTGATCTTCCTTGCAGACCGCCAGGCGGCCCTTGCCCAGCGCGCGCAGGCTGAAGAGAAGGTAGGGTTCTGCCGCCGCGGGCTCACCCTCCGGGTTCGGCCATTTGGAAGGCACGAAGAGTGTGCCGCCGCCCTTGGCGAAGGCGATCAGCTTCTGCCGCAGTTGAGCCTCCGGAGGCTCCTGATCGACGTAGTAGATGGCCTGCAGGCCGTCGAAGGAGGCGGCTGCCGCCCGCGACCGCGCCATCACCCGAAACGGCTCGCGCAGCCGGGGAAGCAGGTTGACCGCCTCCTCGCCCAGGAACCAGTTGGGTCCGGCGAAATCCGAGATCACGGCCAGCAGGCCCGCCGCCTCATAGCTCCGGGCCTGTTTGTGCTGCTCGAAGAAGGCTGCCATGCCGGCGACTTTGTTCCAGGCATCCAGGGCCGGCTGCTTCCTGGCGGCCAGGTCGGCGCGCAGCGCATCGTCCAGCGAGATCACCCACCTTCCGCCGTAGCTCGCGGGATCGGCCACGGCCAGCATGTAGGCTTCGGCGGACGGCGCCGGCTGCGGCGGCGGATCGAATTCGACCCACGCGCTTTTGCCGGGCGCGAGCGCCCGCGCGATGCGCAGGACCGCTCCGTTGGAATCGACCCAGGGCAGATTCGTCGGGCCGCCAACCTGATTCACATCCTGCGGGATGCCGGGCCATTTGCCGTCGGAGATGCCCAGGACGGGCGAGTTCGCCGTCCCCGCCATGTGGGCGTGTTCGCACCGCGGGATCACCGGGATGCCGGCGTTCGCGGGCGCGTCGCCCTCCATGAGGACGGCGGCCAGACCCGTCTGCTGGGCGGCGGCAATGGCAGCCTGCCTGTCCGCCTTCCCCTCGATCACACCGGCGAAGTCGAGTCCGGCCTGGCGGCCTTTCTCGATCAGCGATTTGAGCGCCTGTTGCTGGGCGGCATCTTCCGGCAGACCCGAGGCCCAGCTGACCACCAGGCAATTGACCGGCGTACCCGTGACGACCACCAGCGAGGCCGGATCGAGCCAGGCGAGAAGCAAATCGGCCGTCTCCGGCGAAAAGCCCTTCGCATTCTTGCGCAGCGCGATGTCCAAGGGGCCGGCCGGCCACCGCATCGGTACGGACTCTGTGCTTAGAGCCATGGTCCCATGCCTCCCAATTCTTCCGTTGAGATTGCGGATTCAACTGGAAAATATGTTCTGGATTCCCGGCTACGAACGATACACCCGTTGCCTCTACCGGCGCAATAGACGGCGCTGACCGGCGGCAGTTCAATCTTCGATCTCTCCCCTGGCCCGCGGCAATGGGATAATGAAAAACATGCGCACTGAACTGTTCCTAGCAAGTCTTGCCGGAATCGACACCGAACTGCTGGCCGTGCTGGCCGCCGATGCACAGACCTCGAAGGCCCCCGACGCCCGGCCCGAGCCCGTGCTGCTGGCGGCGGACGAAGCGGTGAAGGCCGCCGCGGCCGCCGTGCTGCTGACCGGCGAATACAAGGCCGGCGCCAATGAAACGCTGCTGCTGCATGCGCCAGCCGGCCTCCAGGCCAAGCGCCTGCTCATCGTCGGCCTGGGCAAGCAGGCCAAGGCTACGGTCGATAAGCTCCGGAACGCCGCGGGAACCGTCGTCCGCTTCGCCAAGCCGCGCGGCATCCGCGAGCTGGTCTTCGCGCTGCCGGATGCGGAAGTTCTGCCTCCGGCCCCGTGCGCCCGCGCCGCCGTCGAGGGCGCGTTCGTAGGCGACTTCGATCCCGACACCTATCGCAGCGACCGCAAGGATCAGAGCATCCAGTCCTTCACCGTCGCCGCCTCCGCCAGCTCAGACCGGGCCGCGCTCGAAGCCGCATTCGCCAACGGCGTGATCGTGGGCGAGAGCCAGAACTTCACCCGTTCCCTGGTCAACGAGCCCGGCAACAAGCTAACGCCCACCCTGCTCGGCCAGCGCGCCGTGCTGATGGCCGCCGAAGTCGGCCTGGGCTGGGAGCTCCACTCCACCGAAAAGCTCCACGAACTGAAGATGGGCGCATTCTGGAGCGTCTCGCAGGGCTCGGCAGAACCGCCCGCGCTGATCGTCCTGCGCTATGAGCCGGAGGGCGTGACCGATGGCCCGGTGCTCGGGCTGGTCGGCAAGGGCATCACCTTCGACAGCGGCGGCGTCTCCATCAAGCCGGCCGAGAACATGGAGAAGATGAAGTACGATATGGCCGGCGGCGCGGCCATGATCGGAGTCATGCGCGCCATCGCCCTGCTCAAGCCCCGCGTGCGCGTCATCGCCATCGTCTGCGCCGCCGAGAACATGCCCGACGGCAAGGCGCAGAAGCCCGGCGACGTGCAGACCGCGATGCCCCTGTCTCCGGACCGGCCGGGTAAGACCATCGAGATCATCAACACCGACGCCGAGGGCCGCCTGGTTCTGGCCGATGGGCTTACCTATGCGAGGCGACTGGGCGCGACTCACCTGATTGACGCGGCCACCCTCACCGGCGCCTGCGTGGTGGCTCTCGGCCATGTGAACTCCGGCGCCTTCTCGAACGACGACGCTGCGTGGGCCAAGTTCGATGCGGCGCTTGCCACTTCGGGCGAGAAGTTCTGGCGGCTGCCCCTCGGCGAAGAGTACGCCGAACAGATCAAGAGCGACATCGGCGACATCAAGAACACCGGCGGGCGCTGGGGCGGCGCGAGTACCGCGGCCGAATTCCTGAAAGTCTTTGTGGAAGATACTCCGTGGATTCACCTGGACATCGCCGGCATGGCCTGGGTGGAAGACTCGAAGCCGTACATTGCCAAGGGGCCGAGCGGGGTCGCCGTGCGCTCGATCCTGGAGTGGGTGCGGAGCTACTAGGCCTCGGGCCCTATTGGAGTGCAGCGAAGCCCACCCTGGCCGCAAAAATCCGCCGCGGCGGACGGCGAGGGCGGGGCACCCAGCTCGGTATAAGTGAGATGCAAACGGACATTCCTATTTTTCTGAGGTAGGTGGCCCACTCATCACGGCATCCGGGACTGTGCCCCGTTCATCGCGGCTTTATCGCGATGAGCGGGTCTTCGAACCAAGCCGCATTCCGACTACAATAGCGCCATGCCCCGCGGGCTGAAGCGGTTCCAGAGAGCAGAAGCTCTCCACTTCATCACGTTCAGTTGCTTTCACCGACGTCCGTTCCTTGAAGAGCCGGGCCCCAAGGAGATGGTGGAAGCCATTTTGGAACAGACCCGGGCACGTCATCAGGCCAGGGTTTATGCTTACGTGCTGATGCCCGAACATATTCACTTGCTCATCAACGAGCCGCCATCCATCCTCGTTGCGCAGTTTCTGAAGGCGTTCAAGCAGGTCACTTCCCGCAAGCTGAGAGGCGATCGCCCGCAGTTCTGGCAGGACCGCTATTTTGACTCCAACATTCGCGGCGAGGCAGCCCGCTCCGAAGTGATTCGCTACATCCATCGCAATCCAGTGAAGCGTGGATTGGTCGCATCACCCGAGCAGTATCGATGGAGCAGCTTCAATCACTATGCTACCGGAATTCGGGGAGTGGTTGAGATCGAGTCAGAGTGGACGGCGAGACTCCGAAGCCCACTCATCGCGATGAAACTGCGATGAATGGGGCACAGATTTGACTGTTTGGAAAGGACAGGCGGAGGACAGGATCATTGGGCAGCCACCTGCCAGAAAAGGTGGGATACCAAGACCTCGCTCATCTCTTCGGCCGCTTGTAGAACGGCAGTGGCACCTGCTTTGCCCTCACCCGGTTGGCGCGGACCTGGACGAGAACGTCTTCGCCGGAGGAGGCAACGGCGGCGGGCGCCAGCGCCAGCGCGATATTGGTCTTGAGGAAGGGCGCGAACGAGCCGGATGTGACCCGCCCAATCTCTTCTCCACGAAGTGAGAGCACGGAGTGCCCGTCGCGGGCGATGCCCCGCTCCACCATCTCCAGGCCAACAATCCTGCGCCTGGGACCGCCTGAAGCCTGCACCGCCAGCAAAGCCTCGCGGCCGATGAACTGGCCCTTGTCGAGCTTGAGAAAGCGCTCCAGGCCGGCCTCGAAGACGTTGATCGAGTCGGAGATTTCGTGGCCGTAGAGGCTCATGCCGGCCTCCAGGCGCAGCGTATTGCGCGCGCCCAGGCCGCAGGGGCGGATGCCGAACTCCGCGCCCGCATCCATCAGCGTGTTCCACATCTTCGTGGCCGTAGGCTCGTCGGCGGGCAGGTAGAGCTCGAATCCGTCCTCGCCGGTGTAGCCGGTGCGGGCGATCAGCACATTGGGCACGCCCGCCACCGCGCCCCACGCGAACCAGTAGTTTCTTATCGCGGCCAGATCGACTTTGGTCAGCTTTTGCAGGGTTTCAAGGGCGCGCGGGCCCTGCAATGCGAGCTGCGAGTAATAGCTGGAGTAATCGGCGATATGGATGGAGGGCCACGCGCCCACCTGCTCGCGAATCCAGGCGTAGTCCTTGTCCTTGGTGGCGGCGTTCACCACGAGCAGGTAGTCGTTGGGGCTGAGGCGATGGACGAGAATGTCGTCGACGAATGTGCCCTCGGGAGTGAGCAAGGCGGAGTACTGGATCTGGCCGTCCCGCAGGCGCGAGGCATCGTTCATGGCGATGTGCTGAATGGCCGCGAGTGAGCCGGGACCGCGAAACTGGATCTCTCCCATGTGGCTGACGTCGAAGAGGCCCACGCCGGTGCGGACCGCCAGGTGTTCGGCAATCAATCCTCCACCAGCACCGGGGTACTCGACCGGCATATCCCAGCCGCCGAAGTCCACCATTCTGGCCTTGAGGGCGCGATGGATGGCGCTGAGAGGGGTCTTCTTGAGTTGTGAGGCGGCAGGCTGGGCGGGTGTGGGCTGATCTGGGAGACTCATGGAAGCGGTCCTCCGGGCGGTGCGGCGGTGCTGTGGTTACGATAGGGATTGAGCGGCGGCGGGGTCAAACCGCCCGCGGCGAGGCGAACGCCGCTTGTGGGGCCACCTGCGGCTGGGCGGACGTGAGCGTCGGGCTGCTTTTCACCTGCGCCGCGCCCGCCAGAATGAACTCACGCTCAGATACAAAAAGACCAGCACAACTCCGGCGCTGGCCAGGAACGTCCTGTGATCGGGGCCGTGCGCGTAGCTGGCCCTGGCGCGCCAAAGGGTGGGGACAAAGATGACGGCGGGCAGCAAAAAGACGGCGCCCATGACTTCAAGCCAGAGGATGCCGCCCACGCGGCGGAAGGGGCGCAGGAAGCCGCCGACGCCTCTCGCGATGCGCTTCGTAACCTGACCGGCAGCCTGTCCGGTGGCGCGGCTTTGGGCGGCGGCGGAGGCGGCTGGACCGCCGGGCGCGGCAGCGGCAGCGGCGGCGGGCGCGCCGGCGGCGACGCGCTGGCGGGCGATGCGCCCGGCGACGCGCATGCCGATGCCCAGGGCGCGGCCAATGGAGTGAGGCTTCATTCCGTTTATGATGGTAGCAGCGACCCTTGCCCAGCTGGTTTTTTCGTGCTCGCCGCCGCTTTCCAGTTGCCGCGAAACGCGGATGGAAGTAATGTAGATGAATCCTGCGCTGCGACCGCGATTCGTATGGGTCGGCCGCCGCTCCTGGAGGTACCTATGAAATCCCGTCTGCGCGAACTGATTCAGCAACTGGGCGAGGCCATCCACGAGTCGGTCATCGAGAGCGAACAGATCGCCGGGGTGGTGCAGGATATTCGCAAGCACGGATTCGACGTGCTGCTTATGCTGGAAGCTACGATCGGCCTGAACGAGGTGGCGGCCAAAGAGGCCGGGATCGCCGACGGTGGCGCGGCGCAGGGCGGCGTGGCCGGCCCGTTCACGCAGAACGATCTGCACTTTCTGCGCTCGCTGCGCATCGCGGTTGAGGGCGAGGCGGAAAACGCGGCCGGGAGGGACACGGAGTAGCCTGGCCGGCCCGCGGGATTGCGCCGGATTGGCCGTTGGTTCAGGGAGCCACATCGCACGGCCTATAATCAGCCTGTCGTGCGGACTTTCTTTTTATCGCGTACGGGACGGAATGGGCGGGTGGCTGCCCGCGCGGGGTTGGGGCTTGTGCTGGCCCTGTCCATGTTGACGGCATGGACGTTTTGCGCTCGCGCCCAGGCAACCGCGGAGGGCGGTACGGCTGGCCCTGTCGAGGGACGCAGCCGCATTCTGCTGGTGCTCCCCTTCGACAACCGCACCGGGCAGCCGAGCCTGGAGTGGATTCGCGAGGCGGCGCCGGAGATTCTGAGCAGCCGCTTTGCGTCGGCTGGTTTTGCGCCCATGAGCCGCGACGACCGGCGGTATGCGCTGGATCATCTGGGGCTGCCGCAGGGGTTTCACCCCTCGCGGGCCACCGCGCTCAAGCTGGCGGAGACGCTGGACGCCGATTCGATCGTGGTGGGCAGCTATCTGACCGACGGCACCGGCATCGTGGCCCAGGCGCAGGTGGTGGATGTGCCGCGCCTGCGCATGAGCGAGGCAGTGAGCGCGCGGGGCGAGATGCGCGACCTGGTTGGCGTATTCGGCTCGCTGGCGTGGAAGCTGACCCGGCAGCTCGATCCCGGCTTCAGCGGGTCGGAAGAGACGTTCGTGGCCGCCGGCGCGGGGTTGCGGCTGGACGCCTTCGAGCAGTACATCCGGGGCATTACGGAGCCCGACCAGCAGGAGCGGCTGCGCCACCTGAGGCGGGCGGTTCAGGAGAGCCCGGAGTTCGGGCCGGCCTGGATGGCGCTGGGCCGCGAGGACTACAACGGCCAGCAGTACGAGGAGGCCGCGGCGGCCTTCGCCAAGGTGGGCCGCGGCGATTTCGGCGCGCTGGAGCCCGACGCGCTGGAGGCGGGATTCTATCGCGGGCTGTCGCTGCTGTTCTCCGGCGACTACCGCAAGGCCGAAGAGGCGTTTGAAGGCGTGGCTCGCGTTCTGCCGCTGGCCGAGGTGGTGAATAACGAAGGGGTTGCGGTCAGCCGCCAGGGCCGCGACGGCGTTGCATTCTTTAGCCAGGCTGAGGCCGCCGATCCCACCGCGGCCGACTACCACTTCAACCTGGCGGTGAGCCTGAAGCGGCAAGGAAACGCCGCCGAGGCTCTCGCCGAGCTGACGCAGTGCCTGCGCCTGCGCCCCAACGATAGCGAGGCCCAGGAACTGCTGGCGGCATGGAAGAGTCAGGGCGGGACGGCAAGAGCGGGGGCGGGTCCGGATGCGAATGGAGAGCCGGCGTTGAAGGCCGATCCACTGGAGCGCATTGCGCGCAACTTCGACGCTGTCGCCTTCCGCCAGGCGGCGCTTATGCTGGACCAGATGGATGCCTCGCGGCTGGCCGCGCTGACGCCGCTCAAGCGGGCGCAAAAGCTGGCCGGTCAGGCGAAGGATTACCTTGATCGCGGGCTGCTGCTCGAAGCCGAGCGGCTGTACCAGTCCGCCGTGGCCGCCGACGGCAGAGTCGCCGAGGCGCATGCCGGACTGGCCGACGTGCGCGAGCGGACCGGCGATGCCGAGAGCGCGCGCAAAGAGGCCCGCGCGGCCCTGGAACTTGCGCCCTCGGCCGATGCGTACCTGGTGCTGGCGCGGCTGGACCTGAAGGCCGGCCGCCTGGACGAGGCAGACAAGGAAGTGGGCCAAGCCCTCGCCCTGAATCCCGCCAGCCGGGCGGCGCAGGAACTTCGCCGCCAGATCGAGGCCAGGGAAGGACCCGGGAAGTAGGGCCGGACGGCAGGCCCTGAAGGGAGCAGGCCATGATCAAGTGCGTAAGAGGAATCGCGGTCAGGATCGCAGCCGGTTCGGTTGCGGCGGCGTTTTTCGGAGCTTTCGGGCTGGGCGTCGCGGCTTTTGCCCAGCAGCCCCCCCAGCAACCGCTGGTCGAGAAATTCGTCCTTTCCGACACCATCCAGCCGGTCACGGCGGGCGAGCTTGACCGGGCCATTGCGCGGGCCAGCTCCGAAGGCGCTCAGGCGCTGCTCATCGAGTTGGATACGCCGGGCGGCCTGCTGGATTCGACGCGCGGCATGGTGGGCGCGATCCTTGCATCGAAGGTTCCGGTGATCGTCTATGTGGCTCCGGGAGGCGCGCGTGCGGGTTCGGCCGGCTTCTTTCTGCTGGAGTCGGCGGATGTGGCCGCCATGGCTCCCGGCACCAACGCCGGAGCCGCGCATCCGGTGATCGAGTTCGGCGGCCAGCCCGACGCCACCATGAACCAGAAGATCGAGAACGACGCGGAGGCCTTTCTGCGTTCCTTTGTCACCAAGCGCAATCGCAACGCCGAGGCCGCCGAAGCGGCCGTGCATACCTCGCACTCCTACACCGCCCAGGAGGCGCTGGACCAGCACCTGATCGACCAGATCGCCAACAACGACTGGCAACTGCTGGCGGCGCTGGATGGGCGTACCATCACCCGCATGGACGGGAACAAGGTGACGCTGCGCCTGGCCGGGCCGCGGATTGAGGAGATGCGGCCCACGCTGCGCGAGCAGCTGCTCAGCTGGCTGGTGAACCCCAATATCGCCATGCTGCTGCTGGTGGGCGGGGCGCTGCTCATCTATCTCGAGTTCAACGCTCCGGGCACCATCGTTCCCGGCGCGCTGGGCACGCTGATGGTGCTGCTG
>Ga0326727_10021773_pt1 | contig 12493 bp, 6 predicted proteins | sample MB2enrmetagenome_FD_207643 | JGI IMG/M metagenome (GOLD analysis project Ga0326727, IMG submission 207643) | Lab enriched peat soil microbial communities from McLean, Ithaca, NY, United States - MB29MY | ecosystem: Environmental > Terrestrial > Soil > Wetlands > Peat | place: USA: New York...
GCCGTTCCATCCGCTCGTGATGTCGTGGAACGCGGTGGAGTACGAGGAGCTCTGGAGGATCGCGTACAGGGTGGGGCCGAGGAACCCCAGGCTCGTATTGTCCGCTTGGTCGGCGACCGCCTCCCAACCGGCCCACAGCGGGGTCGAAAGGCTGGTTCCGCCGACGGCCCCCGGGCTCCCTTCATAGTAGTACTCGACCGAGGACTCCGCGTCCGCGGAGACGTCGGGCACCCCGCGCTGGGTCAGGTTCTCGGTGCCCGGGCCGTTCTGCCAGTAAGGCCGCGGGAACGGGGCGTAGCCTCCGCCGGAGCCGCCCTGATTCTGGCAGCCCGCCCCCGAGCCGGAGCTGTTGCCGTCCCAACCGGTCTCTCCGCCATATCCCCCGTCGGAGGTCGTCTCCAGGTAGGTCCCGCCCACGCCCGTCACCCACGGGTCGGAGGCCGGGTAGTTCGTCGAGACCCCGTTCGTGCCGTCGGCCGCGCCGCAATCGCCGCTCGCGGCGAACACCCCGATCCCTTCCGCCGCCGCCGCCTCGAAGACCGGGTTGAGCAGCGCATAGGACCCGTCGCTGGAGGCGTTGCATTCGCTCGAGCACGGCGAGGAGGCGGAGTTGTACACGCCCACATCCGGCTCCCCCCAGCTGAGGGAGATCACCTGCACCTCGTCCTGGTCCACCAGCCAATCGACGGAGCCGTAGAGCGCCACATTGGTGTTCGCGCTCAGGGCGTCGACGATCGGGGCGCCGGGGGCGCTCGCTCGAGCCCATTCCAGGTCGAGGGCGTCTTCGTCGCCCCAGAGGGAAGAGGGGGAGCTGTTGAGGGAGTTCCCCGCGGGAGTGGGGTACGCGAACTGGACCTCGGCGCCGGGGAGCGCGAACTCGGTGGTGAAGTTGCGGAAGTCGCTGCTCAGAGCGGTTTGGGGTTCGGCCGAGTCGTAGGCGTCGACGACCCCGATGGGGTGGCCGTACCCGTCGGTCCCGTTGGCGATGAGGCCGGCGTCGTCGTAGGATTTCCAGATCGCGCACGGGGGAAGCGGAACGCTCCCCGTGCAGCCGGCGAGCGGCCGTTCCGCAAGGGGGCGCACGGCCGTGAGGGCTTGCGGCCTCACTTCGGTGCTGTTCCCGAGCCCGAGCACCCCGAAGACGGTGACCCCCGAGGGAACGGCCGCCGGGGTCGAATGGTCGAAGAAGGTGCGCCCTCCTCCCTCATACCGGTCGAACTGGGTGTGGAACGCCTCCGCCACGGAGCCGGCGTTGCCGGAGATCGTGAGGAAGAACCGGTCGGCGCTCGCCTGCGCGGTGAGGTCGTAACGCTCGAAGTACGCCCGGTCGGTGGCGAGGGTCGAGTTCGTGGCTCCGAACCTGTCGGCGACCTGGGTCGAAGTGAGATACTCCCCGCGTTGGGGCGACCCCGGCGTGCTCGCGGCGGCGGCGAACGCTTCTAGCCCCGCGGGGTCGCTCGGGCCGACGGCGACGAGGACGGAGAGCGGGGCGGTGGAGGAGAGGGGACCCTCCGCAGTGACCCCGCGGGGGACGGAGTACGCCGGGGCGACCTCGACCCATCCAGTCGCCGGTGGGGCGCCGACGGAGCTCTCCGCCGGAGCCGCCCCGGGAGTGCTGACCAATAGGGAAGGAACGAGGAGCGCTGCTAGAAGGAGGAACGCGCCCGTGGTCGTCGGGATCCCAAGGGAGGGTCGGGCCCTCCACCCCCGGCCCACCTGCCGCGGAATCGGTCGCACGATCGTCATGGAGCGGGGACTCCTCATCTACTCACCGTCAGATGGGGACGCAGGCTTTAACCGCTGCCACGACTCGGAGCCGCGAGGGACCCTGTGGACGCCATCGAGGGCGCGCTCATCGTCGTCGCCCTCGTGGCCGCCTACTTCGTCGTGCTCTACTACCTTCAGCGCACCGGTCGCCTCGGACCGGACAAGCCGCTGTCCCTTTTCGGCCCGGCCCTCATGATGAAGACCCAGCAGGGCCGCGGTTGGCTCGACCGTGCCGGCCGGTTCCGCCGGTTGTGGTCCGCCCTCGGAGACCTCGGGGTCCTCCTCGCGGGCGTCGCCATGGTCTTCATCGTGGTCCTCCTCATTTGGGAGGGACTGTTGGCGACCCAGATCCCCGCCTCGGCCGCTCCGAGCCCGCAGGAAGCGCTCGGGATCCCCGGCATCAACCCGATCATCCCCATCGGCTACGGACTGCTCGCCCTCATCGTCGGCATTGTCCTCCACGAGCTCGCCCATGGGGTCGTCGCGCGCTCCCAAGGGGTCGGGGTGAAGAGCCTCGGGATCCTCTGGTTCGTCATCCCCGTCGGCGCGTTCGTCGAGCAGGACGAGGAGGGGATGAACAACGCCCCCCGTCGTCGCAGAACACGGATCGCGGCCGCGGGGGTGCTCGCGAACTTCGCCCTCTGCGTCGTGTTCTTCGCGCTGCTGGGAGCCATGGTCGCGACGACGGTCACCCCGAACGCCAACGGCGTCGGCGTCTCCTACATCGTGCCCAACAGCCCCGCCGCCAACGACTCCCTGGCCCCGGGGGACATCATCACCGCCGTCAACGGGAGCTCGACCCCGACGGAGACCGCGCTCCTCAACGCCCTCGACAACAGCACGCCCGGGGAAACGGTGCCCATCACTTTCTACCAGGCCTCGACCGGCCGGACCGTCACGATCACCCCGGTCCTGGCGACGAGCCCGTACGATGCCAAGCGCGGCTTCCTCGGCGTGGGGACCTCCTTCCTCACCCCGAGCCAGCTCCGTCAGGAGCTGACCTGGCCGCCCGGCAGCTCGGAGGGGGTCCTGGGCGGGGTCGTCATCTGGATCGTGCTTCCCCTCGCGACGCTCGAGCCGGTGGCGGGCAGCACGATGTCCTACTACCATCTGAGCGGACCGCTGTCGGGCCTCGGCGAGAACAACTTCTGGTTGATCGCGAACATCCTGTTCTGGCTCTCCTGGATGAACTTCCTGCTCGGGCTCTCGAACTCCCTCCCCCTCATCCCCCTCGACGGCGGGCTCCTCTTCCGGGACTTCTCCGCCGGGGTCATCGCCCGGCTGCGCCGGGGCTGGGACTCGACCCGGATCGAGGCCCTGGCCGGCCGGCTCACGGTGGCCTCCTCCCTTCTGGTGGTCTTCCTGATCGTATGGCAGTTCGTGGCCCCGCGGCTGTAGGCGACGCCTCCTTCTTCGCCCGCTACCCGTTCCTCCCCGGGGCGGAAGCCCTCGCCCAGGACCTGGCCCCGTCGATCCGGGTCCTGCTCGAGGACCCCACGCTCGAACGGGCCCGGGAGCTCGGCCGCGCCCGAATCCGCGCCGCGCTCGACGACCCTCGCGGGACGGCCTCGGTCGGCGAGCTCGCGGTCGCCGGGACCGGCGAGCAGTTCCTCTCCTTCCAGTACGCGCGCATCCTCCTCGGCGCCGCCGCCTCGGCGGCCCCGGTGCGTCGGTGGGCGGTCGCCGAGGCGAAGCGCGCGAGCGGGCGGCTCGGGGAGGCTCCGGCCGAGGAGCTCCTCAACGTCGCCCAGGCGCTCCGCCTCGATTTCGCCCGCGACGGGGAGTTCGTGACGCTCCCCGTGGTCGACTACATCCGGCTCGCGACGCCGATCCGGGAGGGGGACTTCCGTCTGAACCACCAGCGTGTGGAGCACGGGCGCGTCCGGGTCGGTTCCGCCCGAGGGGCCCGTCTGTTGGAGGAGGGCATCCGACGTCAGCTGAGCGTCCCCGTGGAGCTCGCCGAGCCCGTTCGAGAGCAGTTGCGAGCTCAGGAGGCCGAGTTCCTCGAGGAGGTCAACCGTCGGGTCCCGCCCCCGCAGACCCGACCCTCCTTCGTGGGAGGAGCGCTCCATCCGCTCGCGTTCCCGCCCTGCATCCGGAAGATGCGGCGCACCCTGCAGGAGGGCGAGAACCTTTCCCACGCCGGTCGGTTCGCCCTCGCGGCGTTCCTTTACCGCATCGGCTCGGACGCGGAGACGATCGTCGACAGCTTCCGAGGGGCGCCGGATTTTGACGAGGGGATCACGCGCTACCAGGTCGAGCATATCACGCAGCGGGACGGCGGCGAGGGGTACGACCCACCGGAATGCGCGACGCTTAGGAGCCACGGGCTCTGCGTACGCGAGGGGGACCCGAGCTCGCCGACCCCGGCGGACCGGGACCGGGACGCGCTCTGCTTCGAGCCGTTCCTGAAGCATCCGCTCCGGTACTACGAGATCAGGTCGGGGGCCCGGACGCCGCCGGGGGCGGCGGGAGCGCCCGGTACGTCGCCCGGGCCCGAGCCAGGGCGGTCCACTGGCCGGCGACGATGAAGTAGAGGAGCACGAGGTCGATCACGGTGAACCCCACGCCGTGGACGCTGATCCGGCTGAGCGGGGCGGTCGGGGCCCAAGGCCATGGGAGCGAGAGGTCGAACTCGAGGAACGCCGCGAGGGCCAGTAACAGAAGCCGATCGGCCCGGGATAGGAGGCCGTGGTACAGGCGCCCTTGCCCCAGCGCCTGGGCCTGGGTGCCCATGTAGCTCGTGAGGAGAAGGCTCACGAGGGCGAGGAGCGCGAGCAGAGGGTTCGCGTACCCGCTGGCCGCAATGCCGAGGAGGATGAACACGTCGGCGTAGCGGTCGAAGACGTGGTCGAGGAGGTCGCCGCGGGCGGAGGTGCGCCCCGTGGTGCGCGCCACCTCCCCGTCGAGCACGTCGAAGACCCCGCTGAAGAAGATCAGCAGAGTGACCGGCAGGAACAGGTAGACCGTCGTGAACCGAACGAGGAACGCGGTCGCTCCGGCGAGCACGCTCAACAAGAGGGCGAGGACGCTGAGGGAGTCGGGGCTCCAACCGAGGAAAGGTCGGGCTATCCGGGCCACGTACGGCGCCACCCGCCGACGGTACCCCTCCGCGACCATGGGAAGGGCCTAGGGGGACCGGCGCAAAAGATAGTCGGTGACCCTCGGGTCGGTGAGCCACCGCACGCGCCCCGAGCTCGGGGCGCTCCGACCGGAGAGGTGACGGAGGAGCTCGCGGGCCACCGAGGCGGGGGAGCGAGCCGTGGTATCGACCTCCCAGACCCGGCGTCGTCGGGCTCGCGCCTCGACCAGGATCAGGTCGATCGCCTCGCTCGCGACGTTCTCGTAGCGAGAGCGAGCCGTGCCGCGCCGGGCCGCTCGCAGGCGTCGGTCGAGCTCGAGCGGGTGGCAACGGAGGAGCAGTACGTCGCGCACCGGCAAAAGGTGCGCGAGGTGACCGACGAGGAGTCGGTCGGAGCGCCCCGCGCGGGGGAACCGCTCGGCCATCCCGTCGAGGTCGACGCTCACCCCTCGGCCCCGGATCCTCCGAGCGGCGCGGAGCTTCCGGGCGAGGTCCGAGACCTCCACCGTCCGCCAAGCGGGGGGCAGGAGCTCGGCTACGGTGCTCTTCCCGGTTCCGGGCGTGCCGGAGAGCGCGACCCAACGGCCCATGGTCGGCCGAGGGAACGCTTCCACATGAGGGGAACGGCCGTCATTCGCCGGCGGAGGGGAGGGCGGATTCCGCCCACGAAGGTTCATAAAGAGCCCGCCGTATGAAGCGGGGTCCGCCGAGGGGGAGATTAGCCCCCAGCTGAGCATATCCATGAACGCGTCCCCGATGAACCATCTAGTGTCCCTGCTGAACGCCCACCGGAAGAGCTGGCGCGCCGTGGCCACCATCGCCATTCTGGTCGTGATGGCCACGAGCGGTCTCGTTTTCACGGGCTCCCCCGTTTCCGCTTCTGGGCTGGCCGCTCCCGCCCACGGGTCGATGACCGCCGCGTCGTCGGCCCCGCTGTTGACGGGAACGCAGCTTCAGAACTCTCCGTTCGAGACCTCCCCCGGGACCGGGGTGGCGGCCACGAACAACACCACGGTGCTCGGGCCGACCCCCTCGGCGCAGCCCGTCCAGTTCACCGTCGGTTTCCAGCTTCGGAACGAGGCCCAGCTCGCGCAGATCCTCGACGAGCAGGAGACCACGGGCTCGCCCATGTTCCACCACTGGCTCACCCTCGGCCAGGAGCAAGCCGAGTTCGGCGCGGACCCCACCGTGATGCAGGACACGATCAACTACTTCACGAGCCTCGGATTCCACGTGCTCACCCAGGGTCTACTGTCGGTTTCCTTCCAGGGAAGCGCCGCTCAGACCAACGTCGCCTTCCGCACGGACCTCGTCCAGGTCCATTTCGAGAACGGGAGCATCTCGACGATGAACAACGCTCCCCTTTCTCTGCCCTCGGCCATCGCGCCCTACGTTCAGACCGTCAACGGCATCGACACCTCTCATCAGATCCAGGTCCAGCACTTCCTCAACCCGCTGTTCGAGCCGATCGGGGGCTCCTCCAGCTCCTCCGGAGCGACCCCATCGGCGGCGATGCCGCTCTCTCCACCGGGAGCGAATGACGTCAACATCACGGCGCTGTACAACTTCACCAACCACGCTTTCGGCTTCATCTACTGGTACTCGTTCAACGCTCAGAGCCCGGAGAGGCTCCAGGTGATCACCCCGGGCGCTCTCAGCTACCTCTACGACGCTAACCCGCTCGTCAACGCCGGTTACAACGGCGGGGGGAACGGCCACCCGATCACGATCGCGATCGTGATGGCGGGCGGCATCAACCCCGACGACCTGCGGGAGTACGGCCAGATGGTGTGGAACAACCCGAACAACATCTTGAACCGTCTCTCCGTGATGCCGGTCGACGGCTCTTACAAGCTCAATGGCACCTTGTACTACACCGACGGCGCCTCCAGTGAGATGGCGCTCGACATCGAGTATTCGAGCACCATGGCGCCGGGCGCGCACATCCTCGCCGTGTACGGGCCGGGCCTGTTCACGACCACGATCGACGATGATTACGCCGCCATCGCCGGCATGGCGACGGTCCCGAACATTGTCTCCAACAGCTGGGGGGGCGATGAAGATGGATTCGGGAGCGGCAGTCTGTACGGCACGCAATGGGACAACCCCTACACCATGCACTCCTACGTGATGCTGATCACGGCCCGGGGCGCCACGGTCATCGCCTCGAGCGGGGACGGCGGCGGTTTCGACCCCGGCACGGGCATGCTGGCCGGTTCCTACCCGGCGACCGACCCGTACATCCTGGCGGTGAACGGGATCCGGACCGCGGTTGCGGGCGCCGACGGCAACCCGTACCCGAACGACCCCACCATCGGATGGACCAACCTGAGCATCGTGCCGGGGACCGACCGCGGGGCGAACTACGAGACCCGCGTTTCCACGGCGACCCAGATCCTCTACCAGTCCTACTGGTACGTTCCGTTCTCGAACTACACCCTGCAACGCGCGCCGCCCTCGGCGAGCGGTGGATTCGGGACGAGCGACTGGTTCAACCAGAGCTGGTACCAGCATGGGCCGTTCATGCCCAACCTCGGTCGGTCGCTCGGAAGCGGAGTGGCCGCGGAGGCGGACTTCAACCAGTCCATCTTCTTCGACGGGGAGTGGCACTTTGAGTACGGGGGTACGAGCTTCGCTTGTCCCACGACCGCCGGCATGCTCGCCATCATTGACGACTACATGCAGCAGCACGGCTTCGGCGCCTACCTCGGCAATGGCAACCCGGTGACCACCTTGGTCGGGAACGCCTACTTCAACGGTAACCTCACCCTCGTGCCGTACTACGACGTCGGCGTCCGCGAGCCCGGAGGAATGGACAACGGCACCAGCTACTGGGGCAACCAGGGCGTGAGTCACGGCTGGTCCTGGCCCCCCGGGCAGCTCTTCCCGATGAACACCTACGGTCCGGTGTACGGCAACACGACCCGGGGATGGGACTTCCCGACGGGCTGGGGCAGCATCAACGCGGCCAACTTCGCCTACGACCTCGCCTACCTTTACGGGTTACCGGGGAAGTTCACCACTCTGAGCTCGAACGGGCTTGCCTGGAATCCAAGCGGTTGGGGGAATCTTGCGCTCAACGACACCTACACCTTCCACGTCAACGCTTCCGCCGCGCTGCAAGCGTTGAACCCTCACGTGACCATCGTATTCACCGACAGCTCGGGGACCACGACGTCGTTCCAACCGACCCCTCTCACAGCGGTTTCGCTAGGGCCGGGGTATGATTTCCAGATCGACACTTCTCAGGCGCCGTTCGACAGTCCGGGCTACGTCTACTTCGAGTTCGGAGACTCCGCCAACGCAACGCTGGGGTGGGCGTACTCCTGGATCGCCCAGGACATCTCCGCGTCCGGCCAGCTTTCCGTCCAGGTGGTCGCCCCATCCACGAGCTCCTTCCCGGGTGGTGCGACGATCTACAATGCATGGATGGGCTGGTACCAGGACATCGGCTCCTTCCCGGACGGGGTCGCTCAACCGTACACCAACACGTTCACCGTCCTCGTGGAGGACAACGGCGTGCCGGTCTACAACGCGGTCGTCACGGCCACGATCCCTTCGATCTACGACATCGCTTGGGAGGACTCCATCGGTGCGAACCGGACCGGCTACGGCGGGACGACCGGTAGCGGGTACGCCTTGACCGAGATCTCCTACTCGTTCTCGAACAGGTCCGGCGACGCGCTCGTCCATACGGTCAACGTCGTCAAGCCCGTGCCGATCCACATCACGGCGACCTACGGGCCGCTGACCGCGAACACGAGCTACTCGTTGAGCCCGTTACCGAACGTGAAGGCGCAGGACAACTACGGGGGTCTTTACTCGCAGTTCAATTTCATCAACTACCTTACCTGGTACTTCCACCAGACCAGCGGACCGTACACGCCCTCCTGCTCGCTCGAGAACGCCTACGCGATCAACGGGTGCAACCAGTCCGGTTACTACTCCGTGCTCTACGGCTGGCAGGGCGAGGAGATGCCGGTGTCGGTCAACGACTACACCGGCGCCCCGATGGCCAATATGAACGTCTGGCTCGGAAACTGGGACGTCCTTGGTCACGTCACCCAGTTCCACACCTTCGAGCCGACCGGTGGCATTTTCGGGATCACCAACACCTCGGGCACGAGCAACATCACCAACTCGAACGGGGACACCACGATCTACATCCCCAATAATCAGACCCCGCCCATCGGCTACGAGTTCGGCGGAGGCGTCTACGCAGGGGATTATGTCGGTGTCGACTTCCTCGCCGTCTCCGACCACGGCCTCCAGAACCGGACGTTCGGATACAGCGAGCCGTGCGCGGGTCCGAACCCCCTCCACCCGACGCCGCTCACCACCTGCGTGTACAACAACTCCTTCGAACGGAACTACACCGCGGTGCCGGTCTTCGTCTTCCCGGACCCGGTCTCGGTGACCACCCAGACCCGGCAGGGTGCGGACCGGGACTTCTTCACCTCGGGAGCGAACATCTCCTGGCAGGTGAAGGTCTCCCTGCCCGACAACGACCCCTTCCTGGGCGGTACGGGCACCAACTGGAACCCCGGTCTCGAGCACGTCGTCTCGGTGCTCGCCTACGTGGACGGCATTCCCGCGGGGAACCTCTCGCCGACCGTTCCTCCCGACTGGCAGTTCTGGCACGTGACGGGCAACTTGACCGGCAACTACATCCCGGGCATCCACGTCCTCACCATCGTAGTGACGGACAGCCTGGGGCGCACGTTCACCCAGCGCCACATCTTCATCGTGGGGTCGGTCGCGTTCACCAACGTCAACCCGACGAGCTCGGCGAACGTGTACTCGCTCATGCCGTTCAACCTGAACTGGACGATCCCGCACTTCCCGGCGGACCAGGTCTCGAACAAGACCTTCAACATGTCCTTGGAGATCCGGTATGTCACGAGCGGGTGCGGCGGGCTGTTCCTGTGCCCCCAGGTGGTGAACTTCTCGATACCGGTCCACCCCGACCAGCTGACGTTCGGTCAGAACATCAACCGGACGCTCCTCACCAAGTCCGGGTTCTATACGGGAGCCGGCGACCTGCCCCCCGGCCAGTACCAGCTCATCGTGTGGTTGAACGCGAACCATAGCGGAGCGACCAGCGCCGAGTTCAACACCTATCTCGTCTTCGACCCCCTCCAGGTACAGATCAACGGTCCCGCCGCGAACGCGGTGGTCCCCGCGGGGAACCTGACCATCTCCTACGCGTACTCGGGACTGTACATCACCGATGCCGTGCTCTCCGTCTACCAGTCGGGGGTGACCGCCCCCGTCTATCAGATCGGGGCGTTCATCCCGGGCATCGGCGGACGGGGCGGCTCCGACACTTGGACGAGTGTTCAGACCGGAGCGTACGCGATCGTGCTCAACTTGACCACGCCGTATCAGAACATCTCCACGCGGGAGGTGATCAACGTCACCTCCTCGAGCCCGTTCGTCTGGATCAATACCACGAAAGGGCAGAGCCCGGTCGCGGGCCTGCCCTCGGTGATGACGGCCACGATCCTCGCGCTCGTCGCAGCGATCATCGGCCTCATCCTGGGTCTCCTCCTCGCGACCCCGCTCCGACCGGGCGGACGTCGACCCGGAGCCGTCGGAGCGCCCGAGAAGCCCTCGCCGAAGCCCTGGGAGGAGCCGGCAAGCTCTTCGAAGGGACCTCCCAGCTCGGGGGCGGCGAGCGCGAACGATTGCGCGATCTGCCACGAGAAGTTCGAGACCCCGTACGCCCTCGCCCAGCACGCGAAGATCACCCACGGGATCGAGGAGTAGGTCGAGCTCGCGCGAAGCCGGCACGACGCGCCAACCCCTTCCGGCCCTCGGCCGGGGCTTTCCGGGGTGGCTCCCCGGGGCCCGGGGCGATTCACGGGCTGTTCCGAGAGATTTAAGTAATGAAAGCCGTCCCTATCCGCATGCTGCACTCTCGCAGGGCGGCTCTAGGTCTGGTCATAGCGGCGGTCATGGCTATCGTCGTCTTCGGCGTACCCGCGAATGGGCTGGGAGGTCACGGCCTCTCCGCTAGCGGGATCCCGACCGCGCCCCAGGGCGCACACAACGACGTGCGGGCGCTCGTCCATCCGTCCGCCGCGACGTACGACACGAACGTGACCATCACCAATGCGTTGCCGGCGACGGTCACCCCCCCAGTGGTGCTGAACTACACCATAGCGGTGACGGGGGTTCCGCTGAACGCAGCGAACGTCACCGTGGACATCGCCACGTGGGCGGGCTCGCCGACTGCGACCGAGATCAGTGACAACGTCGAGCCGTTCGTGACCGGTCAGGCCTCTTACAGCGTCTCGCTCGACTTCTACGCTCTCGGGGGATACATCAAGCTCCCGACGAGCAACTACACGTTCGTCATCACTTCCACCATCTCCGACCCCAACATCGCGCCGGCCGGAACGTTCGCGAACAGCTCCTCGATCAACACCTCGACGCTCATCGTCGACAACCCGGCGGTCGCCTTCACGGGCGTGGTTCCGATCTACTCGACCATGGGGCTCGCCGTCTCCTTCAACACGTCGTTCGACCCCGCGAACTCGGGGATCGTGGCCAACGCGGCCAATGTGACGGTCGGCATCACCTTCAGCTACCTCGAGGGCACCTGCGTGTCGTACTCCCCCACCTCCGGCTGCGGCGCCTACGCGCCGATGATCGTCGCCAACGAGACCCTGCCGTTCAGCGCGCACGGGGCGTACTCGGTCGTCATCAACGCGAGCTTCATCGCCCCGATCGGCCTGCTCGGCGGGTCGCTCCCCGCGGGTTCCTACGCGATCACGCCGTCCATCACGGTCCTGAACTCGGCGAACCCCGCCTTCCCGCAACGTACGGTCCAGGCGCAGGGGATCACCACCTTCGCACCCACGCTGCCCGTCGGTCAGATCGCCGCCCCGCTCAACACGTCGACCGGCCTGGTCGTAGGCTCGAACGTGACGATCAGCGTCGGGTACCTCGGTTCCCACATCACCAATGCGGTCGTCACCGTCACCAACCAGAGCTCGAGCAATGTGGTGTACACTCAGGGCGTCTACGTCCCCGGCACCTCTCCCCACGCCGTGGCCGTCACGTGGGTCCCCGGGGCGGCCGGTAGCTACACCGTGGCGCTCACGCTGAGCACGGCCTACGCGCCGGCGGTGGTCGTCCAGGTCACCAACGTCGTCGTCCATGCGGTGGGCGCCGCCCAGGTCACCACCATCGAGACTTGGCACAACACCTCGATCCTCGGCGGATTGAGCCCCGGAGCGGCTGCCGCGGTGTTGCTGGTCGTCGGTCTCGTCATCGGAATGATCGTGGCGCTCGCCCTCGGCCGGATGATGTGGGGCACGGGCAAGTCGAGCCCCGCCCAGCCTTGGAGCGCGGCGAAGCCGGCGAACGAGTGCACCGTCTGCCACCAGAGCTTTGCGACCCCCCAGGAGCTCGCGGACCACGCGAAGCAGGCGCACGGAATGAGCTAGGCCCGTTGGGGGGGACTCCCCGCGACCAACCCTTTCCTTCCTTTTCTATCCTCCTCGACTCGGGAGCGGGATCGTCCGCCCCCCCGCGGGGCGCGCTACTTGAACTTCAGCCCTCGGAACTCCCGGCGCCAGGCGAGGAGCTCCGCGGCCACCGCCTCGCCTCGTAGGCCGGCTCGGATGAGCAGGTCGG
>Ga0326727_10021774_pt1 | contig 12492 bp, 10 predicted proteins | sample MB2enrmetagenome_FD_207643 | JGI IMG/M metagenome (GOLD analysis project Ga0326727, IMG submission 207643) | Lab enriched peat soil microbial communities from McLean, Ithaca, NY, United States - MB29MY | ecosystem: Environmental > Terrestrial > Soil > Wetlands > Peat | place: USA: New York...
TCCAGCGCCAAAGATCTGGTTGCCGGAAAGTCGTGGACATACGTCCAAAACGTGACGCGGCCCACGATCACGGTCTATCCCGCGCAGGGAAAAAACACCGGCGCGGCAGTCGTGATCTTCCCCGGCGGAGGCTATCAGATCCTGGCCATCGATCTTGAGGGCACGGAGGTCTGCGACTGGCTGACCGAGAAGGGAATCACCTGCGTGCTGTTGAAGTACCGCGTCACCGGCGTGGGGCCCTATCCCAAGTCGGGACCGTATCCGGAGTCTCCCATGGCGCTCGAGGACGCGCAGAGGACGTTGGGCCTGGTGCGCTTTCATGCCGCCGAGTGGCGCATCGATCCCCACAAGATCGGCGTGCTGGGGTTTTCCGCGGGCGGGCATCTGGTGGTTGCCGCGAGCGTGTACTTTGACAAGCGTTTGTATCCACGCGTCGACGCAGCCGATGACGTGAGCTGCCGCCCGGACTTTGCCGTGGCCATCTATCCCGGCCACCTGTCGTACTCCGCGGCCGAGTGGGATGCGAGCCAGGGCGCGAAGAAGTACGCGCTTCCGCCTCCGGAGAACGCGTCGCTTGCCGATCCCGATCTCGAACTGAATCCCGACCTTCACGTCTCGAGTCAGACCCCGCCCACCTTTCTGCTCCAGGCCGAAGACGATCACATCGATAGCGTCTATGATTCGCTCTCGTATTACATTGCACTCAAGAAAGCTGGAGTTCCTGCCGAGATGCACCTCTACGCGCAAGGCAATCACGCCTTCGGGCTGCGGCGCACCCGGTTGCCCATCACCGGATGGCCGCAACTGGTGGAGACGTGGCTGGAGACGATCGGGATGACTCCCGAGTAGTTGCGCGCACTCGGTGGTCCAGGTTTTACGGGCCGAATGCCAAGCGAGGGCCCCAGCAGGGCAATCGCATTTTGGGAAAAAGGGGAGTCATTGTTTTTGAAAGGGCACGGCTTTGGAGGCTGCGGAAAAGGTCGGGAGTCTTACGCCCGCTCAAGCGGGCTGGCACTGCGGGTTTCGCTTTCTCTCCCCAGGCTCGCGCCAGGGGCTAACGTCTCTGCGCCCGCCAAGGCGGGCTCTCTTCCGGCGAGTCGTCTCTCAGAAGCAGGCCAAAACCTGGTTTGTGGACAGATTCTCAGGATGATGGGTTGCTTCGACAGCGATTTCGCAGACACAACACCAGCGAGGTGATTCGAGCAGAATCAGGCGGGTTGTCTCCCGGTCGGGTCTTTAGGATTGCGGCACGCGACCCACACAGTGCGTGGATCGCGTGCCGATAGAGCGTCGATCAGTCTCCGGGGCTTCAGCCCCTGCCGCGATTGACCGGCGTTGGAACGACTCTACTTCAGCGGCTTCCGTTCCTGCGGCTTGACCGCAGTCTCGTCCACCGGCGTGGTTCCCTGGACATCGTTCGCGAAGGTCGCGCCCGCGGGCACCAGGTAGCTCTGCACCGATTGGTCGTCTGCCGTCCCGGTCGCCGTGGTAATGCGGGAAGCAGCGATGCCCTGATCCGTGACCAGATAGTCCTTGGCGTTGACGGCGCGCTGCGCGGCATCGTCCTCAACCTTGACGTGCTTGTGGTGCGCTGCCCGCTTCTGCTCCTTGGCCTCGGCAGCCTTTTCCTTGGCGTCGGAGTCGCCAACGATGACCAGCGTGGCGTCGGGCTGCTGTTTCAGCTCGAGAGCGATCTGGTCAAGGCGCGCTTTGGCTTCGTTATCCACGCGCGTAGGCCGTTTGGCGTCATTGCCGAAGCTGATCGAGCCGAGAGCCTGCGTCTTCGGCGTTGGCGGCGGCGGAGGCGGAGCCAGAACCGTGACATTGGCGTTGGAGCTTAACGTGTGGTTCTTGTCGTCGGAGACACTGCAGGTGATCCCAACCGCTCCCGTCGGCGCTCCAACCGAAGAGAAGGCCGCGGTGGTGCCGCTGCCCGTAATGGTTCCGGCAGTCGCCGAGTAGCTGTAAGTCAGCGGGCGGTTTTGCGGGCTGACGCCCGTGGCGTTAACAGTCGCCGTTCCACCGGGCTGAACCTCCGTCGGGTTGGCCAAGCAGGAGATCGTCGGCGGCTCGAATGCCTTTACCGTGTAGTCAGCCTGGCATTCGGCCGTCTGGCCGGGCTTCAGGCCTTCCTTGCCCGGCTTGCCTTCCTTCACCTGGGCCTTGGCCGAGTAGCTGCCGGGATCCAGAGGACCCGTAGCCACCGTCGCCGTGTTTCCGCTTCCGCTCACGCCGGTGCCGCTCCAGCTGTAAAGCACTTTGGTCTTCTTATTGGGGTCGATCGATCCGGCGGTTGCAGTCACGGTGAGAGGATCCCCGGGAAAGATCGCGGGGGCACTGGCGTTGCACGACAGTGTAATTGGCGGAGGCTTTTTGCAGCCCATCGGTAAAAGAACCAGACTGAACAGTGGAACCATGTAAACGCATTGCAGAATTCGTTGATTCATCAGCACATCCTCCAGCGAAACATAGTAACACCTCCCCAAAGGACCGTTCTGTATCCAATGGAACTTTCATGGGCCGATCGATCCTCTTTGGGAAAGCGAAGAGCTTGGGGCTGGCCATCGTGGCTTCTCGCGATTGCAGCACAGTTCTCCCAGCCGCCAGTTTATCCGATCAATCGCCGCACAACCCCATCGCGAGGCCCGCCCAATCCCCCGGAAGCCTGTCGCCGCTTCACCAACCGCTGACGAATCTGCCGGAGAGGCAACAAAATGAATACCATTTTTCATCCAACGGCGAACTGTCAAATTACAATCTGTCTCAACCAAGGGGTTCACCCGAGCGCCCGTCAAGCCCCCACCCCGCCGCCAACCCCGTTAGCCAATCAAATTCAACCAGTTCTGCTTCCTGCTGCCTTGCAGATCATTTCGCCCTTCCGGCGCATACTTTTCTTGAATGGCCACCCACTCCAACCCGTCCACGGTTCTCGGCCCACGGCGCAAGATGTCAGGCATCTGCCCGGTCCGTACCGGGGCCACCACCCCCCCCTCCCCCCTCCCCCCCCTACCACCCAACGACTACCCCCTCCCCCTGACACCTGACACCTAACGCCCCCCACCCCCTATAAAAGACCGCGATAAACAGGCTGTGAAACTGTGGAGCTTGGAACCAACTCAGAATCATCAACTTACAGGCAAAACCGCGCATCGGCACAGAAACTGTGAGACTGTGTAGTCTCCTTCATGTTCTGGATCCAGCGATTGCGCCGTGTCGCGCCGCATGTGCAAGCGACGCCGAGCGTCTACACTGTTTCTTGCGTTCAGCGATGCAGGAATATGTGGAGTACGGGCTGGTCCGAGCCGTAGCCGGCGGCCTGGGCCGCATGCCGCGGCGCGTGGCGCGTCTCGCGGCCACCGGTCTCGCCTTTGCCGTCTACTGGTGTTTCGGCAGGTTGAGGCGTGTGGGCGTGCGCAATCTCGAACTTGCCCTTCCAGAGCTCTCGTCCAAAACCAGAAAAAGAATTCTGCGGCGAGTCTACATTCATTTGGGCTGGCAACTCGTCGAGTTCTGCCGCATGACGCGCTATACGGCAGAGAACGCGCGCGACTGGATGCGCACCGAGGGCCTGGAGCATTACTTGGCGGCGCAGGCTCGCGGTAAAGGCGTGCTCATCATTACCGGGCACCTGGGCGCATGGGAGCTTTCGGGCATTCACCACTCGCTCATGGGCCATCCCATGGGCATGATCGTGCGCAATCTCGACAACCGCCGACTCGATGAGTACGTCAACGGCATCCGCTGCCTGCACGGGAATTTCGTGATCTCGAAAGACGATTTCGGGCGCGGGCTTTTGAAGGCCATCCACGCGGGCCGCACAGTGGGCATCCTGATGGACACGAATATGACGCCGCCGCAGGGCGAGTTCGTGAAGTTCTTCGGCATCGACGCCTGCACGGGAACGGGTCTCGCCCACATCGCGCGGCAAACCGGCGCGGCAGTGCTGCCGGGATTCATGCTCTGGGAGCCGGGCGAGCGGCGTTACGTGCTGCGCTTCGGGCCGGAGGTCGAGATGCCGCGCACGGCCGACCGCGCCGCCGATATTCTGGAAGGCACGCGGCGATCGACCGCGGTGATTGAGTCGTGGATTCGGCGCTATCCTGACCAGTGGCTGTGGATTCACCGCCGCTGGAAGACGCGGCCGCCCGGCGAGCCGGGGTTGTACTAGAGCGTGTTTCAAAAACGGCTACGCGAAAGGGCACGACTTCAGTCGTGCCGAAAAGGACGCGAAAATCGAGGGGTTTTAACCCCTGAGGGATTCGGGCGGCCCAGTCAGGCCATTTTTGAAGCGCACTCTAAGAATTTGTTGAAGGAGCTCTTGGATTCAGGTTGCGGTTTTGAAAGGGCACGGCTTCGGCCGCGCCGTAGGCGCAGCGTTTGTTAGCCCCGCGCTTCAGCGTGGGGAAAGCTTCCAAAAATGCACACCGGAGTCCCGTAGGGACGGCGCAAGCTGACGTAATCGGCAAGAGACGGAGACGCGTATGAAAACCGGCGAACTCATCGAAGCACTCGGCGGCAAACTGGTACATGGCGACGCGCAGACGGAGATTCGCGCCGTCAACGCGACTGCCCAGGCCGCCGCGGGGGATCTGGTGTTCGCCGAAGATGCGGCGGCCGCGACCGAAGCGCTCGGGAGCGCGGCGAGTGCCTTGGTGCTGAAGGCCGGCCTGTTTGCGTCCGATCCCGCGCGCGTGCAGGCGATCGCAATCGTTGAAGACACGCAGCCGCGGCTTTGGTTCGCGCGTGCGGCAAAACTGCTCGCCGCGCCGCTTCCGGTCGCGGGCGTTCATGCTTCGGCGGTCATCGGGGCAAACGTCAAGCTGGGCGCGGAGGTCACCGTTGCCGCCTGCGCGGTGATCGGCGATGGCGTGGAGATTGGCGCGGGAACGCGCATCGAGGCCGGCGCGGTGATAGGCGAAGGCGTGTGCATCGGTGAGAGTTGCCGCATCTATCCGCGCGTGGTGGTTTACCCAGGCACGACCATTGGAAATCGCGTCATGTTGCATGCAGGTGTCGTGCTCGGAGCGGACGGCTTTGGTTACGTGCGCGACCCTGCCACGGGCGCGTACACGCAGTTTCCGCAGCAGGGCACGCTGGTGATTGAAGACGACGTGGAGATCGGCGCCAACTCGACGATCGACCGCGGCGCGCTGGCCGAGACGCGCGTGCGGCGCGGGGCCAAGTTCGACAATCTCGTTCACGTGGGCCACAACTGCGAGATCGGCGAAGATGCGATCCTGGTTGCGCTCACTGGAATCTCGGGCTCCAGCACCATCGGCAAGGGCGCGGTGCTTGCAGGGCAGGTGGGCATCGGCGACCACGTGCACGTGGGTCCCGGCGTGATTCTGGGCGGGCAGGCCGGCGTCTTCAGCGGCAAGACGATTACGAATGAAGGCCTGAAGCCGGGCACGGTGCACTGGGGCACGCCGGCGCGGCCGTTGCCACAGGTGCTGCGCGAACAAGCCACGCTGGCGCGCATGGCCAAGAGGCCGCCCAAGAGCCACTAGGTCAGGGGCCGTTTGATTCTGCACCCCGGAGTCGGTGTGACCGCTCTGGCTTCCACCCCGGCGACGAAGACCTATCGCCGGGGGCCCTGGCTTGACTTCCGGCGTTGGCGGCGGTAACGTGGGCGCACACCCCTTGATCTGCGAGGGCTTTCGTGTGCCGAAAGCCGGAGCATGTAGATTTTGAGTTCTCAACAGCTTTCTTCCGACGCTGCGCCGGCCGCGGCGGCGGCATCGCAGATGGGCCAGGGCACTGCCCAATCGCAATGTGAAGGCGCGCCCGCGCCGCAACTCGACGAGGAGCGGCTGGCGTGGCTGGCCATGGCGCTGGCGCCGGGGCTGGGACCGAAGCGGATTCTCGATGCCGTCCACGAGATCGGACGGGCGAGCCAGATCCTCACCATGCCGCTGACGGCGCTCGAAGGGCTGCGCTTTCCCGCCGAGGCAGCGCAGTTCCTCTTTGACGGCAAGGGCAGGCGCGCGGCGGAAGAAGAGTGGGCGCGCGTGGTTCGACAGGGCGCAACTCTGGTGAGCTACTCGTGCCCGGAGTACCCCGAGCGCTTGCGCGAGATCTACGATCCGCCGCCGGTGCTGTGGGTGCGCGGAGACGTTCATCTGCTGAGCCGGCCCGCCATCGCCGTGGTGGGCACGCGGCATCCCACGCCTTACGGCTCGGGCGTGGCGGAGATGCTGGCGCGGGATCTGGCGGCGCGGCGGCTGCTGATCGTGAGCGGCATGGCGCGGGGCATCGACTCCTGCGCGCACAAGGGGGCGCTGGCGGCGCGCATGCCCACGCTGGCCGTGTGGGGCACGGGGATCGACGTGGTTTATCCCAAAGAGAACCGCAAGCTGGCCGAGGAGATTCTGGCCGCAGGCGGAGCCATTGTGAGCGAGGTGCCGATGGGCACGTTTCCCGCGCCGCAGAATTTTCCCCGGCGGAATCGCATCCTGAGCGGATTGAGCGTGGCCGTTCTGGTGGTGGAGGCCAGCGAGAACTCCGGCACGCGCGTGACCGCGCGATGCGCAGCGGAGCAAAACCGCGACCTGTTCGCCGTGCCCGGCAACGTGACCAACAAGGGCTCCTGGACGCCGAACACGCTGATTAAACAGGGCGCTAAGCTGGTGGCCACCTGGGAGGACGTGTGGGAAGATCTGCCCTCGCAGGTACGTTTGGAACTTGAGGCCGAGGCGCCGGCTGCATCCAAAGCGGAGCCTGGAGCATCCTTATTGCCTGACCCGGTGCTGCGGCCCGAGGAGGCCATGGTGCTGGAGGTGCTGCGCACGGACGAGAGTCTGCAGATCGACGAGATTCTCGAACTTCTGGAGACGCAACTCACCTCGTCAGAGGTTTTCACAGCGCTTTTTGAGCTGGAAATGGCTGGCCGTGTGCGGTGTTTGCCGGGAAAGAATTACGTCAGGACGATGTGACCGGCAGTTGCGTTGTAGTTTTTCTTGTTTGCGCCAGAAGAGCGCAGAAAACAAAACGCCCGACGCCTTGAACGAGCGCCGGACATGATTTACTCCATGGAAGCGCTCGCTCCGAAACACGACTAGAGCGAGATCGCAGGGGACTGGGACAGAACCTGACGCCGCCTTGCCAGTACCAGGCCCAGCAAGCCGAGGCCCGAAAGGAGGAGGAGCCACGTGGAAGGCTCCGGCGTAGCAATCGACGAGGGGCCGTCGAGCGAGACGTCGTCGATCTCATTGCCATACGAGGCGCCGCCGTTATTTTGGTAGCCGGTGTAGTCAAGGCCGACGAAGCTCAGGACTTCGGAGGTGCTTGTAGCGGTCACATTGAACGAGTAAAAGGTCCAGCTCAGGGTCGGGTTGGCGCCGTTTTGGGTATCGAAGTCCGTAGCGACAGGAGTCCCGCCGGGATCGCTGCCGGGGGAAGTCCCAGCGACACTTGAGCCAAAGTAAACCAGCATCTCCTCGTCGCCGGAGCCGGGCCGATCACCATAGGCCCAGCTGAGTGTGTAGGTCTGCCCGGGAATCAGGCCGGTAACGGTCTGATAGACGTCTTCGGGATAATAAGCGTTGATTTCGAGGCTCTGGTCGCTTCCGTTACCGGGGTAAGCTGCCGAACCGCCACCGAAAACAGCCGGGTTGTCAATTTCAATAGCGTTCCCGTTCGTTGACCAGCCTGGTACGCCCCCGGTGGAGGCGAGCTCACCATAGCCTCCGCCCTCGCTTGGCGTTCCAAAGTCGCCGTTGACGATGAATTCGGTGGCGTTCGACCTGGCAGACCCAACCAAGCCCAACACGAGGACAACAGCTGCGAAGATGCTAAGACGCTTCATATTGCCTGTTCCTCTTGATATTTCGAGATCTGCTCGACAGCAATCCTATGTCCGGGGGGAAAGGCAGAGGTATCTCTGCCTGTGAACAAGCAATTTTGGCTCCAAACAGAGGACAAAGGCCATGTTTCGCGGGGATTTATGCCTATGCTGTTGAGTCTCTTGTGTTAAATGGTTATGCCGCGCAGCCTGGCGACGGTATTCCAGGAGGCTTAACCGTTGCGTGCGAGTGGGCCTGTATGCATTTTTCTTGCAGGAGTGGAAAAGTTTTGCCCACTGGTTCTTCGCGCAACTTTCAGCCCGTGTCCCGCTTGAAATAGATCGGCCGCAGAGAGATTTCTGCGTGCTCGAATTGGGCAACGGAGGAAAAGAAAAATGCCGGCGAGGTGGAAACGGAGTGGTGTTCCGTGGTAGGGTGCAACATTTGCGGGGAGTTTTTCCCGGAGGGGAGAGCGCACTGCGATGGTTTTGGATTCCGGAGTGGGCTGCAATCAGACGGAATGGTCCGTTGATGAGTCCAACTGGCATAAAGCGTAAGTAGTACCGATATCAAGGATGGCAATGAGCAAAGCATTGGTGATCGTCGAGTCGCCGGCCAAGGCCAAGACGATCGAAAAATATCTGGGCAAGGGCTTCGATGTGCGCGCATCGGTGGGGCACATTATGGACCTGCCGAAGAATGACCTGGGCGTGGAATTGAAGAATCGGACGTTTGAGCCGGAGCTTGTGGTGTCTCCCGGCAAAGAAAAGGTTGTCGAGCAGTTGAAGAAGTTGGCGGCCAAGGCCGACGAGGTGTATCTGGCGCCCGACCCGGACCGCGAGGGCGAGGCCATCGCCTACCATTTGGCTCTTCAACTCGGGACCTCCTCCAAAGAAAAGAAAAAGATTCGCCGCGTCACCTTCAACGAGATTACGAAGAAGGCCGTGCAAGAAGCGTTCAACCACGCGCGCGACATCGATCAAAACCTTGTTGACGCGCAACAGACGCGGCGTGTCTTGGACCGGCTGGTGGGCTACCAGATTTCTCCGCTGCTCTGGGACAAGGTGCGGCGCGGGCTTTCGGCGGGGCGCGTGCAAACCGTGGCGTTGCGGCTGATCGTGGAGCGGGAGCGCGAGATTCGCGGCTTTGAGCCCGTCGAATACTGGACTCTGGACGCGCTGCTCCACCCGGAGAAGCAGGCCGACCAGAAGTTCAAGGCGAAGTTCATCGGCGTCGATGGCGAGCCGGCCCGCGTGGCCAACGGCAAGGATAAGGACGGCAAAGAGCAGTTCATCGCGAACGCGCTGGCCGACAAGAAATCTATGGATGCGGTGCTGGCGGCGCTCGAGAATGCTGCCTGGACAGTTACCGGCGTGCAGGCGCGCGAACAGCAACGGCGGCCGCTGGCGCCGTTCATCACCAGCCAGTTGCAACGCGATGCAGCGAACAAGCTGGGCTTCAACGTGCGCCGCACCATGGGCGTAGCGCAGAGGCTCTACGAGGGCGTTGATCTGGGCGCAGAGGGTACAACCGGTCTGATCACTTACATGCGTACCGACTCGCCGCGCGTGGCGCCGGAAGCCATCGCCTCGGCCCGTGAGTGGATTGCGAAGAACCTCGGCAAGAACTACCTGCCCTCGGCGGCCAATGTGTACAAAGGCAAAAAGGACGCGCAGGACGCGCACGAGGCCATCCGGCCCGCGGACGCCGCGCGCACGCCTGAGTCGCTGGCGCGCTTCCTCAGCGACGAACAGCTCAAGCTCTACACGCTCATCTGGCGGCGCTTTGTGGCTTCGCAGATGGTTCCGGCGGTCTACGACGTGACGACAGCAAACATTGCGGCAAACTCATCCAAAACCAGAAAAATATACGATTTCCGCGTCAGCGGTTCGGTGCAGCGCTTCGACGGATTCCTCAAGCTGTACGAGTCGTCGGAAGAGAACAAGGACGACGACGAGTCCGCGAACCGGCTGCCCAGCCTGGATGGCGTGAAGACACTGATCAAGAACGAGTTGCTCCCCGAGGAACACGCCACGCAGCCGCCGCCGCGGTACAACGAAGCCTCGCTGGTGAAGGAGCTCGAGGAGCGCGGCATCGGGCGGCCGTCCACCTACGCTTCGATCATCAGCACCATTCAGGATCGCGAGTATGTCGTCAAGCACGGCGGCTCGCGCGGGCGCTTCTATCCCACGGAGATCGGCGTGGTGGTGTGCGATTTGCTGGTGAAGAACTTCCCCTACATCTTCGACACCGCGTACACGGCCAAGCTCGAAACCGAACTGGACGACATCGAAGAAGGCACGGAGAAGTGGACCGATCTTCTTAACGGCTTCTACGGCTACTTCGAGCAGGAATTGAAGGATGCCGGCAAGAAGATGGAAAACATCAAGCGGATGGAGATCAAGACCGCGGAGAAATGCGACGTCTGCGGCTCGCCGCTGTTGTTGAAGTGGGGCAAGTTCGGGACATTCTATGCTTGCTCGGCGTACAACAAGAAAGATCCCACGAGCTGCACCTTCACCAAGGAGAACATCGCTTCGAAGCCGGACCTGAACACGCCGGAAGCGCAGGAGGCAGGCGACACCGAGGAGTATTGCGAGAACTGCGGCAAGGTGATGGTGATGCGGCGCGGGCTCTTCGGGCCGTTCATGGCCTGCCCGGATTACAACGCCGATCCTCCGTGCAAGACCTTCCGCAAACTGAGTTCGAAGCAGCAGCAGAAGCCGCCTGAGCCCACTGGCGAGGATTGCCCCATGTGCGGCAAGCCGCTGGTGCTGCGCCAGGGCGCGTATGGCGAGTTTGTTTCCTGCTCCGGCTACCCCAAGTGCAAGTACGTGAAGCAGAACCTGATCGAGGGGATGAAATGCCCGAAATGCGGCGAGGGCGACATTGCCGAGCGCCGCGCGCGCCGGGGCAACGTCTTCTGGGGCTGCACGAACTACCCCAAGTGCGATTTCACTTCGAACCTGAAGCCGGTGGCCAGGAAGTGCCCGCAGTGCGGTAGCCCGTACCTTGTCGAAAAGACGCTGCGCTCGGGCGTCTATCTGGAATGCCCGAACAAGAAAAGGCCGGCCGAAGAAGAGGCCGCAGCGCCAAAGAAGCGCGGCAAGAAAGCTGCTCCCGCCGCCGAGGGAAAAGCCGTCGCTTGCACCTACTCGAAACGCATCGGGGACGCGCCGCCTCCGCCCACGGCTGAGACCCACGGGCCGGTGGTGGAGAAGAAGGAAGAGAAGCGGGAGCTGCAGCCGGCGTAAAGGAAAGACCCAAGTCCGTGAAAGAAATCGTTTTGATTGGTGGGCCGAACGGGGCAGGGAAGACGACAGCCGCGAGAGTGTTGCTGCGGGAATTTCTCGACGAAAACGAATTCTTGAACGCAGACGAGATTGCCCGAGAAATCGCGCCGGAGGATCCGGAAGCAGCTGCTTTTGCCGCAGGCCGTGAGCTGATTGAGCGCATGCGCGGACTGGTTCGGCAAGGCCGCAGTTTCGCATTGGAGACAACCTGCTCCGGGAAGACCTACCTGCATCTGCTGGAACAGTGCAAGAGCGATGGATGGCGCATCGCGCTCTTCTACTTTTGGCTGCCCTCGCCGGAAGTTTCGATGGCGCGCGTAGCCAAACGGGTGCGAGAGGGCGGGCACGGCATCCCGCGAGAAGCAATCTTCCGTAGGTATCGGTTAAGCGTCTGGAATATGCTCCACCTCTATCTGCCACTGGCGGATACAGCGGCAATTTACGATAATAGTGAGAGACGTCGGACCCTGATTGCCGAGAAGGAATCAGGTTTTCCGATGAGAATCCTCGATCAGAGCCTCTGGTCAGAAGTCGAGAGATCGTCGCTATGAAGGAAATGACGTCCAGGGAAATGTTGGATACCGTCGCAAAGGCGTTGTCCGAAGTCGACCGCCGTCTTGCTTCCGGCGAGCTCGATGGCTCCGGCCGATTCTATACCGACGAGGAACTGGCCGCGGGCGCGGCTACAGGACGGAAAGAGAAGCCGGTGAAGAAGGAAGCTCCGGCGGCATAAACGCCCTTTTCCAACTTGTGCGCTGGGCCGGGCGCTGCGCGACATACCTCCGCCGGTTCCTGTAGTATGGGCTGCGGAGACGCCCTTATGGAACGTATGCTGGCCACACCGGCCGACGCGGAAATTGTTCTGAAACTTTATGAATTGCGCACCGAAGCGGTGATGCGCCAGGCGCGCGCCTGGATCACGGGCGAATTCTGGCCCACGACCGCCGAGGAGTTTTTCGCGGTTGCGGAGAATCCCGCCGACCCGCACAATGCCTGGTTCCGGCAGGTGATCACGTACTGGGAGATGGCGGCGGCCATGGTTTTGCATGGCGCCGTCTCGGCAGAGCTGTTCGTCGATAGCAATGGCGAGGGATTTTTTCTGCTGGCCAAGTTCGCGCCCATTCTGGAAGCCATCCGCGAGAAGAATCCCACGTTTCTCAGCAAGACCTCGGACCTGATTAACCGGTTTTCCATGGCGGCGCAGCGTTACGAGGCGATCCTGAAGCACGTCGATGCGACGCGGAGCTCGCGCAACTCAAATTAGCCGGAGATCGGCGTCGCGGACCCGCGACAGATGAAGAAGTCGCTCGCTTCTTCGCGGGCCGGCCTCGCTTCGCGATCCGCCGCGGCGGACAATTTGGCGCGGTGTTTTTTGGGGGGATGGGGGCCGCTTGGGAGAGTCATAAGATTTTCTCTTG
>Ga0326727_10021775_pt1 | contig 12491 bp, 9 predicted proteins | sample MB2enrmetagenome_FD_207643 | JGI IMG/M metagenome (GOLD analysis project Ga0326727, IMG submission 207643) | Lab enriched peat soil microbial communities from McLean, Ithaca, NY, United States - MB29MY | ecosystem: Environmental > Terrestrial > Soil > Wetlands > Peat | place: USA: New York...
CCGACTTTTGGTCTCCGGTGATCTCTTTCCAGCCCGCTTGCCCACTCAATTTCCGGCCGCAGGTTGCTGGGGTTGGTCCTCTCCTCGCTTCCGGAGAACACCCACCTCAACAACCATAACGAAACGCTCCAGGCCGCAAAGCACTCTGCGCACCTTTGCGTTGGCAGCTCGGTCACTCTGAGGTTTGGAGGGTGAGATCAGGCGGGACGTTTTCTTGCAGGTGGCCCACTTGCTCCACTCCCCTATTCAGTAGCCTTTACCGTACTGACCTCCACGATTTACCTGGCGATACGATGAGAAGTTTCGCGCTGGATCTCGTGCTCTTTCTCAAGATCAGCTTAACACTAGCTTCACCTTCGTGCCGACAATCAACGATCATACTCCACGCAAAAACCAAATGCAAGCGAAATTTTCAACTTTTTTTAGACAAACTTTTTGGCCCCTTCGCCCTCGCCGATCAGAGCCTCTCGCCGTGTCGCTCCGACCGGCCATGGGCCGACGGGCAAGCCATCGATAATAGGACACACGGGCCAACCTCATCGCGGCTCTGCATTACACCGCGCCCACCTGCAAGCCCCGCACTGAATCGAAAGATCCCACAAGCATTGCCGCTCGAGTGTGGACGAGGAGCCGGGAATGACATGCGAGCCTGGTTGCAGTACAATCCCTTCTCTGTATAAGCCCTGTCCTGGAGAGAGAACAACGATGTCTCATCGACTCGGAATACTCGCGATAGCGTTTGTTTCTGTGGCGGTTCTTTCCGTTCCGTCACACGTCTCTGCCCAAGCCAGAACACGCCTGGCGATTGTGGGGCTGGACCACGATCACGTTTGGGGAATACTCAAGCTTATCGCCGGCGAACCGGATGGCGAACTGGTGGCCGTGGCGGACACGCACCCGGAGTTGATTCAGAAAGCGAAGGGCATGGTGCCTGGGAGTGTGAAGTTCTTTTCAAATTATGTCGCCATGCTCGATGAGGTGAAGCCTGATGCGGTGATCGTCACCACGGCGAACAACCAGCACCTTGAAATCCTGCGAGCCTGCGCCCAACGCAAGATCCACTTCGACACCGAGAAGCCGATGGCGGCCAGCGGCGCCGACGCCCGCGAAATGGAGCGCCTGGCTCGCCAGGCGGGTATCAAGCTAATGGTGAACTACGCGAACGCCTGGACGGAGCCGACGCAAGAAGCCATGCGACAGATCGAAGAGGGAGTGATCGGGAAGATCCAAAAGATCATTGTCCAATTCGGCCACGAGGGGCCAAAGGAGATCGGAACTTCCAAGTACTTCGCAGACTGGCTTTACGACCCTGTGAAGAACGGCGCCGGGGCGCTGATGGATTTTGGTTGCTACGGCGCCGACTGGGCCATGGTGCTTAAGGGGCGGCCCCAACGCGTTTATGCAACCTCGCTGAAACTCAAAACCGAGCAGCACAACGCGGTGGAGGACGACGCCACGGTGCTTCTCGAGTACGCCGACGCCACGGCCATTCTAATGCCCTCCTGGGATTGGCCCTACGGAAAGGGGCAAGCGGAGATTTTCGGCTCCAAAGGTAGCTTCCTGGTTAGAGGAGACGGGCTGCTGTTTCAGCCAGCCCAGCGTGCAACCGGCCGGGAATACCCGGAGGGGAAGATGGAAACCCACCCGGTTGCTCCAGAAAAGCGCAACGGCGTCGCCTATTTCTTGTACTGCATCCGAAACAACAAGCCCATTGACGGTCTCGTCGGGCCAGCGGTCAACGTGGGAGTCAACGAGATCATTGACGCTGCGAAGGAGTCAATCCGAACCGGCAAAGCAGTGGCGCTGCCGGCCGAATAAAGAAAGATAAACAAGCCAGTCTTGGCTTGCATGGACTCGAGCGGACGGACGGCCACGCAATGGGGATTAGGGCCGAATGATGCGATAATGCGAAATCGTCGAAGCGAGGGAGGGAAGCTTCCCTGCCTCTCTTGGGCGTTCGGACCAAATCACCGTGCCCTTGCACATAACTTCGGCAGGCCGCCCTCCGAAGAATTCTTTGGGAAGCACGAAAGTCAATTCGAGAGGCGTTTTGGGCTCGGCAAATTCCTCTCCCCGAAAAAGCACTCCCGAACGGCTGATGTTTTCGGTGGTGCCCTTCCACCACTTGCTTCCCCCGTTGAGCCGATAACGCAGGTGGATTTGGATTCCATATCGTTGGGCACGGTTGTTAGATCTCAAATCGCCCTCCTGGCACGCAACTCGAACTGCACCGTTGAATTCTCAAATGATCTTCTATGAAACGGAACCGGCACCGGTTCTCGTAGAGACTCAACGTACCACTTTAGAGCTTTCTTGGAATCCCGCAATCAACCGACGGTACTAGTCCCCCCTGGTACTTGCGGCGGCAGGCGGACCAGCTCATTCTTGCCGGAAGGATTTGAGCCAGGAGGTGATCGACGGAGAAAAGGACGAGTTTCAAGCGGTTGGCGACACCCAGCGTGAAAAGGCGACTCTCGAGGGCCTGCCGGCTGAGGGTCATTTCTTCAGAAGCCCGGCTGGGCTTTCAAAACCCTGCGCAAACCCGCGCCCAAGACGGGTTTATGATCGGCGATGAGAACACCGATCTCCTTACGCGCATCGTTCATATGCCACTGGCGGGAGCGAAATCTCCAGTCGAGCCCCACGGTCAGGAGCCGATTCGATCACCAGATCGGCGCCGATCGAGCGTACGCGTTCCCTTATGACTCGAGGGCCCAGAGCGGCAGCATTGAGTTCTGCGAGCGAGAGCCGGCCTGCGAATTCGAAGCCGCGTCCATCATCCTCGATGACCAGCTTCCAAATCCCGTTGTCGCGGCCAAATCGCACCAATACCTTACGCGCTCCGCTGTGCTTCCGAATATTCACCAGCGCCTCTTGCAGGACTCGAACCAATTCAGTGCACGCGCGAGGCGGTAAGGAAATCTCCTGGGCATCGGCGTCAAAGCTGGCCGGGATAAGCTGGTCGCGTTGGAACTGGTCGACTGTGTCACCCAAGCACTTGACGAGCTGGGCGGGCTCCACTTCAACCGGCTTTAAGATTTGCATTCTTTCGCGAAAGTCCTGGATCTCTTTGCGGAGAAGCACTTGCAAACGGCTGATTTCTTGAAGAAGGATCGTGCGGTCGCCTGCGGCGTTTCTTCGCACCAGTTCCGTTTGCATTTCCAGTCCCATGAGAGACTGAATAACTCCGTCGTGAAGCTCGTGCGCCAGGCGAGTCCGCTCCGCGGCCTGGGCGCGCGATCGTAGGCGACCGAGATCGTGCATATATTGAATGGCCGGAGCTACTTCGCGAACCAGGCTCTCAAGAAATCGCACGTCTCTTTTGTGGAAGGCTCCTCGAGCGGAGTTGTACACCAAGAGCCGGCCGAACCAGTTCTGCTGAAAGGAGAAAGAGACCGCGAGGAGCGAGCTGAAGTCAACAAACAGTGTGTGGCGCTCGCCCACCACGCGCATGGCTACACTCTCCCGGCCAAAATTATGCAGGGCCCGAAAGCGTCCCGTCGCGCGTGCGGAGCCCGCTTTCGGCCTACCGTAGCGACTCGACAAGCCCGCCCCACGAGGGTCAACCGGTTGGAGAGGACGCCGACGTTGAACGGCGCGCCAGACTGATTCCGGGAGAGCGGCAAAATAGGCTCTGCGCTCGGCGTCGGACAGCTTCGAGAGGCGCACGGTTGCTTCTCCCGCCCCCCTTGGACGTTTTGCCTCCCAAAGGAAGGCGTCGTCACCGGCCACTCTTCGGACTACCAGCTTGACCTGATCTGCCTCAAAGAAATCGCCAATGAAATATAGTAGGCCTTCCAGCGTAGCCCTTAACCCGATTTCCGGGAGTCCATTCCCAATGAGCCGGCTGATGATGAGTGCGTTAACATGCCTCCGCTTCGCCTCCTCCGCCAGGAAGCCAAGAAGGTAGCTCGCCGTGATCAGACTGCCGGCTAGAGCGATAGCGCCCTTCATCGAACTGCCCGCCCCGTATACAGGCAGGATGCGGCCCGTCCCGGAGAAGGCAAGTGGTTGCAGGAGCAAAAGAGCAGCGCAGGCGAAGGACGTTATGAGAGTTCCTCTCATGCCCCAGAGTTCAGCGGCGGTCAAGAGAGCCATGAGATAAAGTATAAGAAACGGGCTGTGAGCTCCACCTGTTGACAGGGTCAGCAGGCAGATCGAGGCAACTCCCGCGGCATGCATGCAGCAACGCCACGCCGAAGACGAATTCCTATAGACAGTTGTGGTCAGCAAACTCACTAAACTGTAAGCGAGGTAAGCAAAAAGCAGCACCCGAGTAAAGTTGAGGTGCGGGCCAAGAAGGCGTGGGGCGAGGTAAGCAACCCCGATGCACGCTGTTCCGAGAACGGCGCAGGAGATGGCCAGAAAACGCTCTCGTTCCGAACCATCTCGACGGAGCTGCGCCCACCAAGGTTGACTGGGCATCGCTAGATACTCACTTGCGGCAGACGAAGTACCACGGCTTGAAAAATAATAAGGCGGCTCAGGTTGAAAACGGGCAACACATTAAAGATATTTGCTCAAGATCCATTGCCAAAATAGTGAAGAGACCCGGCTAACTCGCCGATGCCTGAAGTGTACATCCAGAACGGCACATTATGGTCTCCACGCTTGGCCCGCGTCAAGAAGTATTAACTTGCGGGACAATGTGTCCTTTGCTATCAAGGCGGCATCGCCGCGGGGGAAACGCTCTTGCCCTGATGATTTGGGCGACATCGATCGCCAAATAACCCTGTCCCCGGCGACGAAGCCACCGGGTGACAAGTCGGTTTGGACGCTAGGTCCCGGCCTGCTCAAGAAGAATCCAGCCTTTGGCGCCTCGGTTATCGGCAGCCGGGAAACAGGGGCGGGCCTCAATGCCGTGTTTGGCTAGAATGCTGCAAATATACTCGCCGACGTTGGCAGCGTCGCCGCGAACAAAAGTCATGATTGAAGGTCCTGCGCCGCTCAGGCATATCCCCAACACCTCGGGATGTCTGATGCTGAGCACTTCAGCCAGTCCCGGCACGAGGGGCGCGCGATAGGGCTGATGCCAGCGGTCTTCAAAAAACTCAGGGTGCAAATCCGGCTTGCCTGAAAAGAATTGTGCTGCCAGGACAGTGGCGCGCTGGAGATTATGAATCGCGTCCGCACGCGAGTAGCGGTTGGGCAGGACCGCTCGAGCCTGCTTCGTCGCCAAGGCGTAATTTGGCACCACCAGAACAAGCTGAAGATCTGTGGGAACCGGGCAGGAGTAAGCAATCACCCTCTCCCCTTCGTTAACCGCCACCGTGAACCCGCCGTGCCAAGCTGCCGCGACGTTGTCGGGGTGTCCTTCGCGCTGGCTTGCGAGAGTCAACAACTCCTCACCAAAGAGCGGCCGGTTGACAAGCCAGTGGCAGGCCACCAGGGCGCCCACAATGGCTGCAGCGCTCGAACCGAGACCCACGCCCACCGGAATCTGATTGTGAATCTCGACGTCGAAGCCGCGCTTCTTGCCCCAGCTTTCCAGGGTCTCCGTCATGACGCGGGCGACGAGATTGCTGGAGTCGCTCGAAACGCGTTCAGGATTTGCTCCCTCGTAATGGACTGAAACTTCGCTGTCGTCGCGAGGGTTCACGTGCAGGTCGAGGTGCAGGTTCAACGCCAGCGCGGCGCAATCGAAAAGGCTGCCCAGGTTGGCGCATGTCGCCGGCACCCGGACAAAGAATCGCTCACTCATAGAACTTCGCCTGCAATCAAATCTTCCAGTGTCTCGCGCCTGCGGATCAGTTCTGCCTTGCCGCCGTTGACCAGGACTTCGGCGGAGCGTGGGCGAGTATTGTAATTGGAGGAGAGCACGAAGCCATAGGCGCCGGCGGCAAGCACAGCCAGCAACTCGCCGGGTTCGACGTTGGGCATCGCGCGGTCCTGGGCGAGAAAATCCCCCGTCTCACAAAGCGGTCCCACCACATCGGCTTCCAGCCTGCCGCGGGTCTGGTCGCGAACAGGAATTATCTCGTGATACGAGCCGTAGAGCGTGGGGCGCATGAGGTCGTTCATTCCGGCGTCCACAACGATGAAGTTCTTTCGCCGGTTCTGCTTTACATAAAGCACACGTGTCAGGAGGATGCCCGCCTTGGCCACCAGGGCGCGGCCCGGTTCCACGATGAGACGGTACCGGGCAGCCTGCAGGCGCTGCTTGAGCCCTCGCCCCAGGGTCTCGAAGTCCAGGGGTTGCTCATCGGCATAGCGGATTCCATAACCGCCGCCAAGATCGATGTACTCGATCCCAATTCCCTGGCTCTGAAGCCGCTCCGCCAAGGCCAGTATTTCGTCCAAGGCCTTGAGAAAAGGCTCAACGGCCAGGATTTGTGACCCGATGTGACAAGCCACGCCGCGAATCTTGAGATGGTTGGAGGCCGAAGCGCGGCGGTAGAGTTCCAGAGCTTCGTCCTTCGGAACGCCGAACTTATGAACGATCTGGCCGGTGGAAATGTAAGGGTGGGTTTCCGCCTCGACCTCGGGGTTGACACGGATGGCGACAGGCGCGATCCTCTGCAGCGTGGTGGCCCGGTTTTCGATTAGTTCAAGTTCGCCCGCCGACTCGACATTGAACATCCCGATGCCCGCTTCCAGCCCTGCGTCGATTTCGGCCTCGCTCTTCCCTACCCCCGAAAAGACTATCTGGTCGGCGATCGCTCCGGCACGTAAAGCGCGTGCCATCTCCCCGCCCGAAACGACATCAAACCCCGCTCCCGCCTGCCGGAGGAGGCTCAGAATCCGCAGATTGGAGTTAGCCTTCACGGAATAACAGACAAGATGGGGCAGCGACGACAAGCTCTCCTTCAGGCGCGAGAACTCGCCTAAAACACTAGCCTGGCTGTAAACATAAGCCGGTGTCCCGAAGCGCTCGGCAAGCAACTCCACAGAGATATCTTCACATTGTAACTGGCCGGATTGGTAGCGAAAGGCTTGCATCATTGTCCGTCGTCCGTGGTCAGTTGCACGTCACCGCCAGCGATGTCATTCCGAGCGAAGCGAGGAATCTCGCTCTGTTCTTTGTTCGAGGATTCTCTCGACGCAGAGCGAGATTCCTCGCTTCGCTCGGAATGACACCTCTCACACTGCGCGGCTGCTCTCCGCCTACTTCACTCTAATCAGCACAATGGTCTGATCGTCGCGCGGCGGCCGGCCTTGCTCATACTCCCGCACTTCATCGAAGAGGCTGGCGATGATTTCCTCAGGAGGGCGATGGGAATTCCGGCGGAGTACGTTCTCGAGCCGTCGCGACCCGAACTCCTCGTGCTTGGTGTTTGCGGCCTCGACGATGCCGTCCGAAAACATCGCGACCAAGTCCCCTGACTCGAGCTTCACTAACGCGTCCTGATACTGGGTGTGTTCGAGCAGACCCAGGGGGATTCCCTCGACGCGAATCGTCTGGGTTTGCCCTTTCCTCATCAAAAGGGGCAAGGGCATTCCCGCATTGGCGAGGCGCAGCGTCTTTGCGCGCGGCTCCCAGATGGCGTAAGTGAGCGTAATGAAATGACCTTCGATCTTGCGTTCGAGTAGAATCAGGCTCAGTCTCTTCAATAAATGCGGTGGCGAGAGCTTTTGAGGGGCCAGGCTTCGCAGAATGCCCATGGCCATGGCTCCGTACAAAGCGGCAGGAGCACCCTTGCCGCTCACATCGCCGACCGCCAGCACGTGCCGCTCCTTCCCGTAGGTCAGAAAATCGTAGAGGTCGCCCCCCAGTTCTCGCGCGGGGTGAAAGCGCAGCGCCACTTCCAGGCCTGGAATGTCGGGAGCCGTCCCCGGCATGAGATGCATCTGGATCTCCTGGGCGCGTTGCAAATCGCGCTCAAGGCGGGCTTCGCTTCGAGCCACACGTTCGTAAAGCCGGGCGTTTTCGATGGCGATAGCAATTTGCGGAGCGAGCGTGGAGAAGATGCGGATGTGCTCCTCGCCGAAGTAATTGAGTTGCGGGCTTTCGAAGTCCACGACCCCGATGACGCGGCCACGATAAATGAGCGGTGTCGCCATCTCCGAGCGCGTCTCCGGGTTGGCCTGAATGTAGCGCGGGTCTTTTGAGACGTCGCCGACCACCACCGTCTGACGCAGGTCGGCGGCGGCGCCCACGATGCCCTGGCCAAAACGCACCACACCCCGCTCAGGCTGGTGTTCGTCCTGTTTCAGGGATAGCACCGTGTTGAAGGCCCGGGCCTGCTCATCGGCCAACAGGATGCTGAAGCGGTGATAATCGATCAAGCGTTTCGTCAAAGTTCCGATCTTCCGCAGGAGCTCGCTCGTGACCAGGACAGAACTCATTTCCCGGCTGATCTCGTTCAGCAATTGGAGCGTCCGTGCTTGGCGCACGCTGCGGCGATAGAGCCGCGCGTTCTCGAGCGCCATCGCCATGCGGCTGGCGAGGAGTTCCAGAAGACTGACGTGAGAATCGTTGAAGAAATCCGGCCACGGCGCTTCCAGGTCGATTACCCCAATAAGCCGGCCCTTCGTAATCAGCGGGACTGCCAGCTCGGAGCGAATCGGAGACAAGGTGCGAATGTACCCGGGGTCTTTCAGCACGTCATTGACGAGCACGGAGCGCCGGGTTTGAGCCGCCCGCCCCACAATCCCTTCGCCGACTTTTATGCGCAACGAGCGAATCAGCTCGTCGGGGTGGCCGATGCTGAAGCGAACACTCAAATCCTGGGTTTTTTCGTTGAGCATAAGGATAGCGAAAACTTCGTAGTCGATCGCGCGTTTGACGATCTCGGCAATGCGCGCCATGAGCTCATCGAGATCCAGCGTGGAGTTGATTCGTTCGCTGACTTCCACCATCAGGGTGAGGAGTTCAGTCAGCTCGAGCGGCCGGGAAGCGGATTGTGTTGCATCAGCCATAAAGCAAGCAGGTGGTAAACGTCTGAAGGTCATTGTAGCATACGCTGTATAATGGCTTGCGATGTTGATTCTGGCATTGGATACGACCAGCGAAGCGGGAGGGGTTGGCGTTTTCCGCGACCATGAGTGCCTCGCCCAGATCGCGAATGACGGTCCGGCGAACCACTACGCCGCAAGCTTGTTCTCGATGGTGGACCGGGCATTCGAAGAAGCCAGGGCGCGGCATGGCGTTCCCGAACGAGGGCTGGCCGATATTCAACTGATCGCTGTCACCTCCGGGCCTGGATCTTTCACTGGAATCCGCGTGGGTCTGGCAGCGGCGCTCGGTTGGGCTAAGGCATTCGGTCTGCCGGTGCGAGCAGTGTCGGTGCTCGAGGCTCTCGTCGATGCCGCCCGGATACAAACGGAGTGGGCGGTCCCGATCCTGGATGCGCGCCGGGGAGAGATATTTGTGGGGATCTTCCAGAGGGGCACTCAAACACGGGACGGCAGCCTTGAGCCACCGCAAGGGCCGCCTCTAAAAGAAGATCAAGGCTGGATTTTGAGACCAGCAGAGCTGGGGCCTTTCCTCAGCCGCCGCCTGCCGCAAGGGGCGGGGATAACCTGCGTTTTCAGAGAGCACGATCGTACGGCGCTGGCGCTTCGCGAAACCCTTTCCAACCCATTCCAGTGGCAGGCTGTGGCGGGAACGCTGGTCGAGGCTGTGGCTCGCCTCGGTTTGCAGGACTACGTATCGGGAAAACCGCAGCCGGCCGGCAGCCTCGACGCCTATTACATCCGGCGACCGGATGCAGAGCTGCTGACGAGCGACACAGACCGAGACTCGAAATTCGAAAGTCGAAAGTCGAAAACCGAAACCTAGTTTTGCCTGCCATTCTGAGCGAAGCGAAGAATCCCGGCAGTTCCGAAAGTCACCAACTGTCGGGATTCCTCGCTTCGCTCAGAATGACACTCACAAGAATAGGCGTCGTGAATCCCCGAGTTCAGCTCTCTGGGTGCGGTTTCGATTTCCGAAATTCGAGTCTCAATTCCGAAACTGCTCATGCGCATTCGTAATGCCAGCGAGGACGATCTGGAAGCAATCCTCAGAATCCAGGGCAGGGCTCGACAAGCCGCCCAATGGACTGCGGCTGACTATGCAACCTTGGCCGGCGATCCTTTGGGGCTCATCCTGGTGGCCGAACTCGACAGAGTGAGCTCGCCTGCACTTGCGGGATTCGCCGCGTTCCACCACGTCATCGACGAGGCCGAGCTCCGAAACATGGCGGTCGACCCAGCCCATCGCGGACAAGGCGTAGGAAGCGAACTGGTCGCGGAAGGCCGGAGACGACTGCTTGAACTGGGAGTTAGGCGGATCTTCCTCGAAGTGCGCGCTTCGAATATCACAGCGCAGCGACTCTATTTCTCGACGGGGTTTGGCCTTCACTCGCGGCGGAGGGATTATTACCGCGATCCCCCGGAAGATGCATTGATCCTATCCTTGGAGCTGACTCCGGCGCCCGAAGTTTCCCCTCCCGGCGGCACCGTGGTTGCAAGCTAACAATTTTCTGGTATGCTTACCGCCCGATAACGGAGGGCGGCCACAAGGGCCCCCATCAACTTATCGATTGAGGTGGAATGATATGTCTGCGCAAATATCCCGACGCACTTTTATGATGGGCGCGGCCACAGCGGCTGCCGCGCTACGTGTAATGGGGGCCAACGACCGCGTGCGGTTGGGCATCATTGGCTCAGGAGACCGAGGCACGTATCTGATGGGGCGCGCTAACCAGGTCGGCAATCTCGACTGGGTGGCTGTCGCCGACATCTGGGATGTGCGGCGCGATCGCGGCGAACACACGGCCGGCACCAAAGTGGATAAGTACGCCGATTACCATCAACTCCTCGATCGCAAAGACATCGACGGAGTCATCGTAGCGACATTCGACCACGTTCACGCGCAGATCACCATCGATGCCTGTCGAGCCGGCAAGGACGTGTACGTCGAGAAGCCTATGACGTCGCTGCCGGAGCAGGGTCCTCCCATGGTGAAGGCGGTGCGAGAGACCAACCGCATCGTCCAGGTGGGCACGCAACAGAGAACCACCCCGCACTTCCTCGAGGCGAAGCAGAAGTTCTTTGACACGGGAGCGATCGGAAAAGTGAATATGGTGCGCACCATCTGGAATGCGAATGGCGGCTATCTGACTCCCGTGCCCAACGGGATGGAGCAGAAACCTGCCGGGCTCGATTGGGACGCTTGCCTGGCCTGGCTGCCCAAGATCCCCTGGGATCCGAAACGCTATTTCAATCGTTTTGCCTATTGGGACTTTTCAACCGGCGGGCAGACCGGCGGGCTTTTCGTACACATGGTGGATGTGGTGCATTGGTTCCTGAATATCCAGCGCCCCCTGGCCGCCGTGGCGATGGGAGGCATTTATCTTTACGACGACGGGCGTGACACGGCGGACAACATCAACTTCGCTCTCGAATATCCCGAGAAACTGAACGTGACCTTTGAGGCTACCCTGACGGACATGATCCCTGCCGGGGCGGCAGACATCGTCTTCATGGGCACGGGCGGCAGGCTCAACATCTTCCGTTACGGTTACCATTTCATCCCCAGCAAAGGGAACACTCAGGTGGGCGAATGCTCGAGTGGACCCACGGACGACAATCACATGGGGAATTGGCTCGACTGCATGCGCACCCGCCGGCAACCCAACACCGACGTGGTGGCCGGGCACTACGGCGCCGTGGCCTGCCATATCGGGAACCTCGCCTACAAACAGAAGAGCCAGGCGGTCTGGCAGAAGGAGTGGGAGGTATGAGCATCCAACCCGGCGTGAATATGGAGTTTATCAGGTCGCAAGATAAATCTTTCGCCGAGGGCGTGGAGCGCGCAGCGCGTCTCGGATATAGCTTCGTTGAGCCGATGGTGCACAACGGGCGGGAATTGCTCAGCGAAGCCGGCTACTTCCATTCTTTCTCTCTCGACGACGACCCGGGCGAAATGAAAGACATCCTGGAGCAGCACGAGGTCAGGGCTTCCGGCTTGAGCGCCCACTGTCCCCTAATGCGGCCGGAAATCAGCGTGCCCTACTTGCAAAAGGCCATCCGCTTTGCGGTGGGCGTCGGCGCGCCGGTGGTGAACACGGACGAGGGCATCCGCCCGTCCTGGGTCAGCATGGATGAGGCGTTTGGCGTGATGAAATACACGCTCAGCACGGTGCTGCGGACGGCGGAACGCCACGGCATTTACATCGGCATCGAGCCGCACCAGAGTATTTCCAAGACCACGCAAGGCCTGCTGCGCATCGCCACTCTGGTGGATTCGCCTTACCTCCGCGTGAACTACGACACCGGGAACGCTTATCTCGCCGGCGAAGATCCCTACGAGGGGCTGCGCGCGGTTCGTCATCTGCTCATTCATGTGCACGCCAAGGACATCGCGATCGAGCACTCGGAAGCAGAACGTGGGAAAGTGACCGGCACACCCGTGGGGTGCGCGTGTGGAGATGGCGTCATTGATTGGAAGAAGGTGGTCGGCATCCTGCGGGAGTCGGGCTTTGATGGTGTCCTGTCCGTGGAGTGCGGCACCGAAGAACAAGCCCGCCGCAGCCTGGCACATCTGCACGCCGTGCTGGGAGAAT
>Ga0326727_10021776_pt1 | contig 12491 bp, 11 predicted proteins | sample MB2enrmetagenome_FD_207643 | JGI IMG/M metagenome (GOLD analysis project Ga0326727, IMG submission 207643) | Lab enriched peat soil microbial communities from McLean, Ithaca, NY, United States - MB29MY | ecosystem: Environmental > Terrestrial > Soil > Wetlands > Peat | place: USA: New York...
TTGCTCTCGTCCGATTTCGCGTCACACGCAAGTGTTAGCCGGCGGCGCAGGTCGTCGTAGGTTTCCCCGCTTTCCTTCCCGGCAGACTCAATGTGAGCCAGCTCCTTCTTCACGACGTCTACGGTTTGTAGGATCAGGGATGTCAGCCCAGGATTCAGGCTCCGCTCACCAGTGCGAAGCTGCGAAAGAATGTTCTCCGCGATGTGAGCCACGCTCTCCAGATTGGAAAATGAGAGAAATCCGCATGTTCCCTTAATCGTGTGGATAGTTCGAAAGATGCCGGCCAAGAGCTGAGGATCGTCTGGACGCTGTTCAAGTTCGACGATCTCTTGCTCAAGTCTGCTAAGGTTTTCGGTGCTCTCAATCAAAAACTCTTTGATAATGTCCTGGTCGTCCATTGATAATCCCTGACAGACTCTACGTGAGAAGGAAAGCTTTTGGGCGCACTCCGTGCTCGTGAGCAGCGGCGCGGTCTTTGGGGGTGAAGCAGACCTTTACATCCAGCCGGCGGTCGTCAGACCAGAAAGGAACCACGGTCCAGGCATCGCGGCCCAAGCTCCGGGCAGCGAAGTTACGGCCATGTATCACCGTGGGAATGCTGAGGCCCATAGGGCCCAGATTCGCTTCCATTTCGTTTTTTACACTGCCGATGATCATATTGGTCAGCTCTCCCATGGCATCGAGTACCTGCTCATCCACCACATCGATGGGGGTCATCAAGAAACTCGACGAGAGGCTGCAGGCGAGTTCGGAACTGCACGAGATACTACCAGTGCCCACCCAGGCGCCCGCCAGCCCGATGAAGGAAACCACGCCGTCAAAGTGGTCCGGGGGCGACTGCTCCACATAGGCATCGCCAGCTCGCACGGTCACGCCTAGCATCGCCGTAAACACTTCTTCCGTTGCCCGGCGAACGATTTCTGAAACCCGCTCCTGCTCAATTGTGTTTGCCACGTGTTCTCGCTTCAGTCCCCGATTGTCTTCAGATCAGCCCCGCGATCTTGTCCTTTATCTGGTCCGGGGTAAAAGGCTTCTTGAGGTAGCCCGCGGCTCCTAACTGGGCCGCTTCCATCACCTTCGCCTGACTGCCCTCGGTTGTAATCATAACGACCGGAACTTTCTTCCACTCCTCTTTGGATTTCAAGTGAGTTAAAAGCTCAAGGCCGTCCATGTTCGGCATGTTGATGTCGGAGAAAATGAAGTCGACCGTCTTCTCCTTGAGAATGGCCAATGCCTCGACACCGTCGCCAGCTTCATAAACCGTTCGCAGTGGAACTTCAGCCTGGTGCAGTACTCGCTGAAGGATCTTGCGAATCGCGGCTGAATCGTCAACAATCAGTAGGTCCAAGGGCATAGTGTTTTGATCAAAGACTGCTAAACAGGCTGAGCACGATAGCGCACCCCACCCTGCCGAACCGGCCGGGTTCCCACGGCCCACCATGACTCGATGTGACGTGCCGCCGTGCCCACAACAATACCGGGCGAATACGACTATAAAATAAGGGTAATTGGCCGGACAATACCATTGAGCGTCGATTACCACGGTGGCCACAAAACAACTAACTTGCGATATAAGTGTTTTGGTGATGCGATTGCTGACTTAAACACAACAGATGGCTGCAGCTAGGCTGGAGTGCAGGCCGTCTTCAACGGCGCTGTTATTCCGAATCCAATAGCATCGACTTGGTCAATTCCGCCACACTGTGCAGGTTCAGTTTTTGCAAAATCCGCGCACGGTGTGTATGCACGGTTTGAGTGCTGATGTTGAAGTCACAAGCGATTTCTTTATTTGTCTGCCCACGAATCAAGCTTTCTAGAACCTCGCGTTCCCGCGGAGTCAACGACTTGATATCACTGGCCACTGCCCTGTTCCGAAGCCGAAACACATATTCCTCAAGCATCATATCCGTCAGCAGCTTACGGGTCTGATCGGTGAGATAGCTTTTGCCGCGAAATGCCGACTGGACCGCATCAACAAGGTCCGCTGGCGCCTCGCTCGGAAGGTGGCAACGTACACCTGCCCGAAGCGATTTCATGAAGCTCGATGTGCCGAAATCACCGCCACAGACAATTACCTCGATCGTTGGGTGCCGCAAAACTATTTCGCGGGCCACCTCGATCCCATTAAGCCCGGCTAGGTCGAAAGCGACCACGACAACGTCTGGTGCCTTTGCCCAGGGCCCGTTGAGCACTTGATGGGCATCCGATGCTTCTATGACCTCAGTGTCTTCCAAAACGGTCAATGACTCACGCCAGAGCTTACGTACCCGCGCCTCACGATGAACAATTAATAAGTGGCGGCTCGCTCTTCTTTGTTCGTTTTTCGCTCGATGGTTCGCTGGCTCGCTCGAATGCTGACTCGTAACGCTTGACAGAAGAGTTGTGGCATGTAGATGTCGCAAAGCACCTGCCTTTCGTGTCGGTTCGGTAGTAGGCGTAAGGACCGCGACAGTGTCTTGCGTTGCCCCCGCAGCTTCGAAGTCGGGCGCCGGCTGTTCGACCGTTGACGGGCCTGTGGTGTATTGACTTTCCGTTGTCATCCACTTCTATTGTTAACTTCATTAGCTACATACGATACCCGTAAATTTACGGGGCGGATCGGCACGGCGACTCGCGCTTCTGCGCACAGCCCGGGAGAGGGGGCTGGTCGATCTTTGACATAGAAAACGCCACCCAGCCCGCGACAGAAGCGCGGCATGACTGCCTGGCCCCCAGGCCTCGAGCTGCAGGAGCTACCGCTACCTGAATGTTTTACTGCCATGTCGGCTCTTGGTCATCTTCCAGCCCAAGTTCCACGCGGCTCGATTAACCGATATACCGTGTGAAGCAACGTTTCAGGTGGTGTTGGCTTGAGCAGAGTGCCCGTCGCTCCGGCCACTAAAGCTTGGCGATGGACGTCTCCCACCATGAAACCGGAAATCGCCAGAATTTTCAAATAGGGAGACGCCGATCGCACGTGACGGATGACTTCGAAGCCGTCTTCATCCGGCAAACTCAGATCCACTACGGCTAGGTCAAATTCTCGGCTGCGAACCTGCGCGAGCTCTTGACGCGATCTTCCGACAACAGTGACGTAGTACCCAACCGACGAGAGCACCTGTTCAAACAGAAGCTGCATGCTGGGTTCATCATCGACGATAAGGATGCGCAGTGCATAGCTCATAGCAATTTTTCCAGCGCACGGTCATCTGTGCAGGAAGGGCCCCTGCCGGGATGTACTGCTTAATACCTGGCGGCTCGCCTTGCTTTGTTCGCCTTTCGCTCGATGGTTCGCTGGCTCGCTCGAATGCTGACTCGTAACGCTTGACAGAAGAGTTGTGGCATGTAGATGTCGGAGATCATCTGTTTTTCGTCTCGGTTCGGTAGTAGGCGTGAGGGCGGCGGGAGTGTCTTGCGTTGCCCCCGCAGCTTCGAAGTCGGGTGCCGGCTGTTCGACCGTTGACGGGCCTGTGGTGTATTGACTCTCCGTTGTCATCCACTTCTATTGTTAACTTCATCAGCTAGATACGATACCCGTAAATTTACGGGGGAGTTGCCAAAATGGCTGAGTTCGGCTGCTGACCGTAGCGAGGGGTTGTGCAACCTGTGCTGTTGTCGCCAAAATGGGCTGGGCGACGACAGGTCGGGTACATTCGCCAGGAGCAGAGCCGACAAGACCTATCCTACTTACCCATGGTCGGCGCCGATCCGGGCAGCACGTAGCGAAGATCAGCGAAGATCATATTGGTGTGCGCATTGTTTGCCGATGCTGTTGAGGGCACGACAAACGGATTGCGGGTAAGGTACGAGTATTGCAGGATGACCTGCAAGGCGCCGTACTTTCCATCCTTCCAGAACGTCTGCGTGAGACCGAACGAGGGCTCCTGGATGATGCGGTTTTGCGTGGCGCCGGAGCCCGGATATCCCCAGCCAACCGGCTTGCCCGTTGGGGGCTCTATGTCGAAGTTCTTCCGCGTGTAGACGCCACCGTAATAAGCGTAGAGCAGAGCGGGCCCCGCCTGATATTCAAAACCATCGACAGTGGAACCGGCGTGCACGGGCGAAATACTGCCGTCCCCGCGGACGATCAGATCCGGCGCCTGGCCGAAGATGTAGCGTCCGCCGCCATCGCTGAAGAAATTGTTGCTCAGAATGTGGAAGTTCTTGACCAACTCGAAATTGACGTTGATGGATCCGCCAAGGCCGTGGGCGTCGTAGTTGTTGCCATTAACGGGATCGTAAACCTTGAACGTGCGGAACAGTCTATATCATAGCTAACTTAAGATATTAGTGTTCAGACTTGACAGGAAGGATCAATGTACTCCGCGCCTGCCGATCGGAACCTTGTTGTGGACTGTCCTCGATCTCAAATACATCCGTCCTCGCCCGCGTGATGCCTCCGTAAATTTACGGGGACGGATCGGTACGCCCGGAACTTTTCGACCCTGAAACCACTTGCTCACAGCACGATACCAGGAAACTTGAATATGCACGGGTCGGTGTTCGAAACCGGAAGTTTCCGAAAAACTACGGATGGAGTATCCGTCCGATTTGTACCAAGATCAAATCAGGCCAGTGAACGGCCATGCAAATCTTGTTATGAGGTACAAAAACTAATGTTTTCTCTCGAACAGAACGCCGTAGCAGTTGACCAACAGATTGAGGATCTCCGGTACCGTCACGCGCAAATCGTTAGAGCTATCAAATCCCTCGAACACCTTGAATACCTGCGTGCCGGGAGGCTGCCGATGACTGCCGCTCTGTCAGCAAAATCAATTTTACCGAAGAAACAAGACCTGCATGGGCGGCTGTGGGGCGCAGCCCGCAAGTGTGCATGACGCATTGGTTTCCGAAGGCGTCTTCTAGCCTGATCGCAAGACAAACAGAGTCCGAGAAGGGACAGCCCCTTTGACGAAGAGTCTTGAAACGTGATTAAGCTCCTTAGGCGCTTCATCAACAGTTTTGCCCATACATCAGCACGCGTCATAACACAAGAGTCAGAGTCAACAATATCACCGTCACGGTCGCGGGGTTTCACTGTAGAAGATCACGGCTCAGACGAGACTGCCAACAGAGTATTCGCCGCCGCAAGCGACATTCTCTGTGCTATGTTCGCTGCCCTCAGCGACGTGGTTCTCGCCCTCGATTCGGACGGGGGCCGCCTGAGCATTGCCCCAGCCAACGACACACTTCTTTATACGCCCCCCACTGAGCTCATCGGCAAGACACTACACGAAGTGTTTCCAGAAAAGGAGGCCGACTTCTTCCTACATAATGTGTGCCGAGCCTTACAGGCGCGCAGGACGCATAGGGTCGAGTACCAGCTGGCGCTTGCCTCGCACACCGCTTGGTTCGACGCTAGTGTATCGCCGATTTCCAATAACTCAGTTCTTTGGATTGCGCACGACATCACTAGTGCGAAATGTGCCGAGGAAGAACTGCGGCGTCAGCTACATTTCACTGAGGCCGTCACCGCAAGTCTCGGGGAGGGCGTGTATGCGCTCGATCAGAACGGGTTGGTAACTTTCATGAACCCAGCTGCCGAGGCAGCACTGGGCTGGAAGCTGACCGAAGTGATTGGGCGCAACATGCACGAGCTGATTCACCATCAGCGCGCCGATGGGACTCGCATGCTAAGAAGCGAATGCCCACTGCTAAGCGTGCTGCGTACGGGAAAGACAATCAAAGTCGAGAAGGATGTATTTGTCCGGAGGGACGGCACGTTGATGCCCGTGTCGTATACGGCGTCTGCTATCGCAACCAAGGGGAAAGTTTCTGGTGCAGCTCTGGCATTTCATGATATCAGCCATCAACAACTGCTGGAGGAGCAACTTAGGCAGGCACAGAAGATGGAAGCGATCGGTCAATTGGCTGGTGGTATCGCGCATGATTTCAATAACCTGCTCACCATCATTAGCGGCTACTCAGCTCGGCTGGTGGCGGGTGAGACGGCTGGTAGCGTAAAACAAAAGGAGCTGCTAGAAATACAGCGCGCGGGCGAACGAGCGGCGCTTCTGACGCAGCGGCTGCTCGCCTTTAGTTGTCGCCAGTTGCTGAAGCCTCGAGTCGTTCCACTCAACACGGTAGTAACTGGAGTCGAGCCCATGCTCCGGCGCATGATCCCCGAGGACATCGACATCGCCGTTCAGTTGAATTCTGCTACCGGAAACGTAAAAGTCGATGTAGCCCAGTTAGAACAGGTCGTGATCAATCTCTCTGTGAATGCCCGAGATGCGATGCCGGATGGTGGAAAGCTCACCATTGAAACAACAAATGCCACACTTGACGAATTGTATGTGCGCCAGCATCCACAGGTCACAGCCGGACCATATGCTCTACTGGTGATCACGGACACGGGTGTAGGAATGGATAACGAAACCAAGACTCGTATTTTTGAGCCGTTCTTTACAACCAAAGATACCGGAACAGGCACTGGCCTCGGCTTGTCAATGGCTTACGGGGTAGTGCGCCAAAGTGGTGGACATATTTGGGTCTACAGCGAACCCAGCGCTGGCTCGACCTTTAAGATATACCTCCCTTTGGTGTCGTTGCAGATGGCCCCGCTTCCCGCAGTGGGACACGACAGTTTGCAACAGGCGGGCCAGGAAACCATTCTCCTTGTAGAGGACGACGACGGGCTGCGCGATCTTGTGGCTGCAACACTGATCGACAACGGATATTTCGTAATTTCGGCACGCGATGCTGCTGATGCTCTGGAACAAGCAGCCGCCCTTAACGACCCAATCGACCTTTTGATAACTGACGTAATCATGCCTGGAAAAAGTGGCGCAAGCGTGGCAAAACAACTGGCTGGAGAACGTCCGGCGATGAAAGTGCTTTACATGTCGGGATACACCGATGCGGCAATTGTTCGCCACGGCATGCTCAACGCGGACATGGCATTTCTGACAAAACCGTTTTCGCCCACAGCGCTGGCGTTGAAAGTGCGCGAGGTGCTTAATGGAGGATTGGTCTAGAGATGTCGAGATGATCGTTGGCACTGTAGAGGCGATGGTTCAAAGAATGTCGCGAGCGAGCTGTGTTGAGCATGACGCGAGTAAAGGAATTCAGGAATACTTAGGTATGGAGTCTGCACGAAATAATACGCTAGAAATGCAGAGAAGTAATACGTATGCGGAAGACAACCGACCGAACTTAGTTATCGTAATCACAGACTCTCGGTCGCCTGCCGATGATGCTTCAGGCATCCCGTTCACGCTAGAGGAATCCGGAGTGCTGGCTACTCGCATAGATGCTGTGATTCGTGAGCGAAAAAGGATTGGCGAGGAACGCAGAAGGCAAGCTAGGCAGGCCCAACTGCGAAACGTCGAACGCGCGCGCGAGCGGTATGAGCGGACAAAGCGGTTCTTCGAAGAACCAGTTGCCTGAAGAGCGCACTAACCATGCAAAAGGCCGAGCATACCGGGTATACAGGAGAGGAGGTTCCGCGCACCGCGGCCCTTTTTTCGGCAGCGACTGAAGGTATCGTCTTTCAGGACGCGAATGGTCGAATAGAGACGTGCAACTTACCCGCTGAGCGAATTTTGGGGCTCACTCCTGGCCGGATGGCGAGTGCCCCTTGGATGCAGCCTGATTGGCAGGCGATCCACGAAGACAGATCGCAGTTCTCGGGCGAAGAGCATCCTGCAACGGTCACCTTGCGAACGGGACAGCCCCTGTCGGGAGTCGTTATGGGGGTTTACATGCCGGATGGCACGCTCGCCTGGATCTCCGTCAATTCCCGCCCCATTTTTCATGCCGGGAAACTGCACGCTGTCGTCACCACATTCACCGATGTAACGGCCCAGAAAATGGCTGAGCACGCCCAGACATTGAATGAAGAGCGTTGGAAATTGGCCGTAGCAGGTTCTCGGGACGGCATTTGGGACTGGAAGGTGGAGACTGACGAAGTCTTCTTATCGTCTCGCTGGAAGGAGATTCTCGGGTTCGACGATCACGAGATTGGTAGCAGCCTGTCGGAATGGAAAGACCGCATCCATCCTGAAGACCGGCCTTCAGTGCTGGCGGTCCTGCAAAGTCATCTCGCTGGAACATCCCCCTTCTACGAAACCGAATACCGTCTGAGATGCAAGAATGGCAGTTGGAAGTGGGTACTGGCTCGTGGCACAGTGGTCAGCCGCGACCCAGGCGGCAAACCATTACGATTCTTGGGAGCGATCACGGACATCACCGAGCGCAAGACAATCGGGGACGACTTGCGGAAGTCCGAAGCGAGATTCGCAGCTCTCTTCCGGTCGAGCCCCTTGCCCATAGGAATTCTTGATCTTTCCGCCGAGCCTCGCCTGATTGACGTGAATGACGCATGGGTCAGCGCTATGGGCTATCTGCGCGATGAAGCGATTGGCCATTCCACGGCTGACCTGGGTATTCTGTCCGACGAGAACTTACAGAGAGCTGTCTCTCGCCTCGAAGGCCAGGGTCTCCTCCGCAATTACGAGGTTGAATTTCGCAGGAGGGACGGAAGCGTTCGCGCCGGCCTCGTCTCGTCAGAGCTTCTACACCTCGATGGTAAGCCTTGCGCCATAACCACGACGCTGGATATCACCGACCGCAAGCGCGTCGAACAGGCCCTGGGGGAGAGAGAGCGGCAGTTTCGCGCGCTGACTGAGAACTCGAAAATAGGCGTGTACAGTATCCGCGATGGCAAGATAGCCTACGCCAATCCGGCACTAGCAAACGGGATTGGATATGAGATCGATGAAATCATCGGCGCCGACCCCCTGAAGTTCGTCGACCCAAGGGACCATGCTCTAGTGGCCGAGAACTTCCGGCGTCGCCGCGAATATGAGACTCCGCCCGACTCCTACGTGTTCCGCGCCAAGTGCAAAAACGGAGCGACCAAGCATATCGAGGTCTTTCCGGCCCTGGCGGAGATGGATGGTCCGCCTACCATCATTGGGCATATGGTGGATGTCACCGCCCGCAAGCATGCGGAGGAGGCGCTGCGGGAGGCCAACCAGCACTTCTTCACGGTTGCCAGCTGCGTTCCGGACGTAATTTGGTCCATGGATCTTTCAGGTCGATTCACCTATGTCAGCCCCTCGGTGGAACGAACGTATGGCTGGACAGTCGAGGAGTGTCTGAAATTCACACGAGAAGACTGGAGAACACGAGCGCATTTTGAAAAAGATGCAATCCTCATCAAGCGGGAACTGGAAAATGCGCTATCGCCGAAGCATGATCGAAGCCGTGTTGTCACTTTTGAGTCCGAGCATATGCGCAAGGACGGCACTACGTTTTGGGTGGAGATCAGCGCTAGTCTAATCTGGTCGGAGGACGGCCGCCCCGTCGGCATGACAGGTATAGCGCGAGATATCACTGAACGCAAACATGCGGAGGAAGAGCGCATGCGGTTGGCCGCTGCAATTGAGCAGGCGGCCGAAACTATCGTGATTACCGATGCCTCGGCCAACATTCTTTATGCAAATCCGGCCTTTGAGAGAACCACAGGCTACACAGTAGCCGAGGGATTGGGGAAGAATCCGCGGTTTCTGAAAAGCAGCAAACAAGACAACAATTTCTACCGTGAGATGTGGGATGTGTTGACCCGCGGCGAAGTCTGGCGTGGCCGTTTCTACAACCAACGAAAGGACGGCACCCTGTACCTCGAGGATGCAACGATCTCGCCGGTGCGCAATGAGTCCGGGCGAATCGTAAACTACATCGCGGTAAAGCTCGATGTGACCCGCGAAGCCGAACTTCAGGCCCGACTTTCGCAGGCGCAGAAGATGGAATCCGTGGGGCGTTTGGCGGGTGGAGTGGCCCACGACTTCAACAACCTGCTGACAATCATCAATGGCTACAGCAGGATGGCGCTCAACAAGCTGAGGGCAGACGATCCGCTGAGGGAACAACTGGAAGAAATCCTCAAGGCTGGGGAGTCCGCTACAGGCCTGACCCGGCAACTACTAGCTTTCAGCCGTCAACAGGTCCTGCAGCCGCGCGTACTGGATCTCAACCGCGTCGTGGAGGGCATGCAATCGATACTGCAGCGCCTGGTGGGCGAAGATGTGGACGTCCGCGTTGCGCTGAAGGCGGACGGCGCCATGGTGCACGCCGATCCGCATCAATTGGAACAAGTGATCATGAACCTGGCGGTAAACGCCCGGGACGCCATGCCGAACGGCGGCCACTTGCTCATCGAAACAGACCTTGTGCAGTGGGACGACAGCTACGCAAAGTCATGCCCGGATGTCCGCGCCGGCCGCTACGCTTTGCTGGCAGTGAGCGACACCGGCACGGGTATGAACGAGGCCACCAGGCAACGGATATTCGAGCCGTTTTTCACTACCAAAGGAACCGGTCACGGGACCGGGCTGGGGCTGTCAATCGTCCAAGGCATCGTGGCGCAAAGCGGCGGCCATGTCAGCGTCTACAGCGAACCGGGTCGAGGAACAACGTTCAAGGTTTACTTACCCGCGCTAGTTGGTGCGGCAGCCGAGCCAGAGAAGGGGGGAACGGCTTTGGTGTCGCACGGGACCGAGACCATCTTGGTAGTGGAGGACGAAGCGAAAGTCCGCAGTTTCGCGGTGGCGGTGTTGAAAGACTATGGGTACCGTGTAATGGCGGCCGCAAACGCAGTTGAAGCGCTGATGATCTGCGAGCGGGAAAACGCGCGCATCGACATGGTCTTGACCGACGTAGTGATGCCGCAGATGAGCGGTGTTGAGCTCGTCATTCAACTGGCGGCACTGCGGCCTGGGATCAAGACTCTGCTCATGTCCGGATATACCGACAATGTCATGGTGCAACACGCGCTACTGAGCGAAGGTTCCCATTTCATCCAGAAGCCGTTCAGTCCCGAGGACTTGGCCAGGACGGTTCGTGAGGTATTGGGGTCGACAGCTCCGGCGGTACGCATTCTTGTGGCCGACGATGAGCCTAGGGTTAGGACGTCTCTACGACAGATGCTGGAGCAGGGTGGTCACGAAGTAATCGAGGCTGTGGACGGAAAGCAGGGACTCAGACAAGCACTCGGCGGCCAAGTAGACCTAGTGATCACAGACCTCGTTATGCCTGAGAAGGAAGGACTTGAAACAATCCAAGCGCTCCGCCAGGAGATACCCGATATTGGTATCGTTGCTATCTCTGGCGCGTTCGGGGGCCAGTTCCTGAAAGCCGCCTGTGCCATGGGTGCTGACGCGGTCTTGCGTAAGCCTCTGAACTCCGAATTGCTTCTGGCCACAGTCGCGGAAGTGTTGAAGCGGCGACCGGTGGCCAGTTCACGGCCCGGCGTAGTATGAGCCGGGAGCGCTTCCCTCTTGTGGCCTGTGCCTCCGAATCTGACAAGCGGTTGTGGAAGCCTGGCGTTGCCCAAATAGGGTAGGAATAATCCTGAGGTGCCTTACGCCAGAAGGCAACACCTTGCTTTTGGCAACTACATTTGTCCACTTCGGGAGAGGTCACGTGTGCCGATGACAGCAGCGACTTCCGTTTCAGTGGCTCCGTGAGAAAGAGCGTAGACCGCATATGCCAGGTCAATTCTGTGTCCGTCGTTCTCATAGCGAGGATCGGACCGGAAGGAGTCGATGGTCTTTCGTTGCTGTCCAGTTGGAAACGTAGTCGTTTGAAGGTGCAAGCGTTCGCGCGCCTGGCAACACTCTTCAACGCTGCGCCGTGCGCTGGCCAGAAAGTGATCGGCTCGTGGATAGACCTTTCCTTCCGCTTCGATGAGCCGCACCAACGGATATAGACCCGTTGTTACGTCTTGATATTTTGATTTTCTGTTGTTTCTACGAAAGTACGCTCTTTGCGGCACTGGCAATGTTAACATGTGTTCTGATTTGCGGCGCTCTTCCATATACTGACCTTTCTTATATCGGCGTGCCAAACGGTTTCATCCCCTTCTTCAGGACCGTCTTCGGGTACTCGCCCGTGCCACAGAGCACGAAGGAGCCGAAGTACTTGTACCAGTCCCCGTCAGGCGCCTGCGGTTCGGTCACGACCCAGCTCCGCAGCCTTTGCAAGTCCTCGAGCGTGATCGCTCGCTCGGCGACGCGTTCCAGAATGTGCTCCCACAGCGGGCGAGGCAGATTAACGAAGTGGATTTTCGGCAATCGCAGCTCTCCCGAAGATCGCCCGGATCAGATCTTCGCCGACTTCGCTCTTCCTGGCCGGATCTGCCTCCGCCATGAACTGCTCGTAAGCGGCCGTCAGTCTGCCCCGCGCTGCCGCCTCGGCTTCCACGCCGCGCTCGGCAAGTGTCACCAGGGCCCGGCTCATGGTCACATTGCGTTCCTTCGCCACACGCCGGACTTCACGCGCGAGGTGCGCCGGCATCGTCACGCTTTGACGTACAGAGGCCCGTCTCCTTCTGGCTGCGAGTTTGCGTCGAGTCTGCATACCTTGATTATAGTTCACCTGCACCACTGTGGTGCACCATCCCGGATTCAGCGCTCCCGCCCTCTCGCTGGCCGCTGATGGCCGGACAACGTGTCATTTATTTCTCTTGGAGCCAGTTGGTCCGGCTGGACACCCGGCTTCAGGTGGAT
>Ga0326727_10021779_pt1 | contig 12488 bp, 6 predicted proteins | sample MB2enrmetagenome_FD_207643 | JGI IMG/M metagenome (GOLD analysis project Ga0326727, IMG submission 207643) | Lab enriched peat soil microbial communities from McLean, Ithaca, NY, United States - MB29MY | ecosystem: Environmental > Terrestrial > Soil > Wetlands > Peat | place: USA: New York...
AGGATGAGGGAGTGAGGCGACGCCTTCGATGAGCGAAGAGTTGGGGCTGGAGTCTGAATTGCTCCTGAAGACAGAGCGGCTTCGGGCCGGGGATGCAGGCGGAGTGGCGCGGGCGGCGGAGTTGCTGCGCGCAGGCGGGACGGTCGCGTTTCCCACCGAGACGGTGTATGGGCTGGGAGCGAATGCGCTGAATTCCGCGGCGGTTGCGAAGATATTTTTGGCCAAGCAGAGGCCGGCGTGGGACCCGGTGATCGTGCATGTGGAAGGGCGCGCGATGTTGCAGCAGGTGGCCGTGGTTCCGGCGGGAGATGAGGGACTTGTGGTGGCAAGACTGATGGGGGCTTTTTGGCCGGGGCCGCTGACGCTGCTTCTGCCCAGGACGGCTGCGGTCCCCGATTCTGTGACCGCGGGACGGCCGCTGGTGGGCGTGCGCTCGCCGGCGCATCCGGTGGCGCGGGAGCTGATCCGGCTGGCGGGCGTTCCGGTGGCCGCGCCCAGTGCCAACCGCTTTGGCAGAACCAGTCCGACGACGGCTGCGCATGTGCTCGCCGATCTGGACGGACGGATTGACGCGGTGCTGGATGGCGGAGCAACGAGCGTGGGGGTGGAGTCGACTGTGCTGGATGTGGCGGCGCGAGCGATCTACCGGCCGGGAGCGGTGACGGCGGAGATGATCGCGGATGTTATTGGTGAGGAGGTGCGCGTAGTTGTGGGCGTGGAAGAAGTGGGCGTGGAAGAAGAAGGAGAAGCAGATTCCTCCGCTGCTTCACGCAAGCAAGCAAGCTCGCCGGGGACCCCGACTACGCTACGGAATGACAAACAAGAACGGCGGGATGACGAGCGTGCAGGGTTGGCCTCGCCGGGGATGGGAACACGGCACTACGCTCCTCGCGCACGGCTGGTGCTGGTTGCGGGGCAGGAGGAGCTGCTGCGTGAGGTTGTGCATCACACTGCGAACGAGGTTGGGGTGATGCTGCCGGATGGATGGAACGCTGGCGGTGCGAAGGCGGTTTTTCGCTGGGGGGCGTGGAACAACGCGGAGGCTCTGGCGCGGAGGCTGTTTGCCGGACTGCGGGAGTTGGATGTGCGCGGGGTGAAGGTGATTGTGTGTCCCGTGCCGGAGATGGGCGGGCTGGGTGAAGCGCTGCGCGACAGGCTGGAGAAGGCGGCGAGAAGCTAGTCCTCACAGAAGACGATAGGCTGCGATGAATGGGGCATGCCGTCAATCGGTTTGGTTCTATAATGCAGCCGTATTCAACAGGAGGACCGGAGCTATGTTCAAGCTGCTTCGAGATTCGTCGGTATTCGCGTTTCTTTGCCTGGGACCGATCGCAGGTCATGCTCAAAGCGTCGCGCAGGCGACCGCGCCCGGTTCGCCGACGGTAACCGGGATGAGCAGTCTCACGGCGGGTGAAAAAGCTCAAGCGGACCTTGCCGGAAGGGATTTCACGGCCGAGAAATTCGCCGACGCACTGGCTATCTATAAGCCCCTGGTTGCCGCGCATCCCGGTGAAACGCTGCTGGCGAAGTTCGCGGCGGAGGCAGCGGTCAACGTGGGCGAGAGGGACTATGCGCTGGGCCTCTTGACGCCGATTGAGTTGGCAAATGCGAACGACTGGCAGGCAACCGCGCTATTGGCGCGCATCTTCGCGGAAGCGGGTGACAAGGCGAGTCGCGACGCCGAGATGGCACGCATGGTGGATCTTCACAATAGGGGGGTGATTCCTGTCCAATTGCAGCAATACCTGATCGAATGCATTCGAATGAACGATAAGATGCTGCGCATCTGGCACTCGCTGGTGCCATGGGGAAATCAGAAGGTCTACGACTATGCACGTGTCTTCGACACCAGCGGCGTGATCGTCTTGCGAATCGAAGTGGAAAGCATGGATATTGATCAGATTCAGTTCGCAAAGACCCATCCGAGCGAAGCGGCTGCGGGAGTGCGCATATTTTCGTTTGATACGTTCAGTCCCGCTGTGACGAACGCGAACGGCACCCAGAGCTATTCGCATGGGACGGTCGATATGTTTGTCGGCCAGCCTTCGTATGACGCAGTACGCAAGGCGTTTGTCGAAATTGCCTTTGGTAAGTATCAACGCCAGGAAACAAGTCTGTTCAATACACAAGTGCATTGATGCGCTGTCTGGCCCCTGTTTCTCTCATCGAGCCGAGGGTCCCGTCAGGCGGGGGTTGTGAGCTGGGCGGCGAAGGCGTCGAGCGAGAGGGAGCGCAGGAGGTTGCGGCGCAGACCGGAGTGGACCTGGTCGAGGGCATGGCTGGCAGACTCGATCCAGGCGAAGGGGAGGGCGGTGGACAGGCGGTCGAGCTCGGCGCGGAGGTCGGTATTGCGCAGGAGGTCGGGTGTACCGCTGTCGAGCAGAAGAAGGTCTTCGAGGAGGAGCGCGAGGGCGCGCAGCAGGGCGGTAGTCTTTTGCTGGCCGTCGGCCCCGGCGCGATAGGTTTCGGTCATCTTGAAGAGGGCGGTGTGATCGGGGTCGAGCTCTTGACCTCGAGCAACACCGGAAGAACCCACCCAAGACGATGGAGCCGTCTTGGATGGGGCACCCGATTTGTTGCCTGATTGGGCGCCCGCGGCATTGCGTAAAAAGATGAGGGCATCGGCGCGGGCGGCGGTGTAGGAGTCGAGATCGAAGGCGAGAGCGCGGCCTGCGGCTCCCTGCGCCAGGCGGGCGATGAGAGAGCGCTGCTTGGCGGGGACGCCGGGGCGGCGGGCGGCGAGCAGGGCTTCAATCTCTTCGACGGGAAGCGCTCCGAGACGGACGGTGGCGCAGCGGGAGCGGATGGTGGGCAGCAGTTCACCGGGATTCTCGGCGAGGATGAGGATGAGGACGGTGTCGGGCGGCTCTTCGAGGACCTTGAGCAGGGAGTTGGCGGCCTCCTTCATCATGCTGGCGGAGGTGAGGATGAAGATCTTGCGAGGGGCCTCGCTGGGCAGGTAGTGGGCGCGCTGGATGAGGGTGCGGACCTGGCCGAGCTTGATGAGGAGTTGGGGCGGGTCGGGCGGAAGGATGAGAACGTCGGGGTGGGGCTGGATGAGGACGCGGGTCTCTTTCTTGTCGGTCTCGCGTAGCTCTTCGCGGGCAAGGACGGCGGCTTCGACCTGTTCTTCGAGGTTGGCGGCGCCGGCGATGCGGGTGCAGTTGGAGCAGGAGCCGCAAAAGCTGGCGATGGGCTGGCCGCTGGAGGAGAGCTTGCGGGGCTGGCGCTGGCACTCGACGGTCATGGCGAGCAGGAGGGCGAGGGTATACTTCCCCGCCCCGGCAGCGCCGGAGAAGATGAGCGAGTGGGGCAGGCGGTTTGCGGCGATGGCGGCGCGCAGGCCCTCGACGGCAGCCTGGTTGCCGAGGAAGGCGTCGAAGCTGGCGGGGAAGGTGGGTGCGGAATCCATGGCTCGCTTCTTCTCTCATCGAGCATAAATGGAGCAGGGGGCTATCGGGAAACTGCGATTTGCTAAATGGCCGAGGGAGCTCCTTGTTTTTGGAAGTGTATATGATAATTAGAAGGAATCGCTTGTCCCATGAACTGCATCTCATGGAATCAGTGACTTTCCGTTTGGCTACGGATGTGCTTAACCTTAACTCTGCATATTAGAGGGGAATAGGTCTGCGCTGTTGATCGTTTTCCCAGGCTTTCGTAGATTGCTGCGCACAAGATGAGAGACGCCTTTCAGACGCGAATTCTCGCCGTCGCCTTGGCACTTGCGACGCTGGGGGTGTGCATCCTGGCGGGATTCAACCTGTCGCAGGAGCTGGGCGCCGAGTTTCCCACGGATGGGGTGGTGTGGGCCGAGGCGCAGGGCGGATTGCGTGCGGACCGGGTCCCGGCGGACTCGCCGGCCGGCAAGGCGGGCATTCACGCAGGAGACATTCTTCGGGCGATCGACGATCTGCCGACGACACGGGTAGCTCCGCTGGAGCGGGAGATGTACCGCAGCGGGGTGTGGTCTCATGCGACCTACTCGATCCTGCGGCCTGGGTCGGGAGCGCAGGGGGCGAACCAGAGCGCGAAGCTGGATATTCCGGTGATTCTGGAGCCGGCGGACCGGAGCATGGCGCAGGGATCGCGGCTGATCGCTCTGGTGTATCTGCTGATCGGACTGTATGTGCTGTTCCGCCGCTGGACGGCGCCCAAGTCGCTGCATTTCTATGTCTTTTGCCTGGTATCGTTCGTGTTGTATGCGTTCCGGTCGACGGGTGAACCGGGCCTCTTCGACCGGGTGATCTACTGGGGCAACCTGATTGCCAATATGCTGCAGCCCGCCCTGTTTGTTCACTTCGCGGTAAGCTTCTCGGACGCGGCGGGGGCCGATGAGAGTGCGGCGGCGAAGGCGCGCAAGAGGCTAGGACGGACCCTGCTGCCCGCGTTGCTGTATGTGCCGGGAGCCTACCTGGCGGGACTTCAGGCGTGGGCGATCGAACGCTGGTCTGCGACCGGGGTGTTGAGCCACCGGCTGGACCAGATCGGGGTGGGCTACATGGCGGTCTACTACACGGTTGCCGCGGTGGTGTTCTACTCTCGCTACCGGCGCGCCGGATCGCCTCTGGAGCGGCAGCAGTTGAAGTGGCTGACGCGGGGAACACTGCTGGCGGTGACGCCGTTTACGCTGATGTACGCGGTGCCCTATCTGCTGGGCTTCAACGTGCCGACCCTGTTGTCGAAGATTGTGCTGCTGTTCCTGGCGCTGCTGCCGCTGACCTTCAGTTGGGCGATCGTGCGCTACCGGCTGATGGATGTGGACCTGATCTTCAAGCGCGGCGTCACCTACACGCTGGCCACGGCGGCGATTGTGGGTCTCTACTTCGGTGTGATCGCACTAGGTGGAGAGATCGTCCATACGCATCTTCCAATTCTCGGCTCGGGCGGACTGCTGGTGGCGATCATGGTGACGGGGTTGGTCTTCGATCCGCTGAAGCGCGCGATACAGGCCAAGGTGGATCGCGTCTTCGATCAGAAGAGCTTCGACTATCGCGAGACACTGATCGACTTTGGCCGCAGCCTGAACTCGCAGACCGACCTGCGCGCGCTGGTGGACTCGATTGTGGAGCGCCTGCCGGAGACCCTGCTGGTAACGCGCGTTGCGGTGTTTCTGGCGACGGAGGACGGCGCTGACTCTGGCGGGGAGGCAGTTGGAAACGGCGTAGGGAACGGCAAGGCGCGGCTAAATGGTTTGGCCCTAGAGAACGGTGGGCCGAAACCAGTCGGCCATTTTGAACTGGCTGCCTCGCACGGGCTTACCAATCTGGAGGCAGAGGAGCTGCGCGCGCTGGATGTGCGCTTTCTGGACTTTGACCGCAGGGGCTCGGACGACCACATCTTCCTGGAGAATCCGCAGCAGGTGCTGCGTCTTCCGGATGCGCAGCAGAAGAGCGCGGGGCTGCTGGACCTGAACTACTACCTGCCCTGCCGGGTGGCCAACCGCGAGGGCGGCGGCACGCGCACGGTGGCGATCCTGGGTTTGGGACGCACCGACGACGGTGATTTTCTGTCCAGCGAGGACATGGAAGTTCTGGGGTCGCTGGCCGGCTATATCGGCATCGCGATCCAAAACGCTCAACTCTATCGGCGGCTGGAGCAGAAGATCGGCGAGTTCGAGCGGCTGAAGGAGTTTCACGAGAACATTGTGGAGTCGATCCACATTGGCGTCTTCGCGGTGGACCTGGAAGACCGGATCGAGAGCTGGAACGCGCAGATGGAGGCGATGTACGCACGCTCGCGTGGCGAGGCGCTGGGCCAGACGCTGACTGCGATCTTCCCGCCCGAGTTCATGGCCCACTTCGACAGCGTGCGAGGCGAACAGGGGACGCACACCTTCTACAAGATCCGGCTGCTGCTGCCGACGGGCGAGACGCGAGTGGCGAACATCGCAATTGCTCCGCTGCTGACACGCAACTTCGCGGTGGTGGGGCGGATTGTGCTGGTGGACGACATGACGGACCGTCTGGAGCTGGAGGCGCAACTGACGCAGGCCGAGAAGCTTTCGTCGATTGGTCTGCTGGCTGCGGGTGTGGCGCATGAGGTGAACACACCGCTAGCCGTTATCAGCAGCTACACCCAGATGCTGGCCAAGCAGATGCGCCCGATGATGGAGCAGGACAAGCGACTGGCGCCGGTGCTGGATAAGATCACGCAGCAGACCTTCCGCGCATCGGAGATTGTGAACGGGCTGTTGAATTTTTCGCGCACGGGAGGCAGTGAGTTCAGCTCGATCGACATGAACCGGCTGCTGCTGGACACGCTGACGCTGGTCGACCACCAGTTCAAGACGGCGCAGATACGAGTGGAGACGGAGCTGGACCAAGAGCTGCCGCGCATACAGGGAAACGAGGGCAGGCTACAGCAGGTGGTGTTGAACCTGCTGTTGAACGCGCGCGACGCCATGCATGGTTCCGCCAACGGAAGGATACGGATTGCCACACAGCAGAGGGTGGGACGAGTCACGGTGGTGGTGCAGGACTTCGGCGACGGGATCGAGCCGGAGCATCTGCATCGCATATTCGACCCGTTCTTTACCACCAAGTCCAAGCCAGGTAATGGGCAGCACAAAGGCACCGGTCTGGGCCTGGCGGTGAGCTACGGCATCATGCAGGAACACGGCGGCAAGATGCAGGTGGAAAGCGAGCTAGGCGTGGGAACGACCTTCCGGCTGGAGTTTCCGGCGGCCGGAGCGAGCAGGATGATTGCGGGACGGGCGGCTACGGAGGTTGCGGAGAGTACGGATGAGGCCACTGGCGAACCAAGCAGTAAGGTGCCTGTGTAGATCCATGAGTCGAGATGAGCCTGGATACTGGATTGGAATCGGATGTACGCGCAGAGGAAAGAGTGCCCATGTCTGAAACGACTGTTGCGGTGAACGAGGCGGCGATTGAGCCGCGTCTGGTGGGAGCCGATGCGCGTGTGGCTGGTCCGGCGCGCATCCTCATCGTGGACGACGAGCTGGCGATCCGCGAATCGCTCGACGCTCTGTTGAGCATGGAGGGCTTCGAGGTGACGCTGGCGGTGGACGGGCCGGCGGGCCTGGAACAACTGGCGGCCAGTGAGTTCGACCTGCTGCTGCTGGACCTGGCTCTGCCGGGGGAGAGCGGCATCGACCTGCTGCCGCGCATTCTGGAGATGCAGCCCCAATTGCCGGTGATCATGATTACGGCGTATGGCAAGGTCTCGAACGTGGTGGACGCCATTCGCGCGGGCGCTGAGAACTTCGTCCAAAAGCCGTGGGACAACGAGAAGCTGCTGGCCGACATTCGCGCCGCCATCGGACGGCACCGCGCGGAAGAAGAGCTGGTGCAACTGAAGCGCGCGCTGAAGCAGCGCTACAACTTCGAGAACATTGTGGGCAAGAGCGAGCCGATGCTGCGTCTGTTCGACCTGGTGGCGCAGGTGGCGCCCAGCCGCTCCACCGTTCTGGTTCAGGGCGAGAGCGGCACCGGCAAGGAGCTGATCGCCAAGGCGCTGCACGCCAACTCGCCACGCCGCAACAAGCCGTTTGTTCCGGTGAACACGGGCTCGGTGCCGTCGGAGCTGCTGGAATCGACGCTCTTCGGCCACGTGCGGGGAGCGTTCACCTCGGCGGTGGCGGCCAAGAAGGGCCTCTTCGAGGTGGCCAACGGAGGCACGCTCTTCCTGGATGAGATCGGGACGATGGGCATGGACATGCAGGCCAAGATCCTGCGCGTGCTGCAGGACCGGCGCTTCATGCATCTGGGTGGGACCGAGGAGATTCAGGTGGACGTGCGCATTATCGCGGCCACTAACGTCGACCTGAAACTGGCGGTGCAGGAGGGCCGGTTCCGCGAAGACCTTTACTACCGGCTCAACGTGATCTGCCTGGAACTGCCGCCGCTGCGCGCGCGCAGGCAGGACATTCCCCTGCTGGCCGCGCACTTTCTGAAATTCTACGCGGACGAGAACGACGTGCCGGTGCCAACGCTTGCGCCCGAGGCGATGCGCATCCTGATGGACTATGAGTGGCCTGGTAACGTGCGCGAACTGGAAAACGCGATGGAGCGCGGCGTGGTGCTGGCGACCACGCGTACCATCACAAGCGACCTGCTGCCTGCTTCGCTGACCGGTAACACCTACTCGGCGAGCCTGCTGGACCACCGGCCGGACGCCAGCCTCTTCGACCTGATGGAGGAGATCGAGCGACGCATCATAGCGGACCGACTGGAACGCTGCCACTGGAACCAGACCGAGGCGGCGGAGTACTTCAGAATTCCGCTGAGCACGCTGAACCAGAAGATCAAGAGGCTCAGCGTGGAGATCAAGAAGCGCTCGCGAGAGTAGCGCAGCCTGCGCAATTCATAATGGGATGAGACGTTGACCTTCTGAGTATGCTCGCACTGAGAGCAGTCATTCCGAGCCTGAGCGAAGTGAAAGGGATAACATTCGTATTGTGCTCGAAGCACCACACCCCGTCTTGATCCTTCTCCATCGCCGAACGTTGATCGTGGGCGCGCGGATGCGGATTGCAATTCGAACTATTTGGCTTTGCGGATGAGATGAGCGAAGAGACGGTCGTCCATTCTCGCGCTGCTACAATCGAATTGCGCCGGGATGGCGGAACTGGCAGACGCAGCGGACTCAAAATCCGCCGATCGCAAGGTCGTGGGGGTTCGACCCCCCCTCCCGGCACCAATGAATAACTATTTTGTTATAAATAACATACAATATCCGACGCTCGAGAGTGGCCCGTAGTGTGTGGTTTTTGCATTGCTTGCTTATGTTGGAAACGCCGTAGCTTCCGATATCGAGAGTACACGGGAGCTTCACAATGCTCTGCCGATCTGGAGCATTTTCGGAATTGAGGTAGACCGAAGCCACCGCATTCCAGTGGGTTTTCCTCCAGAAAATCCACCTTGTATGATCTTCGAAAAGTTTACGTGTATTCCGAAAATGCTCTATCTGTGCTTTTTCTCACTGCAAGGCTGGCACAGATATGGCCGGGCACTCTAGCCGCAGTCGCTGGTGAATTTCAAGCCGCGGTCGATGCCTGGGAAGATGCGCGCATCGCGCAGGCCGGACGTCACATCACCATGAATGTCCCTGCGCGCGACGCTGTGGTTGCGATGTTGCGATAGGCCCGCTGCGCCGTGTGTGTGAGTCTTTGCAAGTGGCCGGGCCGTCTCACATACCTGGGGTCCTCCATGAAGATGATTTGTTCCCTGCGCCCGTTGAGCTTTCTTGCGTCCGCTCTCCTTGCCCTGGCCCTCCACGCGCCGATGTTGCATGCTGCCCAGCCTGCGCCGCCTGCTGGCGCCGTAACGATTGTCGACAACGGCCGCACATGGACGCTCGACAACGGGATTGTCAAGGCCACCATCACCAAAGACAGTGGGTCAATGCCGTCGCTTATCTACCACGGCGTCCAGATCATGGCCGCCAGCGGAGGGACCTGGGAGCACACTCCGCAGGGCGCGCCCAAGGTGACCAACTCCATCACCATCGACCCGGCAACCAATGGTGGATTGCGCGCCGAGGTCTCGATTAAAGGCATCTCCAACGGAACATTTATGATGACGCGCGGTGCGCCTGGCGGCGGCACGCTGTGCGACATCGAGCTTCGTTATTCCCTGGGCCGAGGCGACAACGGCATCTATGTCTACTCCATCCTCAGCCATCCGGCCTCCTACCCTGCCGCCGGAGTGGGAGCGGAAGACCGCTACATCACCCGGCTCAATCAGGCCTTCGATTGGATCACCGTCGACAAGGATCGCAACATGCTCGAGGCTGCTCCGACGGACTGGGGCACCGGCGTGGTCGTCCACGCCAAAGAGCAGCGCATTATGAGCAAAGGCGTCTATAAGAACTCCGTCGAGCACAAGTACAGCTACTCCGGCATGCAGTACAGGACGAAGGCCTATGGATGGTCGAGCACCAAGTACCACATCGGCGCTTGGTTCATTAACCCCACCATCGAGTACCTCAGCGGCGGTCCCACCCGCATCGATCTCGACGCCCACTTTGGCGACAATGGCAATCCCGAGCCCATCATCCTCGATTACTGGCACAGCGGCCACTACGACGGCACGCGCGCCAATATTGCCGCCGGCGAGGAATGGTCCAAAGTGATTGGGCCCATCTTTGTCTACGTCAACTCTCTCGACGCCCCCAAACCCACCACCCAGGCTGAACTCGATACGCTGGCTGCGACTGAGGGAAATCCAACCGTCCCGGCCAGTTGGACTGCGAACGCGAATGCCCTCTGGCAGGACGCTCTAGGTCAGTGGAAGAAAGAGAACACCAAGTGGCCCTACGACTGGGTGAAGGGCGTGGACTACACGCCTCTGGCCCAGCGCGGAACTGTCACCGGGCAAATTGTGCTCGACGATCCTCTGGCGCCCAAGGGCGCTTCGAAAAAGCTCCCCCACTTGACCGTCGGCCTCACCCATCCGGACACCGACCCGGCAACCATGGCCAGGATGACGCGACCGGCGGGATTTGGTCAGGGGCCGGCTGTGACGCCTGGTGCCGGTGCGGGAGCGGGTTTGGCGGCGGCGCCGGGACAAGGCGTGGGGCCAGGAGCTGGACTGGCAGGTGGGTCGGGTGGCTTGGCGGGAGCAGGGCCGGGCGGCAGGCCGGGTGGTTTCGGCGGCGGCGGCTTCGGCAACTTCGCCCCAAATCCCGATGCCGGCAGTTGGATCCATGAGGCCAAGTACTACCAGTTCTTCAATGACGGAACGGAAGACGGCAAGTTCACCATCACCAAGGTCCGTCCCGGCACGTACACCCTGCATGCCACCGCCGATGGAGTGCTGGGCGACTTCGCGCAGGCCAACATCACCGTCCAGCCCGGCAAGACAGTGGACCTGGGCAAGCTGGTATGGAAGCCCGTCCGCTTGGGTAAGCAGATTTGGGAGATCGGCTACCCTGACCGCGCTGCCGATGAGTTCTTCAAGGGGGACGGCGACAACTACTGGCTATGGGGTTGGAACTTGCGCTACGCCCTGTTGTTCCCCAATGACCTCACTTACACGGTTGGCAAGAGCGATTGGCACAAGGACTGGTTCTTCGAGGAGGTGCCCCACGCCACCAACCTGTCTTTCGTCAACCCCGAGGCCAAGGATCCCGCCAACCAGCGTTTTGGCTGGGTCAAAGCGGAGTCGCTGACCCAGTATCCGCAAACTGACCAGACCGGCCCCTGGCGAATCTATGGCCGCGGACGCGATACGGTCTGGACCATCAAGTTCAACCTGCCTAAGCCGGTGCAAGGGACTGCTGCCCTGCGCGTAGCACTGGCGGGCGTCGATGGAATGCGCAGCGGCCTGGCAGTAGCGGTTAACGGGAAGAGTGCCGGAGCGATCGGCGACGGCAGTAATCCGGACAATGCCCGCATGATCCAAACCAACGCCATTCGTTACAACACAGACAAGGGGCTGTGGCAGCAGCGCACGCTGAAGTTCGACGCCGCGCTGCTTAAGCCTGGAGAGAATGAGATGACCTTCACGGTGCCGGCCGGGGACCTGCAAAGTGGCGTCGTGTGGGACTACCTGCGCCTTGAACTGGATGAGGCTTCTAAATTCGCCAGCGCAACTCCAGCTCCGGCAGGTCCATAATTGTATCCACAAATAGGATGCGTCCACCTTTGGTTGCCAAATAGATATTCAACTGTCCTAGCCACTCTGCTAGCAGGAGAACGCAATGAGGACCTTTGATTCCGCCCGCCGCGATATTTTGAGACTCAGCAGCATGGGTCTTGCCGCTTCAGCCGTCTCCGCCATCCCCGCGCTGGGTGCGGCCAAGAAAGCCGCCGCGCCGGCGCTCTCTCCCATGCTCTTCGATGTGCGCACCTTCGGCGCCACCGGCGATGGCAAGACGGTCGATTCGCCTGCCATCAACAAGGCCATTGAAGCCGCTGCCGCAGCCGGTGGGGGGACTGTCATCTTTCCCGCAGGCAACTACCTCAGCTTTTCAATTCGCCTGAAGAGCCACGTCGATCTCTACCTCTCGCAGGGTTCAGCAATCATTGCGGCGGATTCGCCTCTGCCCGGCCAGGCCACTGGCTACATGGGCGGAACGTACGACCCAGCCGAGCCCAAGACGGCATGGGACGCCTATCAGGACTACGGCCACCAGCACTGGCACAACTCGCTGTTGTGGGGCGATGGCATCAGCGACTTCTCCATCACAGGTCCCGGCCTCATCTGGGGCAAAGGGTTGAGCTTTGGCGCAGGCCCTGGCAGGCCCCCCGCCGACTCAGGTGGCGCCACGGGAGTCGGTACCCATGTGGAACGGCCCGGCGACATTGCCTCAGCCGGTGCAGCTGGTGGATCCAGCGCCGCCGGTGGACGAGGCGGAGCCGGTGCAGCGGCCGGCCCGGGTGGAGCGGCGCGTCCCGGACGCGGTAACTATCCCCAGTTCCAGGCAGAGCAGGCTGGCGTCGGCAACAAGGCCATCGGCCTCAAGAACTGCCACAACGTCGTCCTGCGCGACTTCTCCATTCTCAAGGGAGGACACTTCGCCATCCT
>Ga0326727_10021781_pt1 | contig 12487 bp, 9 predicted proteins | sample MB2enrmetagenome_FD_207643 | JGI IMG/M metagenome (GOLD analysis project Ga0326727, IMG submission 207643) | Lab enriched peat soil microbial communities from McLean, Ithaca, NY, United States - MB29MY | ecosystem: Environmental > Terrestrial > Soil > Wetlands > Peat | place: USA: New York...
AACCCCGAATTTCGCGCGCAACTTGAAGCCATCGCGCCCGACGCCATCGTTGTCGTCGCCTATGGGCGTCTCATTCCCCCCTGGATGCTTGCGCTGCCCCGGCTGGGCTGCATCAACCTGCACGCCAGCCTGCTACCCCGCTATCGTGGCGCCGCGCCCATCCAGTGGGCGGTGGCCATGGGAGATACCGTCACCGGCAACACCACCATGCTCCTCGAAGAAGGCCTCGACACCGGTCCCATTCTTCTCCAACAGGCCCTCGTCATCTTTCCCCACCAGACCGCTGCCGACCTCCTCGATGTTCTAGCCGTGGGAGGAGCGCCGCTGGTGGTCAAGACCCTGGCCGGACTGGAGAGTGGAACCATCGAGCCCCGCCCGCAGAATCACGCCGGAGCATCCTTCGCCCCGCTGCTCACGCGCGATGACGGCCGCATGGATTTCGCCGCGCGCACGGCTACGGAACTCAAAAATCGCTGGCGCGGCTTTCAACCCTGGCCCGGAGCCTTCACCGCGCTCGACGGCAAAAAGCTCATCGTTCACCGCATGGAGGTAGTGGACGCTGCAAGCCTAGCAACTCCAGTTTCACCATCTGCGGAAAATCCACTTTCGGTGAAGGGTACGGGCTTTAGCCCGTACATGAACTCCGCAGAAAAACCACGGGCTTTAGCCCCTGAGGGGGGCGTAGAAACGAAGGAAAGCGTAGAAACGAAGGTAGGCGTAAAAACGGAGGGAGGCGGGGGTTTCAACCCCCGCATAATGCCGACAGAATCAGAGCGGGCTTTAGCCCCGGAGGGATGCCTTTCGGAGACTTCTTCCGTATCCGACCCAGCCTCCACCCCCCCCGGCCAGATTCGCATTGAGGGCCATCGCCTGCTAGTCGCCTGCGCCGGAAACACCTGGCTGGAACTCGTCGAAGTGCAGCTCGAAGGCAAAAAGCGCCTCGCCGCCGCCGAGTTTCTCCGCGGAATCGCGCTCCCCGCCAACGCGCTGCTCGGGGCATCGACGCAATGAACGCCCGGAAGAAAACGAGCACGGCGAGGACCGCTCAGAAGAATCACCCGGCTCAAATCTCCCCAGCGCGCAAAGCTGCCTACCATATTCTATTAGCCGTCGAGCGCGGCCAATCCCACTCCGACGACCTTCTCCGCGGCAAAACCGTCAACGCGCTCTCCGCTCCCGACCGTAACTTGGCCACGGCCCTCGTCCTGGGCGTACTCCGCTGGCAGATTCAGCTCGATCACCAGATCCACGCCCTGCTAGTCCGCCCCAACGCCAAGCTCGACACAGAAGCCCTGATTGCTCTCCGCCTCGGCGCATTCCAGTTGCGGCACATGGACCGCATCCCCGCCCGCGCCGCGATTGACGAGAGTGTCGAGCTGGCCCGCCAGTCCGGCCACCACTTCGCCTCAGGCATGGTCAACGCCGTCCTCCGCAAACTCGCCAAAGCCCAACAACCCGAGAGAGAGGGCCTTGCTTTGAAAGGGCACGACTTCAGTCGTGCCGCAAAAGCCGCAAATACAACGCGGGCTTTAGCCCCTGAGTTGACCAAAGCCCAACAACCCGAGAGAGAGGGCCTTGCTTTGAAAGGGCACGACTTCAGTCGTGCCGCAAAAGCCACAGATACAACGCGGGCTTTAGCCCCTGAGGGATGTTTTCAGCCAATTTCACCAGGAGAATCAACGCCTCCATTACACGCTGCGGAAAAACTCGATACGAAGGAATGCGTAGAAACGGAGGAAGGCGTAGAAACGGAGGGAGGCGGGGGTTTCAACCCCCGCATGAAGCCCACAAAATCAGCCCGGGCTGGTAGGGATGGGTTTCAACCCATCCATTTATCCCCGGAGAAAAGTTTTTCGGAAGAAATGGAATCCCACCCTGCCTGGCTGGTCGAGCGCTGGATCAACTTCTATGGCATTGATGCAACCCGCGCTATCTGCATCCACGGCCAGACTCAGCCCGCGCTCACCCTGCGCCTCGCCACTCCGGCCGTCGAAGCCGAACTCCACGCAGCCGGCGTCAGTCTCGAGCCCGGCGAACTGCTCACCGCCGCCCGCACCGTTCTCTCCGGCGATGTCACCTCGACCGAAGCCTTCCGCGCTGGCCGCATGCGCCTCCAGGACGAAGGCTCGCAACTGGTGGCTGAACTTGCTGTATGCGACGCCTCTCTCAACCAAAACGAGAAAAAGATTCTCGACGCATGCGCCGCGCCCGGCGGAAAGACGCTCATCCTGGCCGAGCGTAACCCACAAGCTGATATCGTCGCCATGGAATCCAGCGAGCCAAGACTGGAGCAATTAAAAAAGCGCCTCGCCCCTCACTCCGCCCGCATTGAGTGCCGTCTCGCCGACGCCACCACGCTCACCGAAGACTCTGCCTTCGACCTAGTGCTCGCCGACGTACCCTGTAGCGGAACCGGCACGCTAGGCCGCAATCCGGAGATTCGCCATCGCCTCCGCCCCGACGATCTCGCTCGCCAGGCCGAACGCCAGCGCGCGATTCTCGCCGCCGCCTTGTGCGCCGTCCGCCCCGGCGGCTTCGTCGTCTACTCCACCTGCTCGCTGGAGCCAGAAGAAAACGAACAGGTCGTCGCCGCTGTCCTGGCTGCAACCCCCAGCGCCCGCGCGGTACCCCTCGAAGCCAGAATCGAAGCTCTCCTCGGCTCAGGCATTCTCACGCACCAGGGCGCAGAGCGCCTGCGCGATTGCCTCACGCACGAAGGCGCGCTCCGCCTGCTCCCCGGCGAGGTGCACACCGACGGCTTCTTTATCTGCATGATTGAGCGGATAGCATAATATATGTTTCAGGATTCCCTATGTCAGAACATCAAATTGGCTGTTGTGGCGCTTTCTGCGGAACCTGCCGTGAAAAGACAGAAGGCAGATGTCCAGGTTGCACGGCGGGTTATGTAACAGGTGATCGGGATCTCGCCAAAGCTAGATGCAAAATAAAAGTCTGTTGCATCGGCAAACTAGGAAGCACTTGCACTTGCGCGGACTGTCCGGACTTCTCGCACTGTAACATCCTTCAGGATTTTTACGGAAAATCCGGCTACAAATACAAGAAGTATCAAGAATCGCTGGAGTTCATCAGAGCCAATGGTTCCGCTGCCTTCCTGAAAATCGCAAAGAGATGGAAAAGCCCGTACGGCAGAATGTTGGATTGATCCCGCCTCAAGCGATTGAAGCAAAACCCGGTGCCATCCACGCTCCCGGTCCTACTCCTCTGCCAGCCGCGGGTGCCCCAGGTTTCGATTTTGAGACCTGGGAATCCACGAACGCCGGTCAGCTCTACTCCTCCGCCAGCCGCAGCTCCGCATACTCCCGCCCCAGCTCTGCGCACAGCGCCTCCACCACCAGCTCGTGATCGCTGCGCTGCGGCAGCCCAGAGACGGTCACGCTACCCACCACACCCGCGCCCGCAACAGCAAGCGGAAACGAGCCGCCATCCGTGGCATAATCAGCCACTGGCAGACCCTGACGCTCCAGCAGCGACGTGTTCTTCTGCTTCAACGTCATCCCTACCCTATACGAGCTGCGATGAAAGCGCGCCACCACGTTGCTCTTGCGCCGCACCCACTCCGCATTGTCCGGAGTGGTGCCGTCCAGCGCCGCGTAGAAGAGCGGCTGCCCAAAGCGCCGCACGTCGATCACCAGCGCCAGCTTGCGTTCCTCCGCCAGCGTCCGCAGACGCGTACCCAGCTCCCATGCGACCTGCGCGTCCAGCCGCGGCAACACCAGTTCACGCTCCTGCAAAGCCACCCGCTCCAGATCCTCGCTCAATCCCATCGATTCGCTCCTCCCCATCGCCCATCATCACATACAGGCCCCTATTCCCTTATCCCCTGTTCATTGTTCACTGACCCCTGCTGGAGTCCCCGGCGACTTGGGGTTCCGCAGCATCTTTTCCCGTCTCATCGGAGTTAGGGCATAAGCTTGGCCCGGTGCCTGCTCGCCGACACTCCCCATTCCGCCTTGATCCATACCTTTCGCTGCAAGCGCACCAGCGCAGGATCGATGCTTCCCTAGTTTAATCTCTGCCTGCTGCCGTTTACCCCTCCGATCTGCCGAGCAATTCCGTAGCCACGCAGCGGCCCCATCGCTTCAATCGTATTAAAACCATCAGGTCCAGCAACCTTTGCAGAACCTCTGGTCTTATCTCGCCCATTGGAGTCCGGCGGTTATAGCCGCCGGACTCTAATGCAAGACCACTGTGCTTGAATCAAAGCCCGCTCATCTAAAACATCTGTTTATATCTGTTCCCCATGCAACATGATCCCTTTCGGATCTGTTGCACATGGACTTTGAGTACGGCCTCTGTTCTAAGCCAAAAAAGGCCGTTCATTCTCTGATTTAGATTACGGTAGCGCCCGCTCCAGGGGCCTGGAGACGTATTTCACATTCCCAGCGCCAGCGACGGATAGGCAGATAGCGCCCCATCCGCACACTCCCCCGCTAAAAACCTCGGCCAAGCGGCGGCAGCGATCATCGCGGCGTTGTCCGTCGACATCGCCAATGTTGGAAAGGCGACTCGTATGCCGCGCCGCGCCCCCTCGGCGCTGAAGCGCGCGCGCAGTTCGCGATTTGCGGCTACTCCGCCAGTCACCAGTATCCGCCGCGCGCCCTGCGATTCGGCCGCCGCAAAGGTTTTCTTCATCAGGTCGCCCACCACCGCGCACTGAAAGCTGGCAACCAAGTCCAGAATCTGCTGCGAACACAGCAAGAGCGCTTCTTCTTTGCTTTGCGGGGGGTGCAGCGGAAACGCAGGTCCTTCGACTCGTTGCACTAACTCTGGATGACAGATTCGAGGCGGGAAGAGCCGTTTGGCGCGGGCCTGAGCCTCTTCGCGCAGTCCGTGCAACTCCACGTAGCGCAGCACCGCCGTCTTGATCCCCGAAAACGAAAACAGAAATCGCGGGTCGAGATCGGCGATGGGAGCGGTCTTAGCCGCTTTAGTGCGCGGGGGTTTACCGCCCAGGTGTACCTTCGTTTTGATCTGCGCAAACGCGAACGGCACGGCGCGCGGGTTGCCGTACCGGGCCAGCGCGTCGATCCACGGTCCTCCGGGATAGCCGAAGCCCAGCAGCTTGGCCACCTTGTCGAAGGCCTCGCCGGCCGCGTCGTCCAGTGTCCGCCCCATCAGACTGTAATTCCACGCACCGTGCGCCGGCCGCGCGAAATAGAGGTGCGTGTGCCCGCCGGAGACAACCAGAGCTAAAGCCGGCTCTTCATCTAGAAAGCTCTGCCCGTCTGGCAAGGACTCGCGCTCATTCAGTAGCACGGCGTGGATGTGTCCTTCGAGGTGGTTGACGGCAATCAGCGGCAGCCCTAGCGCGAAGGCCAGCGCCTTGGCGTAAGTAATCCCCACCAGCAGCGCCCCGGCCAATCCCGGTCCGGCGGTCACGGCAATGGCGTCCAGATCGGCCAGAGTGATGCCCGCCTCCGCCAGTGCCGCGCGCACCACCGGCACAATGGCCCGCAGATGCTCCCGGCTGGCCAGCTCCGGCACCACCCCGCCATAGCGCGCGTGCGTCTTGATCTGCGACGCCACCACCGACGAAAGCGTTCGCGCCCCTCGCTCCACGAGAGCTGCAGCCGTCTCGTCGCACGAGGTTTCAATGCCCAGGATGAGGCCGCGTCCACTCATCTATTTAGTTTATCGGGTGGGCGAGCGACAATGGATGCAGCAGCCATGCTCGTCGCCACCACCCAATTCGATGCGGCTCTCCGGATCATCGCCGCCCTGCGCGCCGCCGGCCATGAGAGTTATCTCGCCGGCGGCTGCGTGCGCGACCTGCTTCTTGGCCGCGAGCCCAAGGATTACGACGTTGCCACCAGCGCCACGCCCGACATCGTCCTCAACCTCTTCCCGCGCACCTTTGCCGTGGGAGCGCACTTTGGCGTGGTGCTGGTTGCCGATGGCGATGAGGAGGGCTATGGAGTGACGGAGGTCGCCACCTTCCGCTCCGATGGCGCCTACTCCGATGGCCGCCATCCCGACGCGGTGCGCTACACCACCAGCGCCGAAGAGGATGTCCGCCGCCGCGATTTCACCATCAACGGCCTGCTGCTCGATCCGGAGAGATTGTTTCCCCAGGGGCTAAAGCCCACTTCTCTAACTGACCATGATGTACGGGCTAAAGCCCGTACCCTTCACGATGCAGTAATTGATTATGTCGGTGGTCTGGCCGATCTGGACGCCGGTCTGATCCGCGCCATCGGCCAGCCCGGCGAGCGCTTTGAAGAAGACCACCTGCGCATGTTGCGCGCCGTGCGCTTCGCCGCGCGCTTCGGCTTCCAGATCGATCCCGCAACGGCCTCCGCCATGCGCCGGCTGGCACCCAAAATTCATGCCGTCAGCCGCGAGCGCGTACGCGACGAGCTGACCAAGATGCTCACCGAGGGACGCGCCCACAGGGCTTTTGAGCTGTTGGACGAAACCGGCCTTCTCGCCGAGGTCCTCCCGGAGATCACCCGCATGAAGGGCGTCGAGCAGCCGCCGCAGTTTCACCCCGAGGGCGACGTCTGGACGCACACGCTGCTGCTGCTTGCGCAGCTCGACGCAGGCTGCCCGCTCACCCTCGCCTGGGGAGCGCTGCTGCACGATGTGGGCAAGCCGCCCACCTTCATGCGCGCCGACCGCATCCGCTTCAACGGCCACGTGGAGGTCGGCGTCGCCATTGCAGCGGACGTCTGCCGCCGCTTCCGCTTCTCCAACGACGAAACCCATCAAGTTCTCTCGCTTGTCGAGAACCACATGCGCTTTGCCGACGCTCAGCACATGAAGGCCTCCACCCTCAAGCGCTTCTTCCGTCTGGAAAACTTTCCCCAGCACCTGGAGCTGCACCGCATGGATTGCCTGGCCGGCAGCGGCAACCTTGACCATTGGAACTATGTCAGCGAACGCTATGCATCCATGCCCGAGGAAGCAGTCCGCCCGAAACTGATTCTCACCGGCCGCGAGCTGATCGCCGCCGGCTATCAACCCGGCGCCGCCTTCAAGGAGATGCTGCGCTCCGTCGAGGACGCGCAGTTAGAAGGCACCATTGCAACGCCCGCCGAGGCGCTGGCTTTCCTCCGCGACCGCTTCCCGATGAATAATGAAAAGAGGAGAGAACCATGAGCGACGGCCGCGAGGAGCGGGAAGAACGGGAGAAGCGCCGCAAGCAGGAAGAGCAAGAGAATCGCGAGGACCGCATCGACCGCGACAAAGCCGATCAGTGGGAGCAGGAGCGGACTGACTCATAATCCGTAAACAAATACCGGTGGCAATCTTTCGCACTACCGCATAGAATAGCCGTCATACTCCTTCCATGCCAGAGGCTTCCAATGTCTCACGCGACCCTCAGGAACAGCTATCAGGCGCTCTCCGACCGGCTCAACCTCTTTCCGCAGGGCGCGCCGCCCACTGAGCTTCTCTTCCGGATCCTGCAGGTGCTCTTTACACTCGATGAGGCGGCTCTGGTGGCGCTTCTCCCCATCAAGCCATTCAACGTCGCCGCGGCGGCCAAAATCTGGAAGAAGCCCGCCGCCGAATCCCAAAAGATCCTCGAAACCCTGGCCTCTCGAGGCATGTTGCTGGACATGGAGATACACGGCGAGCAGATCTTTGTCCTGCCTCCGCCCATGGCCGGCTTCTTTGAATTCTCCATGATGCGCATTGGCAACGGATACGACCAGAAGCTGCTCGCCGAGCTCTTCTACCAGTACCTCAACGTCGAAGAGGATTTCGTCCGCGACCTTTTTGCCGGCGGCGACACCCAGCTGGGCCGCGTTTTTGTCAACGAGGACTCGCTGGCCGGCGACAGCACGCTCACCGTGATGGACTACGAACGGGCCAGCGAAGTCATCCGCACCGCCTCACACCGCGGCATCGGCGCCTGCTATTGCCGTCATAAGATGCAGCACCTGGGCAAATCCTGCGCCGCGCCCATGGACATCTGCATGACCTTCAACGGGGCCGCGCAGTCGCTCATCAAGCACGGCATCGCGCGTCCGGTGGACGTCAGCGAAGGCATGAATCTGCTCGACAAGGCCGTCAGCCACAACCTCGTCCAGTTTGGCGAGAACGTGCAGCGCAAGGTGGGCTTCATCTGCAACTGTTGCGGCTGTTGCTGCGAGGCCATGCTCGCCGCCAAGCGTTTCGCCGTGCTCAACCCCATCGCCACCACCAACTACCTGCCGGAGGTCAGCGCCGACTCCTGCAACGGCTGCGGCAGATGCGTCACGGTCTGCCCGGTCGAGGCCATGGCGCTCGTCACGGCCAGCGACCCGCACAAGCCCAAGCGCAAAAAGGCCCGCCTCAACGAATCCCTCTGTCTGGGTTGCGGCGTCTGCGTCCGCGCCTGCCCCAGCGCATCCATCAAGCTCCGCGCACGGAAGCAGCGCGTGCTCACTCCGGTCACTACCGCCCATCGCGCCGTGCTCATGGCCATCGAGCGCGGCCAGTTGCAGAACCTCATCTTCGACAATCAGGCGCAGTGGAATCATCGCGCCATGGCCGCCATCCTCGGCGTGATTCTCAAGCTGCCGCCCATCAAGCAAATCATGGCCAGCAAGCAAATGAAATCCCGCTACCTGGAACATCTGATGCGACCCAGAGATTTCGTCCATCTGGCGCATTGAGAAACGTTCAGGAAGAGCGGAGAGCGGTGGCCTTGCGCATCTGCGCGATTTCATCCAGGATGCGATGAGCGAGGCTGGACTTTGATTGCGTGGGGAAGGCGACTTCGCGTGCCGCGGTGATGAAGGTGGCGGCGTTCTGTTCCGAGTCGAAGCCCAGGCCGGGTTGGGAGACGTCGTTGGCGACGATCGCGTCCGCGCCTTTGCGCTCCAGCTTCTCTCGCGCGTTGCGGAGGAGCTCTTGCGTGTCGATGGCAGTCTCAGCGGCAAAGACGATGAGCAATGTGCCGGGGTTGCGGTGAGTTGCGACGCTCTGCGCAATGTCCTCCGTGGGCTCCAGCGTGAGCGTGAGCAGGCCGGCGCGCTTCAGCTTCTGCGCGGCGGCGGCCACGGGGCGGAAGTCGGAGACGGCAGCGGCTTTTATAACCATAGTAGCTTGCGGAAGATGGGCCAGTACGGCGGCGTGCATCTGGCTGGCGGTGGTGACGTCGATGCGTTCGCAGCCGGCGGGGGCGGCGAGTGCGGTGGGCGCGCTGATGAGGATGACCTTTGCGCCGCGCGCGATGGCGGCTTCGGCCAGTGCATAACCCATGCGGCCGCTTGAGCGGTTGCCGATAAAGCGCACGGGATCGATGGGCTCGCGCGTGCCGCCAGCGGTGATCAACACCGTTTCGCCGGCGAGATCGTTCTCATTGACGCGCTGAACGCGGGCGAGAACGGCGTGGACGATCTCGTCTATCTCGGCGAGGCGGCCGCTGCCGGTCATGCCGCAGGCCAGGTAGCCGCTGCCGGGCGCGATGATTTCCACGCCGCGCTGGCTCAGCGTGGCGAGGTTGGCCTTCGTGGCGGCGTGGTTCCACATATTCACATTCATCGCCGGAGCAACGATAACGGGCGCGGTGGTGGCGAGGTAGAGGGTCGAAAGGAAATCGTCGGCCAGGCCGTGCGCGAATTTGGCCAGCGTGTGCGCGGTTGCCGGAGCCACCAGGAGCAGGTTGGTGGATTCGGCCTCGGAGATGTGCTCGATGGAGCCGCCTTCGTAGGCATCCGCCTGCCACATCGAAGTGATGACCTTGTGGCCGGTGAGCGCGGCGAAGGTGAGCGGGCGGACAAACTCTTCGGCGGCGCGCGTCATGACGACGTGGACGTCGAGCGCGTGCTGCTGCAGAGCGCGAACGAGTTCGGCGGCTTTGTATGCAGCGATGCCGCCGGTGACGCCGAGCGTGAGTTTGAAGGGAGGCGTGCTAGGCATGGTCTGCTCCTAGGAGATGGTTGTCGATCAGACGCGTTTCGCCCAGACGGGCGGCGACGGCGATGAGCGCGCCGTGCGTGGTGTCCGCCAGCGGCAGCAGAGTGCCGGGGTCAACCACGGCGGCGTATTCCACATGGACCGTGGGTTCGGATGCGAGCATCCGGAGCATAGTTGCAATCATCGCCTGGGAGTTGCGCTCGCCGCGGGCATGGAGATCGGCGGCCGTGGCCAGAGAGCGGTGCAGGATGGTGGCGCGGCTGCGCTGCTCCGCCGTCAGATAGCGGTTGCGCGAGCTGAGGGCGAGGCCGTCGGGCTCACGCACGATGGGACAGGCGACAATTTCAACAGGAAAATCGAGATCGCGAACCATAGCACGTAAGACGGCCAACTGCGCGGCATCCTTTTGGCCGAAGTAGGCGCGGTTGGGCGCAACGATGTGGAGGAGCTTGGCGATGATGGTGGCGACTCCGCGAAAGTGGCCGGGGCGGTGTGCGCCATCGAGGCGGTCGCTGATGCCGGCCACTTCAATAAACGTAGTCGCGCCGGCGGGAATCAGCGTTTCGGCGGAGGGTGCGAAGAGAATGTCGACGCCGGCGGCGGTGAGCGCGGCGCAATCGGCTTCAAAGGTGCGGGGGTAGCGGTTGAAGTCTTCGTTGGGGCCGAATTGCAGAGGATTGACGAAGATGGTGGCGGCCACGTGGGCGCAATCGCGCTTGGCCGCGTCGATGAGCGAGAGATGGCCGGCGTGCAATGCGCCCATGGTGGGCACCAGGGCGAGTGTGCCGCCGCGGCGAAGTTCGCGGGCGGCGGCTTGCATCCCGGCTATGGCGGTGATGATGCGCATGGGGTTGTTCAGCGCGTTCCCTTCGATTGAGTTCATCTCCGGCTGCGTTTTAGCGGCTCGCTCGGGAGCTGCTCCACGCCGGCTTCGCGGGGAAGGTGGTAGCTCTCGGCATCGGCTGGGAAAGCGCCGCCGCGAACGTCGCTCGCATAAGTCCGGATGGCTTCGCTGAAGAGCGCGGAGGCGTCGGCATAGCGGCGGACAAACTTGGCCGGGGTTGCGCCGGTGAGATTGACAAGATCGTGGAAGACGAGGATCTGGCCGTCGCACTCCGGGCCGGCGCCGATGCCGATGGTGGGAATGGCGAGCGCGGCGGTGATGAGGCCGCCAGCTTCGCGGGGAACGCACTCCAGCACGATGGCGATAGCGCCCGCAGCTTCCAGGGCCTGTGCATCGGCGATCAGACCGTCGATGGCGGCGGTGGATTTACCCTGCACGCGGTAGCCGAGGCGATGCACCGACTGCGGCGTGAGGCCGATGTGGCCGACGACGGCAATCTCCGCCTGGGTGAGCGCGGCGACCAGGGCGGCGCGGTTGCGGCCGCCTTCGATCTTCACGGCTTCCGCACCGGCCTCCTTGATGAAGCGCGTCGCGTTGCCGATGGCCTGCTCGGTGGAGGCGTGGTAGGAGCCGAAGGGCATGTCGGCCACCAGCAAGGCGCGGCGCACCCCGCGGCGGACGGCGCGGGTGTGGTGCAGCATCTCGTCCATGGTGACGGGCAATGTGCTGTCATAGCCGAGAACCGCCATGCCCAGCGAGTCGCCCACCAGAACGATGTCGATCCCGGCCTGGTCGACCAGCCGCGCGGTGGGATAGTCGTAGGCGGTGAGCGCCGTGATCGGCTGGCCTGCTTGTTTTCTATCAAGAAGGGTTTGCGCGGTGATCCTCAATGCAGGGGCGGATTCTTCCCTGGCGGGAAGCTGGATAAGACTCATGACGATTCTCCAGTGCAGCTCCGCAAGCGGCGCGGATGCTACCTGTTACGCACAGTTTCAGTATACGTCTGCCGGCGACTGGCTGGAAATGCCACCAAGTAAGTCAGTTCTAGAGCATTTCTCCTATTTGTGTAGAGTGTGGCGTGGACCAGGAGGTCCACGCGACAGCCGGCCAGGAGGCCGGCGCTACCTGTTCTGCGACACGCAACCTTGATCCAAACAGGATATCCACTCAATACCAATAGGAAAAATGCTCAAATCAGCCCCGCTCACGCAAAAAGGGGCTTTGAGCAGGCCAATCGCCTGATCGAAGCCCCTCGTGACTTACTTTCTCTTACTTAGCTTTCGGTCCAGCCGCCTTGATAGCCTCCGAAGCATCGAATTGCTTGAAGTTCGCCTCGAAGCGCGTTGCCAGCTCCGCAGCCGTCTTGTCGTATGCCGTCTTGTCGGCCCACGAGTTGCGCGGGTTCAGTATCTCCGCGGGAACATCGGGGCAGCTCACCGGAATGCTCAGCCCGAAGGCCGGCTCGGTTTGAAACTCCACCTTGCTCAGCCGCCCGTCGAGCGCCGCATTCACCAGCGCGCGCGTAATCTTCAAGCTCATGCGCTTGCCCACGCCGAACTTTCCGCCGGACCAGCCGGTGTTGACCAGCCAGCACGAGGCCTTATGCTGCGTGAGCCGCTTGCCCAGCATCTCCGCATAAACCCGCGGGGCAAGAGGCAGGAAGGGCGCGCCAAAGCAAGCCGAAAACTCCGGCGCCGGGTCCTTGACGCCCGTCTCGGTCCCCGCCAGCTTGGCCGTGTAGCCCGAGAGGAAGTGGTACATCGCCTGCTCCGGCGT
>Ga0326727_10021782_pt1 | contig 12487 bp, 12 predicted proteins | sample MB2enrmetagenome_FD_207643 | JGI IMG/M metagenome (GOLD analysis project Ga0326727, IMG submission 207643) | Lab enriched peat soil microbial communities from McLean, Ithaca, NY, United States - MB29MY | ecosystem: Environmental > Terrestrial > Soil > Wetlands > Peat | place: USA: New York...
TCGCTTCCTCCTCGTCGCGGTAGGGCAAAATCGACAGCACGGGGCCGAAGATCTCCTCGCGCGCGATGGTCATGTCGTTGCGGACGTTGGCAAACACCGTAGGACGCACGAAATAGCCGCGGTTGAGATGATCCGGCCTGCCGAGCCCGCCGGTGACCAGCTCCGCACCCTCATCGATGCCGGCGCGTATCAGGTGCTGGATCTTGTTGAACTGTGCCTCGCTCACCACCGGCCCCATCGTGGTCCGCTCGTCGTTGACGTTGCCCACCGCAACGCGCTCAGCCGCAGCCTTGGCGATTGCCTTCGCCTCGTCGTGGCGGTCGGCGGGCACGAACATGCGCGTCGGCGCGTTGCAGGACTGGCCGGAGTTGGCCATCACGCTGAGCGTGCCGATGGTCACGGCGCGGCGGAAATCGGCGTCCGGCAGCAGGATGTTCGCCGACTTGCCGCCGAGTTCCTGGGCCACGCGCTTGACTGACACCGCCGCTGCCTGGGCCACCAGCACGCCGGCGCGGGTCGACCCGGTGAACGACATCATGTCGATGCCCGGATGCGCCGACATCGCGGCGCCGGCCACGTCGCCAATCCCCTGCACCATGTTGTACACGCCGTCCGGCACACCGGCCGCCTGCATCACTTCCGACCAGATCACGGCGTTGAGCGGCGCGATCTCCGACGGCTTCAGCACCATGGTGCATCCGGCCGCGATGGCCGGTGCGACTTTGCAGACGATCTGATTGATCGGCCAGTTCCACGGCGTGATCATTCCCGCCACCCCGATCGGTTCACGGGCAATCAGCGTGGTCCCCTGCATGACCTCAAAGGGGTAGTCCTCCAGCGCCGTGATCATGCTCCGCAGGTGGGCGACACCGGTGGCGGTCTGGCGCTCATAGGCGAACTTCAACGGTGCGCCCATCTCGCGCGACAGTGCCGCGGCAATGTCGTGGCGCCGCTTCTCGTACTCGGCGAGGATCGCCCGCAGCAGGTCCAGCCGCTCCCGCCGCGTGGTCCGTGCGAATGGCCTGAAGGCCGTGCGTGCGGCGACCACCGCCCGGTCGACATCGGCGGCGTTGCCGACGGCGATCTGGGTGAAGGCCACTTCCGTCGAAGGGTCGATGACGTCGAGGAGTGCCGGAACCACCGGCTCCACCCACTGGCCGCCGATGAAGAACTGTCGCGCGTGGTCCATGTCTTCTGCTCCCTCCGATCGGGCGTTCAGCTTGGCGCTTGCCAACGGCGCTATATATGACAGGATATAGCGATTGGAAAGCGACCGATGCCGCCATACGACCAGGCCAAGCTGCCCGCTCTTCTGCCGCTCCAGCCCGCCGGGCGGGCGCCAACGGCACCTGCCTGACGATGGGCGCGGCGGGTCGGCCCTATGGCGTCGCTGCCGGCGCGAAGCAGATCGTCCGCCCCGCGTGCTCGACGATGCACACCGCGCGCCCATAGATTGCCGACAGGCGCTCCTCGGTCAGCAACTCCCTGGTGTCGCCGTCCACCGCGGGCATGCCCGGCGCCATCGCCAGCGTGCGGTCCGCGATCAGGAAGGCATGGTCCGGATCATGGGTGGTCATGATGACGGCCAGCCCCTCGTCGGCCAGGCCGCGCACCAGCTCCAGCACCCGCATCGCATTGGCGAAGTCGAGGTGCGAGGTTGGTTCGTCGAGAATTAAGAGCCGCGGCTGCTGCGCCAGCGCCCGCGCGATCAGCACCAGTTGGCGCTCCCCGCCGCTCAGCTCGGGATACAGCCGATTCTCCAGGCCCGAAATGCCGAGCCGCTCCAGCGTCCCCTTGACGATGCGGCGATCCTCCGCTCCCGGCGTTGCCAGCCACTCGAGATGCGGCGCCCGCCCCATCTCCACCACCTCGCGCACGCTGAACGCGAACACCGGCGCATCGGTCTGCGGCACCATTCCCACCAGGCGTCCGAGCGTGCGTCTCGTCAGCGCCCGCAACGGGCGTCCGTCGAGCTCGATGCCGCCCCCCGCCAACGCCTCCAGCCCGTCCAGGCAACGCAGCAGCGTGGTCTTGCCGATGCCATTCGGGCCGAGAACGCACAGCACCTGGCCTTCCTTGAGCGCGAAGGACAGGTCGTCGAACAGCCGCCGCCCGTCGGGCAGGCGATAGGCCGCCCGCGATGCGCTGACGATCACGCCCATCCGAGCGAGCGGCGCCTGAGCAGCACCGCGAACACCGGCGCGCCGACAATGGCGGTCAGCACGCCGATCGGCATCTCCGCCGCCGTCACGGTACGCGCAACGTCGTCGATGAGGATCAGGTAGCAGCCGCCGAGCAGCGCCGAGACCGGCAGGACGCGGCGGAAATCAGCCCCCACCAGGATGCGCGCGGCATGCGGGATCACCAGCCGATGATGCCCCCAACCGCGACCGTCGCCGCAGCCAGCAGGGTGGCCACTACCACCACGATGCCGCGCAGGCGGGCGGTGTCCACCCCGAGGCTCCGCGCCTCGTCATCGCCCACCGCCAGCAGGTTCACCCGCCAGCGCAGCGCGAACAGCACGGCGGCCCCCGGCACGAACAGCACGAACAGCATCGCCACGTCGCGCCAGCCGATGGAGGACAGCGAACCCAGCAGCCAAAACTCGATGACGGGCAATTTCGATTCCGGATCGGCCGTGTATTTCAGCAGCGACAGCAGGGCGGTGAACAACGCCCCGACGATCACCCCCGCCAGCACCAGCACCAGCGTCGGCGCGGCACGGTAGCTGTGGGCGAGGCCGAAGCACAGCGCCACCGCCACGAGCCCGAAGAGGAAGGCCGAGGCCGCCACCGCATCGGGCCACGGGAACCACAGGATGGCCAGTGCCGCGCCGAACCCGGCCCCCGCCGATACGCCAAGGATGAAGGGGGAGACAAGGGGATTGCGGAACACGCCCTGGTAGCAGGCGCCGGACAGCGCCAGCCCGCTGCCCACCAGAGCCGCGCCCAGGATGCGCGGCAGCCGCACGTCCATCACCACGGAGTGCACCACAGCCGGCCAGTCCGGCGTGATCGGCAGCACACCGGCCAGGATCACGCGCACCACGGTCCACGGCGCCACGGGATAGCGCCCGATGAGGAAGGAGGCCAGGATAGCCGCCGCCAGCAGCGCGGTGAGCAGACAAAGACCGCGGCGCCCGCGCATTCAGTTGGGGCCGCGATAGGGCCGGCCGTAGAACTGCCGGTAGAAGCGGTCCGCGGCGGCCTGCATGTCGATGTCCGCGAACCGTTCCGGATACAGTTTCTTCGCCATCCACAGCTCGCCCAGCGCCAGCGCCTCGGGCAACGGGTAGCCCCACGGCTTCACGTATTCCGGGGTGATGAAGAGCCGCCCCGTCCGCACCGCATCGATCGCCTGCCACGCGGCGCCATTGCGGATTTCGTCAGCCACCGTCGCGTAACGGTCCTGCACGAAGATCACCTGCGGATTCCACCGCAGCACGTCCTCCATCGAAACCTTCACCGCCCCGCGCACCTCCCGCGCCACGTTCAGCCCGCCCGAGCGGGCCATGATGACGCCGGTGTACTTGCCGGCTCCGTAAGTGTTGAGATCGGGGTTGGCCATGTAGAGCCGCTGCCGCTGGCGCTCGGGAATATCTTTCACCCTGCCTTCCACCAGCCGGCGGCCGGCGAACGCCGCATCCAGCAAGTCCTCGCCGCGCTGGCGCAGCCCCAGCACGGTCGCGATCAGCCGCACCCCCTCCTTCAGCCCCTCCGCGTACGCCTCGTCATCGTCGGCGAAGGTCGGGTTGAGCTTTGCGCGTTCCGTCCCCTCGCCCTGCGACAGCGAAATGACGATCACCGGCAGTCCGACCTGCTCGATCTGGCGTATCATCGCCGGCGGCGCGTAGTTGGTCACGAACACCACGTCGGGGTCGAGCCGCAGCAGGTCCTCCACATTCACTGTCGTCAGGTCGCCGGGCGTGGCCAGCATTTCCAGCCCCGGCGACAGCCGTTCGATCCCCGGAATCATGCTGCGCCAGCTTCTGAGGATGCCGAGAAGCCGGTCCGCGGCGCCGAGCTCCACGATGATGTCCAGCGTCTGGTGCTGCAGCGTCACCACGCGGCGCACATCGACGGGAACAACCACGCGCCGGTCGAGCTGGTCGGTGACGACGCGGGTATCGGCGGGGAGCGCGGCGGACGGCAGCAGCCAGAGCAGCAGCAATACGGCGACGCCGGTGCGGCGGAGCATGGCGAACCTCAGGGGCGGTTCCCGATATGTTGACGCGGGTATAGCGTGCGCATCCCCCGTTGCCCAGGAGGCGCATGTGCCGCGGCGAGGACGGCGCGAAACGCCCAAACGAAAGGGTTCAAAGGGCCTCTCGGCCCTTTGCGGGGTCCAGGGGCAGCGCCCCTGGCCTTCAGCCGCCCAGCACCCAGTCGCGGAACAGGTCGAGATCGATATTGCCGCCGCTCAGCACGAGGCCGACCCGGCGGCCGGCGATGTTCTCGCGCTCCATCAGGGCGGCGGCCAGCGGCGCCGCGCCGGCGCCTTCGGCAAGGTTGTGGGTGTCGGTCCAGAAAGCGCGGATCGCGGCGGCGATCTCGGCATCCGAGACGGTGACGATGCGCTCGGCGCCGGCGCGGATGATGGCCAGCGCCGCGGGGTCCGGCTGGCGCGTCGCCACGCCGTCCGCCCGGGTCGAGGAGCGCTCGGTCGCCACCACCTCCCCGGCGGCGAAGGAAAGGGCATAGGCCGGCGCGCCCTCGCTCTGCACGCCCACGATGCGGGTGGCGAGCCCGAGCAGGTCGCGCGTGCGGATGGCGCCGCAGATGCCCGAGCCGAGGCCGATCGGCACGTAGAGCAGGTCGAGCGGCGGCGCGGCGCGGAACATCTCCAGCGCCCAGGTCGCCACGCCGAGGACGAGGTCGGCATGGAACGCGGGGACGAGTTCCAGCCCTTCCTGCGCGGCCAGGGCATGCGCGCATTCGCGCGCCGCCTCGAAATCCGTCCCGTGCTCGATGAGGCGGGCGCCGAAGCAGCGGATCGCCGCGTTCTTCTCCACCGAGTTGCCGAGCGGCACCACGATGCTGACCGCAACACCGGCGCGCCGGCCGGCGTAGGCGAGCGAGAGCCCGTGGTTGCCGCGGGTGGCGGAGATCACGCCGCGCACAAGCGGGCGCGCGCGGGCCAGCCGGTCGAACCAGGTGAGCCCGCCGCGCACCTTGAAGGCGCCGCACGGCGTGTGGTTCTCGTGCTTGACCCAGATCTCGGCGCCGGCGCGGGCGCTGAGCAGAGGCCAAGGATGGGTGGCGGTGGGGGGAAAGGCGGCGTGCACCAAGTCGGCGGCCGCTTCCAGCTCGGCGAGGGTGAACATGCGTCAGCCTTGCACACTGCCGGGCCAGGCGGAACGGCACTCCGCAGCGGGCGTTGGTTACCCGGGAACCGCCGTGGCGGCTCCCGCGCCGGTCACGATCTCAGTCGAATTCAGGCGAGCTTGAGGTTGGTGGCGGCAGCCTTGCCGCGCTCCATGGCGACATCGTAGCTGACCTTCTGGCCTTCGTTGAGGCCGCGCAGGCCGGCCGCCTGGACCGCGGTGATGTGCACGAACACATCCTTCCCGCCATCCTGCGGCATGATGAAACCGTAACCTTTGGTGGTGTTAAACCACTTGACTGTGCCGATAGCCATAGCTGCGTCTTACTCCGCTGCAGGCACCGCGCAACCGCGCGCGGCGCGGACAACCGGGCCTTTGGACGTCTTGAAGGCACCCGATAGGCTCGGAGGCGCAGCAAGCCTAGCCAAAATGCGATTGCGTCTCCAGGATGATCACAACCGGGGCCGAAGTCAATTGTCCCCCTCGGGCCAGGCCGTTGACCCCCCAAAGCTTGAACCGAGTACCGGGAAATGTGAAGCCATGGCGGGATTTGCCGCATCCGCCGGGGTACGTGAAGCGGCGGAGCCGGTTGCCCGCCTCCGCCGCAACACTTCCTGACAATTATGCTGAGCCATCGATGGCGAGGCGCCGCCTCGCGCAGCGCCCCTGGTCTCGGCCGGTTGCGCGCGGCGCCGGGGGGCGGCCGCGCGCAACCCACTCAGAAGTCCATGTCGCCCATGCCGCCCATGCCGCCGCCGGGCGGGCCACCAGGCGGCCCCTTCTTCTCCGGCCGCTCGGCGATCATGGCCTCGGTGGTGACCAGCAGGCCGGCGACCGATGCCGCATCCTCCAGCGCGATGCGCACGACCTTGGTCGGGTCGATGATGCCGGCCTTCACCATGTCCTTGAACTCGCCCAACTGGGCGTCGTAACCCCAGTTGTACTCGTCCTTGTCGAGCACCTTGCCGGAAATGACCGCGCCGTCCTCGCCGGCGTTCTCGGCGATCTGCCGCAGCGGCGTCATCGCCGCCTTGCGCACGATCTCGATGCCGAAGCGCTGGTCGTCGTTGTCGGCCTTCAGCTTGGCAAGGTGCAGGCTGGCACGGGCGAGCGCCACGCCGCCGCCCGGCACGATGCCTTCCTCGACCGCGGCGCGGGTCGCGTGCATGGCGTCGTCGACGCGGTCCTTGCGGTCCTTCACCTCGATCTCGGTGGCGCCGCCGACCCGGATCACCGCCACGCCGCCGGCCAGCTTGGCCAGCCGCTCCTGCAGCTTCTCGCGGTCGTAGTCCGAGGTGGTCTCCTCGACCTGCGCCCGGATCTGCGCGCAACGGCCCTGGATCTCGCTCTTCTTGCCGGCGCCCTCGACGATGGTGGTGTTCTCCTTCTCGATCAGCACCCGCTTGGCCTTGCCGAGCATGTCGAGCTTCACGTTCTCCAGCTTGATGCCCAGGTCCTCGCTGATCACCTGGCCGCCAGTGAGGATGGCGATGTCCTCCAGCATGGCCTTGCGCCGGTCGCCGAAGCCGGGGGCCTTCACCGCCGCCACCTTCAGCCCGCCGCGCAGCTTGTTGACCACCAGGGTCGCCAGCGCCTCGCCTTCCACGTCCTCGGCAATGATCAGCAGCGGACGGCCGATCTTCACCACCTCTTCCAGCAGCGGCAGCATGGGCTGCAGGCCGGACAGCTTCTTTTCGTGGATCAGGAGGTAGGGCTGCTCGAGCTCGGCGATCATCTTCTCGGCGTTGGTGATGAAGTACGGCGAGACGTAGCCGCGGTCGAACTGCATGCCCTCGACGATGTCGAGCTCGGTCTGGATGCCCTTGGCCTCCTCGACCGTGATCACGCCCTCGTTGCCGACCTTCTGCATGGCCTCGGAGATCATGCGGCCGACATCGGCATCGCCGTTGGCGGAGATGGTGCCGACCTGGGCGGTCTCGGCCGGGGTGGTGATCTTCCGGGAGCGCTTCTTCAGCTCGTCGACCAGGGTGGCCACGGCCTTGTCGATGCCGCGCTTGAGGTCCATCGGGTTCATGCCGGCGGCAACGGCCTTGGCGCCCTCGCGCACGATCGCCTGCGCCAGCACGGTCGCGGTGGTGGTGCCGTCACCGGCGATGTCGTTGGTCTTCGAGGCCACCTCGCGCACCATCTGCGCGCCCATGTTCTCGAACTTGTCGAACAGCTCGATTTCCTTGGCGACGGTGACCCCGTCCTTGGTGATGCGCGGGGCGCCGAAACTCTTATCGATCACGACGCAGCGCCCCTTGGGGCCAAGCGTCACCTTCACGGCATCGGCGAGGATATCGACGCCGCGCAGCATCCGTGCGCGCGCGTCACCGCCGAAGCGAACGTCCTTGGCTGGCATTGAGTGTCTTCCCTTTATTCAGTGGCTGGGTGCAAGAAAAAGGCGGAGAGGCGTCCTTATGCGGCCTTCTTCTTGGCAGCGCCGCCCTCGACGATCCCCATGATGTCGGACTCTTTCATGATCAACAGGTCTTCCCCGTCGAGCTTCACTTCGGTGCCGGACCATTTGCCGAAGAGAATCCGGTCGCCGGCCTTCACGTCGAGCGGGATCAGCTGACCCTGCTCGTCGCGGGCGCCCGGCCCGACGGCCACGACCTCGCCTTCCATCGGCTTTTCCTTGGCGGTGTCGGGGATGATGATGCCGCCAGCGGTCTTCTCGTCGGCATCGAGCCGGCGGACCACAACCCGGTCGTGCAACGGACGGAACTTCATTCGGTTCGCTCCTGGATGATCTCTGTGGGACCCCTCGCGCCGGCAGGCGGTTAGCACTCCCGGTAGAGGAGTGCCAGCCATCTAGGGACTGTGACCGGCCCTGTCAAGGGCCTGGCAGCGGTCTCGGGCCGCGAGTGCCAAACCCCTGATTGCAAACGCTTTTCATTTGCGAAAACCGCCCGGGATCGGCTCGGCTCCCGGCAACCCGCCCCATCGATCCGGAGTTGAGAGAGGGAATGGCCCAAGCTGTGGTGCACGTCACAGCCGAATTCGGTCGACGCCGCTACCAGGGGCGCAGCGATCCAGCAACGGGCTCACCAGGAAACGGAGACAGACATGAGCGGCGAGACGCAGATCTGCAAGCAACTGGACGGCTACCGCCTGACCACGGCGGAAATCCTTTACCACCTGCCCGACCATCCTTCGGTGCTGCAATCCTATGTGTGGCAGGATCTTGATATTGCTCCGACTTTCCCCGTGCTGCGCAAGTTCCTCGACTTCTGGAGCAGCCAGATCGAAGGCAAGCTGCATTCGGTGCGGGTCGCGTCGGTCGACGTGATCCAGCCCGGACGCTGGCGACATGCCGCGCATATGGCGCACCTGCAGTGAGGGCGCGAAGCGCCTAAACGAATGGGTTCAAAGGGCCTCTCGGCCCTTTGCGGGGTCCAGGGGCAGCGCCCCTGGCCTTCGCCCGGGCCCGGTGCCTATATGGTGCCGCATGCCCTTCGATGTCGGCGACCTCCGGACGCCAGGCCGGGCCGGGCCTGAACAGCTCCGGCGCAACCGCCGGGCGGTCGCGTTGTGGCTGTTCGGCGTCGCCGGCATGATCCTGGTGATGATCGCGCTCGGCGGCGCGACCCGGCTGAGTGGCTCCGGCCTGTCGATCATGGAGTGGGCGCCGTTCCGCGGTGCGTTGCCGCCGCTCACCGAGGCCGAATGGCAGCGGCTCTACGCGCTGTACCGGCAGATTCCCCAGTACGCCCTCATCAACGAGGGTTTCGGCCTGGCCGGCTTCAAGCACATCTTCTGGCTGGAATACCTCCACCGGCTTTGGGGCCGGCTGCTCGGGGTCGTCTTCCTGGTCCCGTTCCTCTGGCTGTGGTGGCGCGGCGCGATCGAGCGGCGGCTGCGGCCTCGCCTGCTGGTCATTTTCGGCCTCGGCGCCGCCCAGGGGGCGGTGGGCTGGTTCATGGTGGCGTCCGGCTTCCTGCCCGATGCAACCGCCGTATCGCCGTACCGGCTGGTGATCCACCTCGCGCTCGCGCTGCTGCTCTATGCCGCGATCCTCTGGACCGGGCTTGAGGTGCTGCGGCCCGCGCCGACGCCCGCCGGCCTAGGGCCGCTGCGGCGTGCCGTCATCGGCTGCCTGGTGCTGATCGCGCTCACCATTCTGGCCGGCGGTTTCGTGGCGGGGCTCAAGGCCGGCCTCACCTACAACACGTTTCCGCTGATGGACGGGCGGCTGGTGCCCGCGGGCTACGCCGAGCTGCACCCATTCCTGCGCAACCTGACCGAGAACATCCCTGCCGTGCAATTCGACCATCGCCTGCTGGGGACCCTGACCGCAGCCGTGGTGCTGACGACCGTGGCCTGGGGCGCCGGCTTCGCCCGGGCGCCGGCGCGCGGCGCCCTGCTGGCGCTCGGCGCCGCGGTGGCGGCGCAGTATGCGCTGGGCGTGGCCACGCTGCTCGCGGTGGTGCCGGTCGGCCTCGCCACCGCGCACCAGACCATGGCCGTGCTGGTGCTGACCGCTGCCCTGGTGGCGCTGCACATGATCGGCCCGGGGCGGCGCGTATGAGCGACCATCCATCGAGGCGGAGCGGCGTCGGCGTCGCCGTGTTCGACTCCGGGCTCCGCCTGCACAGCCACACCGCCGACATGCACCGCCTGCTCGGCCTGCCCGCGGAAGCGCTCGCGCATGGACGCGATCTGACCGCCCTGCTCGGCGAACTGACCGCTGAGCCGCCCATGCCGCCCTGTTTCCTGAACCACACCACCCCTGACGGCCGCCTGCTCAGACTGGTCGTCGAGCCGCTCTCCGATGGCGGCTTCTCGCTCGCGGCGGCCGACGTCACCAGCGTGCGGGCCGCCGCCCAGGCGCTCCGCGAGGCGCGCGACACCGCCGAGGCCGGCGCCCGCGCCAAGGCCCGATTCCTTGCCACCATGAACCACGAACTGCGCACGCCGCTGAATACGGTGATCGGCTTCGCGGAGACGCTGGCCTACGACGCCGCGCAGTCCGGGTCCCCACCGGATCAGCAGCAGACCCAGGAATTCGCGCTCCACATCCGCGACGCTGGCCGCCGGCTGCTGGCGCTGATCGACGACATCCTGGATTTCGTGCGCATCGATTCCGGCAGCTACGAACTGGCCGCCGACACCATCGACGTCGCCCGCCTGGTGCAAACCGCGGTGCGCGGCGTGGAGGACGCGGCGCGCGAGGGCGGCCTGGCGCTGAGCTCGCGCGACGAGACCGGAGCGATCCGGCTCAGCGCCGACGAACGCCGGCTGCGCCGGCTGCTCGGCCACCTGCTCGGCAACGCCATCAAGTTCACCACCCGAGGCGGCGCCATCGCCGTCGTCAGCCGGCTGGACGAGGCAGGCGATCTCTGTATCGAGGTGCGCGACAACGGCATCGGCATGTCGCCCGGCGACCTCAAGCGCGTGCTGCAGCCGTTCGACCAGCTCGACGCCCGGCACGCGCGCCGCGCCGGCGGGGCGGGCATCGGGCTCCATCTCAGCCGCTCCATCGCCGAGGCGCATGACGGCGCGCTGCGGCTGCAGAGCGCGCCGGGCGAGGGCACCACCGCCACCCTCGTGCTGCCGCGCGCTCGGCTGCTCGAACCTTCCCCGTCCCTCAAACTTGCGCAGGAGACGCCATGACGGACGCCCCCGCCCTCGACACCCCGCTCGCCGTCACCGACCGGCTGTTCTTCGAGCGCGCCGGCGCCGCGCTTGACCACGACGCCGCCCTCGCCATCACCCGCGCCTCGCTCGCCGCCGGCGACGACGGCGAGCTGTTCCTCGAATACCAGGAGAGCGAGGCGATCAGCCTCGATGACGGCCGCATCCGCAGCGCCGGCTTCGACACCACGCTCGGCTTCGGCCTGCGCGCGGTGGCCGGCGAGGCGACCGGATATGCGCATTCCGGCGAGCTGAGCGAGGCCGCGCTGAAGCGGGCCGCCGCCACGGTGGCGGCGGTGGCCGCCGGCCACGCCGGGGTGGCCGCCGATGCGCCGCGCGCCACCAACGCACGGCTCTATTCCGACGCCAATCCGCTGCTCGGCATGGAATTCGGCCGCCGCACCGCGCTGCTCGGCGAGATCGATGCCTATGCCCGCGGCCGGGACAAGCGGGTGGTGCAGGTGATGGCCTCGCTCGGCGGCTCGTGGCAGGCGGTGCAGATCGTCCGCGCCGACGCGACCCGGGTGGCCGACCTGCGGCCCCTGGTGCGCATGAACGTCACCCTGGTGGTCGAGCAGAACGGCAGGCGTGAGACCGGCAGCCACGGCTTCGGCGGCCGTTTCGGCTACGAGAACATCGCCGGCGAGGCGAGCTGGCGGGCGGCGGTCGACGAAGCGCTGCGCCAGGCGCTGGTCAACCTCGACAGCCGGCCGGCGCCGGCCGGCGAAATGCCGGTGGTGCTCGGGCCGGGATGGCCGGGGATCCTGCTGCACGAGGCCATCGGCCACGGGCTGGAGGGCGACTTCAACCGCAAGAAGACCTCGGCGTTCGCCGGCCTGCTGGGGCAGCGGATCGCCGTGCCCGGGGTGACGGTGGTGGACGACGGCACCATCGCCGACCGCCGTGGCAGCCTGACCGTGGACGACGAGGGCACGCCGGCTGGCCGCACCGTGCTGATCGAGGACGGCTTCCTGCGCGAGTTCATGCAGGACCGGCTGAACGCGCGCCTGATGGGGATGCGCGCCACCGGCAACGGCCGGCGGCAGTCTTTTGCGTTCGCGCCGATGCCGCGGATGACCAACACCGTCATGCTGGCCGGCCCGGCGAGCCCGGAGGAGATCATCCGCAGCGTGCCGCGCGGACTCTACGCGGTGAACTTCGGCGGCGGCCAGGTGGACATCACCTCGGGCAAGTTCGTGTTCTCCGCCTCCGAGGCGTACCTGATTGAGGACGGCAAGGTGACCGCACCGGTCAAGGGGGCGACCCTGATCGGCAACGGCCCGGACGTGCTGACCAAGGTGGAGATGATCGGCAACGACCTCGCACTCGACCCGGGCATCGGCACCTGTGGCAAGAACGGCCAGGGCGTGCCGGTCGGCGTCGGCCAGCCGACCCTGAAACTGCGCGGCCTGACGGTGGGCGGGACCGCGACGTAGCGAGGCGCTGCCTCGCGCTCTGCCAGGGCTCCGCCCTGGACCCGCCAGGGGCCGAGGGGCCCCTGGACCCCATTTGTTTGGGGGCTTT
>Ga0326727_10021783_pt1 | contig 12486 bp, 10 predicted proteins | sample MB2enrmetagenome_FD_207643 | JGI IMG/M metagenome (GOLD analysis project Ga0326727, IMG submission 207643) | Lab enriched peat soil microbial communities from McLean, Ithaca, NY, United States - MB29MY | ecosystem: Environmental > Terrestrial > Soil > Wetlands > Peat | place: USA: New York...
GCAGCGGGCGCACTTCTGCTGGTAGACGGCGGCGCCGTGGGCCTCCTGAGCGGTCCATTCGGAGGAGGGTTTGGAGGGAGGGAGCGAGCGGCATCCCGTTGAAACGGCGGCAAGCCCAACAGCCATTACGGGCAGCGCCAATGCGGGCAGGAATCGAGTGCGCATTTGACCTTAATGATACTAGCGCTGCAAGCGGAAGTTTGTGCGCGAAGCCACCTGATACCAGACAGCCCTTGGGAGTAAGATTTGCGGTTGGGCGGCCGCGGCAGACTGACTCCGCCGGACGCGGATTGGGGATGGGATGAACGAGATGCCGGATGGAATCCTGGGCTGCATTGGCAGCACGCGCATGCTTGAGCTGCGGCGCGTTGTGCCGCGCAACGGCGCGCGAATTCTGCTGAAGATGGAAAGCGAAAACCCTACCGGGAGCATGAAGGACCGCATGGCGCTGGAGATGATTGAGGCGGCTGAGCGCGACGGACGGCTGCCCGCGGGAGGCGCGGTGGTGGAGTACACGGGCGGCAGCACCGGTGTTTCGCTGGCCCTGGTGTGCGCAGTAAAGCGGCACCCGCTCCACATTGTTTCGTCGGATGCATTTGCGCAGGAAAAGCTCGATCACATGAGGATTCTTGGTGCGGAATTGCAGATCATTCCCAGCGTTAGCGGGGGGATGACGGAGAAACTGACGCGAGACATGATTGAAGCCGCGCGCGTGGTGACCGAGGCAACCGGAGCGTATTGGACTGACCAGATGAAAAACACCGATCAGCTTGCCGCCTACCACGCGATGGCCGAGGAGATTTGGACACAGACGGGCGGTGCGATGGACGCGTTTGTTGAGAGCGTGGGGACGGCCGCTTCGCTGCGCGGGATTGGCGAGGCGCTGCGGGCGCGAAGCGATAAAGTGAAATTGGTGGCCGTGGAGCCGGCGGAGTCGGCGGTGCTCTCGGGCGGTGCGCCGGGCGCGCACAAGATCGACGGCATCGGCGCCGGATTCGTTGTGCCGCTGTGGCACAAGGGGCTGGCCGACAGGATCGAGCGGGTTTCGACCGAGGAAGCGATTGCGATGGCGTTCAGGCTGGCGCGAGAGGAGGGACTGTTTGGCGGAACCTCCACCGGGGCCAACGTGGTGGCCGCGCTGCGGCTGGCCGAAGATCTGGGCCCGGCGGCGACGGTCGTAACCATCCTTTGCGACACGGGAATGAAGTACCTGCACACGTACGCGGCGGCGCTGGGGGCTTGAGCGGAGTGAGGCGCCAGGGTGGTGAGTCCGAAATTCGCTGAAAAACAAATGCAGGTCCTTCGACTACGATTGGCGCAAAATACGCGCCAATCTCCGCTCAGGATGACAACTTGTTTTTAATGCGGACTTTAGAGACAGGACGCTAGTTCGTATCCGCAATCGCTTCGGCGATGCGGTCGATGGCCTGGGCCTCAGCGTCGCTGCCGGGGCGGCGGCCGTTGACGAGGATTGAGAACGCGAGCGTGTGGCCGCTGGCAGCGGTCAGGTAGCCCGAGAGCGCGTTGACCTCGTTGAGCGTGCCGGTCTTGGCCCACAGCTTGCCCTTGAGAGGCGAGTTCCTGAAGCGGTTTTCGAGCGTGCCGTCGACGCCGCCGATGGGAAACGTGTCGCGCCACTCGGCGCCCCAGGGTTGGCGCGTGGCCCATGAGAGCAGGTGAGTGAAGGCGCGAGGCGCGACGCGGTCATTGGGACTCATGCCCGAACCGTCGTAGAGGAAGAAGTCGTTGTTGTCGATGCCGGAGTCGACCAGGAACTGGCGGACGACACGCGCCCCTTGGGCAAAGCTGCCGTCGGCGCCCTCGGTTTTGCCCAGCAGGCGCAGAAGAAGTTCGGCGTGCAGGTTCTGGCTGGTCTTGAGGGTTACCTTGATGTCCTCGGCAATGGGGACGGAAACATGCGCGCCCAGCACGCGCCGGCCCTCAATGGGAGCCGCGATGGTGATGAACTGGTTAGGAGCAAGCTTGACGGGCTGCGCTCGTTCGCCGGCAAAGTCAGCCGTGTCGGTGGAAAGCTTGTGGCGGGCCTCAGGACTGCCTTTGACCTGAACGCCGCGAGTGAGCAACGCCTGCTTGAAGGCTGTCGCGGCAAACTCGGCGGGATCTTCCTGGGCCAGGGTGACGTGAAGGCCGGTGGGCGCGATCGTTCCCCAGGTGCGCACTGCCAGAATGCCGGGCTGCCGGGCGATTCCAGGACTGGGGCCTGGGTTGGCGGGCTGGCCTTCGGGCGCGATGGTCATGTTGTTTTCGAGTGTGTAGTAGTCAACGTCGGGCGACCATTCACCGATGACGGCGCCGGGATCGGCGGGATCGGGCTTGAGCGTAAGGCCGATGGAGTTGTCGTTGAAAGAGAGGGCCGAAACCGGCGCGCCGTACGGCCACTGCGTATCGTCCCACCCCCAGTCTTCGCCCCAGGGCTCGTCGACAAAATAGGAATCGTCGCCGATGACGTTGCCCTCGACCTGGCGCACGCCGGACTGCTCAACCTGCTCGGCCAGGAGATTGAGAGGCGTCATGGGATCTCGAACTGGCTCGGGCTGCGCGCCTGCGGCCTGCGGGACCACGGTGGAGGGTTGCGGCTGGGTTGGCGCGGCTGCCGCGGGCTGCGCCGGAGAGGGGGTTGGCGGCTGCGGCGCCGGTTGCACGGGTTCCTGGTAGGGATACTGGCGAATGCTGATGGTTGGGTCGCCGGAGCCGAGGATGATGAGGTTGCCGTGCAGAATGCCGGCTGAGTCGACGTCGCCATCGGCCACGACGAAGGTGGTCCAGGTAAGGGTGTCGACGGGAAGCAGTGCAAAGGCCGCTGCAGTGGTGGTGAGTTTGACGTTCGAGGCCGGCGTGAAGAGCTTTGCCTCGTTGAGGCCGTACACCTGCTGGCCGTCAAGCGTGGTAACGCTGATGCCGAACTGGGCGTGACTGAGAGCGGGGTCGGCGAGGATAGACTCGATGCGCTCGGCAAGTGTGCCCCTGGCGGGTGGTTTGACAGCATTGAGGCGAGGGAGCGCGCGGGCGCGGTGGGACTGCGCACCGGCACCGGAAGTGATGGCGAGAAGTCCGCCGAGAAGGACCGCCAGGCTGCGGCGCGAAAACATCATGGCCGGAGTTTAACAGGATTGAGCCGGATGACAGATGGCGCCACCAAGGTTGCCTCTTACCGGGCCATCGCGGGCCTAGAGTCGTACCATCGAGGGATGGAGCGAATGGTCCGCACCACCGCCCCCTGGCGGCTGCGCACGCGCAGCATTGAGCTGGGTGCGCGCACGCTGGTGATGGGCGTGGTGAATATTACTCCCGACTCGTTCAGCGACGGCGGTTCTTTCCTGGCCACTGAGGCTGCTGCGGCCCGCTGCATGCAATGCATTGATGAGGGCGCGGATTTGCTGGACCTGGGCGCCGAGAGCACGCGGCCCGGTTCGCGCGCGGGCGGGCCGGACGCGGCGGTAAGCGCGGAAGAAGAACAGGAGCGGCTGTTGCCGGTGCTGGAGGGAATTCTGATGGCTCTGCCCGATGCGGTGATCTCGGTTGACACGTACAGGGCTGCGACGGCGCGGGCTGCGCTGGAGGCCGGTGCGGAGATCGTCAACAATGTGAGCGGATTCACCTGGGATCCGGCGCAGGCCAATGTGTGCGCGGAGTTTGGCGCGGGCGTGGTGCTGATGCATACGCGCGGCCGCCCCGAGGAGTGGCTGACGCAGGCTCAACTTGAGCCCGGCGCGCTGGTTGCGACGGTCCGCGAGGGATTGGCGGCGGGCCTCGACGCGGCGCGGAGTGCGGGGATCGCGGAGGATCGCATTGTGCTTGATCCGGGATACGGATTCGGCAAGAGGCTGGATGAGAATTACACGCTTCTGGCGCACCAAAGCGAGTTACTCTCGCTGGGAAGGCCGCTGCTGGCAGGGCTGAGCCGGAAGTCATTCCTGGGACAGACGCTGGCCGGGCTTTATGGCGGAAGCCCGGCTGCTGTTGACCGCCGCGAGACTGCGAGCGTGGCAGCAATGACGGCGGCGATTCTGAATGGCGCGTCGATTGTGCGCGTGCATGAGGTCAGGCCGGCGGTTGAGGCGGCCCGAATTGCGGATGCGGTGCTCGAGGCCGGTTTAGGTTCGGAGTTTCCCACCCTAACCTCGCGTCACTAGCGTGACCCGCGGTTAGGATGGGGCACCCTCGTTCCCGGCTGGGTGGAAATGTTGGTTTCCAGGTGACGTGGGCGCTGGCGCGCCTCAGGCAACAGCAATGGCCTGATGGGTCCGCGCGAATTCCACGAGAGCATGCACGTTTTCGTGCCGGGTATCGCGAACGATTTCACAGCCGGCAGCCACGATCCAATGAGGGCCGGCCTGCGCAAGCCTCGTCTCCAATGCCTGCGCGATCGAGTCCGGCGTTCCGTCGCGAAGATCCTTGACCGGGTTAAGATTGCCGGCCAGCGTTTGCCGCTGCCCCGTTTTGGCGCGCGCTTCGTCCATGGGCACGGGGTAATCGATGTCGACCATGTCGCAACCTAGCGCCCCGATTCCATCTAGGATGCGCCGCGTATTGCCGCAGATGTGCAGGCGCACGCGTCCGCCGCGCGCGTGGATCGCATCCACCAGTTTCTTCTCCCACGGCCAGACGAACTCCTTGTAAATGCGCGGTCCCACCAGCGACGCGGCGGCGTCGCCGATTCCAACGATGTCGGCTCCGGCCTCGATCTGCAGCTCGGCAAAGCGCGCGGCGCGATCCACGTTGAACGCAAAGAGCGCATGCACGAACTCCGGGTCGTCGGTAAAGTCGGTCATGAGATGGTTGATGCCGCGGAGGTCGGCGGCTTCGGCGCAGGGGCCCTCCACCCAACCCTCCACGAAGAGTTCGCCGCCCACGCGCTGGCGCAGATTCTCGATGCCGCGAATGCGATCTTCCATACGCCCGCCCTGAAGGGGATCGCGCGCCTCGATGCGTCCCAGCGCCGCTTTGTCGGCGAGCAGCGATTCGGTTTCAACCATGGCCGGAGGCTGATCGTCGAACCACTGAATCTTTGCGCCCGCGTCGGCAGCTTCGCGAGCCGGATCGGAGATGGTCGACACATAATCGAATCCGAACATCTCCGCCGTTTTTATCTGCGCATCGGTCATGATGCGGAAATCGCGCGCGTACGCGCCGTATTTCACGCCAAGAACATCGGCGGCAAACATCATCGTAATGGGCATCGCCGCCAGGCGATCGGCGCTCTGCCCCTGAAGCACAGCGAGAACTCGTTCACGACCGGTCATTGCATCTTTGCCCTTTCCGGGGCAGTATCCCATATTGAGTGCGTTTCGATTTGTGCCGGTGCACACTGATGCGGCCGGCAACCCAGGTTCCGAGCGCGGAATGCGTCGCAGGGGGCATGGCCGCCTTTTCTTTCGCCCGCTGAAGCGGGCTGTGTTCTGTGCAATCTACTCTACCCCCGGCTCGTGCCGGGGGCTACCTTCTTTTGCCCGCGTTGCGGGCTAGTTGGGGCACCACGGCAAGCAGACTTGGTTTTCTGGCCACTCGTCACACGCGTGATTGTGGTCAGGATGGGGCACCCAATCCAATTTCGTGCTTAGATGAGATGGGCTGGTTGAGTTTCGTGGCCTCCCACCCTTTTCGCACAAGACGCGAAAAGGATGCGGCACGGAGCCTTCAATAGAATTGAGCGTAAGCAGGGTTTGCGCCGGGAGTCTTTTCTGCGATGAAGACGCGCTTCGCATTCGGGAGACACGGAATTGACGTTGAGGTTCCAGCGGGATTCGATTGCCACGTGGCGCATGCGCGGTCGGCTGCGGCGATTGCCGATGTTGCCTCTGCGATTGACGGCGCGCTCGATCGCCCCATCGGGTGCGAGCCGCTCGCGAAGCTGGCCGAGGGCAGGCGCACTGCGGCGATCTCAGTTTGCGACATTACTCGGCCGGCGCCCAATCGCGTCACGCTGCCGCCGCTGCTTGAACGACTGCACGCGGCTGGTATTCCGGTTGAGGGGGTCACGATTCTGATTGCCACCGGGCTGCATCGCGGAGCAACGCCCGACGAACTGATTGCGATCCTGGGGCCGGAGATAGCCGGCAAATATCGCGTGGAGAGCCACGATGCGCGCGACTTTGCGGCGCACCGACGGCTGGGCGTGACGCGACGCGGGACACCTGTCTTCATTGACGAGCGGTTTTTGGCCGCCGACCTGCACATCACGCTGGGATTTATTGAGCAGCACCTGATGCTCGGCTTCAGCGGCGGGCGCAAGTTGATTGCGCCGGGGTTGGCCGCGCAGGAGACGATCAAGGCGATCCACTCGCCGCGGTTCATGCGTGAACCGCTGGCGACCGAGGGGTCGATTGAAGAGAACCCGCTGCACGCGGAGCTGCTTGAAATTGCGGCGATGGCGCATCACGACTTTATGCTCGACGTGACGCTGACGCAGGAGCGCGCAATCAGCGGCGTGTTTGCCGGCGATCCGGTGAAGGCTCATGCCGCTGGGGTGAAGTTCCTTGAGAGCACGTCGACGTCGCCGATTCCAGCGCTGGCCGATGCGGTGATTACCTGCGCGGCCGGCTATCCGCTGGACCTGACCTTCTATCAGACAGTGAAGGGGCTCACGGCGGCGCAGCATATTGTGAAGCATGGCGGGCGCATCCTGGTGCTGGGCGAGTGTGCCGAAGGCATTGGCTCGCCGGAGTTTGCGCGCATGCTGGCCGCGTACCCGGGCCATGCGGAGTTCCTGGACGAGATTCGCGAGACACGCGTGGAGGTGGACCAGTGGCAACTGGAGAAGTTGGCGCTTGTGGGCGTGAAGAACGAGTTGTTCTTCTACACGCCGGGCGCGGATCGAGCGCGGATGGGCGCGCTGGGTTCCCGCATGTTTACGAATCTCGATGAGGCGATTGCGGCGGCGCTCGAGGGGTTGCCGTCCAATGCGCTGGTGGTGCTGGTTCCCGAGGGTCCGTATGCGTTTGCGCGGGTGCAGCCGGTGGAGACAGCTGTTAGCTATTAGCTTTCAGCTTTTAGCTTGGTTCGTGCCGACTCACTCTTTTGCGATCAGAGCGAAGGTGAGCGCCGTGACGACACGTTCTTTTGTCCGCCGAAGCGGGCCGTGCTCCGCGGGATGGGCTCTGCTCAGTTCGAGCTTGATTTCGCGCCAGATTTCTTGATCACCACTCCGAAGCTGCACACGTCGATGCCTCCGACTTTCATGTGTAAGTCGAGGCTATGCGTCGACCGACCAGACGGAACCACCACGAGAGGTACATTCGCCGGGCAGAAGCCGTCGGACTTTACCACGAGCCGATATCGACCCGGCGGGACCTTCTCAAATTGAAATCTCCCGTCCGCGTCGCTCGCGGCCATTGCCACAAGACGATGTTCACTGTCAGTAAAGATCCCAAGTTGCGCATTCGGAATAACGACGCCTTGCTCGTCATGGACCTTCCCGGCTATTTTCCCGAGCTTGAGCGGTCCATAGTCGATTTGGTTGTGGTTCTCATATGTAAACGGCGCACTCTCTGATGTGGTTGCCTGAGGATTTGCAAGAAGCGCGCCATTGTTCAAGATAACTGCGATAAGAAGACAAGGTAACGCCTTTTGCATGGTCCCTCCAAACAGGCTCCCAGACCCTGAGTAACGCTACCCGCTGATCCCCACTTTATTGCGCGGCCACAGCGGGACCAGGCTCCACTGATCGACGACCGGCTCGCCGTCGCATTCGACTTCAATCACCGTGGCGGGCTGGTCGGGAGCGTCGAGCGGCAGGCCGGTGAGGCGCAGCGAGAACTCGTCCTGAGTGAAGTTGACCTTCGCACCGGTTTTGAGCAGGCGGGCAGAAAGGGCTTTCGGTTTAAGGCCGGCGAGGGCGACGACCACCTCAGGTTTGAAGAAATCGAGCCACTCGGCTGCGGGCGTGTGGCCGGGCCAGTAGTGCTGGTGAATGTAAAGCGTGTTGCCGCGACGGGTGAGGTTGATGTTGGTGGTGGTATTGAGATTCCCACGCTCGGCGCCGTAGATCGATTCGCCGTTGATGTCGAGCCAGCGGCCAACCTCGGAGAGGGCTTCAGTGGAGCGCGGCGGGATGGAGCCGTCTTCAGTGGGTCCGATGTTGAGCAGGTAGTTGCCGCCGCCGCGGGCGCATGTGGCCAGGTTGTCGACGATGGTCTTGGGCGTCTTCCAGGCGTCGTCGCCGCGGTTGAATCCCCAACTGTCGTTGAGGGTCATGCAGGTTTCCCAGGCGCGTCCGGTCTCTGCGGCGCGAATCTCCTGTTCGGGAGTCGAGAAGTCGCCGGGCAGGCCGTTGCGGTTGTTCACGATGATCCCGGGCTGGAGCGAGAAGACCATCTCGTTCATGCGCTCCGACTCCCACTCGTCGGCGGTGAGCGGAAAGTCGACGTCGTACCAGAGGATGTCGATCTTGCCGTAGTTGCTCATCAGCTCGCGGATGAGACCGTGGGTGTAGTCGACGAAGCGGCGGCGTGCGGCCTCGTCGGTCTTGCAGATGGCGCCGTCGGGGTGGTGCCAATCCATGAGTGAGTAATAGAAGCCCACGCGCAGGCCCTCGGCGCGCGCGGCCTCAACAAACTCGGCCACCAGGTCGCGGCCAGGCCCCTGCTTTTTGGCGTTGTAGTCGGTGAGTTGCGTATCCCACTGGCAGAAGCCCTCGTGGTGCTTGCTGGTCATCACCATGTATTTCTGCCCTGCGCGCTTGGCCAGGCGCGCCCAGTCACGGGCGGCGTTGGGCCTGGGATGGAAGTTTTTGGCCAGGATCTCGTATTGGGAGAGCGGAATGCCTTCGTATTCCTTGGCCCACTCGTGCTGGCCGATCACGCTGTAGAGGCCCCAGTGAATGAACATACCGAACTTGGCGTTGTGCCACCACTTCATGCGCTCGGCGCGGGTGTCGGCCTGTTTTTGGTCGGCAGGCGTGGGAGTGGGGGCGGCGGATTGCGGCGATGGTGCGGCGAGGCCGCGCGCGTTGGCGGGGGCAAGAACGGCGGCTCCGGCCGCGCCAAATTGTTTCAGGAATGCACGCCTTGTGCTCTCGTTCCAGTTCATGGGGTCCTCCGGTGGTGGGCTTTGTTGCATGGTGGCGATTGCCGCTGTTCCCGGGTCCCCAATTGCGAGGGACCCGGGCACCCAACGGTATGGATGCGACTCACGCTGACGGAGGCAAATATAGCAGTTCGTCCCGACCCTGCGGGGCGGGGATCATTCTTTACCGCGGCTTTCCCAGGACTGCCCCTTCGACTTCGCTCGGGGTTCGTCCTGGGCTATTGTCGAGTCGTCCCTACGGGAGGAAGACCGGCGCAGACTGGTTTTCTGACGGCCGCTCGATGTGATCGGTGACAAAAGTGTCAATGGGGCCACTCGAGGGGATGAGTTTGAGGACGAGTCGATCTCCGCGCGCGGTGAAGGTCGACATGGCCGAGAACCCGTCGCCGAGTTTACTCCTGGCGCAGGATTACATCTCCGTTGATGGTGTCGATAGAGACCTTGTTCAGTCCGTTGCCGACCCGGCCGGCGGCGCGAATGTATTTGCGCGGCGTGCCGTGGGAGTTATCCCACTCATCTGTTTCCTGGACCTCGAGGCCGGCATGCTGCTCGATGTGATAGCCGCGGTCGGCTTTGGTGTAGGCCAGCATGATTCTCACACTCATGGGGAAGTCCTTGGGCACTGTGAGCTCGATCGTGCCGCCCTTCGAGCTAAGTTCGATGTCACGCTCGCCAGCCGAAGCACCTGTTTCGCGCACCGTGATATCGCCCCCCATGGTGGTTGCCTTGACGGGGCCGTCGGCCGTGGAGATGGTGACGTTGCCGCCCATCGTATTGGCGTCCACCGGGCCGGTGGAGTTATCGACGTCGATGGCGCCACCCATAGTCTTCAGCGTCGCGGAGTCGGCGACATTGCCTACGTGGATATTGCCGCCCATGGTGGAGAGGTTGGCTCCATGAGGAGCGCTGTCGACGTCGATGTCGCCGCCCATTTTGGAGATATGGACCTCGCTCGATTCATCCCCAGCGGTGATGCCGCTTTGCTCGTGGTAGCTGGTCGATTTACAAGCGGCGAAAGCGATGGGCAACAGGCTTGCCAGCAAAAGCGTAAAGAGTTTGCGTAGGTTCATCGGAATGACCTCCTGGAGGCGAACGGCGGTAGTTCTTATGGCAGAGTACGTAGGCCGGGCCGTCGAGGTTCCGGCAGATTCCACCCGGCGGCAGCGGTCTCCGGTCGAACGGTTAATTCTCCGAAGGCTTTTCAACGTGGTCGATGACGATTGTTTCGACTGGGCCTTTGGCCGACTTGAGATTGAGTCCGATTTCTTTCATGGCGGTAAGAAGGAATCCCGTAATGTCGGCATCGTTGTCGTCGCTGCCGTTTTGATACTCGAAATCAAACGATCCTTCGAGGCCGGTCTGATCCAGCACCGGGCGATTAAAGAAGCGGCTCAGGCGCGTGGCTAACTGGGGCATTGAAATGTTTTCGCCTCGCATGCCACCTCCAAACCATCCTCCTGTGATGCCGCCGGCCCACGGGAACGCGCTCTTGTCACTCGGAGGAGACAGCTTGAGCGTACTTGATCCCCGCGTCAGCACATATACGGGACCTTCTTTGACGACGCGGTGAAATTGCAATCCGAATCGATCGGCCAGCAGCGATTGCAGCAACTGGCGCTCCTCCTCGCCAGGAGCGGATTTCGGGGAAGCCGGGTTCCACTGGGCAGAAGGCGAAGAGTCCGGAGGCTTGGCTTGAATGTCGAACGCGTCCCCGGTCTCCCAGTTGGCCCAGGCGGGGCTTCCGGAGATCTGAAACTGCTGAACGCTGAAGGCCACCATCGCCAGGTACTCTAACCTGCATCCCCTCCCGACGATCCTGCCGCCTGGATAGGTGTAAAACCCGTTCAACTCTCGTTGGCCTGGGTCAGATGGCCGTACCGAGGCAACTTCGAATTCGGGCAACTTGGTCTGCGCATCGTGAGGCTGAACCTGGGCGCCGGCTCGCACCGACTGTAGGAATCCAAACCCAGCAATTAAGATGGCGGTGGCCGTTCTGGCGGTTTTCAACGGCACTTTGTTTCCCTGCCAATTTGCAAAATTGAGCTTCACGATCTTTTTCTACTGACGCTAGTTCTCCGTCGGTCGCTCTACGTGGTCGATGATGTAGACGTCGACGGGGCCTTTGGCGGGTTCAAGTTTGAGGCCGAGCTGTTCTTCGAGCGCGATAAAAAGGTCGGGGCGCCCCCTGAACTGAGGGTACTGGTCAGAAACCGCGGTTGGCAGGTTCTGTCCTTCGAAGGGATTCCATTTGAGGCTGAAGGTGTATTTGCCGGTAAGGCCGGTTTTGTCGACGACATAGCGGCGGGCATAGCCCGAGAGCATGCCCAGGAGCTGCCTGATCTCAATGCCGTCTCCAGATATTTCTCCCCATCCCATGTTGAAATTGTCCTCTTTGCCTGTGGGGGTCTCCTTGAACTTAGGGCCATTTTTGATGATGACGAGGTTGTAGATGGGCAGCTCGCGGGTTTCCTTGTGGACCTTGAGGTTGAAGCGGTCGGCAAGGACGGCCTGAAGCATAGAGTGACGGATCTCTTGCTGCTGATCCTGGGGCAGCTTCTTGAGGGCGGCCGCGGTTTCCTCATCCATCTTTGCCTGGACGCTGTAGAACTCGGCCATGGCTGATTGCTGCAAGCCGACGATCTGGTCTGATGTGAGAATCGGATAGGCCTGAAAAATAAGGCTCATCAGGCTATCGGGCCGGGAGGTGAATCCATCATCCGAAATCGATGTGCCGAGCGACATGCCTGGCTCAAGCTTGATTGGCTTGATGGAGACGACGTCGTAAGAAAAGGCGGCAGGGTTGGCGGAGCTGGCGGGTGCAGGCGAGGGCGTGACCGGCTTGTCTTGCGCGAACGCAGAGAAGCTGGGCGCAAAGCATGCGGCTGCGATCAGGATGAAAGCGCGGCGCGACTTGAGCGGGAGGGAGCCAAAAGCGTTCACGGCGAGACCCTGCCTTTCGTCAATTGAAGTCAGCGATTTGCTGTTCAATCGACGCGGCAGGTGTACCCGGCGTTTGCATGGCGCGGATTTATTTTCGCTCGGTGGCGAAGTAAACGGCCACGCTGGCGATGAGGGCAAACGCAGCAGCGGCGACAACCACGAAGACGAGGCCCGAGGCAGAGCCGGAGAGCGAGGAAGCCGCGGCGCTGCCGGCATGGAGTTGCGCCGATTGCGAAATCTTACCGAGCCACGCGGGCAAGTTGCGAACTTCAAAGGCGGCAAAACCGATGATGGGCAGCAGAAGCGCAACGAGGGCGAAGACCTGTGCGCCGATGAGGGGCCGCTCGATGCGCGAGAAGGCCTGCTGGCGGCTGCGCAATTGGGCGCGCCACCAGATGGCTCCGGGCGAAGCCGGTTGGGCGGCGGCAACGGTGACGGCGCGAGCGCGTTGAAAAGCCCCGGCCACGAGGACCAGGTCAGCGCATGTGCGGCAGGCGGCGG
>Ga0326727_10021785_pt1 | contig 12486 bp, 9 predicted proteins | sample MB2enrmetagenome_FD_207643 | JGI IMG/M metagenome (GOLD analysis project Ga0326727, IMG submission 207643) | Lab enriched peat soil microbial communities from McLean, Ithaca, NY, United States - MB29MY | ecosystem: Environmental > Terrestrial > Soil > Wetlands > Peat | place: USA: New York...
ATCTCGGCTCTTGTCGTCGCCGCTGACCGGCTGAGCAAAACATGGGTCGCCAGGCACATTCGCCTCGGCGGCGCCATCCCTGTCATCGATCACGTTCTGCGCATCACGCACTGGACCAACGAGGGCGCGGCCTTTTCCATGTTTGCCGATACGGCCTCGCCCAACCTCGTGCGCTGGGGCCTTATCGCGTTCACCCTGCTTGCAGCGCTGTGCGTTTTCGTGGCTCTGTTGCGGTTGGGCGACCGCGTCACGCTCACCACCGTCGCGCTCGCGCTTATTCTGGGCGGCGCTCTGGGCAACGCGCACGACCGCATTGTCTATGGCTCCGTCGTCGACTTCATCGAGGTCCACATCTTCACCTATCACTGGCCCGACTTCAATCTGGCCGACTCCTCGATCGTCACCGGCGCCTGCCTGCTGTTTCTGGATTCCCTGCTGCCGCGCGGAAAATCCGTTTCCTGACCGCGGCGCGCGATTCGCGGTTATACTGGCGTGAACCTTCAGTTGTGCATTCGGGCTGCGTTCTGCGCCGCCGAATCGGTGTTTTCACAAAAGTCCGCGAGGAAACCATGAAGAAGTTTCTTGCCACTGCGCTTGTCATCGGGTTTGGAGTCTCAGCTGCGTTTGTCCGCTCACAGGCCGCGCCACCCCCAGCCGCCACCCCCATGGCGACGGCAGAATCCACGCCGGCGACCATTCCGCCCGATCAGCAACCCACCAAGGAACAGTTGGCAAAACTGTTTGAGGTGATGCAAATCCGCGAGCAAGCCGCGGCGTTGATGCAAATGTTCCCGGCAATGATCCAGCAACAGATGCAGCAACAGGAAAAAGAGATGACGGCGAACCTGCCGGAGAGCGCAAAGATCACTCCGGAACAGCAGGCGGCGCTGGACAAGCTGACAAACCGTTATCTCGAAAAAGCCATGAACCTCTACTCCGTGGACGAGATGCTCGACGACATGGCAGGAATCTACCAGAAGCATTTCACCCGCGAGGATGTGGACGCCTACATCGCGTTTTACACCACGCCAGCGGGACAGCGTCTGCTGCAAATGACGCCGGTCATCATGCAGGAGTACGTGCCGGTGGTGATGCAGCGCGTCCAGGAGCGGAGCAAGGCGCTTACCGACGAAATGTCGAAGGAAATTGCTGACGTGCTCAAATCGAGCGCGCCTGCCGCAACCGCACCGCCGGCGCCCGCGCCGAAGTAGCCCGAGGGATTGCGCCGTCGTTACCCCAGCCCTTTCGCGCTCTTTGCGAAAAGGACGGGAACGCCCGCACAGCGCGCCGATCAGGCTGCCCGGTATAATTGGTCGGACCACTTTCGAGCGGTTGCACAATTCATGTGCCCCTTGTGGCTGTTGCACAAGGTGGGTTTTACTTCCACCCCACAGACGACGACCAGTCTGTGGGGCCCCGGATCGGAAAAACCCACTTGGCAGTTGCTGCTCTGAGGTAAAGCAATTGTGGGACCGCTGTAGCGCCGCTCAGGAGCCGGACAGAATGCCGCAAGCAAGCAGCGAGATTCCCACGCCCCCCAACAACCTGGGTTCCTCAGATCGCATGTCGCACGAGCGCTGGGTGATTTGCGCTTTGTTGTTCTTCGCCACGGTGATTGCCTACGTCGACCGTGCGGTGATTGCCAATCTCAAGAACACTCTCGAAACCGTCATTCCAGGCCTGAACGACTTCAAGTATGGGATCATCACTGTGGCGTTTCAGCTCGCCTACGGCATCGCCATGTTCGTCGCGGGCGGGCTGACCGACAAACTGGGAACGCGCAAGGCGTTTGCCATCGCCATTTGCCTGTGGAGCGTGGCGGCCATGCTGCCCGGCCTGGCGTTTTCCGTCGTCACCTTCACGATCGCCATGTTTCTGCTCGGCCTGGGCGAGGCCGCCAACTTTCCCGCCTGCATCAAGACCGTCGCCGAATGGTTTCCCAAGCGCGAGCGCGCTCTGGCCACCGGAATCTTCAACTCCGGCGCCAATGTAGGAAACATGGTGGCGCCGGTTGTGGTAACGGCCTTTGTGGCCTTGTTCAGCCATTGGAGCAAATTGGGGCCGGCAAATGCATGGCGTGGCACCTTTGTCGTCGCGGGTTCTTTAGGCTTTGTGTGGCTGGTGCTCTGGCTCATTCTCTATCGCCGACCGGAGGTGCACCCTCGCGTCTCCAGGGCCGAGCTCGAGCTGATCCTCAGCGATCCCGGCGAAAAGATCGAGAGCGTTCCCTGGCGCCGCGTGTTGCCGTGCAAGGAAGCATGGGCATTCGCCGCCGCCAAGTTCCTCACCGACCCTATCTGGTGGTTTTACCTATTCTGGATCCCGGGCTATCTGCAGACCACTTTTCACTTGAGCCTGTCGCAGATCCGAGTCCCGGTGATGCTGGCGTACGCAATATCGATCATCGGCAGCGTCAGTGGCGGCTGGATCTCGGGAGCCCTTATCAATTGCGGCATGACTGCGAACAAAGCCCGCAAGAGCACGCTGTTGCTTTGCGTGCTCTGCATCGCACCCATCTTTGCCGCACCATTCATTCATCACCTGTGGCCCGTGGTGGCGCTGTTGGGTTTGGCTACCGCCGGCCACCAGGGATGGTCAGCAACCCTGTTTACGCTGCCCTCCGACATGTTTCCCAAGGCCGCTGTGGGCAGCGTAACCGGCATCGGCGGCATGGCAGGGGCGATCGGCGGAGTGCTGCTGCTGTTTGGCGCGGGGGCGATTGTCCAGACAACGCACAGCTATGTCACGTTGTTCATCATCGCGTGCCTCGCCTACCCCACGGCCTTTCTCGTCATTCACGCCATCTCGCCCAGGCTGGCGCCGGCGCGGTTTGAATAGCAGGCCAGAGTCTGTTCACACTGCTGGGAACAGACCCTGAGTTAAAGTTTGTAACCAGCCGTCCGGCGCCCCGACTCCGGGCGGCTGCATTCTGGAAAGGAACGTATAGTGCGGGGCAGTTGCCCTGCCGCTTTACTTATCTTCACGAGGAACCTGATGAAAATTCGCTGGAACTCTTTCTCATTTGGCGCTCATTGTTGCGCCTCTGCCGCAATGCTTAGTTTTCTTCTCAGTTTTTCTCACGCCGCGCAGGCGCAGCGCCTGTCGGCAAATGTTGTTCCCTCGCATTATTCGTTATCATTTGTGCCCGATCTGAAGGCCGCCACGTTCTCCGGCTCTGAAGTGATTGACGTCAATATCAAGGAACCCACCAGCGCCATTACGCTGAACGCGATCGAGCTCAAATTCCGGAGCGTGGATATTACTTCTCTGAATGGCGGAGCGCAGAAGGGATCGGTGAGCCTCGATCCCGAAAAGCAGCAGGCGACCATCACCTTTCCGAAGACCATCCCCGCGGGCGACGCGACGCTTCGCATTCAATTTACGGGAATCCTTAACAATGAGCTGCGCGGCTTCTATCTTTCAAAGACCGCGCGCCGCAACTACGCGGTCACGCAGTTCGAGTCCACCGACGCGCGCCGCGCCTTTCCCTGCTTCGACGAACCGGCCTTCAAGGCTACGTTCGACATCTCGCTGACGATTGACGCCGACGACACTGCCATCTCCAACAGTGCTGTCACGTCGAACACGCCGGGGCCGGACGCAGGCAAGCACACTCTGGTCTTCGCAACCACGCCCAAAATGTCCACGTATCTCGTGGCCTTCGTGGTGGGCGACTTCCAGTGCAGACGCGGCGAGCAGGATGGAGTGACCCTGCGGGTTTGCGCCACGCCCGACAAGGTTGCGCTCACGCCCTTCGCGCTGGACGTGGCGAAGTTTGCCCTGCAATACTACGACACTTACTTCGGCATTCACTACCCGCTCAAGAAACTCGATTTCATCGGCATTCCCGATTTCGAGGCCGGCGCCATGGAAAACTTCGGCGCCATCACCTTCCGCGAAACCGACCTCCTGCTCGATCCTAAAACCACTTCTCTGCGCGTTCAAAAGAACGCGGCCCTCGCCATTGTTCATGAGATGGCACACCAGTGGTTTGGCGACCTGGTGACCATGCAGTGGTGGGACAACGTCTGGCTCAACGAAGGCTTTGCCACCTGGATGGAGAACAAATGCGTGGCCGCGATGCATCCCGAGTGGAACATTCCGCAGTATGTCGCTGCCGACGAGCAGTCGACGCTCAATATCGACGCGCAACCCACCACGCGCGCCATCCGCGCCCGCGCCGAAACGCCGGAGGAGATCGATCAGATGTTCGACCCCATCGCCTATAACAAGGCCAGCGACGTGCTGCTGATGGTCGAAAACTATCTTGGCGAGGAAACCTTCCGCAAGGGCGTGCACGCATACCTGGCCGCGCATGAGTACGGCAACGCGACGGCCGAGGACTTCTGGAACGCGCAGACCGAGGTGAGTCACAAGCCGGTGGACAAGATCATGGAGTCTCTGGTGGCACAGCCGGGCGAGCCCATCCTGGAATTTGGCCCTCCCGCCGTTGGCCAGGTCTCCGTGGCGCAGTCGCGGTTCTTCCTCAGTCCCGGCATCAAGCCCGATCCCGCGCAAGAATGGACGTTGCCGGTCTGCTTCAAAGCCGGCGCCAAAAACCCGGACTGCCAGGTCCTGACCCCCTCCTCGCCCTCGCTGGCGGCGCCGGCCTCGAAAATCTTCTTCGCCAATGCGGGCGGCAAGGGCTACTACCGCAGTGCGTATGAGCCCGCCCAGTACGCGGCGCTCGTCGCCCACGTGGAAACCGGGCTCACACCCGAAGAGCGCATCAGCCTGACCGGCGACGAGTGGGCGCAGGTGCGCGCCGATAAGGCTACGGTGGGCGATTATCTGACGCTGGTGGACGCGCTGCGCTCCGATCCCAATGCGGATGTTCTTTCGAATGCCGTCGACAACGTGAGCGTGATTGCCGACGACGTGGCCTCAACCAAAGAGGAGCGCGACGCGCTCGCCGCGTGGATTCGACGAACGTTTATTCCCGTGTATGCGCAGCTCGGCAACGCTTCGCCAAGCGACACGGGGAAAAAGCGCGAGCTGCGCGCGTATCTCTTCAACGTCCTCGCCGACAGCGGCAAAGATGCCGGTTTGAAGGCTCAGGCGCGAGGCATCGCAGATCAATATTTGTCCGATCCGTCTTCGGTCGATCCCACGCTCGGCCAGACCGCTCTGAACATCGCCGCAGAGGATGGTGATTCGGCGCTCTTCGATAAACTCGAAAAAATCTGCGAAAGCTCGAGCGATCCCGAGTTGCAGGATCTCGCGCTGCGCGAGCTGGTCATCTTCACGAATCCCGATCTGCTCGAGCGCGCTCTTGAATACTCCGTCTCTTCGAAGGTGCGCAATCAGGATTCGGCCATCCAATTTGCCATCGCCATGCGGATTCGCGAGAACCGCGATGCCGCGTGGAAATTCATAAAGACGCATTGGGATCAGGTGCAGACCGAGTTCACGCCCGAGATGGGTCAGATCTTTGTGGACGGCACAGGCAACTTCTGCTCCGTCGAGGCGCGCGACGACGTCAGGAACTTCTTTGCCGCACACCCGGTGCCCGCGGCCGACGCGGCCCTCAGGCACTCGCTCGAGCACATCGACGGCTGCATCGAGTTGCGGCGCTTGCAGGAGCCCAACCTGAAGAAATGGCTGGCCGCGCAGGGGCAGTAGGTAAATTGTCGCGGACTCGTGGATGTAGTTACAGCTTGCGCAGCCGTTCGCAGGCCTCGTCCAGCTCCGCATCCTGCTTGGCAAAGCAGAAGCGCAGCAGGTTCTCGCCGTGGCCGGGGCGGAAGAATGCCGATCCCGCTACGGCGGCCACGCCGGTGGCTTTGAGCAGGTGGCGCGCCTTTTCCGCGGCGGTCTTGCCGGGCAGGCGTTCGGCGCCGGCCATGATGTAGTACGCGCCCGCGGGCACCGTCGGCTTCATGCCCGCATCATCGAGCGCCGCCGCCATCTTTCCGCGCTTTGCTTGATAATCGGCAGCCAATTGCGTGTAGAAGCTCGGTGGCAACTGCTCGAGTCCCGCGGCCGCGCCCACCTGCAGAGGCGCAGGCGCGCACACGTACGTGAGGTCGTGGAAGTGCGCCATGGCCGGCATCCACCGCGCATCGGCAGTGGCGTAGCCAATGCGCCAGCCGGTGATGGAAAACGTTTTGCTGAAGCCCGAGATCACAATGGTGCGCTCGCGCATGCCGGGCAGCGTGGCCGGGCAGATGTGTCGCGCGCCTTCGTAGACGAAATACTCATAAATCTCATCGGTGATCAGGAAGAGATCGTGCTGCCGGCACAGTTCCGCAACCTGTTCGAGTTCGGATTGCGAAAAAATCTTGCCGCTGGGGTTGGCCGGCGTATTCACGAGGACGGCGCGAGTCTGCGGCGTCACGGCCGCGCACAGGGCGTCCGCGTCGAGCTGAAAATCCGGCTCGGCGAGCGCCACCAGCACCGGACTAACGCGCAACGACCTGAGCGCGTTCACGTGGTAGCCGTAGAACGGCTCGAAGACCAGCACCTCGTCGCCAGGGTTGAGCAGCGCCATGGCCGCGGCATGCAAACCGGCCGTGGCCCCCGACGCCACCAGCACCTCGCGATCAAAATCGTAGGTGAGGCCGTAGTCCCGCTGCTGCTTGGCCGCGATGGCCTCACGCAGCCGCGCAATGCCGTCGCACCGCGTGTAGATATTTTGTCCGTCGCGCATGGCCTGAGCCGCCGCGGCCTCCACCACCGCGGGCACCGGCGTATCGCAAACGCCCTGCGCCAGGTTGATGCCGCCCATGCGGTCGCACTCCGTGGTCATGGCGCGGATTTCCGACTGAAACGTCTCGGGCGCCAATGTGCTGAGGGCAAGGCGCGACGGGCTTGCGGTAGTGTTCATGACTGTGCCTGGCACCGGGGAAGTTCCTTTGTTTCCATCTTACATTTTCGTCCAAGCCGTGGCGGTGCGGCGGTCTACAGCCAAAGCTGGCGCCGGCGTAGTATCTTGCAGAAAGAAGCAACACATATGCATGAGCTTTCCATTGCGGCCAGCATTGTGGAGTCGGTCACCGAAGCGGCCGCAGCGTATCCCGGCGCGCGCGTGAAAGAGGTGCGGCTGCGCGTGGGCGCGTTGGCTTCGGTCATCGAGGACTCGCTGCAGTTCTGCTGGGGGCTGGCCACGGAAGACTCGCCGCTTGCGGGCGCGGCGCTGGTCATCAACATGCTGCCCGTGATTTTGCATTGCGATGCCTGCGGAGCCGACACCGAGATCGCAGGCGTGCAATGTTTTCGCTGTCCCCAATGCGGCGAGCTGGCCGCCGATCTGCGTCAGGGACGCGAACTCGAAATCGAATCCATTGAACTGGAAGAACCGGATGCGGCCTTGCCGGACCCGGTTGAGGAGCAGGTATGACGACGCGGATTGTCGAATTGCGGCGGGGAATCCTGAAGAAGAACGACGAGCTGGCGGCGGGACTGCGCAATCGTTTCAGCTCGGCCGGCGTGCTGGTGCTGAATTTGGTCTCGAGCCCAGGCACGGGCAAAACCGCGTTCCTTGAGCGGACCCTGCGCGAACTCCGCGCCCGCGGCGCACAGGCGGCGGCCCTGGTTGGCGATCTTGAAACCGACAACGATGCGCGGCGGCTGGCCGCGAGCGGCGCCCCCGTGCGCCAGATCAATACCCACGGCATCTGCCACCTCGACGCGGAGATGATCACGAAGCACCTCGAAAGCTGGGAGGGCGTTTCGCTCGCTGGCCTCAACTATCTCTTCATCGAAAATGTCGGCAATCTTGTCTGCCCGTCGAGCTACGACCTGGGCGAGCGCATCCGCGTGGTCCTGCTCAGCGTGACCGAAGGCGAAGATAAGCCCCTCAAATATCCGGGCCTGTTCAACTCTGCCGATGCGGCGGTAATTACCAAGGTCGATATCGCGGGCCCCTGCGGCTTCGACCGCGAGTTGGCCCTCCACAACATCAACGAGATCCGGCCGGGCATCCGCATCTTCGAGACCTCCGCCAAAACCGGCGCGGGGATGGACGACTGGCTCGACTATCTGGCGGAGCAGGCCAGACCCTCCTGAGGCCCGCGCACGCCATTTGCCTCAAGCGCCGTAATCTCCCCTCCACTGTTGCAAACCTGCGGTCCGCGGCGTTACCTTTCAGCTAAGGTCGGTAGCAGCAAATGGGTCCTTCGGATTTTCCAGAGCAACACGCGGGGGCGCAGGAACGCGCGCGTCCGGGTTTTGCCCAAAATACCATCGAACGGCTCTTTGAGTTCTCGCCGGACGCGATCCTCGTTTGCGACGGGAACGGCGTCATGCGCGCCGCCAATCCGCGCGCCGAGGAGCTGTTCGGTTACGCCAGCGAAGAGCTGATCGGCCAGCCCGTAGAAATACTGGTGCCGGCGCGCTTCCGCTCCCATCATCCGCAGCATCGCGAAAACTACAACGCACACCCGCGCACGCGGCAGATGGGCGCCGCCCTCAACCTCTACGGCCTGCGTAACGACGGCACGGAAGTCCCGGTCGACATCATGCTCAAGCCGATCGAAACCGCCGACGGTCCCGCAGTGGTCACTTTCATCCGCGACGCCACGGAGCAGCGCGCGGCGCAGGAGGCGTTGCGTCTCCATGATGCGCGGCTGCGCTCCATCGTGGAGAGCATCGGCGAGTACGCCATTTATCTGCTCGACCGCGACGGTCACGTCCTCACCTGGAACCCCGGCGCCGAACGTATCAAGGGATACAAGGCGGATGAGGTGCTGGGCCTGCATTATTCGCGCTTCTTTACGCAGGAAGATATAGAGCAGTGCCGTCCCACCGAACTTCTGCGCCAGGCCATCGTCAAAAATCGCGTGGAAGAAGAGGGATGGCGCGTACGCAAGGACGGCTCTCGCTTCTGGGCCAACGTCGTGCTCACGGCCATCCACGACAGCGCCGGCGCAGTTACGGGCTTTTCCAAAATCACGCGCGACGTGACCGAGCACAAGCAGGCGCAGGAGTCGATGATCGCCGAGCTGAGCGGCTTGTTACTGGCCAATGTGGACATTCGCAAGTTGCTCGGAGCATTTACCGCAAGCATCCGCCAGATGGTGCCGCACGATGCCGCCACGCTGGCGCTTTATGAAGAAGCCACAGGCAAGCTGCGCGTGCAGTTTCTTACCTCCGGCGACGACGCCAACCAGGGCGAAGTGCTGCTCGATCCTGACGCTTCTCCCGCAGGCCAGGCCTTTCGCACGCGCCGTCCGGTCCTTCTCAACAAGATCGATCGCTGGCCCTTCGCGCCCGATTCCGTGCAGCACCTTACCGCGCGGGGCATGCAATCCGGAGTCTGGGTTCCGCTGGTGCACCGCGAGAGAACTCTCGGGACCATGATGGTGGCCAGCCGCCGCGAGAATGCTTTTTCGCAGCACGACGCCGATAGGCTGAGCCAGGTGGCGGGGCAGGTGGCCATGGCGGTCAACAACGCGCTGGCCTTTAAGCAAATCGCTGAGCTGCGCGACCGCCTGACCCAGGAAAAGAAGTACCTTGAAGAAGAGATCAATCTCGAGCACCGCTTCGAAGACATCGTGGGCGAAAGCACGGGCCTGCGCAACGTGTTACGCGAGATTGCGACCGTTGCGCCCACCGACGCCACGGTGCTCATCCAAGGCGAGACGGGAACCGGCAAGGAATTGCTGGCGCGCGCCATCCATCGCCTGAGCCCGCGCAGCGAGCGCACTTTTATCAAGCTGAATTGCGCGGCCATTCCCGCCGGCTTGCTCGAAAGCGAACTCTTCGGCCACGAAAAGGGCGCCTTCACCGGCGCCATCGCGCGCAAAATCGGCCGCCTGGAGCTGGCGCACGAAGGCACGCTCTTTCTCGACGAGGTGGGCGAGCTGCCGCTCGACCTGCAGCCGAAGCTGTTGCGCGCTCTACAGGAGCGCGAGATTGAGCGCCTGGGCGGCACGCGCTCCATCCCCATCAACGTGCGCCTCATCGCCGCCTCCAACCGCGATCTGGCCAAAATGGTCGCGGAAAGAGAATTCCGCAGCGACCTCTTTTACCGCCTCAAGGTCTTTCCGGTTTTTGCCCCGCCGCTGCGCGACCGTGTCGCCGATATTCCCATCCTGGTGCGTCATTTTGTTTCGCGCCATGCCCGCCGCATGGGCAAGACTATCGAAACCATTCCGCCGGAGGCCATGGATGCGCTGGTCAAATGGAAGTGGCCCGGCAACATTCGCGAGCTCGAGAATTTTCTGGAGCGCGCCGTGATCCTGACGCGCGGTCCGGTGCTGCACGTGCCGCTCGCCGAGATCGAAGCCATGCAGGAAGAGGAAGAGGAAGAGGAAGAAAACCAGGCTGCGTCCACGAATCCCACGCTGCAGGCCGCCGAGCGCGAAACCATTTTGCGCGCGCTGCGCGACGCCAAAGGAGTGATTGGTGGACCCGGCGGCGCAGCCGAGCGTCTTGGCCTCAAGCGCACCACGCTCAACTCCAAAATCAAGAAGCTCGGCATCGAGCGCGGCGACTATATTTAGACGTCGAGCGTGAGTGTGAAGTGCTCGCGACTTCCCTTCGTCGCCGTGACGAAATTTCGTCGCCGTCGCTTCGTCACGCCTCGCTCGTCATCACCCACTGCGGCAGAATCCTCAAAAATTTAACTGTTTTGTTTTCAGCGCACCACGGCTTTCGTAGCTGCGGCGGACCCGTTTGGCACGCGCCGTGCTTTTATCTCGGCATGGCGCAGGACGAGCCAGCAAGTGCTGCGAATCACTCTTGAAGAAAAACCGGATGCAGTTGTTCTCAAGCTGGAAGGGCGCCTTGCCGGACCCTGGGCGGCCGAACTCGGCCGCCTCTGGGAAGAGAAAGCTCCTGCCGTAGCGCAGAAGAAACTGTCTCTCGATCTGCGGGAAACCACGTTCGCCGATGCCGTCGGAATTCGCATCCTGAAAGCCATCTATTCCCAAACCGGCGCCGTAATCCTCAGCGGCACACCATGGACCCAGTATCTTGCCGAAGAAGTGGCAAACACGAACTCTCAACCAGCGGGCACGGAGGTCTGAAAATGTACACAGCATACGAAATCACAAACCAGACGAATCTTCCTTCATACCTGAAGGGCGAGTTTTTCAAGGCGTTGCCGGCCGAGGCTCTGGCCGATCTCGAGCACCTGCTCGCGCCCTCCACCTATCCGTCTGGCATGGTTTTGTTCTGCGAGACGCAACCGGCCTCAGGCATCTACGTGGTTATGGAGGGCGAGGTGAAGCTCTCCATCAATTCTCCCGACGGCCGCCGCCTGAGCTTCCGCATCGCCAAGGCGGGTGAAGTGCTGGGCCTTTCCTCCGCACTCTCTGGCGACGCCTACGAAATGACTGCGGACACGCTCTACCCGGCCAAAATCGCGCACATCTCGCAGCCGGTCTTCCTGCAATTCCTCTCGCGCCATCCCGCCGTCTACCAGTCGGTAGCGCGCGAGATGGTCCGCACCTACAACACCGCCTGCGAGCAACTGCGCATGGTGGGCCTCTCGACCTCGGTACCTGAGCGCCTGGCACATCTGCTGCTGGTGTGGAGCGACGAGCCCGGCCGGAAGCCTGAACGCCCGGCGCGTTGCCGCCTCTCGCTCACTCACGAGCAGATCGGCGAATTCATCGGCGCTTCGCGCGAATCCGTGACGCGTACTTTGGGAAAATTCAAGAACCATCAGCTGGTGGCTCAGCACGGATGCACGCTGACCATCCCTTCGCGCGTGGCTCTCGAGAGCTATGCGCGTGGGTAAGACCGAAGATTTCATCCTCCTGGAAAGACCACTGAGCTGGCCGTCTGCTGGAGCTGTGCAATGGGGAAGGCATGGCGCAATTCCAGCAGGCGGCCTCTTTTTTCTGGGGCCGTCTTAAGCTCTCTTCATCTGCCGCAACGCCAACTGTGCCGCATGATAGCCGCACATGCCGTGCACGCCGCCGCCGGGAGGCGTGGACGCGGAGCACAGATACAAATTCCTGGCGCCCGTCGCGTAGCCGCGCAGAGTGGGCCTGAAGATCATCTGGCGCAGCGACAATGCGCCTCCGCCAATGTCGCCGCCCAGAAGATTTGCGTCCATCCTCTCCAGTGTTGCCGGGGTGGAAACGTGACGCGCCAGAATGCAATCGCGGAAACCGGGAGCGAAGCGCTCGATCTGCGCGTCGATACGGTCGCTCATATCGAATGTCGACCCGTTGGGCACGTGGCAATACGCCCACAGCACATGTTTGCCCGCGGGCGCACGCGTCGCATCGAAGAGCGTGGGCTGGGCAACCAACACGAAGGGCCGCTCCGCGCACCGGCCATGCGCCACGGCGTATTCCGAGGCGGCGATCTCCTCGAATGTTCCGCCCAGGTGCACCGTGATGGCCCTTCGGCATTCCTGCGCGCGCCACGGAACCGGCTCTGCAAGCGCGTAGTCGATCTTGAATGCGCCCGGTCCAGGCTGGAATCGCTCGCACGCGCGCCGGTAGCCGTTGCCTAACCGGTCACCGGCAATCGCCAGCAGTTGCCGCGGTGCGGTGTCAAAGAACACCAGCTCACTGTCTGCTTCGAGCT
>Ga0326727_10021786_pt1 | contig 12485 bp, 8 predicted proteins | sample MB2enrmetagenome_FD_207643 | JGI IMG/M metagenome (GOLD analysis project Ga0326727, IMG submission 207643) | Lab enriched peat soil microbial communities from McLean, Ithaca, NY, United States - MB29MY | ecosystem: Environmental > Terrestrial > Soil > Wetlands > Peat | place: USA: New York...
AGGAAATACGATCAAGATGGAACAAGGTACCGTGAAGTGGTTCAATGACGCGAAGGGCTTCGGCTTTATCTCGCGTCAGAACGGCGAAGATGTCTTCGTGCATTACTCTGCAATCAACTCAAGTGGATTCAAGAGCCTGCAGGAAGGCCAAGCCGTGCAGTTCAACGTTGTGAAGGGTCCCAAGGGCTGGCAAGCGGCAGACGTTCAACCGCTCTAATTCCCTTGCGGCCGGATTCCGGCAGAATCTAGCAAAGACGCGAACGATTCAACACAAGGGCTGGGGTCACTCCCGGCCCTTGACGCATCTGGCGCGCGGCGGCTTTCCAGGCTGATGGCAAATCAGGATCCGGGAAAGCACGCAGACGGATTGTTGTGCCTTTGCGCCTTCGGCAAAATTACACATGCCGGTGTCTGAGCGGTTCTCTTTCCTGTCCAGGTCCATTCCAACCGGCAGACGCCGACAGCAATCGAATCCCTGGCGATGCAATCCTCCTGTGCCCGATCAATCCTCTCCGTTTTTCAATCGGCATGGGATCCGCGTGCGAGAAGAGGCATTCCAACTCCACCGGGGAACCCCAAACCTGCCTGAGATCAAACAGAAGCGCTATTTCCTAAAACGCCGTAGAGCCGCTATTCTTTCCCCATCGCTGCTCTCAAGACTCATGCCCCCACAGATCTCCAGTCCTGCCAGTTCGATCCTCCCATCCGATTCACCTGTACCAGGTTCTGCTACAGTGCCTGCCGCCGAATCCGGCGCTGGCCGGGCAATCATCGTTGGGGCCGGCCCGGCCGGATTGACGGCCGCCATCGAGATCCTTCGCCACACCGGAATCAAGCCCATCGTTCTCGAGGCCAGCCGCGAGATCGGCGGCATTTCGCGCACAATTCGCTACAAGGGAAACCGCATGGATATCGGCGGACACCGCTTCTTCTCAAAATCGGACCGCGTGATGAAGTGGTGGCTGCAGATGATGCCCGTTGAGGCAGGCGCCGGCAATGACGGTCAGTTACGCTACCAGGGCAAGCAGCGCGATGTTCCCGAACCCGAGCAGCCTCGCGATCCTGGAACCGAAGACCTGGTGATGCTGGTGCGCCAGCGCAAAAGCCGCATCTATTTTCTGCGCCGGTTCTTCGATTACCCCATCAGGATGAGCGTCGACACCTTCAGGAACCTCGGCCTGGTGCGCACCATGCGCTGCGGCTTCAGTTATCTGCGCACGGCCCTTTTGCCCAAGCGCGAAGAAAAGACGCTCGAGGACTTCATCATCAACCGCTTCGGTCGCGAGCTCTACCTCACCTTCTTCAAGTCGTACACCGAAAAGGTGTGGGGCGTGCCCTGCGACCAGATCAGCGCCGAATGGGGCGCGCAGCGCATCAAGGGACTGTCGCTCAAAGGCGTTGTTACGCACTTCCTCAAGAAGACCTTCGCGCCCAAACCTGCCGGCGACCTGGCACAGAAGGAAACTCAGACCTCTCTGATCGAGCGGTTCCTTTATCCGAAGTTCGGGCCGGGCCAGCTTTGGGAGCATGCGGCCGAACAGGTGCGGGCCGGCGGCGGCGAAATCCACATGGGTATTCGCGCCGAGCGCGTTGTTGTCGAAGGCAATCGAGTGGTTGCCATTGAGGGAGTAAACGATGCGGGCGGGCGCGTGCGGTTCGAGGGCGACTATTTCTTCTCGACCATGCCGGTGCGCGACCTGGTGCGGGCCATTGCAGCGGTCGATGGCCAGGCCGTTCCAGCCGAGGTAAATGAAGTTTCTGAAGGCCTGATATACCGCGACTTTATTACCGTGGGACTGCTGGCGCGGAAGCTGGCCGTGAAAGAGACCGACGATGCTGCGCTTAAAGACAACTGGATCTACATCCAGGAGCCTGAGGTGACCGTGGGCCGGCTTCAAATTTTCAATAACTGGAGCCCCTATCTCGTCCAGGACAATGAAAAAACGTGGATCGGGCTGGAGTACTTCTGCTACGAGACTGACCCCTTATGGAAGCTCTCCGACGACGAGATGAAGCGCTTCGCCATCGAGGAGATTACCAGGATCGGCATCCTGAAGGCGGAGGACGTTGAAGATGCGCATGTGGTCCGCGTACCCAAGACTTATCCTGCGTACTTCGGAAGCTACGGCCGCTTCGACGTAATCCGCGCTTACGTTGACGGCTTCGAAAATCTCTTCCTGGTGGGCCGCAACGGCATGCACAAATACAACAACCAGGATCACTCGATGCTGACTTCGATGACGGCGGTTGAGAATATCGCCAGGGGCATAAAAACCAAGGACAATCTCTGGGCCATCAATACCGAGATGGAATATCACGAAGAAAAAGCGGCAAAATAAGCGCCCAAACCGTCATGGTGGATTCGATATTCAATTTAACCGTTCTACCCGAGCGTCGGAAATCGCGCCACACTGGATGCAACAAATACTCGCGATGTTTGCCCTTGATCGGACTTCTGATCTTGAGCAGCGCCCTCATCGCGTGTTATCCCGTTGGATCAAAGGCCGACCTAATTGGGCTTTATGAGCTAAAGGCCGGCAATGATCGAATCAGTCTTGAACTTTCATCGGATCAGACTTTTACAGAAGCGATTACATGGGCGTCCGGCAAGGTGGAGCGGCGAACAGGAAAGTGGTACTGGAAAGATGGCGACTTAAGCCTCGATGAGCTATGGATTCCTAAGTCCTTTGCTCCGGACTATATCCTTGCGGCAGACGCCGAAAGTGGCCCGAACCAGCCGAAATACACCGATCCGATGAACTGGGCTGTTTCCGCTGAAATGCACTGGGGCAAGGTCGAGCTGATAATCTTCCCCGACTCAGATGTCTACTTCACAATGGTTGGACACTCATCGCGGTCGGGGGGTAAGTAGAGAGCCTATGACAGAGATCCGCGATCAGCGCATCGGTGCGGGAAGCCGCATTGTTGCGCACGCGCGCATGATGCGGCTCGATCACAGCATCAAGCAGCTCTTTGTGGCCCCGGGCATCGTGCTGGCTGTCTGGATCGGCGGAGTTCATCTCACCACCGCCATATGGGTTCGCATCCTCATCGGCCTTGTGTCGGTCACGCTGATTGCCTCAAGCTTCTATGTGCTCAACGAGCTGCTCGACGCGCCGCGGATCGCGTACACGTTTCCCAGGTCGGCGCCGTGAAGTCTGCGGCGTCCGGCCCGCGGTTTCCTGCCTGATCACAGTCTTATTTCGAACCGGACTCCGTTCCTGTATCGGCCTGCGACTGCTGCTTCTCAAACAGCTCCAGGTTCTGGCTCTTCCACACCATCGCCGAGTGAATGCGGTCGTAACCGCTGGGATGGTCGAAGAAGATGAACTCCTCGATGGGGCCGGGGTGCATCTTGCGGTATTCGCCCAGGTGGATGGCAGCCTGGGCAAACCCATCGGGCTGGCGTGCGGCGTTGAGGCCGAACATGTCGGCTTCTTTCTCGTGCATACGGGTCTCAGTGTTCATAACCGGCGTAAGGACGAACATCAGGATGCCGAAGAACAGCGTGACCAGCGGAAAGATGGCCGGATCGCCGATATCGCGGATCTGCCATCGTTCGCCCCAACGGCCCAGCGCCCAGCCCAGTCCCCAGCGCAGATATGCAAATGAAAGCACCGCGAGCACGGCGAGGAAGAAGAGGGACTTGGGAATGTGGTGCATCACGTAGTGGCCCATCTCGTGGCCCATCACGGCCTGAATTTCCTCAAGTGAGCCGCGCTTGAGCAGGTTGTCGTTGAGCGTGATGCGCGTGGTGCTGGCAAAGCCGCTAACGTTGGCGCTCATGCGCGTGGTCTGGCGGCTGGCGTCGATCTCGTATACGTCGTTGGTTGGGATGCCGTTGGCGTGCGCCATGCGCAGAATGGGCGCGGTGACTTTGGGATCGTCGAGTATTTTGACGCTGTTGAAGATGGGGGTGATGTAGACGGGCGCAATGGCAACCCCGATGGTGAGAAAAACGATGGTGATAATCGATCCCCAGATCCACCAGGTGTTCTTGAGCCAGCGCACAAGCGCGAAGAGCAACACAAATAGCACTGAGCCCAGGACCATCGTCAAAAGAAAGCTCTTGAGCTCGTCTCCCATCCACGGGCCGAAGGTCTGGGTAGCGAGGCCATATTTGTGCTCGCGTACGAAATTCTCGCAGAACTCCAAGGGGAAGCCGAGAATGAATGCGACCACAAGGTACTGGACCCAATAAATGAAGCTTTGCGCCCACTTGTTGCGAGAGATTTTTTCAGCCCGGTTGCGCATGCCCGCCGACCAGCGCAATTCGAGTAGAAGCAGTGCGATCGCCGAGGAAACAAGAAAATCCCACAGGATAAGCCAGTAGCCGCCCTCGAAATAGGCGTTGGAGCGGGCAATCGCTGCGGGCGGCATCATGTCAAGATAGGCCTGCGTGGCTGCATCGGCGTCGAAATGGTCTGACGGTTGCGCGGCCGCGGGAACCTTGGTGATATCGACCGTGGGCTGGATGGCCGGTTGCGCATGTGCGCCCATCAGGCAGGTGGTTGCAATTGCTAAAACTACAAACAGACCCGCGAAGAATCTGCGCATTGTCTTCCTCATTTCCGATTGCATCTCTTTGCCCGCAGCATGGCCGGAGTGACGGCAGGCCTTCGTAAACACAGCAATACGGCCAGGGCTGATTCTCCATACGCAGGCCTCGGGAGAATAGTTCACGCGCAACGTTATATCCTATGAGGTAACGGAATAACAGGGATATTGTTTCCTTCCATCACGATCGGATCGCAGAGAATCATCATGAGTATGAAAGACATCTCAGTACACCTGCCTGACGGGTCAGTCAAAGAAGTCCCGCAGGGCACGACCCCTCTCGAAATCGCCAGCTCGATCTCGCCGCGCCTGGCTGCCGCGAGCGTTGTGGCGCGTTTGACGCCCGTGACCGGCGCAGCGCACGCCACCACCGCGGCCGACGAGTCGGAAGCGGGCATGTATTCCGCGCAGGATGCCGCCGCGCCTCGCTTTGTAGACCTGACGGCTCCGCTCATGGAAGACACGAAACTCGAATTGGTGACCGAGAAGGACCCCGACGCTCTGAAGGTGGTGCGCCACTCGGCCGCGCACGTGCTCGCGACCGCTGTGCTGGAGCTCTTCCCTGAGACCAAGCTGGGCCACGGTCCGGCCACAGACGCGGGATTTTTCTACGACTTTTATCGCGACAAGCCTTTCACGCCCGAAGATCTGGCCGCCATCGAGAAGAAGATGGCCGAGGTGGTGGCGCGCGATGAGCCATTCGTCCACGAATTTGCTCCAAGAGAGAAGAGCCTGGAAGGCTTTGAGCGGGATGGCGACTTCATGAAGACCCACTTTGTGACTAAGTTCACATTGCCGGGTTCCGAGGTCAGCTTCTACCGCAACGGCAACTTCATCGATTTTTGCCGCGGGCCGCACGTGCCTTCAACCGGGCGTGTGAAGGCGTTCAAGGTGCTCTCGCTGGCCGGCGCGTACTGGCTGGGCGACGAGAAAAATCCGCAACTGCAGCGCATCTACGGCACGGCGTTCTTCTCGAAGAAGGATATGGACGAGCACTTCGCGCGGCTCGAAGAAGCCGCCCGCCGCGACCACCGCTTGCTGGGCAAGCAGCTCGATCTCTTCAGCATTCAGGAGCTGGCCGGCGCGGGCCTCATCTTCTGGCATCCCAAGGGCGCCATGATTCGTAAGCAAATGGAAGACTGGATGCGCGAGGAGTGCGTGCGCCGCGGCTATCTGCTGGTGTACACGCCGCACGTGATGCGCCGCGAGCTGTGGAAGGTCTCAGGGCACGACGGGGTCTACTCGAAGGACATGTTTCCTCCGATGAAGCTGGACGATGCCGAATACCGGTTGAAGCCGATGAACTGTCCGGGCCACATTCTCATCTACAAGAATTCGCCCAAGAGCTATCGCGATCTGCCGCAGCGTTATGCGGAGTTCGGAAATGTTTATCGCTATGAGCGCTCAGGTACCATGCATGGCCTGCTGCGCGTGCGCGGGTTCACGCAGGACGATGCGCACATCTTCTGCACACCGGAACAGATTGAGGGCGAAGTGCATGCGTGCCTCGACTTTGCTGAAGCGATGCTAAAGACATTCGGATTCAAGGAGTATCGCGTGGAGCTTTCCACGCGTGATCCGCAAAAGAGCGGCGACTTTTTGGGCACAGCGGAAGACTGGTCGAATGCCGAAGGCGCGTTGAAGAAAGTGCTCACAGAACGCGGGCTCAATTTCAACACTTTTCCCGGCGAAGCCGCCTTCTATGGCCCCAAGATCGACGTCAAGCTGGTCGACGTGCTGGGCCGCCTGTGGCAGCTTTCCACCGTGCAATTTGACTTCAATCTGCCGGCGCGCTTCGAGCTCGAGTATGTCGGCGAGGACGGCGAGCGGCATCAGCCAGTCATGGTGCATCGCGCCCTCTTCGGCTCGGTGGAGCGGTTCTTCGGCGTGCTTATCGAGCACTACGCCGGGGCCTTCCCGCTGTGGCTGGCGCCGGTGCAGTTGGGGCTGGTGCCCATCAGCGAGCGGCACATTCCTTACGCTGAAAAGGTTGAAAAAGCGCTGAAGGATGCGGGGCTCAGGGTCGAGACCGACGCGCGCAACGAAAAGATGAACGCCAAGATTCGCGACTTTGCTTTGCAGAAGACGCCGTACATTCTCGTCTTCGGCGACAAGGAAGAGGGTGCCGGCACCGTCAACGTGCGCACCCGTGGCAAGACCGAGCAAGTCTCGTTATCGCTTGACGAGTTCGTTGCCAGGGCGAAGGCGCTGGTGGCCAGCCAGTCGACGGAGTTGTAGCACGCTTCGGCTACACCTGGTGAAAAACTCTGCTATCGTTCCAGATACCGAGCGAATCGACCCATGCGGCGCGCCCTGACGGAACCTCTGCGCTTCTTCATTCATCCCCGATCCCGCATCCGGCGGATCGCCGCCGCAATCGCTGCCCTGCCCTTATGCCTGGCATCGCAGGCCCAGGACAAGGCCCCGGCTCCGCCGCCGGCCACCACGCAAACCGCGCCGGTCGGCCAGTCACAATCAGGCGCGCCCAAACCCATCGGCTCTCAGACTGCGAACGCCGCAGTCGCACCCTCCGAGGCCGCGCCCGCCGCAAAACCCGGGGATCAATCAAAGGAAGCAATCGTCTTCGACAAGCTGTACACCAGGATCCGCCAGGAAAGCGGCGGCACCGGCACACGCCAGACCACGGCGCGCATCCGAGTGCTGGCCGACGCGGGCGTAAAGCAAATGGCCGTGCTCACCTTCACATACACGGCCTCGAACCAGCAGATCGACATCGGCTACGTTCGCGTGATCAAGCCCGACGGTTCGGTGGTGGTGACGCCCGATTACAACGTGCAGGACATGCCGGCGGATGTTACACGCGAAGCGCCGATGTACTCTGACATCCACCAGAAGCATGTGGCCGTGCGCGGGCTGGGCGTTGGCGACACGCTCGAGTACCAGGTGATGTTGCGCACCATCAAGCCCGACGTGCCCGGCGAGTTCTGGCTGGAGTACTCGTTCGAGAAAGACCTCGTCGTCCTCGATGAACAGCTCGATCTCGACATGCCCGCCGACAAGCAGGTCACCGTGGCCTGCGCCGACGTTCAGCCGACGATCAACACCGCGGATGGCCGCAAGCTCTATCACTGGTCGAGCTCGAACCTGGCCCGGCCCGACCCCGACGCTCCGCCCAAATCCCAAAAGAAATGGAAGCCCTCGGTGCAGGTAACCACCTTTAAGAGCTGGGAGGAGGTGGGCGCCTGGTACGACTCGCTGCAAAAAAACGCTGTGGTTGTCACGCCGGCCATCCATACGCGCGCAGCCCTGCTCACCAAGGGCCTGACCAGCGATGAAGAAGGGGTGCGCGCCATCTTCAACGATGTGGCGATGCTGATTCACTACGTGGCCCTCGACTTCGGCATCGGCCGCTATCAGCCGCACGCCGCCGACGATGTGCTCTCAAACGAATACGGCGATTGCAAAGACAAGCACACGCTGCTCGCCGCGCTGCTCAAGGCTGCGGGAATCGAAGCGTGGCCGGTGCTCATCTCCAGCAGCCGCGAGCTCGACCCCGGCACTCCTTCTCCTGCGCAGTTCGATCATGTGATTACGCTGGTCAAGCTCAAAGACAAGACGCTATGGATGGATTCAACTGAGGAAATCGCGCCCGTCGGCGTCATTCTCGCCACACTGCGCGACAAGCAGGCGCTTGCCATTCCCGTGGGCAAGCCCGCCTACCTCGAGCACACGCCCGCCGACCTGCCTTATGCCCAAACATCGCGCTTTGAGGTCAACGGAACCGTCTCTGACCAGGGAGCCTTCACGGGGCAGATTGTTCAGAGCTATCACGGCGACGCCGAGCTCCTGCTGCGCTACGCCTTCCGCGGCGTTCCGCAGTCGCAGTGGAAGCAGTTCGTGCAGAATTTCTCGAATGCCACCGGCTTTGGCGGCGATGTGTCGAACGTGGTGGTCTCATCGGTCGAGCAGACGGCCCAGCCGCTCCAGTTCTCCTATGACTACAAGCGCGAGAAGCTTTCGCAGTGGGATGACCGGCGAATCTCGCCGCCGTTCCCGCCGGTTGGCATGGAGGTTGCGCCGGGTGTAAAGCAGATTAAGCCGGCCGACGATATTGACCTGGGTTCTCCGGGAGAGCTGGTTTACAAAGCCGCAATGCAGTTTCCCAAGGGCTGGCTCGTGATCCCTGCGCAGTCAACCGACATCGCGGACGACTGGGCTGAGTACCACGCAAAATACGAGTTCAAGGATGGCGTCTTTACCGCCGAAAGACGCCTTGCGGTCAAGAAAGACAAGGTTCCGCTCAGCGACTGGGACAAGTATCTCGACTTCCGCCGTGGAATCTACGCCGACGAAGAGCGCAATGAAGTAATTCTGAATGCCGGCCGCACTGAAGCCGGCACAACAAGCACTGTCGTCGAGCTTGGCCCCTCCGCTCTTCAGCAGGAGATGATCCAGGATATTCTGCCGCTGCGCGACGTGGCCGCTGCTCTTGACGGAAGCACGGCGCCATCGCAAAAGGACATCGCTGTTGCGGAGTCCCTGTGCCAAGTAATGGTTTCCAAAGCCGAGCTCATATCGAAAGAACTGTCCCCTCAGGACCCCGATTCGCTGTACTGGGCACAGATGCTCGCCTCCGCCTGGACCTGCCTCGGCTGGACGGCATTCGAGAACAGAGAAAGGGGTGTTGCCGAAATCTATCTTCGCAGTGCATGGAGGGTCAGCCAGAGCAAGATGAGCGGGTATCAGCTGGCGCGGGTACTTGCGGACAAGGGCGACAAAACTGAGGCTGCGCATCTGTTTGCACTGGCCAGCGTCGCAGGGGTAAATTTTCCGCCGAGTGTTTCTGCTTTCTCCAGCGATGTTGTCAGTCACCACCTGGCAGATGACTACAAGGCGCTCACGGGAAAAGATCTGACTGCGACCCCGCTGAATCGCGGTCAATATTCCGGCAGCCTCCGGGAGGAACTCGACAAGGAGTTGGAGATCCACCAATTGATCCGAACCACGAAACTTACCGGGGCCGGCCTCTATTCGATCTCTTTTGAAGCCGACAAACCGTTGAAGGTCACATTCCTGGGAGGAGACGCAGGATTCGCGTCTCTAACAACCGCGCTTGAAGCACACGCGTTTCCAGCAGAGCTGCCTTCAGGCTCTAAGGCCCGCCTGCTGCGCGAGATCAATGTGATTTGCACACCCTATTCCGGCTGCGATGCGTACATGATTCTGCCCAGCTCTCTCCGAATGCCGAACGGGGTGATTCATCTTCCGCCGAATGGCACAAAGTCCATTCAGCTGCAGCGGAGACCGGGATCGCCATAGACCGCATTGCGAATATGCAAAAATCGAGCGCCTACGCGTTGATAGCCATGCCTTCGACTGCGCCGTAGGCGTCGAGCAGGCTTTCGCTCAGCGTTGGGTGCGCGTGGATGGTGAACATGAGCTCGTCGATGGTGCCTTCGAGGGTCATTACGGCGACGGCCTCGGCAATCAGCTCGGTGGCCTGGGGGCCGATGATGTGCACGCCCAGAATCTCGCCGTACTTGGCGTCGGAGACGATCTTGACGAAGCCGTCGTGCGAACCCACGATGGTGGCCTTGGAGTTGCCGGCGAAGGGGAACTTGCCAATCTTGATTTCATAGCCCTTCTCGCGTGCCTGCACCTCGGTCAGTCCAGCGCTTCCAATCTGCGGATCGGTGTAGGTGCAGCTCGGAATGCGGTCGCGGCGCACGGGGCGGAAGGGGCGGCCGGCAATCCTGGCCATCGCGACCATGCCGCTCATCGCGCCAACGTGGGCAAGCTGCGGCAGGCCGGCAACGATGTCTCCGATGGCGTAGATGCCGGGCTCGGCCGTCTCCTGCGCGTCGCCCACCTTTACAAATCCGCGCTCGAGTTCGATGCGGGTCTTGGCGATCCCCAAGTCGGAGGTGAGCGGCGCACGGCCCACGGCAACGAGAACCTTCTCGGCCTCACCAACCTGCGTCTTGCCATTCGCAGTGGTCCAGGTGACTCTGACGCCGGATTCGGTAAGCTCAACCTTTTCAACTTTTGCGCCGACATTCACATCAATGCCGCGTTTGCGGAAGACGCGCGAGAGTTCCTTTGAGATCTCCTCGTCTTCAACCGGGACCATGCGCGGCAGAAACTCCACGATGGTGACTTCTGCGCCGAAGCTGCGGAAGATGGAGGCGAACTCCACGCCTACTGCGCCCGCGCCGATGACGATGAGCGACTTGGGCGGCTCGGGCAGCGACAGAATCTCGATATTGGTAAGAATGCGGTCGCCTGCGGTGAGCCCGGGCAATAGCTTGGCCACCGATCCCGTGGCAAGGATGACGTTCTTGGCCAACACCTGCGACTTGACGCCGGCCGTGTCCACGTCAACCGAGTGGATGCCATTTTGCGCTGGCCCGGTCACTCGTCCAAAACCAGAAAAAACGGCGATCTTGTGCTTCTTCATCAGGAACTCGAGGCCCTTCACGTGCCGGGTGATGATCGAGTTCTTACGCGTCTGCACGGCGGCCCAGTCGAGGGTGCGCGCGTTAACGTTGGCGATGCCGTATTCGGCCGCATCTTTCAGGTAATCCCACAGCTCGGCGTTGAAGAGCAGCGCCTTGGTGGGAATGCAGCCCACGTGCAGGCAGGTGCCGCCGAGCCGGGGGCTCGCGTCAATGAGCGCAACCTTCAGCCCGTACTCGGCTCCGCGAATGGCCGCCGTGTAGCCGGCCGGCCCTCCGCCGATTACTGCAACGTCGTAGATTGTTCCTGAATTCGCCTCTGCCAAGGGAAGCTCCGTTCCGGGCGTTCCCGCGCGATGGGAATGCCGCAATCATGGTTAGTTTAAATGGCGGGCTGATGGGGGACGAGGTGACGCGCCACGAGTTCTGATGCAGTGCGGGTGGTTTCGGCATCATCTCCGAAGGCATGGAGCCAATGCACATCGGGCTCGCGACGGAACCAGGTCATCTGGCGCTTGGCGTAGTTGCGGTGGCCCTGCTGCGCGGCGGCCACGGCGGCGGACTCGCTGGCTTCGCCGCGGATCACTTGAAGTGCCTGCCGGTAACCGAGCGAGTCGAGCGCTTTGACCGGGCCGTAGCGGGCGAGCAGGGCGCGCGTTTCGTCGATGAGCCCCGCGGCGAACATCTCGGCGCAGCGGCGGTTGAGCCGGTCGTAGAGGCCTTCGCGGGGCGGGAGTTCCTTTCGCGGAGGGTTCAGCCCGATGCGCAGCAGGCGGAAGCCGGTGAGCGGGTTTTTCCCCTTGTTTTCGAGAAGCGCGGAGAGGGGCGAGCGGCTGGCCAGGCAGACCTCGATGGCGCGGATCAGTTTGGCCGTATCGTTGGCGTGGATGCGCGAGGCGGATTGAGGGTCGAGGCGCGTAAGCACGCGATGCAGCCAGGCGCTCCCGCGGCGCTCCGCGCTTTGGCGTAGACGAGCGCGGAGGTCAGATTGCCTTTCGGGGCCGGCGAACAGGCCCTCGGTCAGCGCCCGCAGGTAGAGACCCGTCCCTCCCGTCACAATCGGAAGGCGCTCACGCGCTTTTATCTTTTGGAGGGATTCGCGGGCAAGGCGGCTGTAGAGGCCGGCGGTGAAAGGCTCGTCGGGGTTGGTGACGTCGATGAGGTGGTGCGGCACCAGCGCGCGTTCCTCGTGCGTGGGCTTGGCCGTGCCCAGTTCCATGCCGCGATATACGGCCACCGAGTCGCAACTGACGATCTCGCCGTTGAAGCGCTGGGCCAGCGCGAGCGATAACGCCGTTTTGCCGCTGCCCGTGGGTCCGAGGATGAGGACGGCGAGGGGGCCGGGGTGGTTCGGCGGGTTGGATGGAGTGGTCAAGTCCGTGGGTCTGAATGGCCGGGCGGAGCTCCGACATTTTAGACCGGGCACATCTCCGACAGTTTTTCTTTCTGAAGAGGGTTTTTGCTTTTGTCTTTCGGCCACGCCGGGTTAGTCAGTGGAACCAGCTTATCGCG
>Ga0326727_10021787_pt1 | contig 12485 bp, 19 predicted proteins | sample MB2enrmetagenome_FD_207643 | JGI IMG/M metagenome (GOLD analysis project Ga0326727, IMG submission 207643) | Lab enriched peat soil microbial communities from McLean, Ithaca, NY, United States - MB29MY | ecosystem: Environmental > Terrestrial > Soil > Wetlands > Peat | place: USA: New York...
CAAGGTGAGGCAGGAATAAACGGCCTTCCCATCAATCAAAATGGTACAGGCACCGCATTCGCCCATGTCGCAAACTTTCTTACTTCCCGTCATATTCAGATCATAACGAAGGGCATCCAGAAGAGTCCGTCGCGGTTCAATTTCCAGCCTGTAAGAACTACCGTTTACATTCAGTTCAACATGAACTTTACCCGGACCACGAACATTATCTTGAAGCTGGAGTTTTTTCGGAGTTGACGTCATTTTAGTTCTCCTGTGAAAAGAATATGGCACACATGCTGGTTAGGATATAAATCGGCGAAAAGTTTCCAGGGAACTGATTCCTAACCTAATTTTAAGGCTTTTTCGGAACTCCAGAGCCCATGTGTATTGCACAATGAGGAGGCGTATATTATGCCTGGCTTGTTCACTCTCACAGATGTTGTAATTTCGGGGCTGGTATAGACCGACCCTTTATTTGGACCGTCGGCGGATTCTCCATGGGCATTGAACTCAAAACGGCCCATTTCAAAGGGAAATTTTTCCCCATCGGCTAGGAAATATACGGTAATCCATCTAATATGGTGTTCAGTAGTATTGGGATGCGCTACCTCTTTGCCCACCGTAACTTTTACCGGAAAGATTTCTCCAACTTTCACCTGATCAGGACATTCAATTACCGGAACATGCTTTTCTTTCTTCCAATCTGCTGATTGAAACAATTCTCCGAATGTTTTCATCTTGATTTCTCCTTCTAGATATGCCAACGTCTTCAGTTCCTAAGCATTCTGAAATAGCTTTGTAGCTTTAAGTTTAGCAGTCGGAGTATGTAGAAGTTATAAAATTATCAGACAATAAGTGACAAAAACGTAAAATTCAATGTGGATGTTTTTAAGATTCTTGGAGATATCAAAATATAGATTCGGATACTTGAAGAGGCAATAGTAAATATTTGATATATTTGTAATCTTTCGAATGCAAATTATATAACTTTTACATAACACAACACGTACAATTTAATTTGGCTAGTTGCCAACACAATAATTTAGGAGGAGTGCTAATGGTTAACGCAAAAGGAAAAACGCAAAAAAACTTGACGGTACGTCAACCGAAGGCAAGAAGTCAAAACCTACCAGTTGCCTTTAACGACGCCTTTGGGCAGTCATTTCTGCCCTCGGGATGGGGAGGCTTTTTTAGCGATGAGGCAATGTGGTCGCCAGCCATAAATGTTCTGGAAAAAGAAGATAAATTTGTTGCAAAAGTCGAGCTTCCGGGGGTGCATGAGGAAGATGTAAGCGTATCGCTCGTAGGGGATATGTTGATCATTGAAGGGGAGAAAGAGTCGGAATCTGAGGTTAAGGAGAAAGGGTATTCTTACAACGAAACTTCATATGGCAGTTTCTCCCGGTCAATCACGATTCCATCAATCGTGGATGCCGACAAAATTGCAGCGAATTTCGATAAAGGCGTTCTTGAAATTGACCTTCCTAAATCTGCAAAGATTAAACCAAAGAAGGTCAGTGTAACTACAAAGAAGAAAGTAAAAACAGTAGCCAAAGCAGAGCCAACCAAAGGCACCGATAAGAAAGAAAATACCAAGAAATAAAGAATAAATAGTGTCGAGTCAAACTGCGGTGGTTTGTTGGCCAGATTTCAACCTCATATTTCGAAAAATAAGGATCAATAGTTGCTTATTCCGATGAAAACGGCCACGGGTAGTGCTTTCAGCATATAAGGAGATAAAGCATGAATTATATTAATGTTGGTAAAGAGAATTCTTGCAACATCGATATTAACTACGAGGATCATGGAACCGGCAAGCCTATTGTATTAATACACGGATGGCCATTGAGTCTACGTTCCTGGGAAAAGCAGGTGCCGGCATTAATAAATGCGGGTTACCGGGTTATTGCTTATGACCGCAGAGGATTCGGCGAGTCCAGTCGGCCAGCGACTGGGTACAACTACGATATTCTCGCTGAGGACTTGCATAAAATCATGACCAAACTTAACCTTCGTGATGCGGCGCTGGTTGGTTTTTCAATGGGTGGAGGTGAAGTTGCCCGATATCTTGATAAATATGGCCCAGAACGGGTAAACAAGGCAGTTTTTATGTCAGCTATTCCCCCGTACTTATTGAAGACGCCCGATAACCCGGAAGGGGTGGACGGCAACGTCTTCGACGTAATTAAGAAAGCCATCATGAAGGATCGCCCAGCTTTTCTGTCCGACTTTTTCTTTAATTTCTATAATATTGATGTTCTAAAAGGTACGAAAATCAGCGATGAGGATATACGGCTCAGTTGGAATATTGGAGCTGGCGCTTCTCCGATTGGTACTTTGGATTGTGTTTCGGCATGGCTTGATGATTTTAGAGAAGAACTCAAGGGGATTAACATCCCTGTATTGGTCATGCATGGCGATGCCGACCGTATTCTTCCCATAACTGCCACAGGTAAGCGAACTCCGGAATTTATCCGGGGGTCCAAGCTCGTTGTTATTGAGGGCGCTCCGCATGGCATGAATTGGACACATGCCGAAGAAATTAATCGGGAGTTGTTAACCTTTCTCAACGAAAAGAAATAGCTTTAATAAAGAAATCCCTAACCGCTGAATATTTGTAATAAGGAGCAACAAATATATGGTAAGAAAGATAATGCTTATGAAACTGACTGACAATGGCGTCAAAGACATCATGAATGCACCGCGACAGATTGAGGAGGCAATTTCAACTTTTGGTAATATGGGTGGCAAGATGCTTTGCTTCTATACGGTGACGGGGGAATACGACTATATTGCAATTGCGGAAGCTCCTGACGAAGAAATTGCAATGGCATTTATTATGGGGCTGAATGCTGGGGGAAACATTAGAACTACGACATCTAATGCATTCACAACAAAAGAATTTACTACTATGGTAGAGAAGTGCCATTTGTGCTTTCAGGACGTTCTAGATATGCGGCCGGGAGCAGTTTGATCCTTTGGCCGTACTGGCACTCGTTATTATGTAGAGCAAGATGGTGTGTTGAGGAGGTTAAATTATGACGGTAAAATTGAATCTTATTGTAAATGATACTGCGATTCATACAGATTATTTTGTTGAGGGATTCATCGACCATGTTGTGACCGGAATAATTGAATCACTTGAAGGTACTGGCCAGATAAAGGACTTAGAATTGTCCATTGATAAAAACAAGACTGCGATAAATCTGAATGGTACTGTAGTTCCAATAAATGCTTTTACCACAAAGATTATCCAAAACACAATCATTGGAATGATCTCTACACTCAAAGAAGTGAAGGAAATTAAAAAGCTGAGCATTTTTCTGCACAAATAAGATGTAAGCCAGCAAATTGAATTGCCATTGTTAAAAATGGGGGCAGCATGTTTGAAAGAATATTGATACCACTGGATGGTTCCGAAATAGCCGAGATGGCTGTTCCTTATGGAGAGGAGTTGGGTATTAGATTGGGTTCGGAGTTAATCCTTTATCATGTACACGGACAGGAGAAACAGGAACTGGAGCACATGCATCAGGCCTATCTTGATAAGGTGGCGCAGACTATAAAGCAAACCGTCAGAAAAGGTGAGGCTAAAGATATTAAAATCAAAGTGACAACAAAAGTCGAGTCAGGAGAGCCTGCAGAGAGTATTTGCAACCTTGTTTCCAAAAACAATGTGGATTTGATACTTATGGCCGCAGTCAGTGCTTCCGGGCTAAAAATTGGTAAAATGCTGGGCAGCGTAACTGACCATGTTTGCCATACGGTCCCCGTGCCAGTGATGCTGATTAGGCCCCAGGACGCTCAGCGAACTGCCAAGAAGCAAAAGCTGATTAGTGATATTCTAATTCCGTTAGACGGTTCGATACTTAGCAAGCTGGCATTACCTGTAGGCGAAGAACTTGCCAATAAATTAAAAATTCCAATCAACCTCTATCAGATGGCACATTTTATTCATCCTTATGGAGGTGAGTCAACTCCATTTGCCGATTATCAGAAATTGACTGAGGCAGAAGAGGAGAAGGTTCGTGCTGAAATGACTGGGCTCGAGAGAGAACTGAAAGAGCAAGGGTTCACCGCGACCTGGGATGTAACATCTGGAACTGACGCCGCCGATGAAATCATTAAAACAAGCAGATTAGTCGATGCTGACCTCATTATCATGTCTACTCATGGACGATCTGGTTTGGGTCATTGGGTTCTGGGTAGTGTTGCTGAAAAAGTACTTCGCTATGGAGAGATATCCCTGTTACTGGTGAATGCTAGAGCTAGCTGACATAAAAACAGATGATTATATTATTAGGATTGCTCTTGTTGTTGGTTGCCTTGACCGTTCCAGCATGTGCAGCTGAGTGCTGACAGCCGGCAGTTCGAACCGATGCCGTGCAGCATGTGATTGTAGAAAAACCGGCAAGTTTGCCGAAATTACTTAAAATGCAAAATCAGCAGTAAACCCATGACACCTGAATGCCAGCACATCGGAATTAATACAATCAGCTGCTGAATGCGATAGAAGCCAAAGTGATTTGGAAAATGATCGTGCCTGGAGGATGCATTAGAGAAAGCCCTAGAGTGATAAATTCCAAGTTGAGATTCTTTGCATTGACGAGTTCAATTGGTGCAATTGCCTGTGCTTGATAATTTTCTAGCGGACGAGTAGGATAAAAATACATAATAAAATCCTCGCGATCTCACAAACCTATTAAACCATGGCGAAAAAGCAAAGAATAAAAAATATGTAAGGAGTTGATCAAATGACCGGAATAATTATTGGCATAATTGTGTTTCTCATCATCATTATCATCCTCCTAATATTATCTGTTCGTACCGTAAGGCCAACTAGCCGTGGTTTAGTAGAACGGTTCGGTAAATATAATCGATTTGCAAATCCTGGTATCGTGTTCCTTATTCCATTTATTGAGCATTTGGTTGTCGTAAATATCACTGAAAATATGATAGACGCAGGATTACAAGAGATTATCACTAGTGATAGCCTGAACGCCAAAGTTGACGCGCAGGTTTATTTTAAGGTCCGCTCTGACGAAGCTAGTGTTAAAGCATCCCAATATAGTGTGTTTAACTATATGCGGCAGATCGTTGCTCTAGCGAGAACAACATTAAGGAATATAATCGGCACAATGAGCCTGAAAGATGCCAACAGCGAAAGAGGCAAAATCAATAACGCATTATATAGCAATCTTGCTGAGGAAACCAAAAGTTGGGGACTAGAGATTGTGCGCACTGAACTTAAGGAAATCAGCCCGCCCCCTGATGTCCAAGAGACAATGAACAAAGTGGTCAAAGCAAGTAATGAAAGAGTTGCAGCGATAGATTTTGCGACGGCTCGAGAAACTCAGGCAGATGGTGAAAGACGGGCTGCAATTAAAGTGGCTGAGGGGCAGCGACAGGCAGCCATCTTGCAAGCCGAAGGCCAGCAGCAGGCCAAGGTCCTAGTCGCAGATGGTGAAGCTCAGGCAATCAAGCTGGTAAATGAATCAGCAGACCTTTATTTCAAAGGAAATGCACAACAACTTCGTAAATTGCAGGCGGTGGAGACATCACTGACTACTAATTCCAAAATAGTCGTACCTACGGATTCAGCATTGGTTAATGTAGTTGGGAATTTGGCCGGGATAGATACTAATCAGCCTAAGAAATAGAAAGCCTTTCCATAAAAGAGCGGAAATGGTTGGATGTCAACCAATATGCCTATTAAAAGACGGCCATCGGCATTAGCATTGGCGCTTGAACGTCGCAAACGAGAAGCTCTTGCTGGATCTCGCGGTCGTTGTGAATGTCCTATTGAAAAACATGAATGGCATCAAGGGATGCTATGCGGCAGAGAACTTTCTGACCCTTATTATTATCTTACAGGGCTGAAATCGCATCTGGCATTATGGTTGTTTGCTATGATTGCCATTGTAAAATTTCGTCTTCACATGAACGGGCAAATTAGTAAAATCTTTGATACATATATGAAAATTGCATAAAAATAAATGGGTTTTTTCTTATCTCTGCAATTCTCTAATTTTCTGCCTCCAATTGTGGCCACGTTTGCTTGTTTCTGGGAATAGCGTACATTTGGATTGGGAAAGTTTTGCGACTGCATTATAACGTTAAACGAATAATAACTAAACTAGGGTGTAAAAATCCGGATGAATGTAAACCAATAGTAAAATAATGAAAAAAAATCAGAGTTGTAATAAAGTTTACGTTGAAGCTTAAGAATGCTTATAAATTCTCCGGGCTTCGGGAGCTATTGGATATTGGAGCTGATTAAGATTATTGTAAGAATCGCTTCACCTTAGAGATAACACCTTGAGCCGAGAGAACAAGAGCATAAAAGTTAATGGAGATCTTGCCGCTAGAACCCTTTAAAGTCGTAGTTGAAGGCATAAAAGAAGCCGGTGGAGAGGGCGACAAATTCTGCTATCAATGCGGCAAACGCGATGCCGTATGCCCATGGAACCGAGTAAGAAAATTTTATGTTCGTAGAATTGTCAATCAGGCAAATTTAGGTGTGGTTCCTTTCGAATCCGAAGATGTATGATTGTGTACAACCTGCCGTAATTGCGTTCAACGTTGCCCCCGAGGCGTAGAAATAATCGACGTAATGCGGGCTCTCCGCAGGCTATTAGTGCCAGACGGAGTTGTCCCTGCTAGTATTCCCAATCTTCGGAGTGTAATGACAAATTACGCCAGTGTGGGTAATCCTTGGGGACAAGAACCGAAAGACAGGGGAAATTGGGCTAAAGACTTGGGCGTTAAAGAATTCGGCGAGGGTACAGAGCTACTGTATTTCCCTTGCTGCTATCCCAGCTATGACCCAAGATTAAAAAAAGTTGCGCAAGCCACGGTGTATATCCTGAACAAGGCTGGGGTGAATTTTGGGATACTTGGTCCTAAAGAGAATTGCTGTGGTGAAAGCATACACAAAGCAGGCAATGAAGCAATTATTCAAGCGGTTGGCTAGGGAAAACATCAAGACTTTTATCGAAAACGGGGTAAAGAAAATTCTTGTTTCTTCGCCACACTGTTACCACACCTTCAAAAATGAATATCCCGAATTTAAGGTTAACTTCGAAGTGATTCATATCACTCAATATTTATTGCAGCTTCTTAAGGAAGAAAGACTTAAAATCACTAAAGAATATACAAAAAAAGTCACTTATCACGACCCATGTTACCTGGGCCGGCATAACGGGATATACGACGAGCCCGGAGAAGTCTTAAAAAAGGCACCTGGTTTGTCACTAATAGAAATGGTTGAGGCTAGGGAAAACAGCTGTGGAATGGGAAGGGGTAGGATTTGGGAGGAAACTGCGAAGGATCAAAGGTTTTCTGATATCAGAATAAAACAAGCCGTGGATATTGGGGCTGAGGTGCTGGCCACCGCTTGCCCTTATTGCATCACCCAATTTGAAGACTGAAAGACAATTCGGTCATAGAGATTAAGGACGTCACAGAGATTCTGCAAGAAGTCATCTGAGAACCCAAGAGGCAGAAAAATGTGAAGGGCTCGTATCACGGTTGCAGTAAAGAGACAGAGGGCCGTTGGTGACATTCCATCCACGGCTATTATGATTTCATTTCGTTTTTGTTGTGTTACTACCATACATCACTCTGTCTCAAGCTGAAGTCAAGCCCAATTCAAATTCACTAAAATGTCATAAATTTGTGATTATTTTCGAAAGGATTTTATGATTATTCGATAGGTAGAATGATAAGGTAATACTGCGATTTCGTGAACTATTTTTTAGGAGGATGTAAATGGCAGTCAAGAAAGATACAATCGCTAAGAAAAAAGTTTCCAAAGGGGATTCATATGAGTGTGGAGTGTGTGGAATGGCGGTGGTCGTAGATGAGCCCTGCGGTTGTGAAGACGACTTCGCTCTGATGTGTTGTGGCGAACCTATGAAGGAAAAGAAACTCAAAGCAAAAGCGGCGAAATAAATACGGGTCACAGCGCCCCAGGCGAATTAGATTATACGGTTGGAATACCCAAGTACTGGTTTTAAATGAGCTAACCGGTGAATTAATCAGTGTGGGTAACTTTAAATGTCTGGTGGTTGCAATCACGGAGAAACAAAGATGAAAAAACAAATGGCCACTCCCGCAAAAAATTCACCAAAATCAACAACCAAAAATGTTGATTTGGTTAAGAAAAACCCAGAAACTTGGCGAATCATACCGGGCCCGATGGGGCAGTATACCTATACACTCAGCGACACCAAGTTGTCTGGCGTCTTTAATGGACATGGACTTACACCTGACACGTTTTATAATCTCGTAAGCTATAAAAATGGTGATAATGTGATCCTACTAGGCACGGGGTTGTCAAATGCTCGCGGAGATTTGCACATAATAAACGATTTTATTAATGTTGGAGCTGCTCAACAATGGACCGGAGATTATAACGGACAACCAGCAGGGTATAAAATCTGGCTTGTACCGGCCGTCAACGTCGTCAATGGGAAATTAGCTTGGCGCCCAAATGTATTTCTATTTGAAACCGGTCTTGTAAGGTGAGTTCTTTTTAAATTATTTTACTGCTGTCCAATAATTTAAAATAGAAAACTGAAGTTTTAATCATATTATTTAGCATCAATATTTTTGTCTTTGGCGGGTGCGAACCCATGAATGAGCGGAAAGCGGAAGAAGCCGAATACTTCCTTTGTTCGCAGGAAGCCAATAAAAATGATAATAACTCCAGACAATTCAAGTATGTAAAAGGGTGCCCCCCGCGCGGTACCTAATCTCAACAATGAGCCTCCGATTGCCGGTAATAATGCTCCTATCGCAATGAGTACGTTGGACTGTACACGATGCGGCAGAATATGCCTTCTCCAAAAAATCCATGCACTAAAAAGAGCCCCACCGACCAGCGTAACTGTACCATAAACATTCATTACACCAGTTAGAACACCAACATCTGTGGGTACAATGATTTTGTCCGTTAACCTTGTTGCCGTGCCTAAATCAATACTGGTTGTGAATAATCTGAAAGCGCTATAAACGGATATAACCACAACGATTGCCATCAGGATGTGAGCAGTGCGACGTTTTGCGAGAAGATAAACTGTCCCCTGGCCCAGAAAAGCTGCGACGCAAATTGCCCCGAATAAATACCAAAGTTGAAACATGATCAGGTGTAATCCATAGGTTTCGGTGTAAAATTCTGTGAACGCGCTGATACCGTACATGAAAAGACCGATAGTCCACAGAAGTTGAAAGGGCTGTCTCCGGGCAAAGTATTGATCCAGAACTGTTATGCCGAATACGAAAGAGACGATTGCTGAAATTAAAGGTATGGTTCCGATACCCATGTGAAACTCCTTAACTGAAGCTCTGATTATTACATGGAATGGTTGATTGATTCCTTGCTGTTGCTGGCAGTATTAGCGTTGGCTCTGCTAAATTGGGCTCTTATTTCCGCTAAAAGTTCGAGATTCGGGATGATGCTGTATTGTGGTTTTGCATTCAACCTTTTGGTAACAAACCCCAAAGATGTATACTGATGAGCGACGACGTGCATACGCATATGCCTATGCAGTTTTCTTTCCATCCGTTCCACGAGTAATGTCGGAGTAACTGCGTCTGCATATTCGTTAAATAGTTCCTGGAGACAATCTAACATCACTGCAATATCTTCTTTATTAATTTTCATTGTAGCAATTTAATCCCCATTTTAATTTGTTCTGACTTCTGCAGAAATATCTCGTAATCGGGCTCTCTGCGCTGCAATCAGTTCGGGGTTATAGACAATAAATCTTGCAAATCTGTCATTCTTGCTGATTCCAGGCTTGGTAACAAACCCTAACAACGTATATAGGTACGTGGCAAAAGAATAATGTACACGGCGATGAAGTTTTTGCTCCATTCGGAATGCGAGTAGCTTGGGAGTAATAGCATCTCCGCATTCACCGAATAGTTCATCAAGACAATCAAGCATAACAACGAAATCACCATCGTGAATCTTGTGATTATTAACACTGAGTTCGCTCAAGTTTTGCTCCTGTTAGATGAAGAAATGTATCTTTATTATACAATCATTGCATGGCGAACTGACTCCGAGATTTGAATATCGTTGACTTAATATATTTATTCCTGTTATCCTGTGTAAAGGATGTCGTTATTTTACCTTCCCTTTTTGAAGATGCCCCAACTGCCTGGGGCATTCTTCATTTATACGCATTATTTTCGTAATATGGATGGGTGGGCCTTGGTAAAAATTACCGGTTATTTTCAGTAACTATTTTTTATTACTGATTGGAGGAACTGATGTCAGAAAACGCGGAATTCGCCCATCGGATTATCAAAATGAGAATCAAATATGTTTTGGAGAAGTCCCAGGGCCAGATAGTGGACGAGAAAAAACTGAGGAATATAGCGGCAAAGGTAAAACAAAGGGAAAGCCAGTCTATCCTTGCAAAAGATATGCAAAAGTTGGCGATAACAGGTATTGAAAAAGCCACTCCTTTACTTAAAGATGTCATAAAACTATTGCTCGATGAATATTTACAAACAATCAATGACATCATCGACGAAGCGATAATAGAGATGCTCAATGGAGAATTACAAAAAATCATTAAGGAAGAAATATAATAACAAAACAAGAGAATTAATTTGAAAAAACTATTTAAGAGTAAAAACTTCTGGGAAAATGTTTCGATAGCACTCATCGCAATGTTATTGTTTATCGGTCTGAGATTAACCATCCAATCTTCTTTCGTGGATGGCCCGAGTATGGAAAACACCTTCCAGAATGGTGAAAGGCTACTGGTTAATAAACTGGCTTATAAATTCAGTTCACCGCAAAGAGGCGATGTTATCATCTTTCACCCTCCGATTCCGAGCGCTTCGCCATTCATTAAACGTGTTATCGGGCTACCGGGCGAGCGGGTAGAAATTGAAAATGGTGCCGTTACGGTGGTTAAACCCGACGGGAGTACGATCATTTTAAATGAGCCTTATGTCAAGGAATCACCCAATTACGACTATACAAGTGCGGTTATCCCTCCCAATGAATATTTTGTATTGGGAGATAATCGTAATGATAGCGAGGACTCTCATTATGGCTGGTTTGTATCTCGTGATGAAATAGTTGGCAAGGTGTGGCTATGCATTTGGCCGCCTCACCAATGGGGATTGGCAGACAACTATCGGCAACCCACCGCACCAACAAATAGTAATGGAAATTAAGTTCCTCAGTCTGACCCCCTTTTAAAATCGCCTTGGTAACAACTTTGGTAACTGTTATATACTGAAGGCAGAAAGCCACTTTGGATGATAAGGCATGTGTTACAACATATCGCTTGTAAAGGATGTGGATCGGCTCGAAATCAGGTTTGCTGCCCAGTTTGCGGACCGGGGCCTCTATACCCCAATGCACCATGTTTCTGCTTTTTCATTTCCTCAATGGCCCGTGATAACGAACGATGCACCTGATCTTATTCAGTTTTTTCAGTGGGGACTAATACCATCATGGATTGCAGACAAAACTGCGGCAAATCAAATAAAAGTGCGGACGCTCAATGCGAGGTCCGAAACCATAACCGCTAAGCCAGCTTATAGAATTTCTATCAGGAACAAGCGGTGTTTGGTTCTTGCCGATGGTTTTTATGAATGGCACCTGCAGAACAACAAAAAGTATCCATTTCATATCCGGTTGAAAAACCGGGAAGCGTTTGCCATGGCCGGGATTTGGGATACATGGATAAATAAACAAGATGGAACATCCCTAAACACATTTTCTATCGTCACCACTAAGGCCAACCCTTTATTGGCCCGAATTCACAATTCCAAAGAAAGAATGCCAGTGATCTTAAAACCAGAAAGTGAGAAAAAGTGGATTAGCCATGATTTTGACATTGCAGACTTTGGATCGATATTGGTTCCTTATGATGAAAGTGAAATGGAAGCTTTTCCAGTTTCGCGATTGTTATCCAGCAAGACCAAAAACACTAACGTACCGGAAGTGTTGAAACGATACGATTATGATGACCTGGCGGAGATTGGGTTATTATGAAATTAGAGAAATTGTCATTATCTTTATTGTTCGCTGCTATTTTAGTGTTAATGATAGGTTGTAGCCAGACAACAACTAAAACATCGAGCACAACCAATATAGTACCGACCACCCTAACCTTATCGCCGACGACGTCTACCGCCTTGACAACCACTTCTATGCAAGTTGACAATGGATTGCAGCTTCGGGTCTCCCTAAATACAACCAACTTAACTCCGGATGAACCTCTTCAGATTAATGTAAGTGAGTACAACACGTTCTCTGCCGATAACAATGTGGCCGCCGCAAGAAATTGGGGGGTTAATGGCCTCACCATCGGGGCGTGCTCGAATATTAATGAGCTGCCGTTTGGGGTTCAAGTATTGCAAGGCGACTACAACGACCAGAATATTTCGCAAGGGACTCCACTGGAATTATATGCAGCGGTTCCGTGCGCTCAGTTAATCCGATTGATAACGGGGTACGACTTTCTCCC
>Ga0326727_10021788_pt1 | contig 12484 bp, 2 predicted proteins | sample MB2enrmetagenome_FD_207643 | JGI IMG/M metagenome (GOLD analysis project Ga0326727, IMG submission 207643) | Lab enriched peat soil microbial communities from McLean, Ithaca, NY, United States - MB29MY | ecosystem: Environmental > Terrestrial > Soil > Wetlands > Peat | place: USA: New York...
CGTCCCTACCGCGAGTGTGCCGAGCATGTTCGACAGCTTGAGGGTGAAAGTCCCTTTGACGACCTGATGGAGGTGAAGTCATAGCAAAGCGCAAGGGCGTCGCCGCGAGGCGGGGTCTGAAGGAAGCGTGGAGCAAACGCACGAGCCGATGTACAAGAACCGGATTGGAGGCATACGGTGCCGGACGAGCGGGCTCGCAGCCGCGAAGTCCATATCCATCAAAGGCGCCGGTTGTAGATTCGGCGGCTGCGTGCGGAAGGCGGTCGAGCTTACCTCGGGAGATCTGCCGCTAGTCCGGGATACCGGACTGAGGGTCGAGTGATCGGTCCTGACCGGGCGGCAGAAGTCAGCAGAGGGCAAAGTAGCTGCAGTCAGGCGAAGGCCCGAACGGTCCCCGCAAGGGGTTGATGGGAGCGGCAAGTAAGCGGCGCGACTCATGAGCGACAAGCGGCAGAAAAACCAGCTAGTGTTGGCCTTCACGGAGGATGGTAGGGGTGAAGCCCCGAGCACTTCTCAGGAAGGGACCGAATCGCTCACGGCGAAGCGCGGAGCCGAAAGCCCGGCCATTGGCGAACCGCTAATGGAGGAAGTCTGCGAGCGGGAAAACTGCAAGCAGGCACTGGCACGAGTCAAGGCTAATAAGGGGAGTCCGGGAGTGGACAGCATGACCGTCCACGAACTTCCCGGATACCTGAAGCAGCACTGGCCGATTATCCGGGAACAGTTGCTGCGTGGAACCTACAAGCCGCAACCGGTAAAACGGGTGGAAATACCCAAGCCGGACGGAGGGGTGAGGAAGCTCGGCATCCCGACGGTGTTGGATCGATTTATCCAGCAGGCGGTGATGCAGGTTCTGCAACGCAGGTGGGACCGGACGTTTTCTGAACACAGCTACGGGTTTCGTCCTGGGCGGTCGGCGCATCAGGCGGTGGAACAGGCGCAGAAGTATATCGCTGAAGGCTATCGCTGGTGTGTGGACCTTGATTTGGAGAAATTCTTCGATCGGGTTTCGCACGACAAACTGATGGCCAAGATTGCCGAGCGGGTCAGCGACAAACGCATGCTGAAGTTGATCCGGGCGTTTCTCAAGGCGGGAGTGATGGAAAACGGGCTGGTGAGTCCGGTAGACGAGGGAACGCCGCAAGGCGGCCCTCTGTCGCCCTTGCTGAGTAATATCGTGCTCGACGAGTTCGACCGGGAGCTGGAGCGGAGAGGTCTCCGGTTCGCGCGCTATGCGGACGACAGCAATATCTACGTTCGCAGCCGGCGGGCCGGAGAACGAGTGATGGGGAGCGTAACGCGATTCATCACCACGAAGCTCAAGCTCAAGGTGAACGAGCAGAAGAGTGCGGTATCACGGCCCTGGGAGCGGAAGTTTCTGGGCTTTAGCTTCACGTCGGGTCGGATGCCTAAACGGCGGATAGCGCCGAAAGCGGTGCTCCGATTCCAAGCGAAGGTCCGGGAACTGACGCAGCGGACAGGAGGCAGAAGCACGGAACGGATGGCGACGGAACTGACCCGATACCTGCAGGGTTGGATCGGCTATTTCGGGAAATGTCAGACGCCTTCGGTGCTAGCAAGCCTTGAGGAGTGGGTCCGACGCCGACTGCGGTCGGCGATCTGGAAGCAGTGGAAGCGAGGACGGGTGCGTTACGCCGAGTTGCGGAAGCGGGGTGTGGGCACAGTCCTGGCCGCCCAAACGGCCGCGAGTGCGCATGGCCCGTGGCGGCTGGCCAACAGCCCGGCCCTCGCGCTGGCTCTGCCCAATGCTTACTTCGACTCGCTCGGGATTCCGAGATTGACCGGCTGCCGATAGCTTCACCCGCCGAACCGCCGTATACGGACCCGTACGTACGGTGGTGTGACAGGGAAAGCTGGTGACAGCCTACCTATGTCCATCCCCAATCAGGTAAAGTACCCACTCAGCATATTTTCGGAGTCCGCCGTCGCTCGCCCAGAACTTTGGATTGTCCTTGCAGATTCGTCGATAAACACGCCTACTAGGGACCTTTTGCCACCTATCGAGGCACCGGAGTCCGCCGTCTGATTGGTTGCCTGGCCGGCCGTGCCGAAAATCTATCAAGAAGTCTGTACGTAAGCGGTTGGGCCACAGGATGGAATCCGATCAAATGAGCCGTTCAATTGTCCCCGAGGGACTGAGTTGGGCCCTGAACACATCGTGGACGGATCCTTTGCGGAGGACAGCGGCAAATCCCGATTACGGTGTAGCGATCGAATGCCGCCTTGCTGGAATTCCCCCCAGCCATAAACGGTCGCTTTGTTACCACAAGCCGTGACGCTCGGATCTTATTGCCTATCGTCAAGGGAGACGTCTCCAGCCGCTTGCTCCGGCTTCCCCATGTGTACAAGGATACGATGCTTGACAAGGCCCCGATCCAATGGGATCACGCCATTCGGCATGCGTTGGCCATCCATCTCCACCCACGACACACCTCGCTCGCAGCCTTCCGGATTCTCGACCTGGACCTCGTAGATTGCTTCACCGTGGCGATAGCGCAGGCGGAAGCCCTCCCACCATCCGGGGATGACCGGATTCAACTGCATGTGATCCCCGCGCACCTTCAAGCCCAGGACCTCTTCAACCCAGGCGCGGTACATCCACGCCGCCGAACCCGTATACCAAGACCAACCACCCTGACCGATCCGCCCGGGCAATCGGTACACGTCGGCTGCGACCACGTAGGGGTCAATCCCATAGCGCCATACTGCTTCCGAATCACGCGCGCGCTCAATCGGGTTGAGCATGCGCAGCATTTTTGCCGCCCGCGTACCATCCCCTCGACGCGCCAAGGCCATGGCGAACCACAGAGCGGCGTGAGTGTACTGGCCTCCGTTCTCCCTTACCCCCGGAGGGTAGCCCTTGATGTATCCGGGTGACGGCTCCGATCTGTCAAAGGGAGGTGTTAAGATCAGCACCAGACCTTCATCCTCGCGAACGAGATGTTTCCACGCTGATTCTAAAGCCCTATCCGCGTGATCTGTGTGGGCGACGCCACTCAGCCAAACCCAGGATTGGGGCAGGGAATCAATCTTCGCCTCTTCATTCGCCGAAGAACCAAGCGGCGTGCCATCGTCGAAGAACGCCCGAAGATACCACTCCCCATCCCATGCTGCTCGCTCGGCACGCTGAATCAGCGCTTTCCTGTCTTGATGATAGGTCTGACTTAAATCTGGCCGACCCAGTAGCTCAGACAGCTCGGCCATACCCTGAAGCACATCCACCATGAACCACGCCAGCCAAACGCTCTCCCCTTTGCCTCCAGCACCCACAAGGTTCATCCCATCGTTCCAGTCCCCTGTTCCTATCAGGGGCAAACCATGGGGTCCAAAGGTCATGCTGCGCGTGATGGCGCGCCGGCAGTGCTCAAACAGCGCGGCGTCTTCAGACGCGACCTCCGGTGTGGAGAGCATCTCGTGCTGGTCGCCTTCCAGCTTGGGCCCGTCGAGGAAGGGGACCTCTGTGCTCAAGATTCCCACATCGCCGGTGACCCGAATGTATTGAGCGACGACGTAGGGAAGCCACAGGGAGTCATCGGAGATCCGCGAGCGGACACCCGCGCCGCTCGGTGGATGCCACCAGTGCTGGACATCGCCTTCCTTGAACTGACGGCTCGCCGAGAGCAGGATGTGTTGGCGTGCCAGCTCGGGATACGCGTATAGGAATGCCATAACGTCCTGTAGTTGATCGCGGAAGCCGAATGCACCGCTGGACTGGTAAAAGGCGGAACGTCCCCAGATCCGACAGCTAAGGCTTTGGTACAAGAGCCAACGGTTGACCAGGAAGTTCACTGCCAGCTCGGGGGTGTGCACTTCGATCGTGCCCAACAGACCATCCCACCAGGCTTTCGTCTGGCTTAACGCGGTCTCGAGTGCCAAGCCTTCCCGGTAGACTAGAACCCGCTTGTGGACCTCCTCCACCGACTCGGCCTGGCCCAACATGCACGTGATCTCAGCCTTCTCTCCAGGAGCTAGTTCAACCGTAACCTGTAGTGCCGCACACGGGTCTAATCCCGCCCCCGTCCGGCGTGATAGCCCGGTCCGCTCCATCGCCGCGGGGCTATCCAGCGAGCCGTTGCGCCCAAGGAAGGGCGTGCGGTCGCCGGTGTAAGACTCCGCAGGCGGGCTGATGGCCGCGAAGGCGATCCGATCCCCGTACTCGGGGTGGTAGCGATTGCGAGCGATGAGGGCTTGGACTTCGTCATCCCAGTGGGTCACGACGTGCGTCTGGGAGGTTTCGCGGTTCTCGCCCAGTGCCCACTCCACATAATACGTAACCGACAGCTTGCGATGCCTGGAGGAGTCGTTCCTCAACTGCAACCTTTCGAGCTTAATCGGCTCTCCTCCTTTCTCATCCACTGGAACGAAGACCATCAGCTCCTGCTCGATCCCATGGCTGTTATGCTCGAAGACCGTATACCCCGCCCCATGCCTTGCCCGGTAGGCGGTCTCTTCGCGGATCGGCGACGGGGTCGGCGTCCAGTAGACACCGGTCTCCTCGTCCCGGATGTACACCGCCTCAGACGCTGGATCCATGACGGGGTCGTTCGACCATTGCGTCAGGCGATTGCGCTGGCTGTTGCCATACCAGGTGAAGCCCGACCCGGTTTCGCTGACCAATGCTCCGAAGGTGGGGTTGGCGATGACGTTCACCCAGGGTGCAGGCGTGTGGGTGTTGGGGCCGAGATAGATCGCGTATTCACGCCCATCCGGGGTAAAACCGCCCAGGCTGTTGAAGTAGGGCAGCTCCATGAAGGGCAGCGGAGCCGAAGGCTCCCGGGGAGCAGGTTTTTTGGCCAAGGGTTCCGACAGCTCGGGAACCTCCGCAGGCACACCTGCTTGCTGGGGCAGCGTGCCGCGCGCTGCCACCAGCACCACACTCGCCGCGGCACTGAGTAGCGTCAAATCTTCCTCCGGGATTTGCTCCGCGCTGCGCAAGAAAATCCCACCCGGCTGATCTATCCCCGTATACGTCGAATGCGCCTGGACCAAGCCCTCGAGTCGTTCCCGCAACGGCTGCTCATAGCCGCCGGCCTCCTCGTTGAGGATCACCAGGTCTGCCATCAACCCGTGCCTTCGCCAATAGGTATGAGCCTGGAGCATCTGACGGACCAGGCTGATATCCTGCGCCTCACCAATGGTGATCAGGGCAATCGGCAAGTCGCCCGAGATTCCATAGGGCCATAAGCCGGCTTGGCCCTTGCGGTTCTCTTCGATGCGTTCGGGGGGAGGGCGAAAGAGCGGGTTGGGAAACAGCAGGTGGCTGGCTAGCTGCTGGAAGCGGCGAGCTTCGTCGGGCTGGATGCGAAGCAATCGCAGCTCAAGCTGGGCAGAAGCCGAGGCGAAATCCACCGCCCGATCGATGGCATGGGGATCGCTGTACTTACCCATCAGTCTCAAGACCTGCTGGCGTGTTTCGCCGGCGGCGAGAACCAAGGTAACCTGCATACGCTGGCCTGGACCAAGACTCAGGCTCTGGCGCAGGCTGAGGATTGGGTCCAGGACAAAACCCTGGCTGTTGCCAAGCTTCTGGAGAATCCCCATCGGATTCGCGAGCGTGCGTCCTCGGCCGATGAATCGGCGCCGGTCGGTTTCGAACTGCAAGGCTTCGTCCTCAGCGTGTTCAAGCGTAAGGCGGTGCGCAACGTAAATGGGTGGGTCGTCTTCCGCGCGAGCGCGGCGGTACGCGAGGAGCGCTTGATGTTCAGGCACCGCTTCGGTTTGGATGAACAGCTTGTTGAAAGCCGGATGCTGCCGGTCTGCGTTGTGCGGCGCCAGCGAGAGTTCAACGTAGCTCGTAAGATTGAAACGGCGGCTGCGAATCGACCGATTGATCAGGGTGACCCGCCGAATCTCCACGTCGTCTTCTGGCGAGACGACGACCTCCGTTTCGGTTAGAATGCCGTTGTCGGCGCGCCGGAACACGGCACGGTCGAGCGCGAAGTTGGCGGAGTACCCCTCAACCTTCCCGCCGACTGGGTGATACATGCTGGACCACACTCGATCCGAGTCGGCCTCATGGATGTAGCAGAAGGTTCCCCACGGATCCTGAGTCCGATCCGACCTCCAGCGTGTGATCTCAAAGTCGCCCCACCGACTGTATCCCCCGCCTGCGTTGGTGATCATCAAGCCATAGCGACCATTGCAAAGGAGTTGGGTTTGGGGCGTGGTTGTATGGGGTGTATCGAATTTGCTCACCGAGGGTGCGACTTCGCCGACGCTCTCCGCCAAAGACACTCGCGCGCGCGCGGAGATGTAGTTCAGCGGAAGCAGGATCGGGATGCGTTCATGGAGTAGGGGCTCAGCGGCACGCACGCGTGGGTCGGCGTGAAAATGTCGCTGGATAGGATTGCCATGGAGGAAGTTGGTCAGCGACAGGAAACCCATGCCTTGATGATGCGTCATGTAGGTTTGTACGATCACCCCACGCGCGCCCTCACGACTCGGCCGACGGCTGAAGTCCATCGCTTCGTAATAGCCGTAATCGTTCAGCAGCCCCAGGCTAACCAGTCGTTTCAGATTCTGCACGCTCTCTCTCGGCGCAACGTTCAGCGCCAGAAGGGTAGCATAGGGCGAGACCACGACCTTTTCCTCTAAGTTGCGCTTCAATCCGAGCTCCGGTACGCCAAAGGCCTTATACTGATAGGTATTGTTGAGGTCCAGATCCGCAAACGCAGACTCTGAAATCCCCCACGGTACGCGGCGCTTGCGGCCGTAGGCAATGTGGATCGCCGTCGCGTCCCTCGCCGCTTTATCCAGGAGCGAGTTCGCCTGGGAGCGTTGGAAAATCAGCGGCATCAGATATTCGAACAGAGTCCCGGTCCAACTGAGCAGCACTCGGCGCCGATCGATTGCACTGTAGGGTCGACTCATGGAGAACCAATGTTCAACTGGGATATCGCCCCGCGCGATGGCGAGGAAACTCCCCAGCCGCGCCTCACTCGCCAAGAGATCGTAGTAGGAGCTATCCAAGCGGCCTCCGGAAACGTTGTAGCCGATTGCGAACAACCGTCGTTCGGGGTCGTACAAGAAGCGCATATTGATCGCTTCGGATAACTTGCGTCCGTCCTGGATGAGCCGCTCGCTCAAACCCAGGATTTCACCGGCCAGCCATTTCGATTGCGCAAAGGCCTGCATAAGACGGTCAAGCCATTCCAAGAGGGGGTGCGCGGCTGAGGAAGCCTCCTCATGGATCGACTGGAGGATCGGAATACAACCGATGTGCCCCTTGGCGAGATCGAGAAGCGAAGGCGCGTGATGCAGGGCCTGGCGGATGGCAAGTAGGGCATCCAGACCCAACTGGGCGACCTCCTCTTCCGTTTTTTCATCGAGGATTTCGATCCAATTGAGATAGCGATCCGTGATCCTTAGCCAGGCCGATATCTGCCCCTCCATCTGCCTGGCCCAATAAGCTGCTCCCGTTTCAACGCCCGCGGACTCACGCACCTCATCGGCTAGAGCCCTTACGCTATACTCCACCCGCCGCAGCAGACGAAGCGCGTCGGCGATGCGAGCCGGCGGGGTTTCCCACGCGCGCATCAGTTCGTCGAGGGCGTGGGCATCCAGGCCCGAAATGCCTTCCTGTTCGACGACCTGTTTCAGGATTTCACCGGTATCCCGCAGGCCTTCAAAGGCTTTCACATCCAGGACAGGTGTCTGAATCAGCTCGTCAAGACCATGCTCCAGGGACCATAAGGCACCCAGCAGGTTGCCGCTGTCCACGGCGGACACGTAGCGAGGTTCGAGAGGGGTAAGGGTCTGAATATCGTACCAATTCAGCAGATGACCCTCATAGCGCTCCAGTTTGCCGATCGTCTCCATAGTGTGCGTCAGCTTATCGACGACCTGATCCACCGTCAGATACCCGAAATCATGTGCGGCTAGGGCGCTGAGCATCCAGAGACCGATGTTGGTTGGGCTGGTACGCATCGCCAGTGGCTTCTGAGGGGACACTTGGTAGTTGTCCGGTGGAAGCCAAGAAGTGTCAGCGCTGACAAAGTCCGAGAAATAGCGCCAGGTTCGTCGTGCACTCTTCCTCAGGAAGCGCAGATCCTTTTCAGGCAGCAGGAGTTGCTTTTGCTTCGCCTGCGGTCGAAGGATCAAGCGCCAACCGATCAGAGGGGATAGGAACCACAAGACGAGCCAGGGGCTGGCCATCGCAAGGCTGGATGGCATCCAGCGCTGCACCGCCCAACCCACGATCCCGCTGAAGATGCTCGCCAGGCCCATGGAAATCACGAACCCTCGTAGCTGACCCGGGGCTCTCCCACCCGCCACCTGGGCCGAAGTCCACTCGAGCAACCCCCGATGAGAGATGAGGCGGCGATACCAGACCCGCAGAATGGCATCCAAAGCCAGCCCGGCCTGGTGCGGAAGCAGTGCAGCATCAGCAACCGTCCGCAGCAGGTCGTGCGCCACCTTCGAGAAGGAGAAGCTCTTCAGCCCCTGGCGGGTGGTCGCCATTGTGAAGGGCTGCGCCAAAGGCTGGAAGAGCAACTGCACGGCGACCACGAGGGTAGAGATCCACGCGATCTGAGGAGAAGTCAGCCAGCAGGCTACCAGCAAGCCCAGGCTGGCTACGGGCAGCAGGCTGCGGCGCAAGTTGTCGAAGATCTTCCAACGGCTGAACCATGAGAGCTGGTTTGGCCCTCGCCGTCCTCCAGGTTGGAGAACACGCGGCAAGACCCAATCCGCGATTTGCCAATCACCACGAATCCAACGATGTTGCCGGCGGGTGTAGCTCAGGTAATCCTGCGGGAACTCATCATAGAGCTCAATATCACTGGCCAAGCCCACTCGGACGTGAGCGCCTTCAATCAAGTCATGGCTCAGCAACCACTCTTCAGGAAACCTCCCGGACAGCACTCGACTGAAGGTGCGCACATCATAGATGCCTTTGCCATGGTAGGAGCCTTCACCGGCGAGATCCTGATTGACATCGGAAACGGCCTTGGTGTAGGGGTCAATTCCGACCGCGTCTGCGAAGAGTTGGCTGAAAGATGAGGCGCTCGTGCTCGGCAGGGAAGGGCTCACGCGCGGTTGGATGATTGTGTAGGAGCCGGCTAGGATCCTGCCTGCGGCATCGAAGCGCGGCCGGTTTAGGGGATGTGCCAGGGTCTCGATCATCCTGCGGGCAGTGCCCAGAGGCAGTTGTGTGTCGCTGTCTAACGTGATGACGAACCTCACATTGGACAGATGACCGGGGTCGCCGACGTATACCAAACGATCGGCATCTTCAGGTCGCGTTCCATCGATCAGCCGATTGAGTTCTTCTATCTTCCCGCGTTTGCGTTCCCAACCGATGAATTTCTGCTCGGATTCACTCCACCTGCGGTCCCGATGGAAAAGGAAGAAACGCTCACCACCATACCGATGGTTGAGAGCTTCGAGGCCCTCGGTCACCGTCTGGAGCAGTCTTTCGTCGTCCTCACGATGCGCCTGATCCGAATCGGTGTAGTCCGTGAAGAGGCTGAAGAGCAGATTGCCTTCTTTGTTGGCCAGGTACCGGATTTCTAACTTCTCCACCTCTGCCCGGATCGTCTCCGCGTCCCTCAGCAGCACGGGCACAACGACTAACGTTCGAAATGCATCAGGAATGCCCGAAACCTCGAAACCCATCTTGGGAAGGGCTCGGGGTGGAAGTAGCCGCATGACGAGGTAATTCAAAACCTCGAGCGCGAGTTGGCTGACGGGGATCAGCAAAAGGAGGGCGATCACAAGCCGGATCCCGGGCGTCTGTCCGCGCCGACCAAGCAGGACGATCAGGGAGATGAATAGAGCGGAGAGGAAGCTGAGCCCCAGAAAGTACACTCCAGAATGATGGCGGTAAACCCATTGCAGGACGCGGAAACGTGGACCCTCAGGGCAGCGTAAGAGCCGCGCAAGCTCGCGCCTTCCTTCACCAATCAGATAGGTCCCGACGTGGTTCCGCCGGTCATCTCCCGTCGCTTCGCGTGCGGCTTGCGCGGCTAGCTCGATGGCGTGTTGGGCGACCTGGTCTTCCGCCTGACCGGACCGACGCGCGAGCTCTTCAATCGCACGGCGATACCGATCGCGCGTGTCGAAATCCATCTTGGGATAGACACCGGATGGATCCAACCGAAGCCACCACTCCACGCGGCTGAGCTGCTCGAAGAGCCGTCTCCAATCCAACAGGGTGAGCTGTCGCAAGCTGGTAAACGCATTCCCAATCGATAGCAGATCCTCCGTCTGGCGGTTTTGCTCACGCAGGTTGAGCTCGCTCAGGGGCTTGTGGTAGGTGCGCTCCAGCCAGCTCTGGACCGGCGCTAACGCGGCTTCTTCGTCGTAGAGATGATCGACCAGTTGAGAAGCGAAATAGGGGCTTGGGCTGGGTTGGTTTTTAGCAAGTTCTGCCAGGATAGAGAAGAGCTGGTTGGGATCTCGCCGGTTGGCAGCGATAAGCCTGTTCGCCCAGAAGTCGGCGATCTCACGTTCCCGCAACTCGGTCAGAGCGCTGGCGGCGAGATCCTGGATGCTCTCAATCAACGCGATGCGCAGCATCTGGGGGACAGCCCAGAGTTCGCCAATCCTCAACGCGCTCAGCGATTGATAGGCCTTAATAAACGCCAGGATGTTCTCCCGGTCTAGACGCAAGTCCGTATGATAGACGAGTTCCCTCGCCAAGCCGTAGATGCGCGGCAGGCCCCGGTAGGGCTCATTGGCGAGCGCCGGCAGCTCCTGGTAATAACGCCGGGGAAGGTTTAGCTGAACGTCGCGGGCGGTACTCTCGATGACGTACTCATTATCGAGGAGCCACTCGGCGGTCGGAGGCACACCCTGTTCCAGTCGACTTGCTTCGGAGAGATCCGAGCAAACCTGATGGACCCATTGACGGGCCAGTTCGAGCCGCTCGAGCAGTGCGGTGTTCCGCCGCGGCTTTGGGTCCATTTCGTCGTCCATGGCCAGGCGCTGGGCACGCTCCTGGAACTGCGCCGGAGTGAGCGCCGCCCCAGGGCTTCGCACATCTCCAATCGGATTCTCGCGCTTCGGATGCAGGACGAAGACTGCGGGCGGGATGTCGCCGCTTTCTCGAAGCACCGCCACCGGGAAGCGCAGTGTTTCAATCGGCGCCTGGAGGATCAGGACGGTCTCCTCGGACACCAACCAACGCGTGTGATCCTCGAACAGCCTTCGTTCTACGCCGTACTTCGACCGTCGTATCCACGCCCCGGCAAAGAGGGCTCCGATGAATCCACCCACAAGGGTCGAAATCAGGGCAGGAAGGGCTTCGCTCAGAATCGGCTCCGGCCAATGAAGGCCTATGAATGCAACTCCGGCGAGGACCCCGAACAGGACGAAAGTCAGGGTCGCACCGAAGGCCCGGCGCCAAAGGAAGGGATCCCGTGTACGTACATCTCCATCCGCGGTCTTGCTCACCAATGCGGCGCGGCGGAAACCTTTCCTCTGCAACTTCCTGAGGACTCGGCTAGCTTCATCTCGTTTTGCGAAGTAGCCTATGAGGATACCTGCTTCCATTCTTCGTCCTTGCATCACCACTTGGTCCAAGCTTCCAGGCATTGCGACGGATTTCACTGGATGGGAATCTACGACGCAATGCTACCAGTATATCGTCTTGTGGTGTCGCTGGCCTACCAAGAAGGAGGCCCACAGGCTGGCCCAGGGCAAGAGTGGCCTCGGATTGCACGCACAAGCCATGAGGGGAGAGGTCAACAGTATTAGCGAGGTATTCATTCGAAGCTTAAGAAGTTTGTTTGGGCCGAAGACCCGGCAGCAACGAGTTCGGTGATCTTGTATTTCACGTCGCGCGAAACCATCGTGCATGGGCCAAGTATCCGGACACGGGCGGTGGCTTCCGAAACCGTCTGCAGCCACATTCCGCCGACATCGCCGTAATGCAGCACGATGTGCACGTCTCGCAACAACCAAGAGGGAGCCTTCGTCGGTTGGCCCTCGGTGCGACGAAGCAAGTAGGTGTTGGCGTCGACCCAAATGTTCACGCGCAGCAGATTCTTGTCTTTGCGCCTGGGAAGCAACTCGAGGTCGTAACAGCGTTGGCCGCTTACCTCTTCCTCGCGGATGAAGCGGAAATCGTAGTTGTCCAGCGAGATGTCGGTGGCGCCGTAATCTCTCGTGACTTCCGCTTCGCTTGCCAGCATGCGTCCAATAATCATTTTTCCCAGACCGCTCCCGCTAATCTGCTGAATGGTGTACTTTTTGGAGTCCGGAGGAACGAAGGCTACATCGGCAATCACCTCGGACTTAGTCTTGCTTCCTTCCTTGCCAAACAGCTTGTAGTTCCGCGTGACGAGGTAAGGACGAAGGCGGGCCCGGTTCTCAGCCCGGGCCTGCGCCATGCGTGCCACGATGGTTTCCGCCGTTGGGACCGGGTTTCCGGTCTGAGGCGATGCGGATGCCATTGCGGCGATTAAATAGAGAAAAAGCAACCACGAGGTTTGTTGACGCAAAGCCACGTAGAATAAGCTCC
>Ga0326727_10021790_pt1 | contig 12484 bp, 9 predicted proteins | sample MB2enrmetagenome_FD_207643 | JGI IMG/M metagenome (GOLD analysis project Ga0326727, IMG submission 207643) | Lab enriched peat soil microbial communities from McLean, Ithaca, NY, United States - MB29MY | ecosystem: Environmental > Terrestrial > Soil > Wetlands > Peat | place: USA: New York...
AAATTCGACTTCCGGATTGACGCCGACGGTACCGAACAAATCGCGGGTGATGGAATTGAAAAACGTGCGGTAGAAATCGCTGTCGGGCCGCCGCGCGACGATGATCTCGTAGGCGCGCTTGATGTCGATCCACAGCGCCACATCGGTGCGCTTCTCTCTCAGCAGGCCGGCGATCGCGGCGACGCCCCGTGCGACTCGCTGTTCATACAGCTCGATGCGGGCCACCGCATCGAGCTGTGCCGTCTGCCAATCCTCGGCGAGGAAGTTGAGCGCCGCGCGCCGCGTGATCCGCCCGAACTCCTCGTTGTACAGACGAAAGTGCTCGGCGATCACCGCGGCGTGATCCTTCGCGGTGACACCGTCTTTCGTCTCAGCGCAGATGACGGCGGCGCTCATGGCGGCGCCGCTAGCCTTGCGCGCGCTTCGGTCCCGGCTTCACCGGCGCCGTGAACTGCTCGGCCTCGGTGCTGCCGGCCATGGCGCCGGTGGAATGCGAGCCGGAGCTGATCGCGGTCTGCACTGCATCGAAGTAGCCGGTGCCGACGAAGGCCTGATGCTTGACGGCACGATAGCCGGCGCTTTCCTGGCCGAATTCGCGTTGCTGCAGCTGGGAGTAGCCCAGCATGCCGTCCGCGCGGTAGGCCGATGCCAGCTCGAACATGGACAGATTCAGGGCATGCCAGCCGGCCAGCGTGATGAATTGGAAACGGTAGCCCAGGGCCGCCAGATCCTCGCGCCATTGCTTCATCGCCGATGCATCGAGCTTGGCCTGCCAGTTGAACGACGGCGAGCAGTTATAGGCGAGTAATTTGCCGGGGAATTTGGCGTGAATGGCGGAGGCAAAGCGCCGCGCCTCGGCCATGTCGGGCTTGGAGGTCTCGCACCACAGCAGGTCCGCGTACGGGGCGTAGGACAGCCCTCGATCGATGGCCTGCTCGATGCCGGCCTTGACGTAGAAGAAGCCCTCGCTCGAGCGCTGGCCGGTGAGGAAGGGCTTGTCGCGCGGATCATGATCGGACAGCAGCAGGTCCGCCGCGTCGGCGTCGGTGCGCGCGATGATCACCGTGGGGACGCCGAGCACGTCGGCCGCCAGGCGCGCAGCCACCAGCTTGTTGATGGCCTCGGCGGTGGACACCAATACCTTGCCGCCCAGGTGCCCGCATTTCTTGGCCGACGACAGTTGATCTTCGAAGTGCACGCCCGCGGCGCCGGCCCGAATCAGGGCCTTGGTCAGCTCGAAGGCATTGAGGTTGCCGCCGAATCCGGCTTCCGCGTCGGCGATGATGGGCACCACCCAGTCGATATCCGATTTGCCGTCCATGTGGTGAATCTGGTCGGTGCGCAGCAGCGCGTTGTTGATGCGCTCGACCATTTTCGGCACCGAGTCGACCGGATACAGGCTCTGGTCCGGATACACTTCGCCGGCGGTATTGGCGTCGCCGGCCACCTGCCAGCCCGAGCAGTAAATCGCCTTCAAACCCGCCTGCACGGTCTGTATCGCCTGATTTCCCGTCATGCAACCCAGGCCCGCAATCACGGGCTCACTGTGCAATTGCTTCCAGAACTTTTCCGCGCCCAGGCGCGCCAATGTGTATTCGATGCGCACGGAGCCGCTCAGACGCGCCACATCAGCCGCGCTGTAGGGGCGCTGGATGCCGGACCAACGGTCGTTCGATTTGTCGCTCAATTCGATTCTCCTGAATTTAACAATAATAGACGAGCTTGCGCCCTGGGATACCGGCAGCTTAGAGTACGCGGATGGCGGATTTACACATTAGAAATTTCACACTGTGAATTTAACACGCATATGGCTGGACTGATCCGGCAGGGCCATTTTCTCGGCACCAAGCTGCGGTCTCTGCGCAAGCGCAACGGCCTCACCCTGGATGAGCTCTCGGCCCGCTGCGTGCAAATCGACGCGGCGGGGGCCCCCTCGGTGTCATACCTCAGCATGGTGGAGACCGGCAAGCGGGTGCCCTCGGCCGACATGCTGGGCATGCTGGCGGGTATCTTCAGCAAGGACGTGCGCTGGTTTCTGGACGAGAACACCGAGGTCGAACCGGCTCCGGCGCAGCGTGAACGGGGCGGCCTCGAGGCCATGCCCCTGGAGCCGGCATTTCTGTTTTCGCACGAGCTGCTGCAGAACGCGTTGCCGGAACTGCTGTCGCAGACCGGGACCACCGGCCGGCAATTCGCGCAGCTCTTGATTCGCGTCTGGCAGGAGACTCGCCACAACAGTTTTCCGGACATCGAGCGGGCGGCCGAGGAGTGCGGCAAGCGCCAGATGCCGCTCACGCTCGATGCCGTGATGGCCATCTGCAAGCGGCACGGCCTGGATGTGCAATGGTTCGACGGCGATGCCCGCAAGCCGGGCGGGGCGCTGGTGCGATCCCAGTTCGAAGCGCCCGCAACGGTGCTGATCAACGAGCGCCTGCGCAACCAAGAGGAACGGCTGAAGTACGAACTGGCGTTCTTCATCGGGCACAAGATCCTGCATAACGGCGACGGCGCCATTTCTCCGCACAGCGCCATTCATTCCGGCGACGGTGAAGCGTCCGGCTCCGCCGCCGGCATGGGCGCGCAGGATGTGCTGTATGCCTGGCGTGATTTCGAATGCAGCTTTTTCGCCGGGGCGCTGCTGTGTCCGCGCATTCCGTTTCGGCGCTTCCTGATTCGCGAGGCGCACGGCGTGTCGGCCTGCCGCAAGCTGGGCGTGACGCCGGCGCTGGTCATGCGCCGCATGACGGCCGTGTCGCCGTACCGGCATTGGCATTTCTTCGACGCCTATGCGCCCGGTTACCTGCGCGCGGTGTATCGCGGCAACGGCATCCCCCTGCCCTGGGGCAATATGAGCCTGGTGTCCGACCCCTGCCCGCGATGGGCGGTGTTTCGATTATTGCAACAGAACCCGGCGTCGCCGATGGAGAAACCGAAGTCGCAGATTTCGGTGATGCAGGATGGCAAGCGCGAGCGATTGTATTGCTGTCATTCCTTGCTCACTCGCGACGCGCTCGATGAACTGCACGTGCTGTCCGTGGGCGTGGACCTGCTTCCGGCGCTCGATGCCCAGGGCTTCGACGGGGAGGAGATAGTCGGGGCGGTCGCGCAAGCCTGCCGGCGCGGCGGCGGCGACGGCGTGATTCCGGAAGAGGCCGCCGCAGCCATTCGCGCGGCCTCACAGGTGCTCAACATCGCCTGGATCGCCGATGCGCTCGATTCGCCCGCCAGCGTCATCTGCCCGCGCAGCGGCGCCTGTCCGCGGCAACCGCACTGCTGCGTGTAGCGGGGCGCCGGCCCGGCGCCGTCGGGCGACATCTTTCTGCAATATGTAGATCTGAGTCGCAGTTTTCCGCTTATCCGCTAGTGTATGGGCGCAGGAGACGTAGGCTATAGGTTCGGCACCATGGGCCGATTGTGGTTATGTACTATGTATCTCTTGAAGCGATTTTTCGGAGGCGCTGCCGCGCCGCCCGATGTTCACGCGGCAGCGGAGCCGGGCGCCGGCCGCTCGCTGCTCCTGGTTGAGGATAATTTCGTCAATGAACGGGTCGCCGTCTACATGCTGCGCAAGCTCGGGCATCGAGTCGAGGTGGCCAGGCACGGGCGCGAAGCGGTCGACATGCTCAGCCGGTCCGTCTACGACCTCGTCCTCATGGATTGCCAGATGCCGGAAATGGACGGATTCGAGGCGACGCGCATCATTCGCGAGCGCGCCTCGTCCGTGCTCGATCATGAGGTACCGGTGGTGGCGATGACCGCGCACACCTTTCCCGAAGACCGTGCTCGCGCGCTCGCCTGCGGCATGAACGACTTTCTGGCCAAGCCCGTGGACGCCTCGGTACTCGAGCATATGCTCGCGAAATGGCTGAAGCCGGTCCCGGGAGAAGAGCCGCGCGCCGCCGTCGGCTAGGAGCCCGTCCGCGTTGAGCGCCGCCGTTGGCTGGGAGCCCGCCCGCGTTGCGCGCGGCCGCGGGCCGACGATCAGGCCGAGCCGCCGTCCTTCAATTCGCCGGTGGCGCTTTGAATGTAGTTCGGCAGCCCCATCTTGTCGATGAGCCCGAGCTGTTCTTCGATGAAATCGATGTGCTCTTCCTCGCTCTTCTGGATGTGAACCAGTAGATCGCGAGTGACGAAGTCCCGGACCGATTCGCAGTGCGCGATGGCTTCCTCGTACAGGGGATGCGCGGCCATTTCGAGCTTCAGGTCGCAGGACAGTATTTCCTTCACATCCTCGCCGATGAACAGCTTGCCGAGGTCCTGCAGATTCGGCAGCCCTTCGAGGAATAGAATGCGCTTGATCAGCCGGTCCGCATGCTTCATCTCATCGATCGATTCGTCGTACTCGATCTTGCCGAGGCGCTTCATCCCCCAGTTCTCGAGCATGCGTGCGTGCAGGAAGTACTGATTGATGGCGGTCAGTTCGTTCTTGAGCGCCTGGTTGAGGAATTCCAATACTCTCGCGTCGCCTTGCACGGTGGCCCCTCATGATTTGCGCCGGGAATGCGCCAGGACATCGAGGGAATTGTATGCCCGTTAGACGGCGAATTCCGTACCGGTCGGGGGGAAATACGCGTTCAAGGGGGACTCGGGCGAGTCGAGCGAGGCAGACAAGGCGGCCCTGGCCTCGGGAAGGCACTTGCCGCAGCAGGTACCCACCCCGAGTTCACGGGTCAGGTCGCGAAGATGCGTGGCTCCGCCCTTCACCGCGGACCTGATGTGCCGGTCGGAAACCGCCTTGCAGACGCAAATGATCATGATGAAATTCTAAACGCGAATGCGAATGATTGTCAATAACTTTCCGTGCCGGGTCTGAAAGCCGGGCCTACGAGCCCCTTTTGGGCGCGCTGCCGGCAGGCATAATGTGGGCTTGCCCTCCATGCCATCGGATATAAAAATTGCCATGAAGATCTTTTCCTGGAACGTCAACGGCATTCGCGCCGTCATGAGGAAGGGGGTGTTCCAACCCTTCCTCGAGAAATACAAGCCCGACATCGTCTGTCTTCAGGAAACCAAGGCCGAGCGCGGACAGTTCGAGATCGATTTGCCCGACTATCGCGAGTACTGGAATTCCGCGGTCAAGAAGGGCTATTCGGGCACGGCGATCTTCTCGAAAGTGGAGCCCCTGTCCGTGGTCAACGGTTTTCCGCGCGACTTCACCCAACGCTTCACGTTCGCCGACGAGCTGCAGCGCGACAGCGCCGAAGAAGGCCGGGTCATGACCGCGGAATACGGGAAGTTCTACGTCGTCACGGTGTACACGCCGAATGCCAAGGACGATCTCAGCCGCCTGCCGCTGCGTTTCAAGCACTGGGATCCGGCTTTCCTCGCCTATTGCAAGCAGCTGGAAAAGAGCAAGCCGGTCATCTTCTGCGGCGACCTCAATGTCGCGCACACAGAGCTGGATCTGGCCAATCCCAAGCCCAATCGCGGCAAGAAGGGTTTCACGGACGAGGAGCGCGCGGGCTTCCAGCACTTCGTGGATGCGGGTTTTGTGGATACCTTTCGGCTGTTCACTCAGGGCAATGGGCATTACTCGTGGTGGAGCCATTTCGCCAATTCGCGGGCGCGCAACATCGGGTGGAGAATCGACTATGTCCTGGTGTCGCGGCAGCTGCGAGATGCGGTGAAGAGCGCCGAGATCCATCCCAGCGTCATGGGCAGCGACCATTGCCCGGTCAGCATCACTCTCGATATGTCATTCTGAAGGCCGCGGGCCGTACCGGCTCCCGGCCATCTGCGAGGCTCGTCCCTATGAAGAAAATCCTGCTGCTGGCGATGGTTGCGTTCTGCGTGGGGCCGGCTCTCGCGGGCGACGCGCCCAGCCGCTTCGGCGTCGACGCACCGGAGCTTGCGCGCCTCGGGGACTACGCAGTGGGGGTGAGAACCTTGCACCTGGTGCAACATGAACAGGCCGATGCGCTGGCGTTCGATGCGGCCCGGGGCTCCGCTCCCAGGGTGGATCGAGCGCTGACCGTGGATCTGTGGTATCCGGCGCACCCGCGCCCCGGCGCCCCGCGCGAGTCGTATACCGCGCGATTGCCGTCGGAGCCTCCGGCGCCTCCGGCGAGCTTTTCGGTCCCCGGCATCGCCGTGCGCGATGCGCCGCCGGCGGGAACGGGCTTGCCGCTGGTGATCGTCTCGCACGGCTACAGCAATGAGACGGCCGCGATGACGTGGCTGACCGAGAACCTCGCATCGAAGGGCTATGTCGTGGCCGCCATCCGCCATGATGATCCTCCGATCACCGATCGAACCCGCTTCGCGCAGCTCCTGATGCGCCGGCCGCTCGACATCGCCTTCGTTGCGCAGGCACTGCAGGCCAAGCTCGCCGCGGATCGCCTCGTGGATCCGGCGCGCACGGCGCTGATCGGTTACTCCATGGGCGGCTACGGGGTGCTGACTGCGGCGGGTGCGGGCCTGGATCCGGCGGGGGGCGCGGTAAGGCTGGTGCCCGGGGGGTTGATGCTCCCGTACGCTCGCGGCGGAGCAATGCGGGATGCGGTCATCGTCAAGGGCCTGCGGGCGGTGGTCGGCATTTCCCCGGCCGGCGGCGGCCCGCTCGCATCATGGGGCGAGGAGGGAATGCGCATGATCACCGCGCCGCTGCTGCTCATTGCGGGGGACGGCGATAGGACGGTGGATTACACCACCGGGGCGCGGGCTATCTTCGACATGGCGCGCGGCGCGCATCGCTACTTGCTGACTTTCAAGGGCGGCGGACATTCGATCGGGTTGAATCCCGCGCCGGACTCGATGCGGCAAAAGCTTTGGGACCAGGATTGGTTCGAAGATCCGGTGTGGCGCAAGGAACGCCTCAACGCCATCAGCGCGCATTTCATCACCGCCTTCCTGGACCGCTACCTCAAGGGGGACGAGAGCCGCGCGGCGTATCTCGACGTCCCGGTGCCCGAATCGGCCGCCGGCGAATGGCCGGCCTCGACGCCGCCTGCGGCGTATGATGCCTATAGTCCCGGCACCGCGAATATCACCGTCTGGAAGGGTTTCCAGCGCAACCATGCGGCGGGCCTGGAACTTCTGCAGGCACAGACGCAGGCATGGCCGCCTTGAGGCGTCGGCCGGCTGTGAACTGGTGCCGCTGCTGCGAGGATCCGCGTCACATTCCTTGCCATCATCGGCGGATCAAGACCTTGTTTAACCGCTGATCAATGACCTTCATCACGTCACTTTGGCGGTGAACATGACAAGAATGCGATGCATGCGGTGCTGCACTGCGGTGTCAGAGATGGCCGGATATGCGAATCATTGAAAATCCAGCGCTGATCGGAGCATTTGTGCTCTGCGCCGCGTTCGCGTCCGGCGCGGCCGCAGAGTCGCCTTTTGCCCAACAGCTCGAGATGCTCGAGTGGTCGGATCCGGAGCGTGCCGCGCAGATAGTCGAAGCATCGCCGCCGTTGTCCAGGGACTCCGAAACCCCGGAAATCGAGATGCTCGAGATCTGCGCGATGATCTACGCGGACATCTCCCGGGACGCGGATATCGACGGAGTTCTGCGGCGGCTCGACGCCATCGCGCACGCAGGCGACGCATCGGCGGTACGGGCAGGCGCCTTCGTGCGAGCCTACTCGGCGCGCCAGCACCGCCAGTTCGCGGCGGCTGAAGCCGAGCTCAAGCGCATCGACATCAAGTCGATTCCTTCCGACTCGGAACGCTACCGGGTTCTGACGCTGCGCGGCCATGTGCTGCGAATTCTCGGGCAGGACGAGGCGGCGCTGCCGTTTCTGGAGCAGGCGCTGGATGTTGCCAGCAAGATGCGCGACGAGGTGCGAACCTTGCACGCGATGTTGGCGCTGGCCCGCATATACATCGACAGCGGCAACTTCGATCGGGCCACGGTTCAGCTGGATTCGGCGCGCGGCCTCGCCACTCGGCTGGGCGATGAGGCGGCCCTGGTGGAAGTCGAGGAGCGCAACGCCGACATAGCGGATCGTCGCGGGAACCGAACCGAGGAAAGGCGCGCTTCCTTGGCGGGACTCGAGCATGCGAAGCGCTCGGGAAGCAGCAAATGGCTGGAGCTGGCGCTGGTCAATCTCGGTGATTCCTATTTGAAGACCCGGGATTTCCTCGAGTCGCTCAAGTACTCCAAGCAGGCGATGCCGATCATAATGAGGACGAATCAACGCAACGATGCGCAAATCACCCTCTTCAACGAAGGTCTGGCCTACATAGGGCTCGGCAGCATCAAGGAGGGCGAGAAGCTCGCCGAAGAAGCGATAGCCGAGGCGCTCGCCGGCAGCGATCTGCTCGACGCAAAGGAATTTCTTCGCGAATACGCGGATGCCCTGGAGCACGCGGGCTATTTGATGATGGCCATCCAGGTCTATCACCGCTATGACGAGCTCAGCGAGAAGTTCATGACGAGCGTGCGACAGCGGGCGTTCCTCGAGCTCTCCGCGCAATTCGACGATGAGCGCAAGGCGCGCGAGCTCGAGCTCCTGCGGCGCGATAATGCGCTCAAGGTCTCTGAAATGCACGGGCAGCGGTTGTCTCAGCAACTGGTCGTCGCGGCCGCGCTGTTCGTCGTATTCGTATGCGGGGCGCTCGTCTGGGCGTTTGCACGAGTCAGTAAGGCCAATGAACGGCTGCGCTTCACCAGCGAGCATGACCCATTGACGGGACTGTCGAATCGCCGCTATTTCAACGAACGCGTGCTCGCGACGGAGGGCGGGCGCCCCGTCGGGGGCTGCGTGCTGCTCGCGGATCTCGATCATTTCAAGCGCATCAACGATACCTACGGGCACCCGGCCGGCGATGCGGTTCTCGCGGCAATCAGCCAGCGCCTCTCGGCGGCCCTGCGCGGGAACGACACGCTCGTTCGCTGGGGCGGCGAGGAATTCCTGGCCGTGCTCGGGCCCATGACGGCGGCGCAGGCGGACCAGACCGCCGCAAGGCTGCTGCAGGCGGTGCGCGGGGAGCCCGTGATGTGGAACGGGCAGATGATCCGATGCACGATATCCATCGGCTATGCGAGCTTCCCGATGGAGGGTGCGGCGACCGAGATCTCGCTCGAAAACGCGATCAGCCTGGTGGACAAGGCGCTTTACGAGGCCAAGCGCCGGGGCCGGGATCGCGCCTGCCTCATCAAGGTGGTGAGCGCCCGGAATGAAGGGGAACTGACGGCCATCAGCTCTGAATTCGAGTCCGCCGCCTCCGATCACAGAGTGCAGCTGGTCGAAATTCTGGGCGCCGCCGCATAGGCCCGTCCGGGGCGCCGAGTTGTGCGCCGGCCCCGGGGCCGCCGGGTTATAGTTGGCGGGGAATTTGCGGAACCCGAGAGTCACATGCTGGTTAGGGGCGACTTCACGCATGGTAGGGAATTGAGCGCGGGATCATCCTGGCGCTTGTTCGAGTTCGTGGGAAGCGGCATCGCCGTGACCGCGGCCGATGGAATCCTGGAGTTTTGCAACACGGCCCTGCTGAAACTGGCGGGACAGAGCGCGGCAGAGCTGGTGGGCTCATCGATTTTCAACCTGCTGGATGGCAGCGCGGACGGGGAGGCGGAGCGCTTGCAGGCCGCGGCGCTCGCCGCCGACACCGAGTTGCGTGCCCAGGTCCGCGGTTCCCACGGCAGGTTCGTTGCCGGCGCCGTCGTGCGCGGCTTGGATCGACACGATGGCCGGCGCGTCATCTGGACCTTCGAAAGCGAGAAAGGCAGCGAGACCGTCCCCGAGCTGGCCCTCTGGGGCACGGAGATCGGCTTGTGGGACTGGGATGTCGTGAATGACCGGCTGACCTGGATCAATGATTGGTGCGAGCACTCGCAGTTCGCGGCTTGTTCCGGCGGCGGGCACGAACAACTGTGGGCCGCGCGGATACACCCCGAGGATCTGCCGCGTTACCGGGAGGCATGGAGCAGACATTTGAGCGGTGAAACGCCGCCGTACGAAGTCGATTACCGCTTGCGAAACAGCGACGATGCCTGGGTGTGGATACAGGAGCGAGGCTGCGTCATCGAGCGAGATTCAAAGGGGCGCGCGCGGCGGATGACCGGGATATGCCTCGATGTGGACGAGCGCCACAATTCGGCACGCGCCCTGGAGCGCAGCGAATCCCGGCTGGCGAATGCCGTGTGGGGAGCGAGCGTCGGCCTGTGGGACGTCGAGGTCGCCACCGGTGCGCTGCACTGGTGGAACGATTGGTGCGCCACCGTGGATCTGGATCCCTGCACGGGAAACAACTACGCGCCCCTGTGGGACGCGGGCATTCACCCCGACGACTACCCGCTCGTGACGGGGAAGTACCGCTCGCTCATCGAGGGTCGCATCGCCTCCTATGATGTGGAGTACCGGATGCGCACGCGCTCGGGAAATTGGCGCTGGATATTGAGCCGCGGACGCGCGACCGCGCGCGACGACAGGGGGCGCGCCATCCGTCTCGCGGGCGTGACGATCGATATCGACGCGCGCAAGCGCGTGGAGCTGGCGCTGCGCGACAGCGAGGCCCGCCTCGAAGCGGCAATATGGGGCGCCGATCTGGGGCTTTGGGACTGGAAACTGGAAGACGACTCGCTGCTGTGGCTGTCGGATTGGCCGACGCGATATGGAGTCGATGCTTCGGTTCGCATCATTCGCCGCGAGGAATGGCTCGGCCGAGTGCACCCTCTGGACCGGCAAAAATACGCAACCGAGGACCACGCCCTGATATATGACGGGCGCAACTCCGCCGAGAGCGATTACCGGATTCTGTCTTCATCCGGCGACTGGCGCTGGGTGAACGTGCGAACCAGGGTCATCGAGCGCAACGCCGCCGGCCGCGCGCTGCGAATCGTGGGAGCCTGTATCGACGTCGATTCGCGCCGGCGGGCCGAACAGATGTTGCGCACTCAGGCGATGATCCTGGAAACCATGCTCGAGGGCGTGGTTCTGGTCACGCTGGACGGATACATAGAGTTCACCAATCCTGCATTCGATCGCATGTTCGGACGCCAGTCGGGCGAACTGGTGGGGACCTCCATATCGGACCTGTTCAACAGCAGGCAGGCGCAGTCCCCGGCCGCGGCCTTGGAGGGCCTGCTGGAGCAGCGCAACCGCGGCGCAAAGCGCGACATGCTGTTTCGGCGGCGTGACGGCAGCCAGTTCGCGGGCGAGGTGTTGTCCGAGGGAATCGACTTGAGCGGCGAGCAAAGGATCCTGATCGTGGTGCAGGACGTTTCGGAACGCAAGCAGCTGGAATCGGAGATCATCGAAATCGCCAATCAGGAACGGCGGCGTTTGGGTGCAGATTTACATGATGGCATCGGCCAGGAGCTGACGGGCATCTCGCTCATGTTGCGCAGCCTCGCGAAGCGTGCCGGCCCCTCGCCATTCGATGTCGCTCCCGAGCTCGACGAGATCATCGGCCTCGTGAACCACGCCATCCAGAGCATCCGCAAGATGGCGCTCGGCATTTCACCGGTGACACTGGAGCGCGGGGGATTGTTGCCCGCCCTGCAGACTCTCGTCGGCTGGGCCCGCAACAACTACAACGTCGATGTGCGATTGCGCCTGTCCGTCCGCTCGGCGCTCCTCATCGGCGAATCGGCGGCCGCTCATCTGCATTTGATCACCCAGGAGGCGATCAACAATGCCGTGCGGCACGGCCGGGCTCGAACGATAACCGTGACGCTGCGCACCAACCGAACTCTGGTGTCGCTGTCGATTACCGACGACGGCGTGGGCATACCCGAGAAATCGGCGCAGGGCGCCGGAATGGGGCTCAAGCTCATGGAGTATCGCTCCGCCGTGATCGGCGGAGTCATGCGGATCAAGCGGCTGCCGGACGGAGGCACTCGAATTCACACGGTTTGCCCGCAGGATGCCGGCGCAGCGAGATTCCGAAAGGACCACAAGGGGAAGCGGGCCGATGGATGATGTCCCGCTAAGCGAAGCCGGCGCCCGCCGGGCTGGGCCTTTCCGGATCGGCCTCGAGCGTGTCTCGAATGGTCGCGAGCAATGAGGCGATGCTGAACGGCTTTTCGAGCAACATCGTCGCATCGTTGACGACGCCGCGGTGGGTGATGTATTCGTCGGTGTAGCCGGACATATAGAGCACCTTGATCGACGGATGTCGGGCTAGGAGGCGCTGCGCCACGTGCAGCCCGCCGATATCGGGAAGGATTACGTCCGTGAGCAGCAGATCGAGCGGTACATCGGCGCGCTCGCCGAGCTCGATGCCGGCCTTCCCGTCCTTGGCCTCCAAAACCCGGTAACCGTGTGCCCGCAGGGCATCGCTGATCAGTCTGCGAAGCGGACCCTCGTCCTCGACCAGAAGAATCGAGGCGGGGCGGGACACGCTGCGCTCCGGGGAGCGCGTCGGCAAGGCGGGCTCCAGCGTTCCCCCGGCCCGCGGGAAGTACAGGCGGAAAGTCGATCCGTGATTGGGTTCGCTCTCGACGGCGATGAATCCGCCGCTCTGGCGCACGATCCCATAGACGGTCGAGAGGCCGAGACCGGTGCCCTTTCCCGCTTCCTTGGTCGTGAAAAACGGC
>Ga0326727_10021791_pt1 | contig 12481 bp, 7 predicted proteins | sample MB2enrmetagenome_FD_207643 | JGI IMG/M metagenome (GOLD analysis project Ga0326727, IMG submission 207643) | Lab enriched peat soil microbial communities from McLean, Ithaca, NY, United States - MB29MY | ecosystem: Environmental > Terrestrial > Soil > Wetlands > Peat | place: USA: New York...
GCGGCCAGTACGCGATGCGCATCTGGGTGAAACCGGATCGCCTGGCCAAGCTGGGGGTCACGGTGCCGCAGATTGTGGCGGCCGTCGAGGCGCAGAACACCATCAATCCCTCGGGGCAAATCGGCGGTGAGCCGGTGCCCAAGGGCCAGGAGTTCACCTACACCGTGCGTTCCCTGGGACGCCTGGTGACGCCGGAGGAATTCGGCGAAATCGTGTTGCGCGCCAATCCCGACGGCTCGACGCTGCGGCTCAAGGATGTGGCGCGCCTCGAGCTCGGCGCGCAAAGCTACGGCTTCGATGCGCGTTTCCACGGCGTGCCCGCCGCCGCCATCGGTATTTACCAACTGCCGGGCTCGAATGCGCTCGCCGCCGCCGCGGGTGTTCGCGCCAAGCTGGAAGAACTGGCGAAGCGCCTGCCCAAAGACGTGGAGTACGAAATTGGTGTGGACACCACCAAAGCGGTGAGCGCCGGAATTCATGAAATTCTGATCACGCTCTTTGAGGCCCTGCTGCTGGTGATTCTGGTCGTGTACATCTTCCTCCAGGGTTGGCGCCCCACGCTGATTCCCTTGTTGGCGGTGCCGGTTTCGCTGATTGGGACCTTCGTGGTCTTTCCCTTGCTGGGATTTTCGATCAATACGCTCTCGCTGTTCGGATTGGTGCTGGCCATCGGCTTGGTGGTGGACGACGCCATCGTGGTGGTGGAGGCCGTCGAGCACCACATCGAGGAGGGCATGACGCCGCGTGACGCCACGCTGCTGGCCATGCAGCAGGTCTCGGGGCCGGTGATCGCCATCGCCCTGATCCTGGCGGCGGTTTTCGTGCCCACGGCGTTTATTCCCGGAATCACCGGCCGGCTCTACCAGCAGTTTGCCGTGACCATCGCCATCTCCGTAATTTTCTCGGCTTTCAACGCGCTCACCTTGAGCCCCGCGCTCTGCGCGCTGATTCTGAAGCCGCGCCGCCACACCCACGGTCCGCTGGCGTGGTTTTTCCGCGGGTTTAACCGGGTCTTCGGGCGCTCGCGGAATGCGTACATCAGTTTTTCCCGCGTGCTCATTCACAAGTCCGCTTTAAGCCTGCTTTTCCTAGCCCTGGTCGCCGTTTTGGGCGTGGCCATGGGAAAGAAACTGCCCACTTCCTTCCTGCCCGAAGAAGACCAGGGCTACCTGATGATCACGCTGACGTTGCCCCATGGCGCGTCATTGCAGCGCACGGCAGCGGCAGTCCGGAAGGTCGAAGAGATCGTCCAGAAAGTGGAGGGAGTGCAGAGCATCACGTCCATCATGGGATTCAGCATCCTGAGCGGGACCCAGAGTACCTATGACGCCATCTTTTTCGTGCGCTTCAAGGACTGGGACGAGCGCCGGAAACCTGAGCAGCAGGCGTCGGCCATCCAACAGCGGCTGAATCGGGATCTTCAGGCGGTGAGCGAAGGCACGTGCTTTGCCTTTTCGCCGCCCGCCATTCCGGGCATCGGAGCGGCGGGGGGCGTGAACTTTGTGCTGGAAGACCGGTCGGGGACGGGTGGGGATTTCTTTGCCGACAACCTCGACCGGTTTGTGGCGGCGGCGCAGAAACGGCCGGAGCTGGCGCGCGTCGTCGCCACCTACGCCGCCCATGTGCCGCAAATCTACGTGGATGTGGACCGGGAGAAAGTGTTGCGCCAACAGGTGGATATTGCCGAAGTGTACCAGACCCTGGAAACGTTCATGGGGGGGTACCTGGTGAACTATTTTAACCGCTTCGGCCGCCAATGGCAGGTTTACCTGGAAGCAGAAGGCAGCTACCGCGGCGATGCCAGCAACATAGGCCAGTTTTATGTCACCAATCCCCACGGCGACCGAGTGCCGCTCAGCACCCTGGCCAACCTTCGAACGATCACCGGCCCCGAGTTCCTCATGCGCTATAACGAATACAACGCGGCGCAGATCAACGCCACCGCCGCCCCGGGTATCAGTTCGGGGCAGGCCATGAACGTCATGGAAGATGTCTTCGCCCAGACTATGCCGCGCGAGATGGGCTTTGACTACATGGGCATGTCGTTCCAGGAACAGAAAGCCGCGCAGGGGGTTCCGGCTGCGGCCGTTTTCGGGCTGTCGCTGATGTTCGTTTTCCTCATCCTGGCGGCCTTGTACGAAAGCTGGTCCCTGCCTTTCAGCGTCCTGCTGGGCACGCCCATCGCCGTGGCCGGAGCGTTTCTGGCGCTCACGGCGCGGCACTTTGAGAACGACGTTTACACCCAGATCGGCATGGTGATGCTCATCGGCCTGACCGCTAAGAACGCCATCCTCATCGTGGAATTTGCCAAAATCGAACACGAAAAAGGGAAGAACACCGTGGAGGCGGCTTTGGCCGGGGCATGGCTTAGGTTGCGGCCCATCCTGATGACTTCTTTCGCTTTCATCCTCGGTTGCATCCCCCTCTGGACCGCACAAGGGTCGGGAGCAGTGGGAAGACGCATCCTGGGGACGGTGGTGATCGGGGGCATGTCAGCGGCTTCCCTCATAGCTATCTTCCTGATTCCAGTGACCTTCGCAGTGGTAGAGGGCGTCTCTCTTCGGGTCGGCCGCCACCCCACGCCGCCACCGGGAGCTGGTGACCCAAGGGGGGAGAAGCTCGTATGATGCGCTTGGCAAAGGACTTATCCGTTCTAATCGCTCTCCTCCTGCTGGCCGCCTGCACGGTCGGGCCGAACTACCAGCGGTCTAAGTCGGACATTCCTGGGGATTTTCGGGGTATCCAGAATGCCGCCCCCGGAGTGGCCCCTCCAGAATCTCTGGGAGATGAAAAATGGTGGACCGTTTTTCAGGATGACCAACTTCAGTCACTCATTCGAACCGCGCTAAAGCAGAACTACGACGTCCGCATCGCCGCCGAACGCGTCCTGGCGGCGCAAGCGCAGCTCCGAATCGCGCGTTCCAATCAGTACCCGTCGGCCGGCGCGGGAGTTGGTGGCACGACCGAACGCGAGCCCTCGAGCCCCTTTTCCCCTTTTTATCACTGGAACTATATGCAGGTGGGGGGCGGTGTGTCGTGGGACATCGACTTCTGGGGGAAGTACCGGAGGGCCACCGAGGCGGCGCGCGCCAATCTGGTCCAGACCGAGTGGGGAAGGCGCGCCGTGCTTAGCACGCTGGTGGCGAATGTGGCCGGCGCCTACTTCCGGCTTAGGGCATTTGACCTGGAGATCGACATCACCCAGCACACCCTTGCCTCACGGCAGGAATCCTTGCGCCTGACCAAGCTCCTGGCAGATCACGGGGCTGCTTCGATGGTGGATGTGCGGCAGGCGGAGCAGCTCGTCTACGTGGCCTCGGCCACCCTCCCGATTTTGCAACAATTGATGGAACAGGAGGAGAACTACCTCAGCTTCCTCCTGGGACAATACCCCAGCCCCATCGCTCGGGGGGGCAGCCTGACCGAACAGGTGCGACCGCCCACGGTTCCCGCCGGGTTGCCCTCCCAATTGCTGGAACGCCGTCCCGACATCCACGAGGCTGAGCAGCAATTGATCGCCGCCAATGCCCAGATCGGCGTGGCGCGGGCCGCCTACTTCCCGTCCATCTCCCTGACCGGAACCGCTGGATTCCTTAGCTCTGCCTTGACCGATCTGTTCACGAAGCCTGCCGGCGTTTGGAATTTTGCCGCCTCGGTTACCCAGCCGATCTTCACCGCCGGCCTGCTTCAGGCCAACGTCCGCCTGGCGGAGGCCCAACAGCAAGAGGCCTTGCTGGCGTACCAGCAGACGATCCAGAATGCGTTTCGGGACGTTTCCGATGCTCTGGTGGCCTACCAAAAGACCCGCGAGGCGCGGGAGCAACAAGAACTCTTGGCCGCCGCGGCGAAGGAATCCACACGCCTGGCGCACGTGCGCTACGATGGTGGCTCGACCGCTTACCTCGAAGTCCTGACCAACGAAACCAATTACCTGGCCGCCGAGCTGGGTCTTTCCCAGGCGAGGCTGAATGAGGTGCTCTCCCTCGTGCAGATTTACAGTGCCCTGGGTGGCGGCTGGCAGCAATAGGCGCCCTGCCGCGCCATTGCAGGCATGACGGCGTTGAGTCATGGCTTCATTGGGTGATTGAGGCAGCGAGGAGTTCCCCCTTCCCTGGGGCCGAAAAGGACATGAACTTGTTGCACTGATTGCCGAGAAGTATATGACGGCCGCGACGCTGGCTGAAAGTCGTGGGTGATTTCTCCCTTGGGGAAGCTGAAGCCTGCCCTAACGACAACCGATTCAAAGCTGCTGATTAACACCCCCGGTGTTTTGACCATACTGCGAGGTTCCTCCACTTTGGTGAGCATGGCAAGACCTCAACGGGTATTCAAAATGGGTTACCCTGCGACGCGTGACTGACTGCGCCGGGGCAAACTGAGGGGTGGAACGGGTAGAGGCGGTAGACTCTTTCGCCTGTGGGGGTGCACAATACCGGTCAGCTCACCTTAGTCCGCAGAAAGCAGCGGCTCTCACTCTCGGCAGGGAGCAGGCAAGCTTGCGAGACCTGAGACTCTAAGTGAGGGGGAGCAACCGCCTAAGCTTGCTCACGGCGGGACTGCAAGTTCACGAATCTTAGGAGGGCCAGGCGGTCATCCGGACTGATAGACGTGAACTCCACCCCGACTCCCTTTCCACCTTCAGACCACCTCACGATTCCTTCCGCAATTAATGGGGGCAACTCGGGTGGTCGACCGAAGACCAAGTGAAGTTGAGTGCCGACGGGGAACACTTTTATCGAACGCAGGCAGAGCCCCGCGACACTCACGTTTTCAGTCTCCACGACGTAGCGAGCCTCCCCTTCCGACAGGAAGACATTCAAAGATGCGTTGAACCGCGGAGCTCGCCTCCGTTCCTCTATTGTGGGCATAGTTTCTGGACATCATCCCTAAGTGTAACTTCGCCTTGACGCAATATCCTACACCAAACATTCCGAATCCGCGCAACGAAGTTTTGCAGACTCCTTGGATTTTCCTAAGCCCGCAGGCTGCCGCCGCTTCAGTTCGACCAGCACGGGCCGCCGTAGGACGTAATCGGGCGAGCATGCCAAGAGAGCAGCTTCTGAAGCCGTGCGGACATACGCCGGCGTATTGCCCAGCTCCGATGCACAGTGAAGCCAGCGGCTGAGTTCGGGTTGCTGTGGGCGGAGTCCATTACGGACCATATACCTCACAAGTCAAACTCGGGTGTTGGGGGCAGCCTCCCCCGCACCGTGCGAAACAGCAGGCTTTCAAAGGGAATCGGATGATATCAGCGAGCGCGAGTGGAATTAAGATAGGCCTATGCAGATCTTGTGGAGAACTGGAGCTGCGGAGTCTGTAAGGGTCGAGCATATGAACTGCGAGACTCCCGAAGGCTAACGGCATCAGTTTGGCTGCGACTTTCGCGTAAGCCGATAATTGTGTATCGTGACAGCAAGGGCTGGGGGAATTCCTCCACTGCGAGTCTGCTCCACTCGGACCACCTCGCACTCGCAGACGACCTCCGCATGTGTGCCATTCCTGTTTGTCGGAGGAAGTTCAAGCCTTACTTCTACAAGCGTCGTTGGCTTAAGGATACTCTTAGTTCGAAACAAGACTCCAGTGCGGCTGACGTTTTCCGTCCGTGCCTCAAACCACTCCGGGCTGTGTGGTACTCGATAGCGAACAGGTATTTGAACCGGAAAACGTCTCGCCCGAGTCGAGTCTTCTTGCACTCTTCTTGTCATAGTGTCATTCCTCATTTGTTTGCGCTGCCCAGAAGCTTTTCAATTTGGGTGTTGCTAAACACTCTCGACCAATATTTCAATTAGAGATTTGAGAATTATGGTCCTCCCCGTACCCGAGAAGGTGACAAAGTAAAAGGACTCGCATGTGCCTTGCCAAAAGGCTGGATTATCAGTTGGACCTAACGGATTGAAATTACAAGACTTCTAGCTGTGTATGGCCGAGGAGGCGCGATGAGCCGGACAGAGACAGGGAAGTCTTGAAATACAAGAGTAAAATCTACACGGCCGGGTCCGGGGGGTTACCCGCGTTCCACCAATTGTTCTCTGCTGCTGGAAGTTTAGAAAGGTGGTTCAAAGCGCGACCTCAGTCAGGCCACTAGCGGCCCAAAGGCCCCCCTCGGCTCCCGCTGCCGTGACAGGAGTGCAGCAGGGGAGCGGCTCGGCCTCGGCGAGAATCGGGCGGAGGAATTAAATCGGGTCGCCCGGCGATTTGCCGCAGCTACGGAGCGCTCCTGAACAAGGGCTGACTTGCTCCCCGGACACGCGGATGCGGTAGGGGACGGAATCGCAAAGCTGTACCAGTTTTCGCCTTTGAGTTTTGAGTGACTTTAGTTTGTGGCTCTCAGCGGTGCCAGCTCAGATGTACTCCTGGGAATCCACCCCTTTGGGCGTTTGCCTGGCAGGTTCGGGGGTAGCCATGTGGCACTGACCGTCGAAGAACGCTTCCGGGTCGACGACCAGGCAGGAAGTGTAAATGTCGCCCACCACGCTGCCGTGTTCTTTGATTTCCAGGCGTTCCTTGGCGTGAACGGTTCCCTTCACTTTGCCGGTAATGCTCACCACTCGGGATTGGATATTTCCGTCAACTTCTCCCTGGTCGTGGACCACCACGGCTCCGTCGGAAACGATATCACCCTTGAGGTGGGCGTTCAGCCGGATGAGCCCACCCGAGACCTTCATATCTCCTTCCAGCTCCACGCCGGGTTCGAGCCAGGCGACCCAATCATCCGGCAGGTCGGGAAGTTCGCGACTACGTGTTGTGGGTTTGCTCATACCGAATGCCATTTCGCCCTCCATCCGCCCCTCGCCAGCTACACGGTTCTGCGTGGCCTGCAACCTCCTCCTCCGTGTGCCCAGGGAACGGTCCTTGCCCTGTCCATTACTGAAACCTCCCAAGAATCAGGACACGGCTAATCTAGTCGCGGTGAATCTGCACGCAATAAACTACTAACCGGAGGGTGAAGCAAGGGAAATTCGCGCCCCTAGTACGAAAGTACTGGGGCATAATGGAGGGGCACCGGCTCGCTCAGAGGGTTGCACACGGAGACCTCAGCAACGACAATCCAGCCCCGATCACCCCCCAGTATGAGCGGCAGGCGGATCCGGTGATCCAGCTTCAACTAGAGAAAGCTGGTGCCAGGCTGGCGTAGCCATCGGACGCCAGTTTAGTGCTCAACGCCGCTGGAGTTTGAAACCGCGTGTAAGCTCAACCAGGCTATGTGCCTTCCACACGATCAGAATTAGCTGACAAAGGAGAAATCTATGACCCTCCGCACCATCCATCCCGGGAAACTCCTCGCGCTGGCCCTCGTGCTTGCGGCCTGCGTGCTCACGGCCTTCGCCCAGACCTCCAAGCCCAAAAAGGTTTTCATCATCACCGACATGGAGGGAGTCAGCGGAATCTTTGACAGTGAGCTGCAATGCATTCCTTACAAGAGTCCGCGCTGGGAGGAATCCCACAAGCTGCTCACGGGTGAGGTGAACGCCGCGGTGGACGGTCTTCTGGCGGGCGGCGCGACGGACGTGGTAGTGTGGGACGGCCACGACTCCGGCCAGTCACTCTCCGCCCTGGATATTCACCCCAAGGCCCGGCTCCTGGCCGGCAGGCCGATTTCGCCCACGCTCGAATTGGACCCTACCTATAGCGCCGTGATTTTCATCGGCCAGCACGCCATGGCGGGAGCGCGCAACGGCATTTTGAGCCACTCGTACGACTCCCATGGAATTCAGAATATCTGGGTGAATGGGAAGCCCACCGGCGAACTCGGTGGGCGTGTGATGCTGGCGGGATATTTCGGGATTCCCGTCATCATGCTCTCCGGCGACACCGCTGCGTGCGAGGAGCTATACGATTTAATTCCGCAAGCCGAGTGCGCAGAGGTAAAGTCCGGCATCAGCCGCACGGCGGGTTTCATGCTTTCGCACCCCGCCGCTTGCGCCCTGATTCGCCAAAAAGCCCAACGCGCCATGGAACGCCTAGGCGAATTCCAGCCTTTCCGAACATCCGGCCCCATCGAAGTGAAAGTGGAGTTCACGACCAGCGGTGAACCGAACATCCGGCCGCGCGAAGGCGTGGAACGGCTGAACGAACGCACTTGGGTCTTCCGTGGCAAAGATATCGTCGAGGCTTGGCTGAAGTATAACAGCTTGTAAACTTGGCTTACCCTGTTGAAATTGCAGGTGCATGAGTTTTTGGCGAGGAACGACCTGGAAGTGCAAATCCGACTTCCAGTTGCGTTCGGCGGCGGTCAGGGGTACCTTATGGGCCGGGGCGGAAAATCGATAATGGAAATCCCGGCTGAATAATCCCCCCAGCCCCAAAGGCTGAAAGGAGAATCCTTGGCGTCCACCGGCCAAACCGCTTCGCTTCCGCACGCACTTGCCGCCCGTTCCAAGGCGGGTTCGGGCGTGTGGGTGACCGCTCGCGAAGCCTTCTGGATCGCCCTGGAAGCCTTGCGGGCCCACAAGCTGCGTTCCTTTCTCACCCTGCTGGGGGTGGTGATTGCCACCACAACGCTGATCGTGGTGATGTCGATTATTAATGGGATGAATCTTTATATCGCCGACCGCATCGCCAACCTGGGAGCCAACGTGTTCATCCTCGACCAGTTCAAGTGGACCTCCAGCGATGAAGAATGGCTGAAGATGCAGCGCCGAAACAAGCCCATTCGCCTGGAAGACTACGAATTCCTGAAGGAGAATCTGCGCGGATACAAGAACATCGGAGCCCAGGCGTGGGTCTCGCCCCGCCCGACGGTCCGCCACGGAACCCATACCCTCTATGAAGTCAGCGTGCGGGGGGCGACCCCCAGCATGATCGACATCGGGCAGGAGCAAGTCGAGGCCGGCCGCTTCTTCGTTGACTCCGAAGACACCCATAGCGCGATGGTCTGCTTCATCGGGCAGGACCTGGTGAGTGAGTTTTTCCCTTCCGTGGACCCCCTCGGCAAGGTGGTGAGCGTTAATGGCCTGCCTTTCCGCGTGGTGGGGACGGCGCGGCGCATCGGCACGACCTTCGGGCAAAGCCAGGATAATTTCGCCATCATCCCTCTCACCACCTTCGCGAAACACTTCGTCCAGCGACCCCGCTTGGACATCTCTGTCCAGGCGTTTAACGACCTGCACATGATGGCGCTCGAGGATGAAGTTCGGGCCTTGATGCGCGCCCGTCATCACGTGCCTTACAAGGAGGACGACGACTTCGGGATCAACGCCTCGGCCACCATCATGGGACTGTGGCAGGAATTGACCGGCAGCATCTTCGCCGTTACCATCGGCATCGTGGCGGTGTTCATGGTCGTGGGCGGCATCGTCATCATGAACATCATGCTGGCCAGCGTTACGGAACGCACCCACGAGATCGGCATCCGCAAATCGCTGGGAGCCAAACGGCGGGACATCCTGTTGCAGTTCATCATTGAGTCCGGCGTCATGGCGGGTGTGGGCGGGTTGATCGGGATCCTTCTGGCCCTGATCATCAGCAAGATCGTAGACGTCTTTTTTACTTCCAGCGTGCCTCTGAGCGCCGTCCTGGTAGGCCTGTCGCTCTCGACCGCCGTGGGACTGTTCTTCGGCATCTATCCCGCCAGCCGGGCGGCCCGCCTGAATCCCATCGAAGCCTTGCGAGTGGAGACGTAATCACGTGGCTACACCCCGACGAAATCTGCGCGAAAACCTCATGCTGGCGATGGATACGCTGCAGACTCACAAGTTCCGCTCCTTCCTCACGGTGCTGGGAGTCTTGATCGGCACCACCACGGTCATTGCCGTGGCGTCCATTTTCGCCGGGCTGGACCAGCAAGTCGCCGACGCAGCCAGGGATTTCGGCACCCGAACCCTCTTTATCTTCAAGTGGGAACCCGGCATCCACTTTGGCAACCTCTCCCGTGAGGAGCGAATGCGCAAGCCCCTGACGCTCGAAGATGCCATGGCCATCCGAGACGAGTGCCCGTCCATCGAGAAGATCGCCGTGGAGCAGTTCCTCTGGTCCAACGCTCCTCCCGGCTTGAAGTACAAGGGCATGGATATCCAGAACTACGACTTCAACGGCGTCACGCCCGACGACTTCGCCGTCGTGAACGACAACCTTGGGGATGGACGGTTTTTTACAGATGCCGACAATCTGCACCGCCGGAACGTTATGGTGATAGGCGCTGACATCGTGAAGCGGTTTTTTGCCAATGATGACCCGATCGGCAAAAGCATAAGCCTCGGGGGGGCCAATTTTGAGGTCATCGGAACCATCGCTCCACGCAAGGCATTTCCGGGTGACAGCGGCACGGACCGAGTCGTGAAAATTCCCTACCTTACTTTTCGCAAGCTTTATCCCAACGAAAAGGAGAACTTCCTGGTGGCCATGGCCTTCGCGGGAAGGGTTGACCAGGCCAAGGACGAAGTGCGTGCCGTGCTTCGCCACCGCCGACGGGTGAAGCCCTCGGACCCTGATAACTTCGGCATTTCGACCACCGAACAGTTCATCGAACAATTCCGCAGCATCATGAGCATGGTGGTGCTGGTCACGATGGTGGTCTCCTCCATCGGCCTCATGGTGGGGGGCATTGGCGTCATGAACATCATGCTGGTGTCGGTCACCGAGCGGACCCGCGAGATCGGCGTGCGCAAGGCCATCGGCGCGCGTCGCAGCGACATCACCTGGCAGTTCCTTCTCGAAGCCATGACCCTGACAGGCGCCGGTGGCGTTCTGGGCATCCTCGCCGGGTTGCTCCTGAGCTTCCTCATTCGAACTTTCCTCCCCAGCCTTCCCTCCAGCGTCCCGCTCTGGTCGATTGTGGCCGGGTTCGTGGTGGCGGTCAGCATCGGGCTATTCTTCGGAATGTGGCCCGCCGTCAAAGCCTCCCGTCTTGACCCCATCGTCGCTCTGCGGCACGAATAAGTCTGTGCCGCGCTGTGCCGCGCATCCAAAACCACCAGGTCATCTTGCCCCCCATGATCGGAGTGATACAGTCCCGCAGCCTTTGGGGGTCTCCCGAATCGGGCTGGCGGAAGTCATTGCGACGAAGCTTCTGCGTGCAATGTTCCTCGTGCTTGCCCTCATCGTGTCGTCGTCGCCCGGCCTTGTGCCCGGATAACCGCCTCAGTGGCGGCAACGTGCGGAAGCGTGGTACCCGGCTAGCCTCCGCTGCCTGAAGCTCCAGCAGCCGCTGTTGTGCCACGCGCTTTATAACATCCAGGGTCTCAATACGGGACGACACATCCGCGAGCTGGGCCTAGGCTGTTTCCTGTTGGCAGCAGAATCGATGCATCGCTGAGGAGCTTCATGGACCGGAGCACGCCTCAACCCACTTTCCACAGAAATGCTGGACAGTGCCAAAAACACCGGTGGCTCGATAGCTGCCTTCCGAGTATGATTAACTCCGTTGTAATCATCCAGTAACACTACAAGGAGATTAAATATGAGGTTATTACGTACCGTAAGTCGGTTCTTGATGGCATTCTGCATGTTGCTTGGGGCTAGCGGTTATCTGCAGGCGCAACAAGGACAGCAGACGGACCTGACGAAACCGTTCCAGCCTGAAGTGGGCCAGCCCGGCAAGGACGTGATATGGGTGCCGACGCCACTAGAGCTAGTCAATAAGATGCTCGACATTGCGAAGGTCACGCCGCAGGATTACGTGATTGACCTTGGCTCTGGCGACGGCCGAATCGTCATCACCGCGGCCAAGCGCGGAGCTCGCGCCCTCGGCATAGAATACAACCCCAACATGGTGGAGCTGTCAAAGGCAAACGCCGCCAAAGAAGGTGTCAGCAACAAGGCTACATTCATGAAGGCCGACCTGTTCGAGACCGACTTCTCCAAGGCGACGGTGATCACCATGTTCCTATTGTCCGACATCAATTTAAGACTGCGACCGAAGCTCCTCGAGATGAAACCCGGCACCCGCCTCGTATCGGACACTTTTGACATGGGGGATTGGGCGCCGGACGATACCGCCACAGTGGAGGAGGGATGCAGCACCTACTGCACAGCACTTCTCTGGATTGTGCCCGCTAAGGCTGCAGGCAAGTGGCAATTCGGCGGAGGGGAATTGGCGCTCACGCAGCAGTTCCAGATGCTGAGCGGCACGCTCACATTGAACGGGAATAAGATGCCGATCTCGGATGCCAAAATGCTTGGTGATCAGATCACGCTCAGTGTCGGCGGTACGGTTTACACCGGCCGCCTGACAGGCAGCGTGATCGAGGGGACAGCCAAAGCCAACGGGAGGAGTGTGCCCTGGAGCGCCACCCGCACCGAAAAGTAGGTTTTCCGAAGCGCCGTTGCATATCGCCAGCACAGTTTTGCCGATAAACCTGGAGAGGCCCACTATGTTCATCGTCATGAAGTTCGGGGGCCCGTCAGTAGTGCGCGTAGCCGCCTCGTGCCTATCCGGTTGTTTCAGCAAGCCACAAGCTGTAGTATAGGGGCGTGCCACGCCCATCGTTTCCAAGAACCCTGCAGGAATTCCAGTCGAGGTTCGCTACCGAAGCAGCTTGCC
>Ga0326727_10021792_pt1 | contig 12480 bp, 11 predicted proteins | sample MB2enrmetagenome_FD_207643 | JGI IMG/M metagenome (GOLD analysis project Ga0326727, IMG submission 207643) | Lab enriched peat soil microbial communities from McLean, Ithaca, NY, United States - MB29MY | ecosystem: Environmental > Terrestrial > Soil > Wetlands > Peat | place: USA: New York...
GGCGAATGATTGACTGCTTGCTTTCCACCAAATTTCATTGCCAGTAATACCATTTTAGCATTTTATTGATCTATTCCGTCCGAATTGCGTTGTGATGAGCGTATGGCGACAGCGGTTAAGCATTTGTGGCTTCTTCCGCAACCGTCCTCTTAGCCTCGAGCAGCCTGTCAACATTAACCGCTTTGGTCTTGATTCTGAGAATTGCCAGAACAACACATGCAAGAAAGGCTGCGATAACCTCCATCATTTCCACAGGTTTTAGAGTGATGAAGTCGTAGCAGGCAACAAAAAGATCTGCAGCTGCGCTTAGACTCATGACGGTTGCGAACAGAGGCATCGGCATATGAAATATGCTGTTCCTCCATTGCTGCGGATATTTTGCCGGTATGCCGATGCATGCCAGATTGCAGTACGCGGCAAGCAGCATCGTCGGGATCATCACCAGAGACACGATAGAACTGAAGCTGACGCCTGCAAGAATTGGAATCAGGGAAATGATGTAAAAAGCAAGCTGTGTCGCCCAGGGATAGCCCGACCCGGTTTTCTTTGCAAAGATCTTGGGGAGCCATCCGTCTTCCGCAATTTTTGAAATTGGATATCCCAGAGCGACAATAGCCGCAACAAGGGATGTCGCAAGGGCAACCACAGCGCCGCCGAGGATAAATACAATGTATGCCCAGTTGGGAAAAAGCTCCCTGGCAACAGCAGACAGGTTGCGGCCAATCACCTGTTCAAGCGGCAAAACGCCGGAAGCGACCACCCCCATAAAAAAATAAAGAACGGCTACGATGGCTGTTGTGCATAAAATAGCCATGGGTATCGTTTTCGTTGGCTTATTCGTGTCGGCCGTCAATGCTATGCCGCCCGTTGCTCCCTGGCAGGCAAAACCCATTAGAGCCACCGCGCTGAGAAAACCGGGGATGCCAGAAGAGAAAAAACCAGATCCACTCCAGAATCCCCCTCGGACCCTGCCCAAACCCATGATGATGAAAACAGTAATGGACGCCAAAAGGATAAGGACCATGATATTCTGCACCGTCGCCAGAAACTTTGAGCCTCGGACCGTTGCGGCAAAAAACAATGTCATGATAGCAACCGATAAGAATTTTGAAAACGCAGCAACCCCGGGGAAAATGGCCGCAGCATAAGAGACAATGCCGGTGGAGTGTATGGAAAGGCTGAATCCGACCAGCAACAGAAATATGGCGTTGACGCCGGTCAAAGTCGGAGTGAAGAGCAAAGCCATCTGGCTGTAGATGCCACCCTTGAAGGGAAACATGGATACCAGGAAAATATTGTACATATACGCTAGAAGCATTACGATGCTGCCCAAGATGAGCGCAATCGAAACCGAACGTCCCGTATAGGCGATGCCGTAGCCCATCAGGACGAAAATCCCCGAGCCAATTGCCCCGCCAACGCCGATGCAGAGAATGTCAAAAAAACTCAGCTTTTTCCTGTTCTTCATTCTCCAACCTCCAGCATCGCGGACAAATCCGTTGTCAAACAATGTTCCCGGATGCTCTTTATAGACCATCGAATTGCAAGGCAATGCGTTCAAACACTTCCTGAAGCAGGGCTCGGCGCGTCGGGACACAAATCCGCTCAAATCCGCCGCCGTGATCGGGATCAAACATCTCGCCTCCCTCCAGCACTACATTCGCATCGATATAAATCTTCTGGTGAATTTCTTGGGACGAAAGTCCATATCCCCTGAAATCCATCCACAGGATATAGGTGCCTTCAGGCCGGAAGCACTTTACTCTGGGCATCCTGTGCTTCAGGAAATCCAGCACCCAATCGATGTTGCCATCAAGATATTCCCTGAGCTGTTCTAGCCACTCTTCTCCTTCATTGTAGGCGGCAATGACGGCTGCGACAGTAAACGGATTCGGAGTAATCCAGCCGATGGAATCCGCAAACTTTTCCCTTAGATTGCGATCCTGAATAACTACATTGGTTGCATGAAGCCCAGCAAGATTGAAGGTCTTATTGACTGCAGTGCAGGTGAGAATTCCCTTGGGATCGACGACGGACGCCAGGGGATGGAATTCCATGCCTTGCCGGATAAGATCGCCATGTATTTCGTCCGCCACCATGCGGATGCCGTGCTTTCTGCAGATGCCGGCCATGCGAATGAGCTCTTCATCGGTCCAGATCCTCCCGGTCGGATTGTGCGGATTACACAGAATAAACAGCCTAGTTTTTGCATCCGCCGCCTTTGTTTCAAAATCCTCATAATCAATCGTGTAATATCCATCGTTGTTGGCATTGCGCAGCTGGCTGTTTACAATAATTCTGCCCGTTTTCCGGATCACCATTGCAAACGGGGAATAAATCGGCCTGTTGATCAAAACGCCATCACCCTTATCCGTGAGCGCTTCGATCGCCAGCTTTACCGCTTCAACCGTACCGTTTATATAAATGATTTCTTCAGGCAGGATCGTCCAATTGTGCCGCCTCTTGAACCAGCGGGCAATGGCTTCATAGTACGTCAATCCGATGCCATAGGGGAAAACTGCCGTATATCCATAAATATTATGTTCTGATAGCCTTCTAAGCGCATCGGAAATCGGTTGAGCGCATCGAAAATCCATATCGGCGGTATGAACCGGAATTGTTTCTTCATCGAAGCGTTCCGTAATGCCGTAGGTCTTCAGAAATTCAGCATAGTCCCATTTCATGCTGAAGGTGCCTTGCCTCTTAATTACCTCGTCAAAATTGTATTTCAAAGCTCCTCCTCTCCCGTTCATTATCTCGAACGGCTTTGAGGATCGATTCAACTCTCACTTTGATTGTAATGTGGCGCAAAAGTCTTAAGGCTCCATTCCTGGTCCCCTTTTCCATCCTGTTGTGCAGGGTTCACAAAATCTTGGCATCTCAGTCGTTGCCAGGATAGCGCTTGAATATACGAAAATCCGCTCGGATGAAATTTCTGGCGGGGACAGGCTCTTGGTCTAGGAACCATGAAGAGTCTCAGAATCCAACAATGCCCCGTATGTCAAAGTGCAGGTGTAGAAGCCATCATCCGACATGGCTCCTACAAAACTAACCGGGGAAAACGGCGTCGACATCGTTGCAGCACTTGCGGTAAGACGTTCCTGCTCGAATTCCGGCACGCCAGACCATTGAGTGCAACATCGTCGCGCGACCTTCGATGACCTCGCCATGCTTAGCATCGAGGGCTTGAACAAATCCGCATAGCCCGGGTCAAGCGAATCGCCTGGAATACCTTTTATCCCCAGTCGGAAAGAGCCGCTAGCTCTTGTCGTCGTTTCAACGATCGAAAAATCACCGGAATCGCAAACATTTCAGTGAACTCGATCTCTGTCACACAAAGCCAAGGCATTCAACACCCATAATGTCGGCGATGGCTTACCAGAACTAGCCGTATCGGCAATGGTCCGGACTGATTTTGGCTTCTCCTACGAAGATAGTCATGCCGGAGTACCGTCGATACAGATATAAGGTGTTTTCTATGCTGTCCTGCGGCGAGGAGCCGCGATTTCACATACACCGCGTTGCATCAGCCCTTTCATCCAGTTCAAAAAGATGTTCAAGAACGGGATTGCGCAGTGCACAGGGCCCCTCATACTTGACGAAATATGGCGACTATCTCCCTTTTCAACTATTTCTTTCCGATACGATAAAGCTTCGTATACGTCCTCAGGATCAAACTCCGGTCCGCGATGGCCGGAGAAGCCATGCATGCATCGTTGATGCTATTTTTCCGGAGCAACTTGAACTCAGAGCCGGCCTGAACCACGTATGTGTCGCCATCTTCGCTAAGGCAGAAAATGCGGTCATTGTATGCCCAGGGTGAGGTCGTAAAAGTCCCGCTTGCCGGATCGAGCCGCTGCTTTCCGTAAATTTCCTTTCCGGTCTTCGCATCATGACAAGTGAGGAATCCGGCATCCGTCAGGCTGTAATACTTCTCCTTGTAAACTATGGATGAGGGATCGATGGGACCGCCTTGGGTCACGCTCCACGCAATGTAGTCATTGCTCGTTTCGCCGTTCTTAGGGGTGATATCGCCGCTTGCTCCGGGACGTATCGCGTATACCGGGCTGGTGGGGTCGGTCGGATACCCCGATGTTACATACAGCAAGCCATCATCCGAAAAGGGAGTCGGGACTGCCAGCGTCGCCAGGCGGGTTATTTCCCAAAGCAGCGTTCCGTTCAGATCGTAGGAGCGGATTTTCTTGGATCCGGACGTAACGATCTCGGTCCGAAGCCTGTTCTGCCACATGCAGGGAGTGGACCAAGTTGTCGGTTCATCGCGCTTGACTCTCCAGATCTCGCGTCCGGTAATCTTGTCCAGAGCGATAAGGTACGACTCCTCTTCGTTGTCTTTCAGAATGTACAACCGGTTGCCGTGGAGCACAGGCGAGGATGCGGTGCCGTAACCGTACCGGGTTGCCTGGAGAGGCCATTCCTTTGCCCATAAGATCTTCCCCTTCATATCCAGGCAATAGGTCGCGAGATCGCCGATGTGAAAATAGACGCGCCGGCCGTCCGTGACGGGTGTTTCCGAGGCATAGCTGTTCTTCGGATGGCGGGAAGGCTTCGGCACGCCTCGATGGAGTTCCGTTGCCCACCGGGTTTTACCGGTTTCGAAATCGATGGAAAGGGCCATTGAGCGGTGCTCTTCCGTGGGGGGATAGTACTGTATCCGGCCCCCGGACATTCCCTTGTGCGCAGCCCTCTCTCCGGCCGTATTCACGTTTGTATGGATGAAGACGCTGTTGTTCCATACCACGGGAGAAGCCCATCCGGTTCCTGGGATGTCCACCCGCCAAAGAACGTTCTCGCGGCTACTCCAAGTTTCCGGAAGGCGGGGATCATCCGGGGCTATCCCACGGGCCCCCAGGCCGCGAAACTGTGGCCATGTGTCGGCGAGAAGCGAGTGCAACGGAAGAAATACGACTAATCCCTTCAACAAATCTCTACGACGCACACCTACACCCATGCGGCCCCCTTGGTGACGAATGCCGGAATATTTTAACTCAAGGATTATTCAGTTTTAAGCAGATCACAATAGCATTCTTCGAATCGGCCATTTTGGTGAAAGTTCGGGCCCAGGAATTCAAAATCCGCTTATCACTAATAATCGTGCGGCAGATAGGAAATCGGCAAGATTTTGTTGTTCAGGCTGGCATTCATGCCGCTTAATGCGCGATTGATCGGTAGTTTGAAAAGGATTTGCTCCCGTAACTATGGAAAAACTGAGCCCATTTGCAATCTATTGTCCGTAAGTTATTGAAAGGATTGGAGCGGGAGACCGGGATCAAACCGGTGATGTCCAGCCTGGGAATTCTTCACATTCTATTGAAAACACATAATATACGGGGTTTTTGCCACGCACCAGCCTGCGCCAAGCGGCAAAAACGCACAAAATCTGCACCCCAGGTGCACACCCTGGTTTGGAGCACAAGCCTCTTACAGGAGTCCCTGAGAGCCGCCCCTGACCTGCACCCTGCCCCACCTCGCATTCGGCTATGTCGTGCGCTGGCTGACTGGAAACGAAATCAAAGAGGAGGATTGATCGTACCGCTTCGCTCTGCCTAATGACGGATTTCGACTAGCGTCGCTCCTCCCCATCCTCATCAAAAACGAAGCGTAGTCGTACGGTTCCAGGGGGGGCGCTTTCGATTTCCGGATGAACGGTTCCCTGCGGCTTCCCATGTTGGATCATTAATTCCTTCAGAGCTCTTTCCGCAGCACGTAATTTTACGGAATCGTACTGGCTGTCCACGGTTATCCCCACCTATTTTTTCCTTGAATGCATCGAGGATATTGGACTTCTTGAAGGACTTGTTGCCCGAATACTCAATGGAATGGATCAGAGGTTTTTCCTTCAGGATAAACGTAACGATCTTGCCGGTATCTCCGTCCCTTTCTTGAATTTCGATGTTATCGAAAAAATTGGCTTTATACAGCGCGCGCAGGTCATACCCCAAGCGCGTTTCATCATAGGGTTCGCCTTGTCTGGATTGAATATAAAGGCGGATAGTTTCCTCAGGAGTGCGCCGGTTTCCCCGGATATCGATCCGCTGAATGATGGGCTGTTCGGGTTCCCGCAGTTGGTAGGGTCCGGCTGTCGTGGCCGCCGGGGCGATGGAACAGAAACAAGCCAATACAAATAGTTCCAAAGCAACCATCGTCATCTTTGATGATTTGGCCATTGCAATTCTCCTTCAAATCGAAACAGCCGGGGAAAAGCATTACGAATAATTAGCCCATGACTGAGAATTGTTCCAATATCCTTGTGCGCCGCCGTTCCCTCACCAGCCCGCCTGCTGAATAAGAATGTGGGTTCCTACCACGCTTTTTGTGTGGCCCACTCCCCTTTTCGTCTTCGCCCTCTTTCTGGGATGAATTTCTCTCAGGCTCGTTTGCGTCTTCCTCCACGTGTCCTGGTACTCTCTATGGGCGCAAAGGCTGCATCGCCCATTGGGATTTGAGCAATGCGTCGCTGGTGCTTCCATAGCCTATCGTTGCTGGACAACTTCTACCTCCATCTATCGACAGCACTTATGCCCTCTTTTAGGCGGGCTGAAACTTCTGAGGTCAACTACGGCTGTAATATTCTGCCTCATAAAGCGTTAAAGGCATTCCAGCAACACTGAATCACGGAAGCACAGCCCTGCGAGCACAGACGGTCGGAAAGCAACAGACGACGAGGCCGGTTCGGGATTGTCACCCGATCTGAAAGCCATCGGAGTCCAACCAAGTCACACGATGGGGAGAGGAAAAAACAAAGTCGGTATCTTGCAGAGTGCCCTAGAAAAGCTGGTCGCTGCTAGAGAGTTCGAATTCATCGTCCATCGGTTCGCCCATTTCAGGGCATGTTCACCAGAGTCCTGCAAACAAAGTCCTTGAGCCCTCTTCCCAGCCTTTTTCAACCCCTGCGGCACATTGGCAAACAAACCTGAACTTCGACCGGTATTGTCAACTTAATCATCGATGGAGTGAGGATGGGACGGTTATGAGTTGAGTGCAGGATTTAGCAGGCACAGGTTACTTCATGCCAAACCAAGAAGACGTGGTCTCGCAGGATACGATGTGTGGCCGACCGTATCAGGTGACGTCCGAACCGGAAGGGATTCTGAATGACTCCATGAATCGACTAGAATTGCTGTGCTTGACCGGCGGATTTGAATCCTCGCATTTGTCCTTCGCGCTGTCGAGATGGCTGATGGGAGACTTCAGCACAATTGTTGGCTTAGAGCTCAGTGTTGTGGATGACGGAAGGCATGACGGTCCGATGTGCCGCCCTATGGCTCCTAAGTATCACCGGACATTAGCGGAAGTGGGCCGGGCATCTAGGCATAGTCGGTGTGCGGAACAGTTGATCTGAATTCAAACTCCCAAGATACGGCGCTCTGGTGAGTTCCAAATGAACTGCCCTTACCATTTGCGCAGACTTCCCCCGCTCAGCAGCAAAAAATATGAGTTCGGAATGGATGGTCGCTAATTGTGCTTTCTTGGCGCGCTACGCCCTTATTGCAAGACGGGGATCAGGAGAAGGTGTGATTTTAATGAGGGAAACAAGGATTTCCAGTTGGACATTGGGTTGGCTATCAGCGGTTATTGGAATTTCCTTAAAGAGGAACTGTGGCAGACGTAAAAGGGATGAGACCGTTGGAAACCAGGAACGGCACCGGCTGCACACCCGGCACCGACCCTAACCAGCGCATCCTGCACAGACAAGATGCACAAATGGCTACATGGATTCTACCACATCGGAATTCCAAAACCTCAATGATGCCCAGCGCTTGGAGCCATGCAGAACAGGAAACTCAAACTGCCCTGCTTTTGGCCAGATCAATTTGTTGTCGAATCTTTTCTTTTATCCCGGGCCATTCAGTGGAGTATTGAAAGTGGGTCCATTGAATAAGGGCTTTTGCAGATAATCGTTCCTCGGGTTTTCGGAATCTGCAAAGGTCGTCGAGGCTATCAGGCTCATCCGCCGAGGGTTTTATGATGATCCATCCTGGTGCTATCTCGTCCAGCATTTCTCGCAGTATGTCTCGTTTGATCCGATGTTCTGCCATGGGCTTCTCCCTGTTTCGGGTTTTAGAAGTGAGAGGATAATTAAACAGATTTGTCTTCATTTTGAAATCAGTCCTCAAGGACGACGGCTACAATGCTCTGTTTGCTAAAGCCAGCAAAGCCCTTTTATAAAGAATAGGGGTTCAGGAGCGATGACGGGAAAGCGAGCAATGAGGCAATGCAATGATACCGGATTCTTATGTATGCAAGCAATACTTGGTTTTTCTTTAATTCATATCGGGCCATTATCTAATGCGGCAGACATTTTGCGGGGCTCAGTCATCAAAGGTGTCAGTAATGGAAAAGATCCGACAGAGGTCTGCTTGCCGCCACAAATGCAAACTGATTTCTATTGGTTTATGAAGAAACCTGATTGCAAGCCGCATTGGCTCCCATTCAATTGCGAGTCCGGCAAAGCGTATGTCAACCCGGAGACATGGAAACGCGATTGGAGCGTATCCGGGGAATTAACCTGAACGTGCCCCAAGTGCGGACGCCCGAACTTCCCGATGCTGGATCGAGATCAACCGTGATGCGTATCGAGTATTCGGAAGCTCACCACGTCAAAATTCTCCATGTGGTGGAGAGAGCGCAAGAAATCTCCAAGAATTTGGTTGAGTCCATGTGGGTATCGCTCGGCGCAGGAAGGGCACTCGATGGGAACGTTGGACATTTTTTTTGATTCCGGGTCGTCAGCATGATCAACAGCTGAGTGAGGTATATCGATCCGCACGCCACATAATTTGCATTGTATTGAGACGCGAATGTCTGCCGACTTTACGATAAATTCACGAGGAATCGCCATGTTTGTGCTCCATTCTTACTTGAGGTTTTCCATAATCTACGCCAATAGCCGAGGATGGGCAAGCTGGATCATTGCTGAAGGGAATCGGTATTGACTTGATGTGGATTTCATGAAATCATGAATCCATGAAACGAATAACAATTGACATTCCGGACGAAATCTACCAAGAACTAAAAATCCGATGTGCCACTGCAAACATAACTATGTCTGATGTGGTGCGGGGACTTCTCGAAAAGGTTCTGAAAGGAAAGACGCTGAAAGGGAATTTTTGGACAAAGTCCCGTGAGGAGGACGAACGCAGGAACAGAACAGGTAAATAACCCGCATGGAGCGGGCCCGCCAAGTGGTCCTACCACCAGACTAACCCTAACCCTCAAGGAGGAAGCATGGCGAAGACCCAATCTGCATCCCCTGCAGTCCAAGAAACACCGATGAGCAAGCTTGCCGAGTATGGCGGCCGAATGATTCAGACGGATGGGCGGCCGACCGTCGAAATGCCAAACCCAAATAATGACCGCAAGCGGCTGTTCCAGTTCAGACGATCCTCGGAAGGAATAGAGCGCAGAATCCTGGAATCCGATGGTGAACTCATGCTGGACGGATCTCCCTGGAGATCATGCGATCTGCTCACCATGCGGGCTGTGCGGGGCAACTTTCACCCTATCCTGGACCCATTGGGCTTTGGGAATACTTTGGAACGCGAACCATAGGTCGGGGCTGTGCCGTGTCAAAATCCGGCCTGCATTGAAACGATTGTCGTTATATTTTTAAGGTGGCAGCTGTCCGTCGCCAAAAGTTGTCCTTGCTGAAAACTCTGTAGGCCGTATGGGATGATGTCGTTGACCGACGGAGACAGAGGATTCTCAACGATCATCTGCAACATAGTGATCCGGGTTTACTGTCTGTCACGGAGTAGTCGGCAATTCCGCGGGTTCCCGAGCCGGGCTCCAGGTGTGGCAAGACGGCTTCGTGGCCCGTTCGCTACTGCAGATGGTCTCATGCCAGCTTACTCACATGGAGGGTGGATTGTGGCTCTAGCAAGCGTGCAACGCTTACTGGAGGGGTCAAGGAGGAAACACGAAAGGTGAAATAGCGGATCGTGCCAACTGCGGGAAACCATTCGAGCAGCGTCGAAAGGATCACGTATTCTGCACCCGGAAGCGTCGATGGGAATATTGGAGTAAGACTCACCCGAGAGTGTTAATCGGCGAAAGATTCAGAACCGTAATGGACGAGCAAGACTCAGCTAGATCAGATACGACTTGATGCAGCGGCATCACAACGGCTGTTGTATCATCATAGAGACCCGAGAGGAAAAACCATGAGCGAAGATTGGATTAAAAAGCTTGTTGCCGAAAAGCAAAAAAACAAAGATCAATCCGAAGTTGCAGCCCAAAAAATGCAGAAACAGCGTGGACAGTTTGAGTCCGAATTGGATCGGTTTTGGTCCTGGATGGTTCAAGAAGTAAAGCTCGCAATTGACCTTTACAACAAGTCAGTAGGGGAATCAGGAGAGCAGATCATGGAGGATGTCGATCATAAACCTATGCAGAGATCGGATTGCCGAGCCTATATATATTTTCGAGGCAATTCTAAGCCGCACATAAACCTCGGCATTGAACTCCAAGTAAGAGAGAGCATGACGCAAGCAAAACCGTCGGCAATGCTATCCTTCAATTACTTCACACGTTCAGGTGCGTCACAATCCAAATATTACGACATTGAACCCAGCGACTCGCTAATTGCGGAAAGCATCCCTCTTTGCGTAAAGGACAGGCACCATATAATCCCGGAAGATCGAATAATCAGAGTGTTTCTTTCAGATTTCCTGAAAAACGCCTAAAGGGCGAGAGATTGTTTATCCGTCAAAATCTGCTTGAATTAATCAATAAATCAATATTGATACGTTAATATGAAACGATTCACTATCGACCTCGCAGAAGACCTTTACAAGCAGCTGAAATTCTATTGTGTCGAGCACGATACGAACATGGTGGAAGTTATTCGGAAACTGCTCGAGGATTTTCTGGCAAAAGAGGAGAAAAAACCGAAGAAATAACCCGCATGGAAACGGGACCGGAAGCAGCGCCAACCGCGACCGGACCCTAACCCGCATTCCTTTAGAGGAGGAAAGCATGGCTTAGAAGCAATCTACATCAAAACCTGCAGTTAAAGCAGCATCCAAGTTAATCGCATCTTTCGGACTGTTTCACCTTAGCTGCAGCCTACAAATCGTGTGAGTAGCTCATGCACCAACGGCCGTGACAACAGCGCTCCTCCCATAAGGCTGCACAGCAGTATTGCTCAAACGTCCGGTTAAAACTGTTCATCCTGACCAATCAGGCAACTTTTAAATATGAGGGATGGGGATCAGCATTCGCCGGCAAAGCACGGAAGCTTAAGAACTGTGAACCGTTCAAACCGGCTTTGTGATTACCTCACCTGTCATCCCGACCTCATGGCCGAACACCCCTGGCAACCACAAAATAAGCGCCGAAGTTACAGCACCAACGAGTCCGAAGTCCGCACAGCCCCCCACAAAAACAACCAATTTTTCCGCCTTGCTTCAGGAATAGGAATTAGGGATACGACACGAATTCTGCAATCAGCCCGGAACTCAGTTCTCTGAAGAGAAAGTTCACTCCTATGACCAGGACCGTAAGCAGCAGATGTCGTAGGATTATTTTCGAGGGGGCCGCTTTCTGCTCTGTTGCGACGAGGTCTTTGACTGATTCCTTCTGAGATTCCTCGTGTACATGCATACCAAAGGAATCTGAAATGTTGTCCGCATTCGCAATAATGGTTAGATCGGTAACAATGCTCACAGCAGGATTTACGGTGCCGCTTAAACCAACAATCACGGCGAGGTCCGTAAGGACAGAGGTTGCGCCAAAGCCAAAATACTTGCCATGCATAACATTGATTCTATTAATGTAAGATCATACTGAGGAGGCGCGTATCGTCAACACGCCGCTGCGATAATCGATATCCAAACCGTAAGGTAATAGCTTCTCCCTCAAATTGGGATGGATTATCACGACCGTTTGATCATCACAAGGCTCTTTGTTACACAAACCATCAGTGGATGCATCATCGCCATTGAAGCGGCAATATGATCGTTCCTCAGATTACGACTAGGGCTCACTCTCGATTCTAGTCGTGCAGGACCACGCTGAGGAGGCCGCTATGAACGGTCAATCCCTCGTCGTCATAATCGACAAAGCCAAGCCCGCGGAACTTGTTCATGAAATGACTGACCCTCGAGCGGGTCGTGCCGACCATTTGCGCCAAGTCATCCTGACTGACCCTGGGAACCACAACTTCGGCCCGGCTTTCCTTGCCAAAATGAGCGAGCAGCAGCAGAATCCGAGCCAGCCGTTTCTCGCTTGAGTTGAAAAGCTGGTCGACGAGATCCGCTTCGTAACGAATGTTGCGCGAAAGCAGATGCGTAACAAACAATTCCGAGATATCGTGCCGTTCGTGAAGCAGACGAGTCATCAGCGACTTCTCAATCCTGTCAAGAGTGCAATCGGTCATGGCGACCGCCGTTGCCATACGCAGTTGCTGACCCGCCATGCAGCCTTCGCCGAAGAACTCACCCGCGCTCAGAACGGCGACGA
>Ga0326727_10021793_pt1 | contig 12479 bp, 10 predicted proteins | sample MB2enrmetagenome_FD_207643 | JGI IMG/M metagenome (GOLD analysis project Ga0326727, IMG submission 207643) | Lab enriched peat soil microbial communities from McLean, Ithaca, NY, United States - MB29MY | ecosystem: Environmental > Terrestrial > Soil > Wetlands > Peat | place: USA: New York...
AGGATGATCTTCTCCCCCAGGCCGTCAATGTCCATGGCGGTCTTGGAGGCGAAATGCATGATGGCGCGGGTCTGGGCTCCGAAGCAATCAGGGTTGGGGCAGCGGGTCACCTTCTCACCAATGGGCCGCACCAGGCCGGTGCCGCACACCGGGCAGGTTTTGGGCATTTGGAAGGGCCTGGCGTTTGAGGGGCGCTCGTCCAAGATAACTTTCACCACTTCCGGGATCACATCCCCGGCCCGCTGAATCAAGACCTTGTCTCCCACCCGTACGTCCTTGCGGGCCACTTCGTCTTCATTGTGCAGGGTGGCCCGGCTGACGGTGACGCCGCCCAACTCCACCGGCTCCATCACCGCCATGGGGGTGACCGCCCCGGTGCGGCCGACATTGACCACGATGTCCAGCACCCGGGTGGTCTCCTGGCTGGCGGCGAACTTGTAGGCCAGGGCCCAGCGGGGGCTCCTGGCCTTGGTACCCAGGCGCTCCTGCAAGGTTAGGGAGTCCACCTTGATCACCACCCCGTCGATCTCATAGGGCAGGCCGTGGCGCTGATGCTCCAGGCGTTGATGGTAAGCGATGGCCGCCTCCCGACCGATGCCGCGCTCGATCAGGGGATTGACCCGAAAGCCCCATTTAATCAGGGTTTGTAGCACCTCCCAGTGGGTAGCAAAGCTCCGGCCCCGGACTTCGCCGATGCCGTAGCAGTAAATCTTCAGGGGCCGGGCGGCGGTGATGGCCGGGTCCAACTGGCGCAGCGAGCCGGCCGCGGCGTTGCGGGGGTTGGCGAAGGCGGGCTCGCCCTGGGCCTGGCGCTGCTCATTGAATTTTTTGAAGTCTTCCAGGTCCATGTAAACTTCGCCCCGGACCTCCAGGAGCTCCGGGGCCGGGTCCTCCTGGGTAAGCACCTGCAAGGGAATGGTGTGGATGGTCTTGAGGTTCTGGGTGACGTTTTCGCCCCGGATGCCGTCGCCCCGGGTGGAACCCACCGTGAAGCGGCCGTGCTCGTAAACCAGCTCGATGGCAGTGCCGTCCATCTTGGGTTCCATGACATAATGGAAATCTGTGGTGGTGCGCAGAAAGCGCTGCAACCGCTCGTCGAACTCCCGGGCCTCGGCCTCACTGAAGGCATTCTCCAAAGAAAGCATGGGCTGCCGGTGCGCCACGGTTTCGAACTTTTCCAAAGGGGCCGCCCCCACCCGCTGAGTGGGGGAATCCGGGGTCAACAGCTCTGGATACTGCTCCTCCAGCCGGGTAAGTTCCTGCAGGAGGCGGTCGTATTCGGCATCCGAGATCACCGGGTCATCCAGGACGTAATAGCGGTAATTGTGGTAGTTGATCTGTTCCCGGAGTTCTTTTACCCGGGCGCCCACTTCCTGGGGGATGCTACCCTGTGCCATGACAGCTCCTCAAAAGTAGTCCGGTAGGGCGGCCATCTTAATCCCGGGGCACCGCCAGCATCCGTTCCACCGCCTGCAAGGCCCGGAGGCGGGTCTCTTCCGGCACCTTGATAATGTGGCGGTTTTCCTTGAGGGCGCTCAAGACGTCGGCCATGGTTATGCGCTTCATAGGCCGACAAATCAGGCGCGGGGAGGGCGAGTAAAAAATCTTCCCGGGATTTTCCTTCCGCATGCGGTGCATGATGCCTTTTTCGGTGCCGATGATGAATTCCCGGGCCGCGGCTTCCCTGACGTATTGGAGCATGCCGCTGGTGGACCGGATGGCGTCGGCCAGGTCCAGGACCTCGGGATTACATTCCGGGTGGGCGATAAAGGCCGCTTCCGGATGGGCCTCCTGGGTTTTCTGCACCTCTTCGGGGCTGAGGCCGTCATGAACGTTGCACCAGCCCTCCCAGGTGATGATTTCCACGGTCTTGGGGGTATGCCGGGCCACGTAAAGGGCCAGATTCTGATCCGGCACCATCAGGACGCGGTTGACCGCCAAAGAATTGACCACCCGGACGGCGTTGGCGGAGGTGCAGCAGATGTCGCTTTCGGCCTTCACTGCGGCGGTGGAATTGACATAGGTGACCACCGGCACCCCGGGCAATTCGTCCTTCCGGGCCATGAGTTTGTCCGGCTCGACGGAATCTGCCAGGCAGCAGCCCAAGTCAGTCCGGGGAAGGACCACGGTCTTGTGGGGACAGAGGATGGCGGCGGTCTCCGCCATGAAATGCACGCCACAGAAGACGATGACCTCGGCGTCGGTCTTGGAGGCGGCGATGGACAACTCCAGGGAGTCGCCCACCAGGTCGGCGACGTCCTGGATGGGGCCAGGTTGGTAATTATGGGCCAACATGATGGCCCGGCGGCGTTTCAGCCATTCTCTCACTTCTTGCTGCTGCGCATCAAATTCCATGGCTAATCCGGGGCTTATACTTGGTTATGAGCTTTTTTACTGCTCACTGCTTACTGCTTCCGGTTTACTGCCCCTCGCGCACTACCTGGACCCCTGGTGGCGGCGTAAAGCTGAAAAAATCGGGGGCCAGTTTCACATCCAGCTTCACCTGGGAGAAGGCAAAGCGGGTCTCTTCACCCAGGGCGTTGGAAAATTCCAGTTTATCCAATAAATAGGTTTTGGGGTTGACAGTCAGGGTGAGGCGCTTTAGCTCCGGCTGCTCCTTTTTGGGGAAGAGGTCGATGACCAGGCTCTCGCCCTCCTGGGGGGGGCGGTTCCAGGAGACGTTGAAATCCTTGCGGAACTGGCCGATGCCGGAGAAAAAGCGCAGCACCTGGTCCGAGCGCAGCACCTGGTCGACTTTATAGACCATGACCAGACCGTCCTGGGGCAGGTAAATCCACATCAGGCGGCCATCGGAGACCACTTCCTTTTTCTGCTCTGCCGGAATTTCATACTGCCAGCGCATGCGGCTGGGTTTCTGGAAATACATCCAGCCCGCGGCGCGGTCGGTTTGCTGCAGGGCCTTGGAGCGGGACTCCTGCTGGAAGCGGGCCTGGAAGGCGCCGCTCTGGTCATATTGCGCCTGGACCTTTTCCATGACCTCTTCCGGGCCAGGACCCCCGGCCGCGGCCAGAGGGGCCAGCAGCAGGATAAAAGGCAGCAGGAGCGGGAAAAATCTGGTTTTCATCCCCATACCTTGCGTGGCGAAATCTCTAGTTTAAAATAAATAAATTTAACAGATGCATTATTCGCCGTCAATGTAGGGGCGCCGAGGGCGCCGCCCCTGCCAAAACAAGACCATCTATTTGGGTAAGATGACCTCGATACAAGATTACGACTATTATCTGCCGCCGGAGTTGGTGGCCCAGGTGCCCCTGGGACAGAGGAGCGCCTCCCGGCTCCTGGTGCTCCGGAGGGAGACGGGAGAGATATGTCACACCCGGTTCCGGGAACTGGCTGATTGGTTAGCCCCCGAGGACCTGCTGGTGGTTAACGACACCCGGGTCTTCCCCGCCCGCCTGCCTGGGGTAAAAAAGAGCGGCGGCCGGGTGGAGCTGCTCCTGCACCACCTGCCACAGCCGGAAGGCAACGGCGCCGAGAGCTGGCTGGCCCGGGCCACTCACCGGGGCAAATTGCGGCCCGGGCAGATTTTGCGCTGCGGCCCGGATTTGCAGGCGGAAATCCTGGCGCGGCCTGAACCCGGGGTGGTGGAAGTGCGGTTTTGGGCGGCGGACGGAAAGGTATTGCAGGCGGTATTGGCTCACGGCGAAGTGCCGCTGCCCCCCTACATTCAGCGCCCGGCGATGGAGGCGGACCGGGCTGCCTATCAGACGGTGTTCGCCCGGAAAACCGGAGCGGTGGCCTGTCCCACCGCGGGGCTGCACTTTACCGAGGAGCTCCTGCAGAATCTGGCGGAAAAGGGCATTGCCACGGTTTGCCTCACCCTGCATGTAGGTCCCGGCACTTTTCTGCCGGTGCGCCAGGCGGACTATACCCGGCATCGGATGCTGCCGGAATATTTTGAGCTGCCGGGGGCTACGGCGGCCCGGCTTAATGAGGCCAGGGCCCAGGGCCGGCGCCTCGTGGCCGTGGGCTCTACCTGCACCCGGGTGTTGGAATACTGCGCCTCGCCCCAGGGCTTTGCGGCCCGCCAGGGGTGGTGCGACCTCTTCATCTATCCGGGTTACCCCTTCAAGGCGGTGGATCGGCTGCTCACCAACTTTCATCTGCCCAAATCCACCTTGCTCTTGCTGGTGAGCGCCTTCGCCGGGAGGGACTTGATCCTGCGGGCTTATGAGGCGGCGGTAAAAGAAAAATATCGTTTTTATAGTTACGGGGATTGCATGTTGATCTTGTAACGACTCTTATGACCGGAAGGTGCCAGGAATCGGAACTGATGGGGCGGCCGAGCCTGGACGACCGCGGGCAGGCGGGCCCGGAGGCCCGCCCCCCAGCGGGGGGAGAGGGCTGGGGTGAGGGGGGAAAAAATATAATCATGTTTTCATTTCAGCTAAAAAAAGCCACGGACTCAGACGGGCCGCGGTGGGGAAAAATAACCACCGCCCATGGCGCGGTGGAGACCCCGGTCTTCTTGCCGGTGGGCACCTACGGCACGGTGAAGACTCTCACCCCCGAGGAACTGCGGGCCTTAGGGGCCGGCCTCATCCTGAGCAACATCTACCATCTCTTTTTGCGACCCGGGGTGGAAACCATCGCCCAATTGGGGGGCCTGCACCGTTTCATGCACTGGGACGGCGCCATCCTTACCGACTCCGGCGGCTTCCAGGTCTTCAGCCTGGCCTCCTTCCGGCAGGTCAGCGACGAAGGGGTCATCTTCCGCTCCCATCTCGACGGCTCCCGCCATTTTCTGGATCCGGAGAAAGTTGTGGCCTTGCAAGAGGCTTTGGGGGTGGACATCATGATCTGCCTAGATGAATGCCCCGGCTATCCCGCCCCGGAAGTGGAAGTGCGCCGGGCCGCGGCCCGCACCCTGGCCTGGGCCAAACGCTCCCGGGCCTCCCGGACCCGCCCGGAGGCGGCTCTGTTTCCCGTGGTCCAGGGGGGGATGTACCCCGAGTTGCGCCGGGAGCAGGCCCAGGCCCTACGGCAGCTCAATTTTGACGGCTACGCCCTCGGGGGCTTGAGCGTCGGGGAGGAAAAGGAGCTTACCTGGGAGATGGTGGCGGCCACTATCCCGGAATTGCCGGTGGACCGGCCCCGCTATCTTATGGGGTTGGGCACCCCGGAGGACCTGGTGGAAGCCGTGGCCCGGGGGGTGGACATGTTCGACTGCGTTCTGCCCACCCGCAATGCCCGGAACGGCATGGCCTTCACCAACCGCGGCCGGGTGCTCATCAAAAACGCGGCCTACGCCCTGGACCCGGGGCCTCTGGATGAGGCCTGCGGCTGCTATACCTGCCGTCATTATTCCCGGGGCTATCTGCGGCATCTCTATCTTTCTCGCGAAATTCTGGCCTTTCGGCTTTTAACCTTTCATAATTTATATTACTATTTCAATTTAATGGTTAAAATGCGGCAGGCGATCAGCGAGGGTCGCTTTGCCGACTTTCGCCGGGAATTTTACCAACCTCGTCGCAACGGAGGAAACTCAAGTGATTAATTGGGCATATGCCGCCGGGCTCTCCGGGTCTGAGGGGGGCGGCACCATGGTAAGTTTTGTGCTGCCCATGATCTTCATGGTAGTGATCTTTTATTTTCTCCTGATCCGGCCGCAACAGAGAAAGGCCAAAGAGCACAAGGCCCTGCTGGATAACCTGAAGCGGGGTGATCGCGTTTTGACCAGCGGCGGCCTCATCGGCACCATCATCAATATTGACGACCAGATCGTCACCCTGGAAGTGGCCGACAGAGTCCGCATCGACACGGCCCGTTCTTACATCGCCGGCTTTGCGCCCAAAAAGGGCGGCTAGGTCGAGTAATCGCTCCTTAGCCCGCAGACAGGATACCTAAGGTGCCGGAAACCGGAGCGCCTCAGGGATTAACCCGGGAGATCGGCCAGCTCCAGGAGCTGGCGGGGGAGTGGACCCGCCTCTTTCCCCAGGCGGCGTCGCAGGCGGAGCATTGGCTCAAGGTCTTGGGCCAGGTGCAGGCCCACATGCGGGAGGCCACCTGCCGCCTGGCGGTGGTGGGCGCGGTCAAATCCGGCAAAAGTACCATGATCAACGCCCTGGTGGGGCAGGATCTGCTACGCCGGGGCGCCGGCATCCTCACCGCCATGATCACCCGGGTGCAGCCCGGCCCCGAGCCCCAGGCGGTGCTGCAATTTAAAGAATGGGGGGAAATCAACGCCGAAATCCAACGGGCCCTGGGACTGCTGCCCAGTTCCCGGCTGGTGGAGCGCGCCGGACCCCTGGACCTGGAGCAGGCCGACGACCGGCAGCTCCTGAAAGAGGCGCTGGCCGAAGTCCAGGGCCTCGACCTCTGGCGCAACGGCAGCCTGGATCAAAACTATCTCCTCCTCAAATCCTACCTGGAAGGCTATGAGGTCATCAAAGAGTTGATGTCCGGGGCCAGGGGCTTGCAGCTCTCGGGGCCGGAGTTGGACCAGCACCGGGAGCTGGTGACCCGAGAGGCCACCGCGGTCTATCTCAAGGATGTCTTGCTCACTGTCCCCTTCCCCTGGCCGGCCCCCGGGTTGGAATTAGGCGACTGCCAGGGGAGTGACTCTCCCATTGCCCAACATCTGGGCCAGGTGCTGGCCTACCTGGTGAAAAGCGACCTGGTGCTCTACGTCATCAGTTCCCGGGTGGGGCTGCGCCAGGCCGATTTCCAGTTTCTCAGCGAACTGGAGCGCATGGGCCTGACGCCTCATATCCTGACGCTGCTCAACCTGGACCTGGGCGAGCACACCTCCTTCGAGGAATTGCAGCGGGTCCGGGATCGGGTGGTCCAGGAGCTGGCTCCCTGGCAGCCCCAACTGCGGCTCTACGCCTTTTCGGCCCTGAAATTATTGCTAGACCGGCGCCGGCTCCGGGGCGAAACCCTGGACCCCAAGGAGGCCGGGCTTTTGCAGGTCTGGGCCACTGATTCCGCTTCCGCCAGGTTTTCGGATGAGGAGGCGGCGCGCTGCGAAACCGCCTTGCAAACGCTGTTTAAGGAATTGCAGAGCCGCCGCCTGGCCGGGGGCAGCCTCTCCCAGGTCAAGATGGTGGCCCAAGGCATGCGGGAGCGGCTGGAACTCACCCGGGATTTGTTGCAAAAGGGACTGGGCTCGATTAAGGAGATGGAAGCCCGCCTGGAGGCCCGGCGGCAGCCTTTGCGCGGCGCCGTGGCCAGCCTGAGTCAGACCCTGGAAGGCGCTGGCAGCCGCCTGAAGAAAGAGATGCGCCGCCGGGTGGACCAGCAATTGGATTGGTCCGGCGGCCCGGTGGCCACGGCCCTGAAGGATTTCATCCGGCAGTTTGCCCCCAACTGGGAGGAACTCACCGCCGTCGGTTCCCCAGCCTCCTTTCGTCCGGCGCTGTACCAGTTGTTCCAGAAATTCGCCAAGGCCCTGGCCCAATTTGTCACTTCCGAAATCAATATCAGCCTGGTGCAATTCATCCGGGGCCAGGAAGGCTGGCTCCGCCAGGAACTGGGCTACCTGTGGAGGCCGCTCTTTTTAGCCCTGCAAGAGGCCCTGACCGGGTATTACCGGGAAATCGAGGAACTGGGGTTGCCAGCCAGGCCGCCCACCCTGGAAGTAGCGGCCATCAGCCGACCCCAGGGTCTGGAAATGCCCCTGTTACTGCTGGAGGCCGCGCCCGGCTGGCGCTTTGCCCGGGAGGTTTGGGTGCGCTCCGGTCTGGGCTTGCTGGGCCGGGCCTGGGAGGCCGTCAAACGGCACCTGGGCCTGGGCGGTGAGGTTGAACCGCGGCGGCAGCTCCGGCGGGACCTGGAGTGGGCCCTGGACTCGCTTAAGGACTGGCTCCAGGATGAGATCCGGGTGGAGCTCCTGGATTACCAGGAGCGCCTGAAATTCCAGTACCTCTTTCCCCTGGTGGATCAGTGGCTGAAGCAGCAGGAGGCCAACCTGGTGGATACCCTCGACTCGCTCCTGGGCAGCCTTTCGGGCCTCGCCACCATGGTGCATCTGGAAGAAACCGAGCGCCAGAGCCGGGAAAGCCGCCTGGAACAGATGATCCCCGCAATCCAGGCCATTGAGGCCGGCTTGACCAAATCCTTCGCAAGTTGAGACTGGGGCAAATATTCTTTGGGAGAGGGGGCCAGGGGCCAACGGCTACTTACAATCCCTCTCCCAAACCCTCTCCCCCAAACCCCACATTTTTTCATTGCTTGACAAATTGCCCAGTCCCCATTAGGAAAGGATAGGAAAGAACAAGCAAAAATAGCTTTTCATATAAAAATCTTCTCTTTTAATTTTGCGCCCTTGGCGCCTTGGCGCGAGATATTGCTCCTATGACCGACAAACTCCCCTGGCTGGCCTTGAAGGGCATCCCCGGCGTGGGGCCGGTGCTGTTTCAGCGCCTGCTGGCCCGGTTCGGGGAGCCGGCCCGGGTGTTCCAGGCCAGCGGCGAGGATTTGCTCGGCGTCAAAGGGGTCAATCAGGACCTGGCCCGGGATCTCCTAAGCTTCCGGGATTGGGACCGGGTGGAGGCCGAACTCGCGGCCCTGGCCGCCGCCGGGGCGGAGGTAATCTTGCCGGATGACCCCCGCTTCCCGGCCCGCCTCAAAGAGATTCCTTACCCTCCTCCCCTGCTCTTCCTTAAGGGCGCCCTGTTGCCCGAGGACGACCTGGCCCTGGCCCTGGTGGGCACCCGGGCGGCCTCTTATTACGGCTTGAAAACCTGCCGCCGCCTGGCCGGGGCCCTGGCGGCCCGGGGGGTGACGGTGGTGAGCGGCCTGGCCCGGGGCATTGACAGCGCCGCCCACCAGGAGGCCCTGGAAAACAGCGGGCGCACCCTGGCGGTCCTGGGCTGCGGCCTGGACGTGGTCTATCCCCCGGAAAATCTCAAACTTTATGAGGCGATTGCCCAGCAAGGGGCCCTGATTAGCGAGTTTCCCCTGGGCACCCCGCCGGAGGCCAAGAATTTCCCCATCCGCAACCGCATCATCAGCGGCCTGGCCCTGGGGGTGGTGGTTGTGGAGGCCGGCCTGAAAAGCGGCACCTCCATCACGGTGCGCTACGCCCTGGACCAGGGCCGGGAGGTCTTCGCGGTGCCGGGACCCATTGACTCCCCCACCAGCATCGGGCCGCACCGCCTCATCCAGGAAGGGGCCAAGCTGGTGCAGGACCCCGAGGATATCTTCGCGGAATTGCCCCACCTGAAGAAGGGACGACGCGCGTGGTTCGCCGCCCCCGAGCGGGTCAGGGAAACCGCGCCCACCGCGGCCGCCCCTGCCCTTTCGCTCACCTCCGCCCCGGAAGACCCGTTCCTGGCCCTGCTGGGCTCCGATCCCCTGTCGCTGGAGGAAATCGTCCGGGCCACCCGCCTCCCCGTCGCCGAAGTCCTGAGCCGCCTCACCATCCTGGAACTGGAGGGCCTCATCCGGGAGCTGCCGGGGAAGAGGTATGTTCTGGAGAATTGATCAATCTTTTACAAGGGCGGGAAAGCGTTGTAATGATCCGCCGATGGGAGGATTTGGCTCCAAGAACAGAAATTTTCAGGGATTTTCCCTGAGCAAAAAGTGTTGGATTGAAGGGGGTGTACTAAGTGTTTCCTGACATTGTACGAGATCTTCGCAAGAGTTCTAGGCACTCGAAGACCACTGGTGACTTCGCTGAAGCCCTTGTGCTGTATTGGTTGTCCAAGTATGGGTTTGAATGTGCTCGGGTTGACCACACAGGGATTGATCTGATTGATAGCAACCCTCACACCCACGAGCTGATGGGGGTATCGGTCAAGTCGCGCTCCCGTGTCTTGCGCCACGCCGATGAATCAATCACACTTGCCGCAGACAGTTTTTCCAAGACCAGAACAGCGTGCGAGGCTTTCGGCTGCAAGCCCTACTTTGCGATCGTGGCGGACGTCCGGGACAAGATCCGAGTATTCCTCATGTCGATGGACCATCTACTGCGAGTCTGCCCTGTTCGGAAGCGCGGTACCTACTGGAAGATCTCGAAACGATACCTTGACCAACACTATGCGGATCCAGAGATCATGATATTCGAGTTTACGACGAAAACACATCGATGGTGGGAAGACGTTAGCGGCAAACCAGTGGCTTGAGATGGAAGGCACCTCCCTCAATCTCAGATGGCCTGTTTCTACATGTGGAGCATATCAACCTGGATTATGCGGCAAGAATAGGGGTAAATCGAGCTAACCATATGATATAAAGAGAATTAATTGGCAGATCGTGGGTGTCCAAGGTGCTCGATAGTGGTGAAAGCCAAAAAGAGGCAATCAGTGGTCCCCGATAATTATTGCAGAAAAGGAGAACCCGGTGAACCTGAAATCCCCAAATATTGCGCTGGTTTTTCTGGCATTGGTCCTCGTCATGGCCCAGGCCTATCCGGCGGCGGCCTGCACCGAATTCCTTCTCACGGCCCAGGACGGCAGCGTCATTATCGGCCGGTCCTTAGAATTCGGCTGGAATCCGGGATATCAAGCCGTCGCCCATCCCCGGGGCGAGAAGTGGAGCACCGACGCCCCCGGCGGCAAACCCGGCATATATTGGACTTCAAAATATGGCTTCGTCGCTCTTGGGATTTTCGGTAACGGGGTGGACGGCATGAATGAGGCCGGATTATCGGTGGGCGCCCTTTACCTCCCGGGCTACACCCAGTATCAGGATGAGGCGGCGGCGAAACATCCTGACAAGGCCCTGGCCCTTTTGGATGTTGCCGCCTGGATGCTCGGTAACTTTGAAACCGCGGCCCAGGTAAAAGAGGCGGTGCAAAAAGTTTTTGTCTGGGGCAAGCCCCTTAAAGAAGCTCAGGGACAAGTGTTTCCGCTACACATCTCCGTGTACGACGCCACGGGCCACGGCATTGTCATCGAATATGTCAAAGAGGGTGTGCGGATTTACGATCATGCCGACTTGGGCGTGCTCACCAACTCCCCGCCCTTTGACTGGCAGCTCCTCAATATCAGAAATTATCTCAATATCCGGGCCGCGGAAGTGGCGCCGGTGAAACAGGACGATACCGTGTTGGCTCCCCCCAGTCAGGGGAGCGGTGCTCAGGGCCTCCCGGGGGAATGGACCTCACCTGCCCGCCTGGTGCGCGCCTGGTTCATGCAGCGTTACGCCAAGCCGGCGGAAAATGCTACGACCGGAGTCAACCTGGCCGCGCACCTTCTCAATGACGTGGATATCCCCTTGGGAGAGATCCGGCGTGCGGACAATAGCTTTGAAGACAGTGACTACACCATGTGGATCGTGATCAAGGATCTGAAAAACAAGATGCTTTATTTCCGGACTTATGAAAACCTTCAACTCCGCGCCATTGACTTAAAAAAGCTCGATATGAAGCCCGGCGCCCCAAAGAAGGCGATGTCGATCCAAGGAGGCAAGGGGGTTGTGGACGTCACTGGCGAGCTGAAATGACCTTAAGAGGAGGCGACAAGAGACAACCAGGCCCATCCGGTAAAGGCTTGTCATTGTCCGGCCAGGGGGCTGCCGGAGGGGCCGGTGGCCGGGATTTCCTGGTGGCCCCTGAGGCCGAGCTCAAGGCCTGGGCCCGGACCGGTAAGCTCAGTCTGCGCCGGGCTTTCGAGGCTGCGCTGGAGACCGGCATCTTCCCAGAATGCTATGAGCGCAACTTTCCCAGCCTCACCGCGGCCCAGCAGCTCACCCTGTTTCAGAGCCGGGTCCTGGTGGTCGGCCTGGGCGGCTTGGGGGGCGCCCAGGCCGGGCTCCTGGCCCGGGTGGGGGTGGGCAGCCTCTGGCTGGCAGATGGAGACGTCTTCACCTCCTCCAACCTCAACCGCCAGTGCCTGGCCACCCGGAAGACCCTGGGCCAAAGCAAGACCGAAGTCACCGCCCGGCATCTGAAAGACATCAACCCCGCCCTCCGGGTTACGGCCATCCCCCATTTCCTGGCCCCGGACAATCTGCGGAAATATCTTTCCCAGGTGCAGGTGGTCCTGGACGGCCTGGACACCATCGCCGCCCGCCGCTGGCTGTCCGCGGCCTGCCGGGACACGGGCCTGCCTTTCGTGCACGGCGCGGTGTTGGGGCAATTCGGCCAGGTGGCCACCCTTATGCCCGCGGACCCCACCGACCTGGAGTCCATTTATCCCTCTGCCGCCGCGCTCGAGACCCCCCGGGAGGTCCTGGCCCCCACCGTCACCCTGGTGGCGAGCCTCCAGGTGCAGGAGACTGTCCGCCTCCTCCTGGGCCAACCTCCGGCCTACCACGGCCGCCTGGCCCACTTCGACGGCACCACCGGCCGGTTGGAAATCGTGGCGCTGGGGTAGAAGATGGTGGGGAGGGGGCTAAGGGCAGAAAGCCATTACCCCCTCCCCTACACCCATTCCCCCAATCCCTTTGTTTGGACCGGGGAGAAGGGTAACAAACGTTCGGGTACATAGGTAACACTTTTTGGGTTGATGGGGCTAACAAAAAGCGTACATTTTTTCTTTTCAGGCAGACGCCCTCCGGGGAGCAGGCGCCGC
>Ga0326727_10021794_pt1 | contig 12479 bp, 9 predicted proteins | sample MB2enrmetagenome_FD_207643 | JGI IMG/M metagenome (GOLD analysis project Ga0326727, IMG submission 207643) | Lab enriched peat soil microbial communities from McLean, Ithaca, NY, United States - MB29MY | ecosystem: Environmental > Terrestrial > Soil > Wetlands > Peat | place: USA: New York...
CCGAAGAATCTGCTTGAACAGTTGCGTGCCTACAACGTGGTCGTCGCCGATACCGGCGACATTGAGGCGATGGAGAAGTTTCGTCCGCAGGATGCCACCACCAACCCCTCGCTGATTGCCGCCGCGGCGCAGATGCCGCAGTACCAGACCATCGTGAACGGCGTTCTGGTGGAGGCCCGCAAGGAACTGGGCGCAAGCGCCGCCGCCCAGGCAGTAGCCAATTTGGCATTCCAGCGGCTGGCCATCGCCTTCGGCATCAAGATTCTGGAGATTGTCCCCGGCCGCGTCTCGACGGAAGTGGACGCGCGCCTCTCCTTTGACACCGCGGGCACCACCGCCCAGGCGCGCAGCATCATTGCGCAGTACGACCGCGAAGGCATTGGCCGGGAGCGCATCCTGATCAAGATCGCTTCGACCTGGGAGGGCATCCGCGCCGCCGAGGTGCTGGAGCGGGAAGGCATCCACTGCAACCTGACCTTGCTGTTTGGATTGCACCAGGCCATTGCGGCTGCCGAGGCCGGCGTCACGCTCGTCTCGCCTTTCGTGGGCCGCATTCTGGACTGGTACAAGAAAGACACCGGCAAGGACTTCCACGGCGCCGACGACCCCGGCGTGATCTCCGTGACCGCTGTCTACAACTACTACAAGAAGTTCAGCTACAAGACGCAGGTGATGGGCGCCAGCTTCCGCAACATCGGCGAGATCACGGAACTGGCCGGCTGCGACCTGCTCACCATCTCGCCGACCCTGCTGGCAGAGCTGGAAGCCACCCAGGCCGAGCTGCCGCGCAAGCTCGATCCCGCAGCGGCGCAGGGGCTACCGATTGAGAAGATTGCCGTGGACAAGGCGGCGTTCGACAAGATGCACGCGGAAGACCGCATGGCTACCGACAAACTGAAGGAAGGCATCGAGGGCTTTTCCGCGGCGCTGGTCAAGCTGGAAACCCTGCTGGCCAATCGCCTGGCCGAGCTGGAAGCCAAGGTTCCCACGAGCGCGTGATGCAGGCTGTATGCTGTCCCACCCTAGCCGCAAAAACAAAGACGCGGCGAGGGTGGGGCACCCGGTGAATCAGGCATGAATGAACGGGCTACTCCGACCAGACACCGAGCACGTTGCCCGCGCCGTCGGAGAAGTGGAAGCGGCGCCCGCCGGGAAACGTGAAGATGGGCGCAACAATGCTGCCGCCGGCGGCCACTACGGCGGCCTCGGTAGCCTCAAGATTGGTCGAATAGAGCACGATCAGGGGTGACGACTTGGCCGCCGCCGGCTCTCCCTTGGCGAAGCCGCCGTCGATGCCGGCGCCCACAAAGCAGGTGTAATCCGGACCCCAATCCTGAAAAGTCCAGCCGAAAACGGTTGCGTAAAACCGTTTGACCCGCTCGACGTCGCTGGTGGTGAACTCGATGTAGGTGATCTTGTGGTGCAGTGCGGGATTGCTCATAGCTTCTCTCCTATGCGTTGAATTGTGTGGAGTCGGAGGAAAGGCTGCGTGGAGCGAAGCGGCGCAGGCACACCTTTCCCGGTGTGCTCTTGAAGCGCCCCCATCCACATTCCCTCAAGAGCCGGAGAGTGCAGGTAGAGCCCGCTGGTTGGCTGCCGGCGCGGACTCGCGAGGTACGCGCTCATCCTAGCATGGGGCTGGCGCCTGCGGCCATGGAATTTCCGCGCAGGTCACCGGCCCAGCCAGAGAGAAACACCGCCGCTGATGGAGCGGCCGGGCATGGCCACGCCGCTGATCTCCTGGTAGCCGGTGTTGCTCAGGTTCCCGAGGCGCAGATAGGGCCGCAGTCGTCCGGTTTCATGGGTCAGCGACGCATCCCACACCGGATAGGCGGACTGCCCGTAGCGGCGCGCCACCTGCACTGCATTGGTCACGGTGAGCGCGTGGCCCAGCGGCGCGGTCCAGGTGGCGTGCATGTTCTGGACCGGATAGTTGAAGATGTACTCCGATTGCAGGCCGTGCAAGGCATCCTGCGCGCCGGAAAGCGCGGTCCATGCGATGCGCACCGTCTGGCCCTTGCCCGGCAGCCAGGCAAGCGAGGACTCGACGCCGCGAAAGTGCAGGCCGCTCAGGTTCGTCGCAGTCCACGGAACCGTAGCAGAGGCGCGCACATAGTCGATGGCGCCGTGCTGGCGGGAGTAGAAGCCGGTGACGGAGAGCGAGAAGCGCTGCGACCAGGCCCAGTCTGCTCCGCCATCGCCGCTCCAGGCTGACTCCGGCTTGAGATGCGGATTGCCGATGGTGGTGGGGTCGGAGTAATAGAGGTCGGTATAGGTGGGAATCCTGAAGCCATAACCGCCGCTGGCGCGCAGTTTGAGCTTGTCTGTCAGGCGCAGGCTGCCGGCAAGGTTGGGCGCCAGGGCGGACTGCGCGCCGCCTGAGAAGACCTCCTCGCGCAGCCCGGCAGAGAGGTTCCAGCGCTTTTTGGCCGGCCGCAAGTCCAGGTCCACGTAGCCCGCGCCGCGGTTGCGGGCATGCAGGCCCAGGTTGTTGCTGTCGATGCTGTCACCGTCCGCCTCCACGCCAAACAGAAGCAGGGAAGGCGAGGACAGCGGCTGGGTGCGCCGCAGAGACGCCTGCCACGAACCGTCCTTGTGGTTGTTTTCGTAGACAGAAGGATCGTCACGCAGCAGGACGAACTCGTCAGTGTGGCGCCGGTAGCCGAAGGCGGCCACGCTGCGGCTGCCCAGCTCCTGGCGGGCGGAGGCGAACCACTCCCTGGTCCGCTCCCAGGAGTTGTAGGGGCCGTAAAACTGGGCCGCGCCAAAGGACCGGTCGCTGGCCGCAAAAAGCAGGTCTGAAGCGCCCAGGCGGCTGCCGGTCCAGCTTTCGAGAGAGGCGTCCTCGTTGCGGTAATCGCGGTCGGCGATGAAGCCGGTGGAGAAGTTGCGATCGGCGGTGAGGCGGCTGCTCCAGCGCTTGCGCGCCAGGGCGGCGAGCACGGACTCCTCGTTGCCGCCAAAGCTGCCCGCGCCGGCGCACAGATGCAGCGACGCAGCCGCGGGCGCGGCGGTGAGGAAGTCTGCAACGCCGCTCAGCGCATCCGCCCCGTGCAGCGTGGAGCCCGCGCCGTGCAGGATCTGAATCGAGTCCATGGCGTCGAGGGGAACGGGGAGGTCCAGGTTATGATGCGCCGTCTGGCTGTCGTTGATGCGGAAGCCGTTGAGCAGCACCAGGGTCTGGGCAAAGCTGCCGCCGCGCAGGGCCAGGTCAGCCTGTGCGCCGCCGGCGCCGCGCTGCTCGATGAAAACCGAGGCGTCTTCGCGCAGCAGATCCTGCGGCGTCTCCAGCGCCAGCGTTCTGCCTTCCACGGGCAACAGCACCACGGCGCGCGGCGACTCCGCCAGGGGCACGGGAACCGCCGAACCCAGAACGATCATGGTCTCCACGGGGTGAGGAATGGGGGTGGTCTGGGCGGACGCTGACAGCGCGCAGCCGATCGGCAGAAGCAAGGCCACAATCGAATGTGCTTTGGAAAACGGGATGGTCATCTCAGTCCCAATCCTGACCGTTGCCGGGCCAGCCTTCAAGGAAGATTTAATGTTGTGCTTGATAGTTTAGGAAGTAAATTATTATGGAACCATGCGAATCGATGCATTTCTCGACGAGAGTCCGTTGTTTGCGGTGAACCGGGCGGCGCGCCGGTTTGAATCGCTGACCACCCAGGTTCTGGCGCCCGACAGCCTCGGCTTTCTGGAAGGACTGGTGCTGGCTGCCATGTTCTTTGAGGCGCCGCGGCTGGTGAAGCCGTCGCAACTGGCGGAGACCTTTGGAACCACACGGGGCAATGTGAGCCACTGCGTTTCGTCGCTGGAGGCCAAGGGGTTGCTGCAGAGAAAGATCGATCCCGAAGATGCGCGCGCCTACCTGCTGACGCTGAAGCCGCAAGGGAAGAAGTGCGCTCTGCGGGTGATTGCCGCTTTTGACAAGTTACAGAAGGAGTTTGAGGATGAGATTGGAAAGACGGCCCTGGGCAACATGCTCAAGAGCATCCGCAAGCTGGAAGGGCTCTGCGCGCCAAGGTAACGGCGCGAGCCTGGAGTAATTCATCCGGCCTTATTGGGTTGTGGCGCAAAAGAGGAAGAGCAACCGCAGGTCCTTCGACTCGCTGCGCTCTTGTAGAACGAACCCGGTAAGGGTTTGTGTTTTCCCACCCTTGCAACAGAGAAAAGTCGCAAGGATGGGGCACGGAGTTTTTCGCGGCCGGAGCGTTTTTACAGGATGTAACGCGACAGATCCTGATCCTTGACGATGGACGCGACCATCTGCTTCACATAGGCATCGGTAATGACGAAGACCTTCTCAGCGCCCGCGGGGGTGACGCGCTCCAGATAGGGCAGGGGCGTGGACGACTCGCTCTTGATGGCCTCGGTAAGCGCGGCGGCGGCAGCTTCATCCGGGGCGCGGCGGGCCACGTCGGGCGCCAGGAAGCTCACATCCTCCAGCACCCGCTCCATGATGGTGTGCAGGCGGCGGGCGCCGATGTTTTCGGTTTGCTCGTTCACCTTGAAGGCAAACTCCGCCATCTCGCGCAGCGCCTCGGGAGCAAACTCCAGGCTCACGCCTTCGGTCTCAAGCAAGGCCGAGTACTGCTTGGTAAGCGAGGCCTTGGGCTCGGTGAGGATGCGCAGAAAGTCGTCCACGGTGAGCGACTGCAACTCAACGCGGATGGGAAAGCGCCCCTGCAACTCGGGGATCAGATCGCTGGGTTTGGAAACGTGGAACGCGCCCGCGGCGATGAAGAGAATGTGGTCGGTGCGCACCATGCCGTAGCGGGTGTTGACCGTGGTGCCTTCCACAATGGGTAGAATGTCGCGCTGCACGCCTTCGCGGGAAACATCGGGCCCATGGCCGCCCTCGCGACCGGCAATCTTGTCGATTTCGTCCAGAAAGATGATGCCGTTGGATTCGACGCGCTCGACGGCCAGGCGGTTTACCTGGTCCATGTCGATGAGCCGGCCCTCTTCCTCCTGCACCAGGTAGTCGAAGGCGTCGGCGACTTTCATCTTGCGCTTCTTGCTGGCGCCGCCAAAGATGTTGGGCAGCATGTCCTTGAGGTTCATCTCCATGTCCTCAAGGTTCTGGTTGCTGATGATGCCGAACTGCGGTGTGCCGCGGTCGCGGACATCGATCTCCACCTGGCGGTCGTCCAGCTTGCCCTCGCGGAACTGCGCGCGCATCTTTTCGCGCGAGCGCTGGTGGCTTTCGGCGCCGGGCAGCAGCAACTGGTCTTCGCCAGCAGGAGAGGTGGAGGGCTGCATGGGCGGCGGAGGCAGCAGAACGTCCAGCAGGCGCTCTTCGGCGTTCATTTCCGCCTTGTCTTCCACTTCTTCCAGCCGCTCTTCGCGCACCATGTCGATGGAAATCTCGACCAGGTCGCGGATCATGGACTCGACGTCGCGGCCCACATAGCCTACTTCGGTGAACTTGGAGGCCTCGACCTTGAGGAAGGGCGAATTGGTCAGCTTGGCCAGCCGCCGCGCAATCTCGGTTTTGCCCACGCCCGTAGGCCCGATCATGATGATGTTCTTGGGCATGATGTCGTCGGCGAGGTCAGGGGGCAGCTTCTGCCGGCGCTGGCGGTTCCTGAGAGCAATGGCCACGGCGCGCTTGGCGGCGCGCTGACCAACAACGTGCTTGTCGAGCTCGGCGACGATCTCGCGCGGCGTGAGTTCGTCGAGCGCGAGGTCCTGTTCTTCAGCGGATGCGGGCAGGTAAATAGCCATGGATGGATGGGGCTGGCGGAAACTCGTCCGTTCGCCCTACAACTCCTCAATCGTTACGTGGTCGTTGGTATAGATGCAGATTTCGCCGGCGATTTTCATGGCCTTTTCGGCAATCTCGCGGGCGCCCAGTTCGGTGTTTTCAAGCAGCGCGCGGGCCGCGGCGGTGGCATAGGGGCCGCCGGAACCGATGGCGGCGATGGGCTCGTCGGGGTCGATGACGTCACCCGAGCCGGAGATGAGAAAGGTCTGGCCCTTGTCGGCTACCACCAGCAGGGCCTCAAGGTTGCGCAACATCTTGTCAGTGCGCCAGTCCTTGGCCAACTCGACGGCGGCGCGGTTCAGGTTGCCGGCGTACTGCTCCAGCTTGGTCTCAAAGCGGGCAAAGAGGCTGAAGGCGTCGGCCGTGGAACCGGCAAAACCGGCCAGGATCTTTTCCTGGTAAAGGCGGCGAATCTTCTTGGCGGAGTGCTTCAGAACGTGTTCGCCGAGAGTCACCTGGCCGTCGGCGGCCATCACCACCAGTCCGTTGCGGCGGACACAGATTACGGTGGTGGAGCGAATTCGGGAATGTGGCGCCGATGCGGATTTTTTGTCCAAAGCCAAGAAAAACCTCCGGAAATGGGGCGTCCGGCTGGCCGGAACTCCTTACAAGATGCAGTCCTGAGTATATCGCAGCGAGAAACTGCGGATCTGCCGTACGTCTGTGTGGACTGCGCCGATTGCAACTGGGGTATGCTTTAATTGGGACCCGGAGGTAGAGTCCCACCGCAAATGATTCTCCTCAATGCACGGGAATTGGAGATTGGCGCCGGAGTGGCCGCAGCGGCCCTGCTGGGTGCGCTCGGGGTCTGGCTGCTGCTGCGCAACCGCCCCTCTGCCGAGGAGGTGGAGCGCGCCCGCCGGCAGTTCCTGGTGCAGTCGGGGCGCATCCTCGACGGCATGTTGCTGGACGTTTGCGAGGTGGAGGCCGGGGACGGCCGCACCCTGACCATGCTGCTCTTCAGCTATCGCATCGGCGGCGTGGACTACGAGTGCTCACAGGATATTACCGACATTCGCAGCGTGATCGACGAGGCCCAGGTGCGGGCGGGCTTCCCCTGCTCCATCCGCTACCAGCCCGGCAATCCGCAAAACAGCATTGTGGTGGCAGAAGGGTGGTCCGGGCTGCGCATGGGCCTGCCCGTTTTGCCTGCCTTCGACGACCCCGATCCGTTGGATATGAGCCACCTGGACCATCTGCGGCCCGGCCGCGGCTAAGACCGTCCCTTTTCCTGTCATGCGGACAGCGGGCTAACCCACCCGAGCGGGCTGGGAAGCCAGAGCTCTCCACCAGCCCCATTCATCGGGAGCACCGGACTCGCTGCGGCGAGTTTTGACAGAAATGAACCAAGGCAGGACCCGCCACCAAAGCTCCGTGCCCCATCCTTGCGACTTTTTTCTGTCGCAAGGGTGGGAAAACAGGAAGCCCTATCAGCCTCGTTCATCCGGCGCGGACTCGGAGCGAATCGTCCATTGCCCCCGAACCTTGAAGATGGCCCCCGGCCGCCTAGCCCTTGGGGTGCTGGAGGGCGCGGCGTTTGGCGGCCCAGCCTTCCATGTTGACCTGGCGGGAGCGGCCCACGGCCAGAGCCTCGCTAGGCACGTCTTTGGTGATGCAGGAGCCGGCCCCGATATAGGCCCCATCCGCCACGGCCACCGGCGCCACCAAGGTCGAATCGCTGCCCACAAAAACGCCCTTGCCGATCGTGGTGGTGTGTTTGTGCACGCCGTCGTAGTTGCAGGTGATCACCCCGGCGCCAATGTTGGTGCCTTCGCCCACCTCGGTATCGCCCAGGTAAGTGAGGTGGCCGGCCTTGACCCCTTTGTGCAGCCTGGCCTTCTTGGTCTCCACAAAGTTGCCCACGTGGACGTCTTCGCCGATCTCGCTGCCCGGCCGCAGGTGGGCAAAGGGCCCGATCTTGGCCCCGTCGGCGACCGTGCTATCGCTCAAGATGCAGCTTTGGCGCAGCAGAACCGAGTTGCCCAGAGTGCAGTTCTCAATCACCGAATAGGACCGGATGAGGCACTCCGCGCCGATGCGGGTGCGCCCCAGCAACTGCACAAACGGCTCGATCACCGTGTCGGCGGCAACCTCCACCCCGGCATCGATCACGCAAGTGTCCGGCCGGAAGATGGTGACCCCGGAAGCCATCAGCCGGCTGGCCGTGTTGGCGCGCAGCGTGGCGTCCAGGGCCACCAGGTCGGCAATGGTGTTGGCCCCCAGCACTTCAGCCGCCTCGGGGGCCTCCAGGGCCACCACCAGCTTGCGCGCGGCGCGCAGCAGCCCGGCCATATCGGTCAGGTAGAGCTCGCCGTTGGCGTTGTTGGCGGTCAGCTTGCCCAGGTGTTCCAGCAGCGGCGCCGTCTGGAAGGCGTAGATACCGGAGTTGATCTCGGTCAGGCTCTCCTGTTCCGGCGTGAGATCCTTCTGCTCCACAATGGCCTCAACCTCCGCCGACTTGGGCGACTGGCGCAGGATGCGGCCATAGCCGGTGGGATTCTGCGGTGCGGCGGTGAGGATGGTCATGGCCGCCCCCTCGCCCTGATGGAAGCGCCACAGCTCTTCGAGGGTCTCCGGCCGGATCAGCGGCACGTCGCCGGAGAGCACCAGGATATTGTCGTAGCCGGTAATGGCCGCCTCGCAGCACTGGATGGCGTGGCCGGTGCCGCGCTGCTCGGTCTGTTCCACAAAATGGACGCCGGTTTCCGCCACCGCCGCCTTCACCTGCTCTGCCTGGTGGCCAATGACCACATAAATGTCGCCCGGCGCCACCAGCGTGCCGGCGGTGGCAATCACGTGCTTGAGCAGCGGCATGCCGCCAATTTCATGCAGCACCTTGGGCCGGCTGGATTTGAGCCGGGTTCCCTTGCCCGCGGCCATGATGACGACTGCCAGTTTCGAACTCGATTCCACTTCACACTCCTCAGAAACACATACAGCTCAAGTTCGTGGTTTCCCACCCTTGCGACAGAAAAAAGTCGCAAGGATGGGGCACGGGGCACTCTTGGTGGGTTTACTGTTCTTTGTCAGATGCGCCCGGCTTGGCGCCTGGCCGGCCCGGCTGCAGAATGGTGATGTCGATCGCTTGCACCGGCCCCAGCTTCAGTTCATCCAATCCCGGCTTGATTTCAGGCCCGTTGCCCACAACCAGCACCGCCAGCTTGTCGGGATGGACATACTTTTTTGCCACCCTGGTCAAATCGGCCAGGGTCACCTTTTCCAGGGCTGCCTTGTAGGTCTCCAGGTAATCCGCCGGGTAGCCGTAGAACTCCAGCCGCTCCCGCTCGGCCAGCACCTTCTCCCTGGTGTCGTAGCGGAACAGGAACGAGTTGAGGATGTCCTCCTTGGAGCGGTCCAGCTCCACCTGGGTAAAGGGCTTGGTGTTCAGCCCGGAGATCTCCTCGATCGCCGCCCGGGTGGCCTCCACGGTGGAGGCGCTCTTGGTCAGCACCATCACGTCGAAGGTGGCCGGATGGTCGTAGGCAAAGCCGTAGCCGCCGCCCACCGCGTAGGCCAAACCCAGCTCGGTGCGCACCTTCTGGAAGAGCCGGCTGCTGAAGCCGCCACCCAGGATGTCGTTCATCAGCGCCAGCGCCGGTACGTCCGGATTGCGCCGGTCCGTGCCCAGGCCCACAATCTCCACGTTGCTCTGGTTCACGTCTTCCTTGTCGATAAAGGAGAGGCCCGGCTTGGGTCCGGCAAATACATCGTGGCGGGCGGCCTCGGGCTTCACCTGCGGCAACCCCTCGAAGGCCGCGCGCAGCTTGGCTTCCATGGCCACCGGCTCAAAGTCGCCTTCGACGGCCACAATCAGCGGGCCGCCCAGCGTGCGCTCGTGCCAGGCCTGCAAATCGGCCAGGGTGACCTTGCCAATGGTGGCCAGTTCCGGCTGGCGGGTGTACGGGCTATTGGCTCCGTACACCAGCTTGGCGGCCTCGCGACCGGCGATCTCCCCTTCATCGTCATTGCGTCGCACAATGCTGGTGGCCTCCTGCTGCTGGGCCAGTTCCAGCTTCTCCGCGTTGAATGCCGGATGCAGCAGCAGGTCCAGCGCTAGCGCAAACACCTGGTCCGCATCGCCCTTCAGCGAGTCCCAACTGAGCGAAGTGGAGTCCTCGTCGCCCCCGGTCTCGATGTGCGCGGCCTTGGCTTCCAGCAGGTCGTCCAGGGCGTCGCCGTTCATTTTGGCTGTGCCGCTGGTCCGCCATGCCTGCCCGTAGAGGCCCACCAGGCCAGCCTTGGCCGGGTCCTCGTCCCGTGCGCCGCCGGGAATCAGCACCGATCCATTCACGAACGGCAGCTCGTGGTCCTCCTGCAAAAACAGCACAATGCCGTTCTTGAGCGCGATCCGTTTGGGCTGCTGCGGCTTGAACTGGTGAAGCTTCGGTATGGGAATCTGCTCCCAGGGCTTGCTCTGTTGCGCGCTCAGGCTGAGCGGCGCAGCCAACGTCGCCAAAAGTGCGCCAGCCAGCGCGAGAATGGGAAGCACCTTCACGACCGAACCCTGGGTGGGCTCATCGCAAACGTGTGAAGGCCGCAATCCAAACTGACAACTCTTCACTGACCACTGACCACTCGACAGGCTCTTCATAGCGCGCCTCCATCTTTCTTGGCTGAGTCTGCGGGAGCCTCGGTGTCGATCTCGGCGCTGGTCCGGTTCGAGGCCACAAACACCTTGTCTGCCACCCGCCGGATGTCTGCCTTGCTCACCTTGTCCACCCGGTCCAGTTGCCGGAAGAGTTCGCGCCAGTCGCCGTAGCGGGTCTGGTACTCGGACAGCGCGTTGGCCAGCCCCTGGTTGTCGGCCAGGCCGCGCAGCAGGTCGGCGCGGGCGCGTGTCTTGTACATGGCCAGTTCTTCGTCCGTCACGTCCGTGGTCTTCAGCCGGTCAATCTCCTTATGGATGGCCGTCCGCATCTCCGCCGGCGTGTGCCCCGGCAGGGGAACGGCGTAGAACGCGAAAAGGCTGGGATACTTGTCGCCGGGGAAGGGGCTGAAGCCCTGCGCCTCCGCGGCAATCTGCTGGTCGCGCACCAGGCTGCGGTAGAGCCGCGAAACCCTCCCGTTCGACATGATGTCCTGGATGGCGTCATAGACCGCATCGTCCGGGTCGCGATAGCTCGGCCGGTGGTAGCCCTCGATATAGAACGGCTGCGTCTGCTCGCGGATCACGACCGTCTTCTCCGCAAACTGCCTGGGCTCCACGGTGGTCATCTCTTCCGGCTTGGGTCCGGCGGGAACCCGGCTGAAGTATTTCTCCAGCATGGGCAGCACTTCCGCCGCCTTCACGTCGCCCACCACCGTCACCACCACGTTCGACCCCACATAGTATTTCTTGTGGAAGGCCATGGCCTCGGTGGCCGTAATCTGGCTCACTTCGCTGGGCCAGCCGATCGAGCTGCGCCCGTAGTTGTGCGCCACGTATGCGGTGGCCAGGAACTGCTCGATCAGCCGCCCGATGGGATTGGAGTCGGTGCGCATCCGCCGCTCCTCCATCACCACGTCCCGCTCCTTGTAGAACTCGCGCGGCACCACGTCGGCCAGCCGGCTGCTCTCCAGCCAGGCCCACAGCTCCAACCGGTTCTCCGGCATCGACCAGAAGTACATGGTGTCGTCCAGCCCGGTCTCGGCGTTCAGGCCATGGGCGCCGTTGCGCTCCGCCACCTCGGTGAACTGGTTGGGGATGACAAACTTGTGCGCGGCGGTCTGCGCCTCGGTAAAGGCCTGCTTCAGAGCCGCCAGCTTCTGCGGGTCGCGGCCCACCGGCTTCAGATACTCGGCTTCGTAGGCGTCGTTGGCCGCCTCCACCTTGGCCAGCGCAATCTTCTCGTCCGGGTAATCGGTGGCGCCAATCTGGCTGGTGCCCTTGAAGGCCAGGTGCTCGAACATGTGCGCCAGCCCGCTCTCACCCGAGGGGTCGTTCACGTCGCCCGCGTCAATAAAGGTGGAGTAGCTGAAAACCGGCGCCTCCGGCCGCTCGCAGATCACCAGCGTCAGCCCGTTCGCCAGCACCTTGGTCGTGGTCTTCTGCTCGAAACTCTTCAGGTCCTGAGCCCGCGCGCCGGCACAAGCCACCGCCACGGCCAGCAGCGCTACAGCCCCATTCCAAAACCAGGAATTCTCTCTGCTTCGCATCCAACCTCCATGTTCGAGAGGCGCAAGATTGCTCCCCGCACTGCTTTCAAGCTATTGCCCGCGACCGGGCAGGGTCAAACGGAATGCTCTGCCGCGCATTGGTTCTTTGGCGTAGCGGTTACGCGACCGGAGCCCGGAGAATGCCGAAGCCCAGGCCTGACGGGCGGCCCGGTCTCCCTTGCGTTTTCTTTCAAACCGCAAAGGGATAGTCCCCCATCTTGCGGCTCTGCCGAAGCCGTCTGCCCCGCCGCAAATGGTTGCGGAAGATTTCCCTCCATTGCCGATCATCCCAGAACCGGGAAAGCGCGTGAAACCTCAAAAAATTCAGGAACCATCGACCCTGCCGGGCCGTATTTCCCTTCGGAGCGAGAGCACTGCTCCGCTCGGAACGGATGGACTTATGAAGCGGATTGCGATTGCAACGCTGTTCGGCCTGGTCGCCGGCTTGATCTGCGCAACCTTGTTATTCACTTCCGGCACCATGAAGTTTACGGTTGTTACCCTGGTGTGGGTGTTGCTCAACAGGGCGGTGATGGGCTTTGCGATTGGCGTCTCCGGGCTGAAGCTTCACTGGGCC
>Ga0326727_10021795_pt1 | contig 12479 bp, 14 predicted proteins | sample MB2enrmetagenome_FD_207643 | JGI IMG/M metagenome (GOLD analysis project Ga0326727, IMG submission 207643) | Lab enriched peat soil microbial communities from McLean, Ithaca, NY, United States - MB29MY | ecosystem: Environmental > Terrestrial > Soil > Wetlands > Peat | place: USA: New York...
ACATGATATCGTGTTGAATGCCACCATCGCTTGGAACCGCGCTCAACTCCTATACGCTCAGAACACCCCCAACGCAATCGTATATCAATTCGTGGAGACGGATGACGGGACGGCGACCTCCACCGTAAGCTTCTCGATGCCGGCCGCCTTCGCTTCAATAGCCGTGGGCTGGACGAACTACAAGTATGCGCCAGGCTCACGAACTGTCGTCGTCTCAACCCAAACCTATCTGACTCCAACCGTCTTCAATGATGTTCAGGGGGCTAATGTGACTGCAAGACGGTACGCGTTCTGGCTCGCTCTTCACGAGTTGGGCAGGATTCTAGGCTTGGGTAGCCTGATGGATGGAAAGGACATAATGGAACCCCGATACACCGCCGCAAGAATCGATGGCGTGCCCGAGTTCTCGACGATCGACCTGTTCGCTCTACACATCCTTGCCCAAGGAAGTGCGCCTAACTTCGTAACCTTACCCAACGGGGTAACGGATCAATTCATTCCCGTAACCACCTTTCTAACCCAGACCCCTCAGTCCTAAGCCAATCATCCCTCACATCTTTTCTCAGCTTGCAAGGGAATCGCAGCTCGAAGACTCGAGCTTTTCGCGTCGCGTTCAATCAGGGTTGATCATTTGTTTCTACATGTTTGATTCTTGCAAGTGTTGAATAGTGAGCTTCTCTTCTGAGAGTTCTGGTGAACAGAACTGAGTGAGCTCGCTAATACTATCGATACTATCCAGGCTATTCTAGCTCCGGCGGTAATGATTACGGGCGTTGCTTTACTTCTGTTAACCTTTACCGCTAGGCACAGCGTTCTCGTGAACCGAATCCGACTCTTGGATGATGAGAAACGACACATCAACGGAAAATTGGCGTCGCTCGAGAGTCTTAACAAAACCGAGGAGACTCGGTTGGAAAGTATCAAGAATCAGCTGAACCTGCTGCTTCCACGCCTTGCCTATGTAAGGAACGGTATGCTCTGTCTTCTACTTGCGGTACTGTTCTTCGTTTTGACATCATTCTTGATTGGGCTGGGCCTTTTGCCAGCTCCTTCAGAGCCAACCCAAATTGCCATCAGTATCACCTTCACTCTTGGGATGTTCCTTGTCCTCGTAGGAATCGCGTTCCTCGCGTTGGAGATATTCGTCTCTGACAAGGTAATGGTCGTAGAGGTAACTGAGAAACCTGAAAGCTAGCACACTATCGAGTTGGAACGTCAGCCTGATTATCTTACAATGACTGCCCCAACGCGACCGCTCCGTTTTCTGGTGTGGGGCTTGTCATGCCCCAGTAGAACTGGAGTTGACCTTCCGGCGAGATAGATAGTTTTACAATTCCCATTCCGATGCCCGCTCCCTCTTGAGGAGTATCGTGGACAGCTCCAGGCGGTAGAGTCGCAACCTTGCGGATGTCGTAGCTGTGAGGTGACCCCGTTTCGTCAATGACTACAACGTACCTTGAGCTCTGATTATCATTGCCATTTGAAACCGCTGCTACGAGCATAATGTGGCCGGTATCTTTCCTCGTACCAGCGAAGGCGATGATATCTCCAGGCTGAAGGTTTGATAGTGAAACGTTCTGGAACCAACCGTTCTCTCCTGTGGTAAACAGATGGTAATAGTTGAGCGGGTTTGGTTGTGTGCAGCTTCCCTGCCAGTCAGTGCACCCAGCTTCGGGTATGGAATTTTCTCTCACCCAATCGCTAAATTTCGTCCGGTGTTCAGTATTCGCATACGCAAAGAGGGCGGTGATGAAGCCACTGCAATCTGTCACCACATGCAGAGGCTCAGTCTGGTCTCCTGTGTTTGTTAGGCCAGCGGCGGTGACCGTGCCGCTCCATCCTACGGGGGATTTGCCGGGCACGCTGTCCCAAACTACTTGGGTTCCATCGGACGGAGCCCAAGCAACACTGCTGGGGTGGGTGGCATGGACTACATAAGCTGTAAGCGAACTGTTCTGGTTCGTGTAGGAGGTAGGGAAGTAGTTCGGATCACCCGGTGAATACTGATAGATCCCCTTCATGAGGGCCACTGCAGCAGATAGTAACGCTGCATTTGTTGAGTTAGCCTGAGGCTGCGACAGCCATGAGATAGTTCCCAAGCCTGTAGTCTCGCTGTTCGTGTAATTTGCTGAAGGCGTCGGTGCTAAGAGACCCGTGCGTCCAGCTATGAAGACTGATCCAATGAGGAAGATGCTGATTAGGCCGACAGCCATTAGTGTCAATTGATTTCGGGAATTGTGGGACACTAAGTACTCGACCTAAAGATTGACGAGAAGGAATATTCAGCACAGCTAAGTTAAAGCCTCTGTTGGAGTGCGATTGTTGCATGCTATACTACCTTCATGGATACCAATCCACACCAGGCAGTGCGAAAGGAAGATTGTTCCAAGAACACCTCGATGCACGGTCGGTCGATTATCATCAAGGCAAACCGGAGGATCTTGAGATTGATGTTTGCGTGCACAACATTCTGAAGGCAATTCACGGCGATAACGACCCATTGCTGATTGGGTCGTCGTTAGGAGGATTCTTAGCGGCCAAAGTCGCCCTAGAATCCTCAGCCGTCAAGACGTTGATTCTCCTTAATCCAGCCATCATCCCGCCACGGGCAGACGTCAGCAGGGTCAAGGGCATTTCCGAAAGAATACTCTCCGAAATGAGAGACGATCAACTTTTCAACAAAAAGATAGCCGCGAAAACAACAATATTGATGGCTACGCAAGACGAAGTAATTCCTCGCAACTGGATCTTGGATTTCGCCATGGCGCAGGAGGCAACCGTAAGGTTCCTGATTGACGACCACGGCTTCACATCTAGTCTAGCTCGGTTACCCGGCATCGTAGATGATATCCTAAGAGAAAAGAGTTGACTATCAGGCGTTGTACCCCAACGAGAAACGTTGGCTACACTGAGAATCAAGAGGTTGGGGCCCGAAAATAATGTCCAACTCCCATCACGGCCCTGGGCTACCTGAGATAGGCGCCCATCTAACCTTCAATTGCTACGTAGTCGTCGTATTGCAGGGATAACCCCTTGGAAGAAGCAAAGCTTGCGGAATTGGAACGGAAAGTCGACGTGATCATGAAAGGGCTAACCCTATTTCTGTTCGGCGAGGGCGATGTTCTCTCAGAAAATGAGGTTGGGACCTACAGAAGCGACTGGAAGATTACGTGACATCGCGGGCTTCTGAGTTCGTGAAGCTTGATGAACTCCAGTATGAGAACATTCAATGTTCTAATTCACAAGAAGGCTTTGAAGGAGATCGACGGGCTCCCAATCGATGACAAGAAACGCATCTTTAGTTCCATGAGGGAAATCCACAGACCCGTTCACCGGCGACGTCAAGTCCATTAAATTGGCCGACGCCCATCCTTAGCGAAGTTCCTGCGAACCTGGAAAGCAACATGCCTACGGCCATATTGGATGAACGAGGAAGAGTAGTTTTGCCGAAAGAACTTGCCGATGAGCTCGGCGTCTCCAAGGGGGACGCGGTTGTCTTTCAGAGAAAAGGTGAGGATTTCGTGGTGATGAGAGCGTCCTCAAAGAAGGAAAGACTGGAGGAGGTCATGAATTGGAACCCTGAACGCACAGGAAAACCTGAGGCAACCTCACCCAAAGACATGAAGGGGATTTGGAATACCTGATTGGAGTAGATACTAACATTCTGGTATATGCCCTTGACCCGACGTTTCCCGAACATGCCAAGGCCAAGAAAGCGGTCCTATCATCCGACGCGGTTGCGATCAACTCAAAGGTGGTTCACGAATGCTACCACACCTTGGTATTTCGAAGAAAGATAACGCCTACGGATTCTAAGCTAAAGATCGTCGAGTTACTCAAGGATTCAAGGACGATTTTTCTCAATATGACAAAAGGTGTGTCGATGTTCGCATTAGATTTGGCTACTAAAATGAACCTGGGTGGGAGAGAGTCGCTAATCATTGGCTGTTACCTCCATAACAATGTTGAAGAGATGTATTCTCACGACGAGGATTTGACAAAACTCGCGACCGTTAAATTCAAGAGAAGACACGCGCGGATCACAGACCCCATAAAGTAGAACACTGTAAATTGAAAGCGGCTATTCAAATGTAAAATTGTGGTGCCGCCGGGCTCAACAGCGTTCTTGTTGCTGGAATTGGATTCAAAATTCACGGGTTCGACTCGGCATGGATTCGCTACTGCTCAGTCTTGGCCCACTTGCCTTCAAATCGAAGTGCAGTGAGAGCTAAAGCTTCTCTCTCAGCATTAACATTAATAGATTATACTAAACAAGAGTTCAAAAGAGAGATAGTAGGCCGTGGCGCATACCATGAAGTTTAGAGTCATCATCGAACAGGACGAGGATGGGAACTACGTAGTTCAATGCCCCAGCCTACCCGGCTGCATATCCGAAGGTAATACTAGAGGAGAGGCTTTAGCCAATGTTAAGGACCCAATTGACGGCTACCTGGCAAGCCTCAAGAAGCATAATGAGCCAATCCCACCGTCGCTATTTAGGTCCTGAACACCAAACTACATGGCAGGGTAGGACATGACCAGCGTTACTGAATTGCAGCATAGAATCCAGAGGACGAGGCAGTACCTGCGCAGACTGGAGACTGAACTACATCGAGTCGAGTATTCATCGCTAACAAGAAGAGCGTCCGAAGAGCAAAGGATTAGAAGGCTGGAGAACGAGTTCAGCCGTGAGTACCCTAACGTGATAATTGACAGGAGCGTACTCAAGCTGGTTGGTAGCCTTCCAAGTCGTGGAAGCGATAGCAAACTAATCGCCCAAGCAATTGTTGAAAAATATGCAAAATGAACCGCCCTTCGTAGACGCAAACATCTTCCTGGATATCGCTAGAAGGCGCAAGGGTTGGAAGGCGAGCGCAGCAGCGCTGACAGAGGTTAAGCGCATAAATGGCTTCGTATCGTCACTAACCGTCGCTATAATCTACTTCATAAAGTTGCGAACAATGCCCCCTCTGAAAGCCAGGCAAGAAACACGTGAACTAATCCAGGGTCTTAGGATTGCGGCGGTGACATCGGAAGTCATCAATCAAGCTCTCGACAACACAGCGGTAGCGGATTTTGAAGACGGAATCCAATTCTATTGTGCAAAAACAGCAGCGAAAGTCATCGTTACAAGAAACAAACGTGATTACGCGGCGGTCGAAATGGAGCTGCAAGTGCTCACTCCAGAACAATTTCTCCTGAAATCGTGAGCGGAGCAGGCTAGCGGCAATTCTTACAGAGCCTGCAACCGACATGGCGCGACCTAGAGCGGTGAAATGGTAGGAGCGACAGCCGACCAACCGCCGCAATTGTCACGTTCAAGTGTCGGTTAGCAACTGCTGGCAACGCCGTCCAGCGGGCCTGTGATGTTTACAGACCTATGTGCCTTGATCAGTTCTAGGTAGAGGCTTCCTTTTTCCGCTAGATCGTTCGCATCGTAGGCGCAGATACCCTCCAAAGGCATCTCAAATGACCTACCAAGCGCCTTCTCATACTCGACTAGCTCCTTCAACGCGTTCTCCTTGAAGAAACACGCCATCTCCCCTGCGCATCTGAAACCCTTGAACCCCTTCGCTGTCGCATCCGCATAAAGCGCCTTCAAAAGATCCATCGCGTTCGGTACGCTGAAGCTGCCTCCCTTGAAGTACAACTCCTTGTACGGGAAAACGTGCAGCGCTCCCGAGTCCTCAAACCGCCCAACATCCATGCCGAAAGCCACCATACCCTCCCTGATCTCATCCGGAGACTCCTGCGTTGCCACGTACGCAGCCGCCTTACCTTGATCCAAACCAGTCTTGAGGAATGTGAACAAGACTTCGCGTTTGTCTTCAGGTTTCGAGTAGAACAGCACCACATGATCCGTCGGTTTCATCTGTCTGACAAAGTCAAGGATTTCCTGTTCTTTCAATTGTCACCCAGCTCGGGGAGGAAGCAGTCCTTGTCGATGACTATGACCATGGTTCCAGGTCAATTTCTCTTTCTCGCATGGTCGAACACTCCCAGGTTAAATGAGGATAGTGGTTCCCTTACAGGTTGGAACGTCAACTCCAGCATGTATATGATAAGAGGATGAGCGAACATCGCGGCATCTCGCGAGAAATGAATTAGGATGAGACGGGTACTAAAGATGAGAATTAGTCAGCTTAAGCTCCTCCTGCTTATGGCCATGTCTGTATTCGGACTTTGGGCCTCTTCTATGGTGCTCGTCGTGTACTATACGTTAAAGCGGGATCTCCCCTTCTGCCCCCATGAAGGAGGGCCCGGGATAGCGCTCAACTGCTATGCCGTACTAAGCAGTAAGTACAGTCAGATCTTCGGGGTTCCTCTTGAGTTGCTCGCGGTCGGCTACTTCATAGTAAATCTCATACTTGTTTACTTCATTGCCTTTGGGAGCGATCGCTTATTCAAAACCTCCCTGAAAACCCTGTTCGGATGGAGATTCATTGGAATCGTAATAGTTCCGTACTTGATCTTCGTGGAGTTGTTTCTGGTTAGAGCCATTTGCGTTTACTGCACAATAATGCATGTTGCTATTGTTGCAGATTTCAGCATCATCAGTTACCTTCTATTCTATAAGAAATTCAACCTCATGCACTGAACTGGAATGTTACACTTTCCACTTTGGACCCGGTTAATGAGAGGTCCGACAGCGCACTAAAGCAGTAAGCGACCATTGTTCACTAGCAAAGGTGGGAAGGAAGTCTAAACGATCAGATTGCGAAAGGCAAGGAATCTAGTGAGCGGTCGTGTGTTTCGGCAGGTAGGATGAGTCGACGAATTTTCCTGAAGTTCGCCGATCGGGCCAATCGTCTTGTGTCAGTCGGCGGAGTCAAGTGTTGTGTTCGTGTTCTTCGTCCGATGACGCTGGAGGCGAGAATTCGAGGACCTCCTTGCGTGCCTGAGACTTTGGCAAATCACGAATCCTTACGACTTCTAACCTTTTCAGTTGGTCCGCATAGCTCCTGATCGCATCTCTAATTGCTTCAGATTTAGAGGCGTTTCCAACAATACCCGGGCGTGCCATTCCCTTGGCAGTAGCCTCGCGCGAAACAAGCAAGGAACGAACATGCCCAGCCGTGGGTCACAGGACTGGAAGCGATAGGCAGAAAGCGTGCATGAAGCGATGTATATGGATTGATTTCTGATGTCTTCGGACATCGTTCCAGTTCGAGAGAATGATGAGAAGCTGAGGGAGAGCGAGGACCAGTATCGCTCACTGTTTGAAAATAGTATGGACGGAATCCTTCTCACCGCACCTGATGGCAGCATCTTTGCCGCGAACCCTGCTGCATGCCGAATGCTAGGGAGAACGCAGGAAGAAATCTGCGCGGTTGGGAGGGGAGGTGTGGTCGATCCGGCAGACCCCAGGCTGTCCGCTTTCCTCGAGGAGAGGACGCGCATTGGAAAGTTTTCGGGGGAACTGACTCACATGCGTAAGGATGGAACAAGATTCCCCGCAGAAGTGACCACAAGCATATTCAAGGATAGAGACGGCCGCGAACGAACATGCCTGATATTCCGGGATATCACCGACCGCAAGAGAGCGGAAAAGAATCTTCGTGAATCGGAAGAACGTTACCGTTCTCTCTTCGATCGGATGTTGGATGGAGTTTACCGCAGCACGCACGAGGGTCGATTTGTCGACGTCAATGCGGCTTTTGTGAAGATGTTCGGGTATTCGAGCAAGCAGGAAATGTTGGATATTACGGACATCAGGAAGGAGCTGTATTTCTCACTCGAAGAACGCGGGAGCCACATTCTAGATACAGGCCAGGAAGAAGTGGAAGTATACCGGATGCGTCGAAAGGATGGATCCGAGATCTGGGTAGAAGACCATGGTCGTTATGTTCACGACGGACAGGGGAACATCATCTTTCATGAAGGCACAGTCCGCGACGTCACCGAACGCAAGCGAATGGAGGAAGAGATCAGGGGTCTGGCGAGGTTCCCGTCTGAGAACCCGAACCCAGTACTACGATTGAACAAGGACGGCACCATCATCATCGCAAATCCAGCGAGCAAGCTGCTCCTCCGAGAATGGGGCTCCGAGGGTGGAGGGGTTGCTCCGAAGTTCTGGCGCGACCTAACTGCCGACGCTCTATCCACTCGGCAAGACAAGAACGTCGACGTCGAATTTGGGGGCAGATCCTACACCTTCCTGGTCAAGCCAACCGTGGAATCGGATTGCGTCAACCTGTATGGCAGAGACATCACCGAACGGAAGCGGATGGAGAGGGAGCTTAAGCAGAGTGAGGAACGGTATCGTCTCATCACCGAAAACATGCCTGGAAGCGTTTGGCTCACAGATATGAATCTGAAGCCGACCTACCTCAGCCCAAACAACACACGTATTCGAGGTTACACACTAGAGGAACTTTACGCTCTACCGCTCGATAGACAATTGGCCCCTGACTCACTCAAACTTGCTTTGGAAAATTTCAAAAAGGCTTTGTCCAGACAGAACCTCAACTCAAAGGACGCACCGAGAACTCCAGTAATAGAGGAACTGGAGTGGTATCGGAAAGACGGATCTACTTTCTGGAGTGAGAACACCTTCTCATTCATCAGGAACTCAAAAGGCGAACCTATCGGAATCCTGGGAGTTGGACGAGACATCACCGAGGAGAAGCGGGCGCAGGAAGCATTACGAGCCTCTGAGGAGAAGTATCGGGCGATGGTTGAGAATTCGCCCGACCTCATCGGTATTTTCCAGGATGGAGTGCTGAAGTACGTCAACAGTACTGCGATACTCAAGTTAGGTTGGACTTACGAAGAGCTCGTATCACCCGCCTTTGACCCAATAGAGAACGTCGTGTCCAAGAAATCTAGGGATTTGCTAAAGGAAAATGTTGGCAAGAATCTGCGTGACGAAGACGTCGCTCCTTATGAGATAAGCCTGACCGGGAAGGACGGTTCAGAAATTCTAGTCTTGGCTACAGGAGCGAAAATCATTTACAACCAGAAACCAGCGATTGAGTTCGTTTTCGACGATATTACTGAGCGCAAGAGGGCGGAAAAGGAACACGCTAAGTATGAAGCTCGACTACAGACGTTACATACTCACGCACGCCAACTCAGCTCAGCGAACAACATTGACACGATAGTCAAGTATACTATTGATGCGATGGAGCTTACGCTTGGATTTGAGTACGCCGACTTCATGCTAGTGGACAACGATGCTCTAACGATCAAGGCGAGCAGGGGTGGACCCGTAGCCTTCTCAATGGAGCCGTTGGATGGGCGTGGGGTGTCGGTCAAGTCCGCAAAGGCCAAGGAGACGCTGAGAATAGCGGATACTCGAAAAGAACCCGCCTACGTCGACCCCAAAGGGTTCGATTGGACTGGACCTCCAACCTATCTCTCAGAACTTGTCACGCCGGTATTTACCGACGGCGAAGCGGTTGCAGTCCTATGCGTGGACAACACTCGGTTGGACCACTTCACCGCCGATGATCAGAGGCTTCTCGAAACATTGGCAAGTCACGTGGGCTCAGCGATTGGCCGCTTGAGACATGAAGAGGAACTTAGACGCTACTCAGAAAACCTAGAGCAACTAGTTTCGGAACGAACGAAGAAGCTGGCCGACAGTGAGGGCCGTCTACGGTTAGTGGCAGACTCTCTCCCTGTGCTTATCGCCTACGTGGATACGGAGCTGCGGTACAAGTTCAACAACAAAACGTATGAAGAATGGTTTGGACACGCGCCTTCAGGAATTGCCGGACAGCACGTTAGGGATTTCTTAGGCGGACCGGCCTACCAAGCAATTCGTTCATATGTAGAAACCGCCCTGTCAGGGAAGAGAGTATCTTTCGAAACTGAAATGAAATACAAGGAGGGCAGAACCCGCTATGTCGACGCGACCTTCGTTCCTGACCTCGGAGAACTCGGGGAGGTCAGAGGCATATTTGCCTTGGTCAACGATATCACACAACGCAAACGAGTGGAAGATGCGTTACGGGAGAGTGAGAGTAGGTATCGTCGCCTCTTTGAGAGTAGCCCGATTCCTCTTTGGGAGGAAGATTTCTCCAGTGTTAAGAAATATTTTGATGAGCTGCGAGAAAGAGGGGTTAGGAACTTTAGAACACATTTCATGGAGCACCCTGAGGACGTTGCTAGATGCGCAAGATTGGTGAAGATCCTTGACGCCAACCAGACCGCCATGACGCTTTTCGGAGCCGAAAGTGTGAGGGATTTTGTGGGTGATCTAAGCAGATTTCTCACCAAAGAGGCGCACGACGTATTTAGGGAAGAATTTGTCGCCCTGGCCGAGGGCAAGGTCGAGTTTGACAGTGATTATGCCGCTCAAACTCTGACTGGCGACGCGAAACAAATTAGCTTGAGGGTGGGCGTCGTTTCGGGTTATGAGGATACGCTGAATAGGGTGTTGGTTTCCGCAATCGACCTCACTGAGTACAAGCTGATGGAAGAACGCGTCCTAAGATCCGAGAGGCTCGCGACCATAGGAGAGCTGGCGGCGATGGTTGCGCATGATCTTCGCAATCCGCTGCAGGGCATCACGGGTACGATCTACAATTTGAAGAGGCATCTGAGCAGGAGAATTGACGGCGAAACCAAGGAAGCACTCGAAGTTATCGAGCATGACATAGAATACTCGGAGAAGATCCTAACCGAGTTGTTCGAATACTCAAGAGAGATTCATCTAGACCTCAAAGAAACGAACCCCAGGTCAATCACCAAAGACGCCCTGGCTCGCGTAAAGATTCCAGCTAGGATACGGGTGGTGGATTCGACTCGGATCCAGCCCAGGATAGTGGTTGATATAGACAAGATGAATCGGGTCTTCGTGAACCTGATCACGAATGCCGTCGACGCCATGCCCAGAGGCGGCACGCTCAGAATCGGAAGCAAGAAGACCGACACCAACCTAGAGGTCACCTTCACAGACACGGGAACCGGAATAGCAAAAGAGAACATCGACAAACTATGGAGCCCGCTGTTCACCACCAAGGCGCGAGGAATAGGGTTCGGCCTGTCAATCGTGGAACGCCTCGTGGAAGCCCACGGAGGCTCAGTCACCGTTGAGAGCAGGATCGGGAGAGGGTCAACGTTCACCGTCACCCTTCCCATCAAACAGCGAATGGACGGAGGTCAGCGTAAGAAATGAAGGAGAAGGCGAATCGGCCAAGAATCCTGATCATCGACGACCAAGAGAGCATACGCAAGTCGCTCAAGCTTGCCTTAGAAAGGGTGGGATATCTGGCCGACACGGCAGAAACCGGACGAGAAGCGATTCGAAAATCTAAAGCAGTATTCTACAACTTGGCGCTGGTGGATGTCCGTCTACCAGACATGACCGGCGTAGAACTGCTAACCAAGATGAGGAAGACGGTTCCGGAGATGGTTAGGATTATCATAACCGGCTATCCATCATTAGAGAATGCCATTGAAGCCATTCACAAAGGCTCTAACGGCTACGTTGTGAAACCATTCGCGATAGAAGCACTCTTGCGCGAAGTCAAAGAACAATTGCAGAAGCAACAGGAAGCCAAGAAATACAGTGAACTGAAGGTAAGAGAGTTCATAGAGTCGCGCATTGAAGAAATCGAGTCGAGAAGCTCATCGAAGCGCAGCTTGAAGAAGTAGGCGGCTGACTAGAGCGTCAGTGCTCCGTGAGCTTTCACGCTCTTAGCTTCTCTCGTATCTTCGCTATCAAAACGGCTGGATTCACGGGTTTGACTACGTAGGCGTTAGCGCCGTCATCGATCGCCTTGATGGCACTTTCGGTCGAGGGGTAGCCTGTTATGATCATCTCTTTGATTTTGGGATTCTGCTCTCTTAGCATCTTGAGGAGGTGGGTTCCATCCATATCGGGTAAGCGTATGTCTACTAGAGCGAGGTCGTAGTGCTTGAGGTGAGGCTTCCCTAGGGCTTTCTTACCGTCTGGAGCAGTATCCACATTGAACCCTTCCTCTCTGAGCGTGCGTGAAAGGGTCGCTCTGATGGTTTCGTCATCATCTATGACTAGAATGTATGGTTTGATCTTCTCCATGTAGGCATGTGAGTTCAACCACGCTACCAGTTTCGGCCTTTTTTCCCTCAGTCGCGCAAGCTTGTTCTCTTGCTGTTGAAGCAGGGTCTTGAGGGATTCTTCAGGAGAGGTTGGCGTGTACAAGATCGGCCGTTTACCCTTTTTTTCGGTCACGAGGCCTCTTTCCGCAAGCTCTCTTAGAACCCGATAGACCTCGCTCCGATGAACGTCGAGCTGTTTGGCAATTTTCGAGGACGATGTTTCTCCGAGGGTCACGAGGTTGTAGTAGACCTTCGCCTGAACCTCGGTTAGGCCGTACTCTGGAAGCTGATCGAGCATCGCATCTCAGCTGGTTTATGTTACTTTGTGAATAGCGTAATAACCTTTAAAGGTGTTCCGACAAATACAAACGTTTTGTCGATGCGGATGTGAATCTTGGAAAACCTATGCGATCATCCGATGCCGTGCATGCTGACACGTGATCTGATTA
>Ga0326727_10021796_pt1 | contig 12477 bp, 12 predicted proteins | sample MB2enrmetagenome_FD_207643 | JGI IMG/M metagenome (GOLD analysis project Ga0326727, IMG submission 207643) | Lab enriched peat soil microbial communities from McLean, Ithaca, NY, United States - MB29MY | ecosystem: Environmental > Terrestrial > Soil > Wetlands > Peat | place: USA: New York...
GCTGGTTCATAGATAACTATCGTCAACATGAAAAGACCCTGAAACCTGGCATTGACTTAACATAGAAGTTCTGTTACTCTTTTTCTTGGGAATCAATCCCATTCTGTATTCTGACTTCTAACTCCTGACTTCTTATTTCGGAGGATCGCCGTGTCGGATTTAGGTAACTGGGTGCGCCTGGCCAAGTTGGAAGCGCCACGAAAGGCCGTGGCCTTACTGGAGCACTTCGGTTCCCCGGAGGACGTGCTGGATGCCGACGTCCAGTCCCTCGCCGCTGTCGAGAACGTCTCCAAACCCGAGGCGGAGCGCATCCATCGGATGGCTGGCGAACCGGTCGATAAAGAGCTTGCCGCCCTTGAGAAGAACAATATTGCTATCATTACCTGGCGAGATCCAAACTATCCCCAAAACCTCCGAACCATATTCGATCCGCCGGTCGTTCTATTCGTGAGAGGTGAAATCCACGAGGAAGACCGATTCGCGGTGGCGATTATCGGCACCAGACGTCCGTCGGAGTATGGCAAATCCATGGCCATGAGCATCAGCCGCGATCTCGCTGAGCGCTGCCTCACCATTGTGAGCGGCGGCGCGAGGGGAATCGACACGGTGGCGCACTGGGCGGCCGTGAATGCAGGCGGACGAACGATAGCTGTGCTTGGGTGCGGGGTCGATGTGGCCTATCCATCCGAAAACAGGGACTTATATGATAAGATATCCAGGAACGGCGCCGTGATCTCCGAATACGTGCCTGGAACCCGACCGGACGCCTGGAGATTTCCGGTTAGAAACCGCCTGATAAGCGGGCTTTCCATGGGCGTGCTGGTGGTGGAGAGCAAGCTTTCCGGCGGCGCGATGATAACGGCGACCATCGCCGCTGAGCATGGGCGGGACGTCTGGGCCGTACCCGGCTCCGCGGACAGCAGCGTGAGCGAAGGTCCTCACAGGCTTATCAAAGAGGGCGCCAAGCTGGTTGAATCAGCGGATGACATTCTTGAGGAAATGGGGATCGAGGTCGAAACGCCCGCCAAACAACCCAAGGCCGTACCGGATAATCTCACGCCTGAGCAGAAATTGATCCTTCAGGCACTCGACCTTCAGCCGAAGCACGTTGATCAGATAATCGCCGAGTGCCGGCTGACCCCGGCAGCCGCAAACAGCTCGCTCACCCTCCTGGAGATGCTTGGGCTGATTCGCCGTGTTCCCGGCAATGCGTACGTCCGCGCGATTTAGGAGCAGCGCGGCTGCATTGCGATGTTGGATGTTGGATGTTGGACGTTGGATCACACCTGCCCAAAACAGTTTTTGTCCCACGCTCAATTGAGCGAGATTTAACAACGAGGGGTTGTTGTGAGTCACAGCCTAGATGCATGCGAAATCGATCTCAAAATGCGGTACTATCCCCCTCTCCTGCTCCCTGGCGGGAGAGGGAGGGGTGAGGGCAGTCCGAAAACCGAAGAATAGAGAATTGTTTGGGACAGCAATGATGTTGGATGTCGGATAATTGATTGTATGTCATCCTGAGCATAGCGAAGGACCTGGTAACGTCTCATACTGCACGGGCTACGCAGTCACGCCCAACTCAGGCGGAGGCAGATTCATCGCTTCGCTCTGAATGACCTCCTTCGCGAGCGTGCGTGGATGATAAGGCCGGATCCCAGCAACGGGAAATTCCTGACAGATAAAATCGAACATCTAATATCGAATATCCAATATCCTTTCCGGAGGAAACAAATGACTTCTAAAATTCTCAGACCACTGGGTATAGGCGATCTCCTGGACGAGATGTTCGATCTGTACAAGCGCAACTTCCTGCTTTTTGTGGGGATATCCGGGGTAGTGATGCTGCCATACACTTTTTTCCTGGCGCTGGCCATGGCCCCCTGGTACAAGATGATGGGCAACATGCAGGCTAATCCGCAGCACATCGATCCAATGACCGGTCTTGCGCCGATGTTAGTTGGCATGGGCCTCGTGATCATTCTCGGCAGCTTCATGCAGGTGATTGCGACTGCGGCCACTACCTGGGCGGTGTCAAGCTGTTACCTCGGAAGAAAACCGAGCATTCTTGAGGCATACAATGCCGTCATTTCAAAAACCATTCCCTTTGCGGTTACCGGATTGATCGTCAGCGTTGCGCTGGTCATTGGTTTCATGTGCTGCGTGCTGCCCGGGATTGTAGGATTGGTGTTCCTGGCTTTCGTGCCGGCGGTGATGGTAATTGAGAACCGAGCTTACATTGATGGAATCTCCCGGAGCTTCCAACTGGCCGCGTCCGATTTCTGGAGAATCTTCGTGTACGGTTTGGTCGCAGGCATATTGATCTATGCGATCTCGATTATCTTCGCCCTCCCGGTGCAGATAATCATCATGACTAATCCAAGCCGGTTGGTGCAGGCGAGCATGGTGTCGCAGATTATTCAGGGAATCGGCAATACCATTCTTGTGCCGCTCTGGGTAATCGGGCTTGTGCTTCTTTATTACGATGTGCGAGTGCGCAGAGAAGGCTTCGACATTCAACTTCTTGCGGAAAGCATGACATCCGGCGATGCTCCGACCAGCCCGCAGTGACAACCATCCTGGAGTTTCCATGATATCAAGTCGAGCACTCCTCATAATAACCTCCCTCGTCCTTTTTATCGCTCGACCGACGCTCTGCGCTGGATCGGATGCCGATTATGCGCGCACGCTCGGGCGCATATCAAATGAATTGAGCGCCATTCGAAAGATGGAAGCCGCGCACCCCGGCTCAGGGAAGGCCGCGCTTGACTCTTTGAATCAGAGCCTGCCGGACTCGGTGCCCGTAACCTCCCAGGGCAAAACCTTTGAGGCGGATCTCCAGTGGATCAAGCTGAGAATCGACGAAATCGGACAAGCCAAAGGAAAAGAGCGACTTGCGAACATCGATACCCTGATCAACCGCATCGGCGCGGCATCGAGCGCCGATGAAGGCACACCCACCAATTCGGCAACATCCCTTTCGGCGGCACATGCGGCATTAACAGACGCACTCAAGATAGACAATCCCAAACCCTCGTTCTGGGACAGGCTTGTAGGCAGAGTGCTGCTCTACCTACAAGTTCATGTATTCCAGCCGCTCTTCGACAAGATAGGAGACGCATTCGGGAAGGTTCCATCGAGAACCTGGGCAATAATAGGCTGGATTGTGAAGATCTTAGCGATTGTGGTGCTCGTCGCTGGCCTGGCTTATGTAATTCGACTGCTTCGCACCTATTATTCAGGATCCGGGCCGGAGGAAGAGGGATCGACAAAGGCTCACGCAAGCAAAGTCCGGCGACCATCCGTGGAACTGCTTCTCAAGGCAGCCGAGGAGGAAGCATCCGAGGGTCGATACAAAGAGGCTCTCAGGCACATCTATCTGGCAACCATCCTTCTCCTGGATCACGCTCAGCTTGTCTCATTTGCGGACGGCAGGACCAATTGGGAGTACGTGAGAATTCTGAAACGGCAATCGAAACCCGATCAGGCAAAGGTCTTCGGAGACATGACCCTCTGCTTCGATCGCCTCATCTATGGCGGCCAGGAGGTCGGCGGATCGGATTACCTGGCAGGCAAGGACTCCTTCCACCAACTGGAGTCGATGATTTAGGGTTCTGAGGTTCCAGGGTTTTAAGTTTTTAAGGGAATGATCTATTTCTCATAATTCGGAAATTAGGCCGCCGAAAGTCCAATTGAGATTATGAAATATAAATCCGGCCCCAAAAACCTTAGAACCCTAATACCCTAAGCACTTGGATTATTATGAAGAGACGAATTTCACAAGACATATGGGTGGTACTGGCGCTCCTGATCCTTCTCAGCATCTTTAGCGTCGTGGCCGTTAAGCGGAATTCTTCCAGCGATGAGGGAGGGATACTGCCCGTCAGAACCTCTTACTCTGCCAAGTGGTATGGAGTGAAGGGCCTGTACGACACCCTGCATACCCTCAAATATCCGGTGAGAAGAAGCCTTGATCCCATTACCGCATCCATGCCGGACGGTGTGCTGTTCCTGGTTGCGCCGGATCGACCCTTCATGCTGGATGAGGGAAAGAGCCTGAAGAAATGGATGAAAAGGGGCAACCTGGTCATCCTGGTTAATGATACGGCAAGCGTAATGGATGCATCCAAGGATATTAAGACTGTTGATTCGACCCCTTGCACGCCGTCATTCCTGACGCCGAATGCGTCTGTTTACCGAACGGAAAAGGATGCCTACGACATCGAGGATGAGGACGAGTCGTCAATGCTCACCGACACCGATAAGCTGACCGACGAGGTTTCGCTTGCCCCGCTTTACCAGAATGAGGACGGCGAATCCATTGCATACGGAAAGTGCGGCAAGGGTGGGATGATTGTGATGAGCAGCGCCTGGGCGCTCTCCAACGCGGGCGTAGCTTCAGGCGACAACCTGATTCTGGTGTTGAACGCTCTGGACCATCGGGATCCCAGCCGTCATCTCGCCGTGACGTTCGATGAGTTCCATCACGGTTATGGAAGCGCACCGGGAATATGGTCGTTGATCGGGCCCAGCGCCCGCATGGGATTGTATCAACTGGGAATAGCGTTTATAATTCTGCTCTTTGCAGTCTCATGGCGGTTTGGAAAGCCGATTTATCTTCGTGAAAACATGCGTTACCGAAGCGAATACCTAAGCTCCATGTCATCCCTCCTGCGCAGGGCCGGTTCCCTCGGTCTCGTGCGGGATGAGATGGACCGCCGGTTCAAAACCGTCCTATGCAGGCGATTTGGAATCCACACCACCGTGCAGGATTCGGACGTCGTGGCAGCGGCAGGACTGAGATCGTCCGCCCTGGCCTCGGAACTGCAGGAGATCATATCGAGCGCCGGAGCATCGGATGAGAAGTCGCTTCTGGACCTGCAACTTAAGCGAAATGAATTCCTCTGTTCCATGAAGAAGCATTGATGTATATGGTAAAATAAAAGAACGAAAGGGGATGCCAATCATGCCAGGTACTGAAAAATCACAGGATGCCGTCAGCGTTCAGGAACAGGGCAGGCGGAAGAACCTGCCGCCGAAAGGCACAGCAGAACGCTTGTTGCGCGCTAGTGGTTTGTGGAGTGATATGTCGCCAGACGAGATAGAAAATCTAAAGAAGGACATCTTCGGCTCCAGGAGATCCTCATTGCAGAAATAATATGTACATACTGGACACCAATGTATGTATAGAACTTCTGGCTGGAACTCGCACAGTTACCGAACAACTCGTCCGGTTAGGCCGAGTACGCGTGTACACATCCGCTATTACGCTAGCTGAACTCACTTATGGCGCAACACGTTCCGCGCGTCCCGCATATCATGTTTCCAGAGCAAGGGAGCTTACAAAGCACATCTCCGTTCTTCCGGTGGACTCCCGAGTGGCCAATGAATATGGCTTCCTTAAATCGAAACTTGCCTCCGTTGGGCAACTACTTGAAGATAATGATCTGTTCATTGCATCAACGGCTATCTCTCGCAATCTTATTCTAGTTACACACGACAAAGGCTTCTCCCGTATTCAGGGTCTCGAACTCGAAGACTGGCTGTAACCTGGGAGTCTGCTTAGCCGATGCAGAAAGGATTCGGAAAACCCAATATGAAAACACAAGAACTGGGTGAATATGTTTACACGGAGGCCGGCAAGGTAATCGCCGGGCAGGATGAGGTTCTCGAGCAGGTGCTCGTGTGCCTGCTTTCCAGGGGGCATGTGCTCCTGGAGGGAGTTCCGGGCATCGCCAAGACATTGATCGTGAGGACTATGGCCGCCGTCCTGGGCTGCGATTTCAAGCGAATCCAGTTCACGCCCGATCTGATGCCGTCCGACATCACCGGAACCAACGTATTCGATACCAAGGCGTCCGCCTTCTACCTCAAGAAAGGCCCGGTTTTCACCAATCTTCTGCTTGCCGACGAAATCAACCGCACTCCTCCCAAGACCCAGGCGGCTCTACTGCAATCCATGGAGGAGCAGTGCGTCTCGATCGACGGGGAAAACCATGTGCTCGAGGGAATCTTTTTCGTCGCCGCGACCCAGAACCCGATTGAATATGAAGGCACATACCCGCTCCCTGAGGCACAACTCGACCGCTTTATGATGAAGGTGATTGTCGGCTACCCCGATGAGGCCTCGGAGCTTGAGGTCCTCAAGCGAGCGGGCGCGGGGTTCACTCCCACTAACCTGGATGCCGCCGGCGTAAAGTCACTTCCGAATTCCAGTTCAGACAAACAGCGTACTGCCACCCCCCAGGCCATCCATGAAGCCTGGACTGAAATCCTGCAGGTAACAGTCGGCGATGACGTCATGCGCTATCTGATGGCGATCACCCGGCAGAGCCGGGGCGCTTACCAGGTAACCCTCGGCGCTAGCCCTCGCGCCTCCATCGCCCTGCTCAAGAGCAGCAAGGCACTGGCAGCCCTGAGAGGCAGGGATTTCGTCACACCTGACGACATCAAAACCCTCGCGGCTCCAGTGCTCAGGCACAGGCTGATCCTCTCGCCGGAAAGCGCCATCGAGGGCGTCAGCACGGATGAAGTCGTCAGCCGAATCGTCAACGCCGTGCCGGTTCCGAGGTAGAAGAAATGGAGCATTGGAGTGATGGAGTAATGGAGTAATGAATCTTGGTGCGTTTGAATGGTAACTGAGCGGAAAAATAAGAACCGCGGATATAAGAAGCTGAATGTCTGGAACGGTGCTGTGGACTATTACGTAGCCACGTGCAGAGTGTGCCGCGGCATGCCGTACGACCTAAAGCGAATTGCATCCCAGTCTATTGCTTGTGCAGATTCGGTACACAGAAACATCGCTGAGGGCTACTGCCGACGCTCTATCAAGGAATACATCAACTTCCTGTACATCGCGCTGGGTTCCCTGGGAGAATCCGTCTCCGGCATCTCTGCCTACGTTAGAGCAGGCCAAATCACACAGGAGAACTTTGAATTGCTGGACGCCCAAGCGTACCGACTTGAAAATGGCCTTCTTAAGCTGGTCGCGGCATTGGAAGCAAAGCGCGATTCCGGTGAATGGACTGATAGTCTGTCGGTAAGAGAATCGGACGCTGAGTATTGCGTTGGAGAGGAGTTGGCTTCATGAGATTTCCCATTACTCCATTACTCCACTACTCCATTACTCCTTCGGCAAAAATATGAAATCAAGAATTATTCCAACTTGGCGTTTGGCGGCATTCTTCGCGGCGGGAGCAATATGGTTTTTCGCCGTACCGTGGGTCGGGCAGGCGTTCGTCTGGCTGGGACTCGCCTATAATGCCGCGCTCCTGGGACTGGTGATCTCGGATTGGCTGAACCTGACCGATTCGGCAAACATCACTGTGCGCCGTGAATGCCAGACCGCGCTCTCGATCGGCGAGCAAAACCCTATCTGGATCGAGGCCGTGCACCGAGGCCGAAGGCCGTTCGAGATCACGGTCAAAGATGAACCGCCGATAGAGTTTGAAACAAACCCGCGAATCCTGAATTTTAAGATCGATCCTGATGCAACGGTTCGGATGAACTACAAGGTCTTCCCATCAGAGCGCGGCGACTACCGATTCGGCAATGTGAACGTCCGCTACTACACGGCCCTCGGTCTCCTGTGCCGTCAGGAAAGCATTCCATCCGAGATGCCGGTGAAAGTCTATCCGGACATCTTCCAGACGAAAAAACATCTGCTTCTCTGGCGGCAGAATCGCCAATACCAGATGGGAATTCGGCAATACCGGCTCCTCGGCCAGGGTCGGGAATTTCGGCGATTGCGTGACTACGTGCCGGATGATTCGCCCCGGGACATCGACTGGAAGGCGACGGCTCGACGTGGCGTCCTTACCACACGTGAGTATGATGTGGAGCAGAGTCAGACCATGATGATTCTGCTGGATATGGGCCGGACCATGGCCAGCCGAACGATGGATCAGGATGGCAAGCTAGGGATCACAAAGCTTGACTGCGCGATTAACGCGTCCGTGCTCCTGGCTCACGTCGCCGGGCAATCGGATGACCGAGTCGGGCTGTACTGCTTTGCCCGAGAGCCCATCACATACGTCCCGCCGGGAAAGGGCGCGCCTCAGGCGGCGCATCTTCTGGAGACGCTGTACGCGCTCAAGCCCAGGGTGGAGGAACCGGCGTACTTCGAGAACTTCACGCTTGTGAGCCGGCGGCAGAGCAAGAGATCATTGATATTCCTTTTTACCGATCTGATCGACCCCGAGGCCTCGCGTCGGCTGATATCGAGCATCGGACTTCTCGCGCGAAAGCACCTGGTCGTCTGCATCGCCCTCGCCGATTATGAACTTCCATCGATCATAGAGTCCGACCCCCAGGATCCCGCCGACCTCTACACCCAGGCCGTGGCGATGAACATCGTCCGCGAGCGCCGGAAAGCCCTCGCTCAACTCTCCGCCCAGGGCATAGTAACGATTGACGCCACCCCCAGCGACCTCACCGTCTCAACGGTGAACAAGTATCTGCAACTTAAACGCACGGGAAGGCTGTGACGCCGGAGGAGTAATGGGAGTGGGAGGAGTAATGGAGTATTGGAGTAATGGGTATTGGGGTATGGGAGTGACGGACCACCGGAACGCCGAATGCTGAGTGCGTTGACCCCCTCCCTGCTAAGGGAGGGTCAGCCTGAGTCTCGCTAAGAGACTCAGGCTCCTAAAACCTCGTCACCCGGACGCCCACAAGGGGCTAGACTACGGGAACGCTCTGACGGGCAACCTTCCTTTGCTGGTATCGAACATCTAATATCCAATATCGAATATCGACCCGCCATGACGGCGGGGTTCACGGTCTGATCTCAATCGGGGTGCCGGCTGGGACGCTGCGCCAAATCTCCTCGATCTCTTTATTCGAGACCGCGATACACCCTGCCGTCCAATCCGGCCATCGGCGGTAGATCCACGATTTGTTGCCGTTCGGAAGCCCGTGGATCATCACATCGCCGCCCGGGTCGCGGCCCGACCTTCGGGCGTTCATGACGTCCCTGGAGTTGGGGTATGAGATGTGAAGGGCGAGGTGGTAGCCGCTCCTTGCATTCCGTTTGTCTATGGTGTACAAACCCTCGGGTGTCCTGCCGTCGCCACGGTGGGTCTTCGGGCCGACCGGCTGTTTTCCCAGGGATATGTGGTAAGTTTTGATTTTCGTGCCGCCGGTAAGCAGAATCAGTTCTCTCTTGCTTTTCAGTACCAGGACTTTATCCGCGATGCCTTGCGCGTGAGATGCGACGCACCAGGTGATTGTGATGAGGATGAGAGCGATGGGAAAAAGGAGCTTTCGTGCTCTGTGCATATGTAAAATGAACCTCCGCATGGCATATACTGCGATGAATGGCGTATTCGAATAATCTGTTACGCCTCCACAAGCAGTAATACTATACGGATGAGGTAGGCGCATTGTTCCGGCAAAGGGAAGAGGAGTAGCAGGAGTATGAGGAGTAACAGGAGTGCGCTTATACATTTCCAAATGTGGCTCAAGCTCAATTTGCGTGTGGGTTAACAACCAGGTGTTATTCTTGCTGCAACCTTGGCGTCCAGAATCGATCTCAGGATGACGGTCTGATCCCCCTCTCCTGCTCCCTGCCTTGTCCTGAGTAGGCGCCCCAGCGCCGTATCGAAGGAGCGGGAGAGAAGGGGTGAAGGTATTCCGAAGGCCGAAACCAATGATTATCTTTGACAGCTATGAACACACGTCTGGAATTCCAGTTACTCCTCCCACTCCCGTTACTCCTCCAACTCCTTCCTGCTATCCCCTACCTTCTTTTCCATCGGAGGAAGACTTTTTCGGTGGGCAGTTTGCGCTTCTCCCATGACGCCGATGTAACCCAGGAGACATGGCCGTCCATAAACGCCACATTCCCCCCATCCTCGTGGTTCCCAATGAAGTTGGAGTACATCCTGTCACCAAAGATGGCGATTTTGGTCGATCCATCCTCTGACGGCGCCGGTTGATACCAGTACGATATGGTAAGATCCGCCCGCTTTCGTCCCCGACGCGTCCGGACGCTATTGTCGGATGGGCAGAAGAACGCCGAGAGTTGCCCCACGTATGGAAGCATCGCGTGCGGCCAGTGATCGTTCTGAGGAGGATACCCACCATCGTAATCCTGGGTGTACATCATCAACGCGCTGTAAAGGTTCGCAAGATGCTCGGAACAGACCGTGCGATTTGCGAGCTCGGACGAACGGGTGTACATATAACCGATGATCATGAAGCACATAAGGATTATGGTGGTCACAGCTATGAAATTGCTCCGGCGCCTGCGACCGGTGGTTGCAAGCATCCCATCAGGAACATTCGGCATAAGGATTCTCCAACTTCACCAAGTAAAGTGCGGATGCTTCGGTCGCAGAGTTCGACCTAGCGAACGCGAGGTCGAACGGCGCTGCCGAAGCAAACATCACTCCCTGAGCGGCAATGGCCCATGTTATCTCAAGATGCATGAGCAAATTGCCTGACACCCTACATTATAGCCCAAAAAACCACGGCTTGGGCCTGTTTTGCTGAAAACCAATACGGAAACACGCGCGACCATACTCCTCCACTACTCTCACTCCTCTTTCCCCAGCTTGGTAACGAATTCAGTAGTGGCCGCGTATACTAGAGCAGAAATCACAACGCAATATCGAATCAAATACTCAGCGTTGTGAACGTCACATAATCCGCGTTTTAATCGCTGGAGAGCCGGAGCAAAACATATGCGTAGATTGACTTTTCCATTGCTGCTTGCCACCCTGCTAACCTCTGCCTGCGTGCGAACTTTTGCCCAGACCTCAGGGGAAGCGTATGTTCCCACATATATCGCCAAGATCACGACTTCGGCCTACGCCGTGCAATCAGTACAGGCCATAGTCGGTCAATCGTTCGATGTAAGCCTGCCCCTCGACACTGCCAAGGGCGAGATATGGGTTCTAGGCAACAGATACAACAACGCGATCCTCAAATGTATGGGTTATAGGATAAATTCAAATGATCAACAACCAGGAGCAACAGAAAACGATATTTGGTCCTTCAAAGTGGAGAAAGCCGGAACAACTTACCTGACTCTCAACAGAATACCCTCCGGCGGAACGGAAAACCATCCTGAGAAAACCGTGTATTTTGCGGTTCAGGCATTCGCCGACGGCCCGCACTTCACCGACTCTACCAAAACAATAAAGGTCAAGCAGGGACAAAACTTCATTCTGCAGCTTGCATCCAATCCCACAACCGGATATCAGTGGAAACTCGGCAAGATTTCCAAGCCTCAAACAGCGAAATTGCTGATGAACCAGTTCAATCCGCCCACGGATAACGCCAGAGTGGGCGCAGGTGGAAATGAATGGTGGGTTTTTGGGGCAAAAAAGAAGGGTTCCACCACCATTACGTTGAACTACTTACGTGTATGGGAGAAGAATACTCCTCCCGCTCAAAAGGCGATATTCACAGTCAAAGTCTATTAACGGCACAACCGCCTACCTGCAACCGTAGGCGTTATGCATATCGCGGGGACGGCTCTCGCAAGTCTGGACGGACGATGATGTCCGAATAATGACATTCGCGTGGGAAGAAGGAGAAAACGTATGGACAACTGTATCATCGGAGCGGAATTGGCAATTGATCGCAAATGGGGTGTACTGACACTCAGGGGCATGGTTGCAATCGCCTTTGGGATATCGGTCTTTCTGGATGCCCCGCAGCTAACCCTGTTGTTTGGCTTTTATGCGCTGATCCTGGGCGTCGTAACAATCCTGGCAGGATTGAACGCTCAAGGCGAGGGGAAGCATGCATTCTATCTGCTGTTTGAGGGAATCGTGAGCATCGCCGCATCGCTGACGGTATTCGGACTGCCGACATTCACAATACTGTCGCTGGTTACTATCATCGGCGGCTGGGCAATTATCACGGGCGTGCTTGAGATCATCACCGCCATCAACGTGGGAAAAGAAAGCCCTGCAAAGTTCTTCCTCACAGCCAGCGGAATCATCTCCGTGATGTTGGGAATCCTCTTGCTCAGGAATCATAACATTCTGGATGCAGCTTCAAGGCAACTCCTTGAATCATATGCGGTTCTGTTCGGCTGCCTGATGATTATCCTGGGCCTTATGGTTCGCAATGCGGCGCAAGAAAAGCCGGTATCATAGAAAGACAGCCTGGCTGGTAAGCGTTTTTGGTCGCTGAAGTCTTTTCAGCGCATGGCGGCGTCGAGGAGCTCCCGGTGAATGGCCGCAAAGCGGTGCATGAGGTCACGAATCTCGCGCATCTCACCAGAAGTCAACGACTTCTTTAGGTACGGGCATATCCACCTGGAGCATTCGAACGGTCTTAGATCGCCGGGGAAGACGCATCCGTCTTCCTGGAGGTAATCGCACGGCTCATCGACATCGTCGGTTACGTCACGCCCCGCCAGTTGATCCATCCCCTTCTGGATAAGCGCCTTTGCCGCCTGGTTCGCAGACGGCAAAGGATGCCCACATGACTCCGCCAGCAACACGTCAAATTCCGCAACCTTGG
>Ga0326727_10021797_pt1 | contig 12476 bp, 6 predicted proteins | sample MB2enrmetagenome_FD_207643 | JGI IMG/M metagenome (GOLD analysis project Ga0326727, IMG submission 207643) | Lab enriched peat soil microbial communities from McLean, Ithaca, NY, United States - MB29MY | ecosystem: Environmental > Terrestrial > Soil > Wetlands > Peat | place: USA: New York...
GATGGACTTGCGGGGCGCCCAACTCGAGCTCTGCGTCTCTCAGGTTCCTGAAGTTGAAGAACCGTAGCCTCTCAAATCCCATTTAGGAACCCATAGAACGACGGAACCTGTGATGCGATTCCGACGGAACCACGAGTGCCAACGCCTGAGGGGCTAGTCCAGCTGCATGGGCATGATAATGTTCAGGTAACCCTCCTCCGGCAGGGGCTTCAGCGTGATGGCCTTGTTCACGTCGCTGAACTCCAGGCTTACTTTGTCGCAGTCCAGCTCGCGCAGCGGCTCACTCATGTAAAGGCAGTTGACCGCAAGCTGCATCTCAGGGCCCTCGTAGTCGCAGGGCAGCTCTTCGGAAGCTATTCCCAGCTCGCTTTCTTTCGACAGGATGGTGAGGCTGCCGCTTGCCAAAGAGAACACGACTTTGCGGGACTTCTGCTCGACAAGTAGCGACACGCGGCGAAGGGCGTCCTCCAACGGCCGGCGATCTACCACAGCGCGGTATTTCTGCGCATCCGGGATGACGCGACGGTAATCTGGGAACTGGCCATCGATAAGATTCGAGGACAGGTAGGTGGCACCGATGCGCACGAACACGTTCTTGTCGGTGAGCGCGAGGGAAAGCGACCCCTCTCCCGGGGAAAGCTTTCTCACGATGGTAAGCATCTTCGGCGGAAGGATAATCCCCTTCAGGTTCTCCATACGCACGGGGATTTTCCGAGAGATGAACGCGAGCCGCCGTCCGTCTGTTGCCACCATGACGAGGTTCTCATCCCGTTTTTCTAGAAAGATCCCGTTCATAAAATAGCGGGTCTCGTCATCGGAGACAGCGAAGAGTGTTTTTGCGACCATGTCGATGAAGTCTTTTTGCGGAAACTCGAAGTACTGATTGTCCGCCACGCGCGCCAGCTCGGGATACTTGTCCGACGGGATACAACGAAGTTGGAAGTCGATCTTTCGTGAGGTCGGCTTGATTCTCAGCATCGCTGCGTCCACCTGCTCCAACTCCACCTCGCCTTCCGGCAGCGAACGCAGAATGCCCTGGAGCTTGTCGCAAAATGCTGTGGTGCTGCCTTCCTGGATAGTTTCCACGGGAAGTGAGGTCTGGAATCCGACTTTCAAGTCCGTTGCCTGCAAGGTCAGTTCGCCCTTAGTGACGGTGAGTAGCACATTGGAAAGCACCGAGAGTGAGTTCTTCGAGGAAATGACTTCTTGGGCCACGGAAATCTCTTTCAGGATATCGTCTCTCGAGCAGGTGAACTTCATCATCTCCTCCTTCTTATATTCTTTGAAAGATAAAGAATACCGGTAGTACCGGTAAGCACGGTGGATATGTGGATAGGGGAGGTATTTACCCTATCCCCAAGGAGATAAGCGGTGGAACAACCGTTGGGCTTTATCCACAGAGTGCTCACATATTCCTTCTTTTCAAATCAGTAGTCGGCATTTCCCACAATCTGCCAATTCTTGTCAACAGAGTAGCACACAGCCGCGAGGCTGATATCGGTTGTGTTACCCACAAGCCATCCACAGCCGAAGGGGATTCCGCTCCCTGGCCGGGCTGCGCTCAGCGCGACTCCGCCATCCCTTCCTAGGCATTGTTTTCCTTGATCTTTTTGACGAGGGCATGGACAGTCGGCTCGAGGTTCGGGTCCAGCTTCATCCTGTCCTCGATTTTCTGGCAGGCGTGCATGACCGTGGTATGGTCCCGGCCTCCAAACTCGGCGCCAACCTCCGTCGTGGAATATTCGGTGAGCTCCCGCGAAAGGTACATGGCCACCTGGCGGGGAAAGGCCACGGCTTTTGTTCTCCTTTTGCCTCGGAGGTCTTTGTACGACAGTCCGAAGTAGTCTCCCACGATCTTTTGGATCAGCTCGATAGTGATATTTTTTTGGTTGGGCTGCGCGAAGAAGTCCTTAAGCTGTTGACGGGAAATATCCAGCGTTATGTCCTTGTTGACCAGCTCCGCATAGGCGATGAGCTTGGTGAGGGCTTTCTCCAGGTCCCGTACGTTGGTGTTGACGTTGCGGCAGATCAACTCCACGACCTCATCCGGAATATCTACCTTCTTTTCTTCGATTTTGCGATTGAGGATGGCCATGCGCGTCTCGTAGTTGGGGGGCTGAAGGTCGACATTGAGGCCCCTCTCGAACCTGCTGCGCAGCCTGTCAGAGAGACTTCGTATCTCGGAGACCGGGCGGTCAGAGGTGAAGACCATCTGCTTGTTCGCGTCATAAAGGGCGTTGAAGGTGTGAAAGAGCTCCTCCTGCGTTCCCTCTTTGCCCTCGAGGAAATGGACGTCGTCGATCAGCAGTACATCTACCGAACGGTACTTGTTCTTGAACTGGTGGCCCGTTTTTTTCTGGATGGAGAGGATGAACTCATTCGCGAACGTCTCCACCGTCACGTATGCCACCTTGAGATCGGGAAACTCCCGGTAGACCGAGTTCCCTATTGCCTGGATGAGATGGGTCTTGCCTAGGCCGACTCCTCCGTAGATCAGGCACGGGTTGTAGCCGGTCCCGGGGTTCTTCGATATAGCCAGGGAGGCGTTGGCCGCAAAGGAATTGGATTCTCCGATGATGAACCGCTCAAAGGTGTATTCTTTGTTCAAGTTAGGGTGTTGTCGCTTTCGGATGACGCCTTCTTCTGCCTTCTGGACGCGCGAGGACTCATCGTGAGAGCCCTTTCCCGAGGCCTTTTTCTGTACGGAAAGCTTAATGGAGAGTTTTTGACCGGAAAGTTCCTCGAGTTTTTCCTCAAGCCTCGTAAGATATCGCTGCGTTATTTGGTCTTTGATGAAGGAGGAGGGAACGGAAATGAGCACTTGAGAATCCCCACCTCCGCCAAACTCGATCCCACGGAACCATGTGGACAACTCCTGGTCGGAAAGGTCTTCTGAAATGTCACGGACGGCCTCTTTCCAGAAGGCCTCGTAGCCCTTCTTGCCAGGCTCCATAGGATTGTCCCCTTCTTATTGCCAATTTATGCACAAGTTGTGCACAATCCGGTGGTTGGTTGAAGCCTGGGAGAATGGAGAAAAGTGCTTGCGGATGGCGTGTCCGAAATGGCTTGCCGGAAAGAACGGAAGGTAATTATATTTAGGATAAATAAATGCGGACGATTCTTTCTTAAATATAGGAGTTTTGGTATTAATAAGCACGTAGGAAGGGGATTCTCGAATGGCTGTAAAATATTTCATACACTATCCACAGATTATTCACACGGCCTTTCGCGTCAAAGTGTATCTCATCGCCAGAAATCCGGCAAGAGTTTTTGATGGCCGAAGGGCAACTTTTCCTCATCCACTCATGTTGATTTTTTCCTAGAATACCTGTATCGTCAACAGGAATCGCAAGCCCGCTTCCCATGCATGATACTTACAGCGCACACAACATACAGGTCCTGAAGGGTCTGGAGCATGTCCGAAAACGTCCGAGCATGTACATTGGCTCGACGAGTTTGGACGGCCTGCACCAGCTCGTCTTCGAGATCGTCGACAACTCCATCGATGAAGCCCTTGTCGGGGCCTGTACAACGATTTCGGTTCTTCTGGCAAAGGGAAACGTCGTCACCGTTGAGGATGACGGCCGCGGGATCCCCGTCGACGTTCATCCCACAGAAAAGGTGAGCGCCCTCGAAGTTGTCATGACCAAGCTGAATGCGGGTGGCAAGTTCGACAAGAACACGTACAAGGTTTCTGGCGGTTTGCATGGGGTGGGCGCCTCCGTGGTCAACGCCCTTTCCGAGTGGTGTGAGGTGGAGGTGCACCGCGAAGGCAAGGTGCATTTCCAGCGCTACGTTCGCGGAGTGCCCGAAGCCCCCGTCACGGTGACTCAGGACACAACCCGCCATGGGACGGTCACACGCTTCAAGCCTGACAAGCAGATATTCGAGGACATCGAGTTCAGCTTCGACGTTCTCTCCAACCGTCTTCGAGAGCTGGCCTTCCTTACCAAAGGAATCCATATTTCTGTGGGAGACGAGCGTAGCGCTCCCGGCAAGAGCCATATTTTCCATTTCGACGGAGGAGTGAAGTCCTTCATCGAGTTCCTGAACAAGAACAAGGAGCCGATCCACGTCGAACCGGTATACTTCGACAGCGAGCGCGACCACACCCGCATCGAGGTTGGCCTGCAGTACAACGACGGCTACAACGAAACGATCTTTACGTTCGCTAACAACATAAACACACGTGAGGGCGGGACTCACCTCATTGGGTTCAAGAGCGCACTTACCCGGTGCCTGAACGACTACCTTAAGAAGCTCAACCTTTCCAAAAAGTTGGAGGAGAATCTGAGCGGAGAGGATGTGCGGGAAGGACTTACCGCTGTCATTTCCGTGAAAGTGCCTGAGCCACAGTTCGAGGGTCAGACCAAGGCGCGCCTTGGCAACTCTGAGGTCAAGGGGATCGTCGAGAGCCTGACCTACGACAGGCTGACTCTTTTCTTCGATGAGAACCCTGACGTCGTAAGGAAGATCCTGGACAAGTCAATCATGGCGGCCAAGGCGCGCGAGGCTGCCCGCAAGGCCCGGGAGCTTACCCGAAAGAAAGGGCTTTTGGAGAACTCCGGGCTCCCTGGGAAGCTTGCGGACTGCTCGGAAGAAGACCCCGACAAGTGCGAGCTGTATATCGTGGAGGGGGACTCGGCCGGGGGAAGCGCAAAGCAGGGAAGGGACAGGACGTTCCAGGCCATCCTTCCTTTGTGGGGCAAGATGCTGAACGTGGAAAAGACGCGCATCGACAAGGTGCTCACAAACGACAAGCTGTTCCCCATCATCTCCGCGCTGGGAACCGGCGCGGGAGATCAGTTCGATGCTTCTAAGCTTCGCTACGGAAAGGTCATTATCATGGCGGATGCGGACGTTGATGGCTCCCACATCCGCACGCTCCTGCTCACGTTCTTCTTTCGCTACATGCGCGAGCTTCTGGAACGTGGCCACGTCTACATCGCCATGCCTCCTCTTTACAAGATTGAGATCGGAAAAAAGATCCTGTACGCGTATGATGACGCGCAAAAAGAGGAGCTTCTCAAGTCGAACGGAAAGAGCGAAGACCAGGTCGCCATCCAGCGGTACAAAGGCCTTGGGGAGATGAACCCCGAGCAGCTGTGGGAAACGACCATGAATCCCGAGCTGCGCAGCATCATACACGTAAAGCTCGAAGACGGGGTGGAGGCGGAAGAAATCTTCACCACGCTCATGGGAGAGAACGTCGAGCCGCGGCGGAAGTTCATAGAAGACAACGCCCTTGCGGTCACCAACCTCGACGTGTAAGGGCAGGCCACCATGGCAGATGTGAAATCTCGAACCATACCCCTACCTATCGAGGAAGAGGTCAAGACCTCGTATCTCAACTATGCGATGTCCGTCATCGTGGCTCGCGCCCTCCCGGACGTGCGCGACGGTCTGAAGCCAGTGCACCGCAGGATCCTTTTTGGGATGAATGAGATGGGCCTCCATTCGGACAGGCCCTACAAGAAATGCGCCCGCATCACCGGCGACGTCCTGGGGAAATATCACCCCCACGGCGACATGGCAATCTATGATTCCCTGGTACGTCTTGCCCAGGACTTTAACATGCGCTATCCGGTGGTGGACGGGCAGGGCAACTTCGGCTCGGTAGACGGGGACCCGCCTGCTGCGGTCCGGTACACCGAGGCAAGGATGAACGCGGTCGCGGAGGCCATGCTTCGCGATATCGACAAAGACACGGTGGATTTCGGTCCCACCTACGATGGTTCCCAGACCGAACCACTCGTTCTTCCCGGTGCTTTTCCTTTCTTAGCGGCCAACGGCGCAAGCGGAATTGCCGTCGGCATGGCCACCAACATGCCGCCGCACAACCTTCGCGAGATATGTGCCGCTATCGTGAAGCTTATCGACAATCCTCAGACGAGCCATGAAGAGCTAATGAAGACAGTCCGCGGTCCCGACTTCCCCACCGGCGGGATCATTCTCGGGCGCAAGGGCATCAGGGACGCCTATACCACAGGTAGGGGCAAAATCATCGTACGGGCCAAAGTTACGGTGGAGAGTTCAAGCTCGGGCAAGGATTCCATCATCATCACAGAGATCCCCTACCAGGTGAACAAATCAACTCTGATCGTTCGTATTGCGGACCTGGTAAAAGAAAAGAAGATCGACGGGATTGTCGATCTGAACGATGAATCCGACAGGCACGGAATGCGGATCGTCGTGGAATTGAGGAAGGGCGTTTCTCCCAAAGTAATCCTCAACCAGCTTTTCGCGCACACCCAGATGCAGATTGCCTTCGGGGTGATCAATCTCGCCTTGGTGAAGGGTCTTCCAAGGACCCTAACGCTGAAAGAGATCCTCGAGCACTTCGTTGCCCATCGCAAAGAGGTTGTCACCCGCAGGAGCCGCTTCGATCTGGCAAAGGCCGAAGAGCGGGCGCACATACTCCAGGGATTGAAGATCGCCCTGGAGAACATCGACGAGGTGATCGCCATCATCAAGAAGTCCGCGGACGCCGCCACAGCTCGCATAAGCCTCGTGGAAAGGTTCTCCTTGAGCGAGCGCCAGGCCCAGGCCATCCTGGACATGCGCCTGCAGCGCCTTACGAGCCTGGAAGTACAGAAAATCGTTGACGAGCTGAATGAGGTGCTCGCTCTTATCGAAACGCTGAAAGCAATTCTTGCAAGTGAGCAGAGAATTTACGGCCTGGTGAGAGAAGAGACGGAGGAGATCTCCAAGAAGTTCGGGGATGATCGGCGCACTGAGATCATTGAGGAGGAAGCAGAGGAGATCAACGTCGAGGACCTGATTACCGAAGAGGATATGGCAGTCCTTATTTCGAATCGCGGGTATATCAAGCGCATACCGGTGACTGCGTACCGCAGGCAAGGAAGAGGTGGAAAGGGTTCCTCCTCAGCCCTGTTGAAGCAGGATGATTTTATCGAGCAGTTCTTTATCGCCTCGACTCATGATTTCGTTCTCTTTATCACCAACCAGGGAAAGGCTTACTGGGTCAAAGTGCACGAGATCCCTGAAAGCAGCCGGCAGGCCAAAGGACAGAGCATAAAAGTACTTCTCTCCCTCGGCAGCGAGGAGGAGATCACCGCTGTGGTCAACCTCAGGAACTTCACCGATGAGAGGTTCGTGCTCATGGCCACCCGACAGGGTGTGGTGAAAAAAGTGAAGATCTCGGAGTTCGCCAACGCAAAGACTCGGGGAATTCTCGCAATCAAACTTGACCAAGGCGACGGTCTCGTAACGGCTCTTCTCACCTCAGGCTCGGATGAGGTTGTGCTTGTCACCCGAAAGGGAATTGCTCTGCGGTTCAATGAAGAAGCGGTGCGAGCCATGGGCAGAGCGTCTCACGGTGTGCAGGGAATCAGGCTCTCGCAGAAGGACGAGCTTGCGGGGGTTGCCATGGTAGCCCAGGGAGAGCAGATGCTGCTTCTGAGCGAGTTCGGCTTTGGTAAACGCACCGCATATGAGAACTTCTCTGCTCACGGCCGGGGGACTCGGGGACAGATCTGCTACAAGGCCACCGAAAAGACCGGGGAGGTGGTTGGCGTGCTCTCAGTGAGCGACAAGGATGACCTCGTGTGCATCACCTCCCAGGGCAACACGCTCAAGCTCAGGCTCTCGGAGGTCGCAACGCTCGGAAAAACAGCTATGGGAGTCCGGATCGTCAATATAACCAGGCCTGATGTGGTGGTGGGAGTGGCCCGTGTGGTCAAGGAAGAAGAGGAGGGGGACGCTCCGGATGAGAGCTGAGAAGCCTCCTCGAAGTCGCTGTCATTTTTCGCATCCCGTTCGCCCCTGTTCGTAGCCGTGTTTCACGTGAAACGTTTGGCATGGTACGTTCCACGTGAAACATTGCAAGAGCGCCTTCAGAGGGCGGCCAACATCCCTCCTGCCTGGCTGCAGCTGACCCCGAAGGGTTCGGTCAGAGTGTTGATGATCGACAGGTAGGGCGGCAAACAAAAGATTTGGCCCTCCGGGTAGTTCATTTTTCTGATATTGCCAAAAGCCAATTGACTACAGGCGGAGATTGCCCCCAAGGTTCCTCATGCTCGTCTTGGTGTATTTTATCCCGGTAATCCTGCTCCTCTTTCTCAATGCGTTTTTCGTTCTTGCGGAGTTTGCAGTTGTAAAGATCCGCCCCACACAAATGGAGGCGCTCGCGGAAAGAGGCAACAGGCGCGCGAAGCTCGTCGAACGGATCCAGTCTCACTTGGACGAGTACCTGTCGGTGTGCCAGGTGGGGATCACACTTGCCAGCATTGGTCTGGGGTTCGTTGGGGAGCCCGGGTTTGCAAAGCTGCTCGAACCGCTGATTCGCGCCACTGGGATCTCTCCCATAGGTGCTCGAATAACCTCGCACACTCTGGCTATTGCAATCGCCTACTTGGTGGTCTCTTTCCTCCATATCGTCCTTGGCGAGCTCGTTCCAAAATCCGTGGCCATCAGAAAGACTGAGGGTGCGGCGCTTCTGACCGCTTACCCAATGCTCATCTTTCGGAACGTGTTCATTGCCCCCATCTGGGCGCTCAACTCTACGGTCAACGGAGTGCTTCGCCTATTCAAGCTTCCGCCATCTGTCGGCCAGGGGAATCACAGCGAGGACGAGATCCGCATCATACTCGACCAGTCCCAAATGAGTGGGACGCTGTCCTTCCGAAGGCTCCTCCATCTTGAGAACGTCCTCGACATGGGAACTCTCACCGTTCGAAACGCCATGCGCGCCAGGCGGCTGGTGAAAAGCCTAAGCGTGAGCCAGACCCGCGATGAGGTCGACAGGACCATTGCCGAAAATCGCTATTCCCGATATCCGCTGGTTGGCGAAAATCCCGAAAGGCCTCTGGGGTACATCCATGTCAAGGACCTGTTTCTCGCAGAGCGCTCAGGCCGGGCGATCGACGACCTCAAGGGTTTTGTGCGGCCTTGCCTGCTTTTCAAGGAGGAAGACTCACTCGAACAGCGGCTTTCCGAGATGCAGCGCAAGGCATGCCATATGGCTATCGTGTTTGCCGCTGACGCTACCTGGAGCGGTATCATTACTCTCGAAGATGCGGTGGAGGAAGTCATCGGCACGATCGAGGAAGAATACCCCATCGAGCCACCCATCCGACTTGCCGATCTTCTTACCCCCGAGCGAACTCTTCTTGACGTCGAGGGGACCAGCGTCGTCTCAGCTTCTCGAAACGCTCTGGAGCGCATCAGGGTTGCAGAGCTTCCCGTTTCGAAAGAGGCGATCATGTTCTCCTTAGCCGAGCGGGAAAGGCTGGGAAGCAGCTACGTCGGAAGACGGCTGGCAATCCCTCACGCACGTCTGAAGACGCTGGCCGAGCCGATGGTGATCGTGGCCAGACTCAAGGCTCCCATCCCCGCGCCGGTGTTGGGAGAGGATATCAATATGATTTTCCTTCTGTTGACTCCTGCCGACACCCCGCGCATCCATCAGATTCTCCTTTCTCATATCGCAGGAATCTTCGAAAGCGACTACTTGGAGGACAGGCTGGAGACTGCGACCACTTCCGCTGAGTTGCACAACGTCATAGTGACCGCCGAACAAGTCGTCCTGGGCTAGGACGCTTGTTCGGACAGTCTGGCGCGAGCGTTATCTGGCTAGTGCAGTGGTTATCTGAGCGTGGCCGGTATCCCCAACGACTGGAGCATCAGGCACACCTGCTCCAGCCTCTCCACAGGGGGCCGTTGAAGCCGCAGAAGGCTCGGGTCGAGCGCCTTTGAAGGTTGAAAAGGCTGCACAAGAAAGAGCTTGCAGCCTCTGGCAAACTCGGCGACGCCCGGGATTTCCTCCATGGAAACAAGCGGTTCGACAAAGGTCATGCGTAGCTCATGGGGCAGGCCGGAGGATATGGTCATCTCGACGCATTCGCAGATCGCATTCGCATCGACCCGCACTCCCGCTACGCGCGAATAGGAATCGGGAGCGCATTTTATGTCGATGGCAATATAGTCCAGCATCTTCGCCTTGATGAGCTGTCCTACTAGGTCCGGGTTGGTGCCGTTTGTGTCGAGCTTGATGGAAAATCCAAGCCGCCTGATCCTGTGAAGAAGCTCGGGCAGATCCGGATGCACGGTCGGTTCGCCGCCTGTTACCACAATCCCATCCAAGCGTTCGATCCTGCTTTCCAGAAAAGCGAAAACTTCCTCGTCGGGAATCGGCTCGGCATAGCACCGGGGGTCGACTAGCTCGGGATTGTGGCAGTAAGGGCAGCGGAAGTTGCAGCCACGGGTGAAAAGCACGGCGGCCAGCCTGCCGGGGAAATCTGTGAGGGTGATTTTTTGTAGCCCGCCAATGGTCATGGGCGTTTCCTTGCAGCCCGACGCTTGAGGCCGAGCGAAGCGCTGCGCGCGGTCTACCCCTCAGCGCAGCGTCCGCCGGCCTCAGGACCTTCTGCTATCGTAGCTTAAAAGTCTTGCGCTCCTTGAACTCCGCTGCCTTGCCCTCATTCCACTGGTTGACGGGACGAAGATACCCGACCACACGTGAGTAGACCTCTGCGGGGGCGCCACACATCGGGCAGTTCTCCTGACGGCCGGAAAGGTAGCCGTGAACAGGGCAGATGCTGAAGGTGGGGGTCACAGTGAAGTAGGGGAGGTGGTACCTTTCGCAGATGAGCTTGACCAGCTTCCTGACATTGTCGGGATTCGTTATCTCTTCACCAACGAAAAGGTGGAGGACGGTTCCTCCGGTGTACTTGGTCTGGATCTCATCCTGCAGATCCAATACTTCGAAGATGTCGTCCGAATATTGCACAGGAAGCTGGGAAGAGTTCGTGTAGAAGGGGAGCCTTCTTGCCGTCTCTTCTTGCACGCCTGCCCTCTCTTCGTTTTCCGCGCGATGCCCGTTGCCTGAGAGAATGCCGGGGAACTTCTCAGCGTCAATGCGGGCCAGCCGATACGATGTTCCTTCGGCCGGGCTCGCCTCGAGGTTGTAGTTGTTTCCCGTCAGTTCCTGGTAGGTAAGAAGCCTGTCGCGCATGAAGTCTAGGACCCGGAGGGCGAACAACTGTCCCTTCTCTGTCCCGATGTTGGTTCCCAGCAGGTTCACGCAGGCTTCGTTCAATCCGACCAAGCCGATGGTGGAGAAGTGGTTCTTCCAATACTGACCGAAGCGCTCGCGGATTCCGTGCAGGTAATGCTTTGTGTACGGGTAGAGATTGTTCTCAGTGAACCGCTCCAGCACCTTCCTTTTTATCTCGAGAGACTCCCGCGCCAGATCCATGAGGTCCGCGAGACGGTCGAGGAACTCGGCTTCGTCCCCCGCCAGATATCCAAGGCGGGGCATGTTGATGGTTACCACGCCTATGGAACCGGTGAGCGGATTGGCGCCGAAGAGCCCTCCGCCGCGCTTCTCGAGCCCCCTCAGGTCGAGGCGCAAGCGGCAACACATGGAGCGCGTATCTTCGGGTGACATGTCGGAGTTCACGAAATTGGAGAAGTAGGGGATCCCGTAGCGCGCAGTTACGCGCCACAGAACCTCAAGCGCGGGATCGTCCCAGGGGAAGTCTCGGGTGACATTGTAGGTCGGAATGGGGAAAGTAAAGACGCGACCTTTAGCATCCCCTTCGGAGAGCACCTCCAGGAACGCTTGGTTGAAAATCTCCATTTCCGGCTGAAACTCACCGTAGGTCTCTTCGCCATACCTTCCCCCGAAGATCACCGGCTTGTCTCGCAGCATGGTGGGCACCCTGAGGTCCATGGTTATGTTGGTGAACGGGGTCTGGAAACCGACCCGGGTGGGCACGTTGATGTTAAAGACGAACTCTTGGAGCGCCTGCTTCACCTCTTGGTACTGCAGCGAATCGAACCGGATGAAAGGCGCCAGGAGCGTGTCGAAGTGCGAGAACGCCTGCGCCCCGGCCGCTTCTCCTTGGAGCGTGTAGAAAAAGTTCACGATCTGTCCCAGGGCGCTTCGCAGGTGCCGAGCCGGACGGCTTTCCACTTTTCCCGCAGCCCCGAGAAACCCTTGCATGAGCAGATCTTCCAGGTCCCACCCCACGCAATAGACGGAGAGGATTCCCAGGTCGTGGATATGGAAGTCTCCGTCCGTGTGCGCGAGCCGGATCTCGGGAGGGTAGATTTTGTTTAACCAGTAGATCTTGCTGACTTCCGAGGAAATGTAGTTATTCAATCCCTGGAGCGAGTAGGCCATGTTGGAGTTCTCGTTGACCTGCCAGTCCTCTCGCTCGATATAGCGGTCCATGAGGTCCACATCCGCGCGCGAGACGATCTCCCTGATGCGCGCATGTTGCTCGCGGTAGATCACATATGCCTTGGCCGTGCGCTTGTACTGCGAGGAAAGCAGCACTTCCTCCACGATGTCCTGGATCTGTTCCACAGACGGGATCTCTCCCGGGAGAGCCTGCTGCGCGAGATTGAGGATCCGCAGCGTCAGCCTCTGCGCCGCCTCTTCCCCGAACTCGCTGGTGGCCTCCCCAGCTCGATTGATTGCCGCAGTGATTTTCTCTGGCTTAAAAGGG
>Ga0326727_10021798_pt1 | contig 12476 bp, 14 predicted proteins | sample MB2enrmetagenome_FD_207643 | JGI IMG/M metagenome (GOLD analysis project Ga0326727, IMG submission 207643) | Lab enriched peat soil microbial communities from McLean, Ithaca, NY, United States - MB29MY | ecosystem: Environmental > Terrestrial > Soil > Wetlands > Peat | place: USA: New York...
TGCGCCAGTGCTCCAGCATGAGTGTGAACCACCGTTTTTGCCTTGCCGGTTGTACCGGAGCTATACAGAATCAGCGCCGGATGTTCGGAATCGACAATTTCGGTCTCCACATCGCCGTCTGCCGGTGAGCGATGCATGACCGACTCCCAGGACAGGCTCTTCGGATGGTGCGCCAGGGCGTTACCCGTACGTTCGTTGACAACGACCCACTCCACCGAGGGCGCAGAATTCAGCACCGCTTCGTAAACGCCCTCGGTCCTTATCACCTTGCCAGCACGCGGGTAGCCATCATTGACGAAAAGCAGGCGGGACCGGGCCTGGTGGATGCGAGAGACGATATCCTCCGCGGCGATTCGCGACGGTATTTGGACGCAGGCAGCGCCTAGCTTAAGGGCGGCAAGCATCACGATAACAGCCTCGGGGGAAATGGGCATGCACATCGCAACCCGATCTCCCTTTCGAACTCCCAGACTTTTCATCGCCGCGGCAAGGCGGTTTACGCAATCGTAGAGTTGCTGATAACTAACGGATCTTTGCGATCCGTCATCCGACTCAAACCACAGAGCCCCGGCCGCTCCTCGACCATCCCGGATGTGCCGGTCGAGGCAGTTATGAACAATGTTGAGCTTTCCCCCCGAAAACCAAGTTGTCCACGGCATCCCACGGGAGTCATCGTAAAGGCGAGTGTATTTCTCGAACCACTCGACTCCAAGGTGCTCAAGGGCGGAATTCCAGAACCATTCGATATCGAGGGTCGAGCGGGCGGTAAGTTCCTGCCACGACCGGATTCCGTGGACATCCATGAAGCGCCGCACCCTTGAACGGTTGAGATATCTGCCGCTCGGTTGCCATGCAAAATCGCCCATGCGCCTCCCTAGGTCGAAATCCTTCCCCCAACTCCACTGTTTTAGGTGATGTTCCGACGGCCCCGAAAGTTGTGTATAATTACAACTTAGGGCTTTTCAAGACATAACTGGCCGTGCGCACTCACCAGACGGGCGCGGAAGGATTCACTGCGCCGCTGCCCTATCTTCTCATTCCCCTGGCAGCGTGTGGAAGTGTACGAACAACTCCAAGAGGGAACCACAGACCCATCGAACCCTTTGGCCGGGATATGGCTCTAACCTAAAGAGGGGCTGAGGATAAATGACGGGACGCCAAATTTTGGCGGAACTCCATGAGGAAGATGACTTCTTTCTCTTAGCCAAGTCTGTAGGCGAGTTTGGGGGTCGTGAACTTGTACCCTACCTCAACCGACTAGGCGCAGAGGAATTCCCAGCGCGGTTCATTTCCCTGGCAGCCAACAATGGATTTGTGGGCTCCGCCGTCCCCGCCGAGTATGGCGGTCAGAGCGGAACTCTGGAAGGTATATTGTCTATCATTGAGGGCATCGCAGCGTGTGACGGTTCGCTCGCGCTTACCCTCGCCGCACACGAATCCCTGGCGACATCGCATGTTCTTCTGGGTGGCAACGATAGGCAGAGACACAATTACCTTCCAAGGCTGACCAGCGGCGCAGACATTGGCGCGTGGTGTCTGACCGAACCCCAGGCAGGCAGCAATATTTTCCATGATATGAGGACCAGGCTCGAGAGGTCCCCCGCGGGCTGGAAGCTGAATGGCGAGAAGACCTTCATTACGAACGGACGCCACGCCGGCCTGTTCGTGGTGCTTGCCCGCGCCCTATGGGAAAACGGCAGGGACGACGGCATAACCTCCTGCGTTGTGGAAAGCCGCGGCAACGAGGAGCGCATTGCCCGAACGGCCCTGCACGGCAAGATGGGCATGTTGCGTTCGGACACGGCGGCGCTGAAGTTTGACGATGTTCCTGTTGCCGGTGACGCCATTCTGGGTCCAATTGGAAGCGGCGGCAAAGTGGCTCGCCAGGTGCTCTTACGAGGAAGAGTGGGGATCGCCGCTCTTGCCCTGGGTTTGGCGCGGGACTCGCTCCAGCGCGCTGCGGCTTACTCCAAAGAGCGGAAGGTGGCCGGCGGATCGCTTTTTGACCAGCCGCTTACGCAGGCCAAGCTGTCCGGCATGGAAGAGAGCCTCTGGGTGGCATGGCAAGGAGTGCGCAGCGCTGCCCAGCTTGCCGACGCGCTCAAGCCTTTCAAGGTGCAAGCATGCATGGCCAAAGTGTTCGCGACCGAGACCGCCCTGCGAATCACCGACGAGGCGATCCAAATAATGGGCGGCTACGGTTACATGCGGGATTACAAAGTCGAGCAGAATTACCGTGACGCGCGGCTGTTAACCATTGGAGAGGGGGCCTCCGAGATTCTGCGCTTCGCCATCGCCAGAAATCTATTGGATCAGGATCGCGGCGACGTGGAGGATGTTCTTCCCCATTTAGATAGCCTGGAAGTTGCTGCTCGGCCCGGCCAAGGCTCCATGGGTTCCCTATGGGGACCGGGCTGGCGGGCCCTTCAACTTGCCTCCGAAAGTGTGCGCTTGGTGCGAGAGGCAATCCTGCAGGGAGGCGAGCGGACAGGTTTGGTTTCGAGCCGCCAATGCGAAGCGGTGAGGGTTGCAGACCTTGCAACAAGGCTATGGATCTCAATCCAGGTGGTCCTGACTGGCGCGAGGCTCGTTGACCGTGGCAGTGCTTCCCAAAAGCATCTGCGGCTGGTCAAAGACTTTCTCATCCATTCTTCGATCGAAATCTGTCACCGAGCCCCGGAGCTTCTCCTGACGCTGGGCCTCACTGATGCCATCCTCTGCCGCAATTACATCGAGGCGCTGCAGATCGGTGCTGCTGTCAATCCTCTCTGCCCTGTGCCACTCAGCGTGGAACATTCATAGGACAAGCGTATGTCTCGTAGGGGGCGCTCAATGGGCCCATTGTACGAGCGGCAAGCGGCGGCGCAGGAAAAAACACTCGTCAATAGGAATTGCTGCTCACCAGCGTGCCGAAGCATTCAGGCCGGTCCGGTAGACTCGATCGGTCCCATCCGCCACCGAGCGCCTGAATCAGCAACACGGTGTCGGCCATACGACGACCCGGGATATTGACCGCGGTCACTCGATCCGCGAGTGCGGCACTTTGTGCGGTGATCACCTCGAGGTAACTGGTGACTCCGCGCCGATGTGTCGTGGAAGGGCGGCTTCACCCCAGTCATGAAAACGGCCCACCTGGCGGACCCTTCGGGGTCAAATGCGAACTGCATACCACCATTGATCATTCCCCGGAAGTCGTCAACCAGCGCCGATCATCGTTCTCGTTACATGCTCTTGAATTTCAAATCTTAAATTCTGAATTGCGGCTCTGCCGCGCTGTGTTCGAATTGAGCCACACCGCCAAGGCCAACCTTCCCAGTGCACCTGAGACATTAAACCTCGCGATCCCCGGAACCGTCGCCCCGAACCGGAAGCTGCCGCCGAAGATTTACAAAATGTAAAACAGCGCGTCAAGTTCGCGCCCCATGCATAAACCACAGACCAAAACGTTGGGTATCTTCAGGGGGCGGCGAGACGCTGTTGGGAGCGCCTATCGCGCGGAGTAGTTTTTTCCACTCGCGATTGTGGGACTCCGGCCTTGTCCAGTCCACAGGAATAAAGCCGCGGATCCATTCGGGCAGATCCACTCCTCTAAGCATGAGCGGTATAAGCGCCACCCAACGAACCGTCGACCTGAAGTGGGGCAGGCAAGACTATTCAACAGGACCGCCCGAAACCTATGCGGGTTCGACCGCATCTATTCCTCCTGAAGGAGTTCGTTACGTACTTATGAGCTTTCAGCCCATTGAAAACTACGCCGTTATCGGCAACATGCGGTCCGTTGCGCTGGTGGGCATGGACGGCTCGATCGATTTTCTCTGCTACCCGGATTTCGATTCTCCCACGGTGTTTGCGGCGCTGCTCGATGACAAAGAGGGTGGCCGCTTTCAGATTGAGCCCCAGCTCACGAGCATGCGGGTCCGCCAACTCTATTTGCCGGATACAAACATTCTGCTGACGCGATTCCTGGCCGAGGAAGGTGTCGCCGAGCTGACCGACTACATGCCGATTGAGAACGACACGGAAGGGCCAAATGAGATCGTTCGGATGGTCTCCGTCATCCGAGGCAAAGTAAGTTTCAAGATGTGTTGCCAGCCAAGATTTAACTATGCAGCAACAGCGCACCGGACGGAAATCTCGGGCCGGTGCGCCACGTTCTTCCCGGCCGACAATACTTGTCAGCCGATGGCTTTGTACTCCAGTGTTGTTTTGGCACAACAGTCTCAAGACGCGATTACACACTTCAGCTTGGAAGCCGGCGCAACAGCGACCTTCGTGTTCGGAGGACAGCGTCCGCAAGGACAACCACCTGAGATGGAGCTTCTAGGAGAGCGCTTCCAGCGAACATCGCGCTTCTGGAAGAAATGGATTGCGAAATCGAAATACCGGGGTCGTTGGCGAGAAATGGTCAACCGCTCAGCCCTGATTTTAAAGTTGCTCACCAGCCGCAAGCACGGCTCATTGATTGCGGCGCCTACGTTTTCTCTGCCGGAGAGTATTGGGGGAGTGCGTAATTGGGACTATCGCTTCACCTGGTTGCGGGATGCAACGTTCTCGCTGTATGCACTGATTCGACTCGGTTTTGTGGAAGAAATGGAGGCCTTCATTAACTGGCTGAAAGGACGCCTGAGTGACGACGCGGAGCGGGGACCGTTGCAGGTAATGTATGGGATTGATGGCAGGCAAAAACTCGACGAGATTACCCTCGACCATCTGTGCGGGTACGAGAATTCGCGTCCCGTACGCATTGGAAACGCCGCTTATCAGCAACTGCAACTGGACATTTACGGCGAAATGATGGACTCCATTTACCTGGCGAATAAGTACGGCGATCCCATTTCATATGCCGGATGGCAGGATGTTCAGCGCATCCTGGAGTGGCTGGGGAAGAACTGGCAGCGGCCTGACGAGGGGATATGGGAGGTCCGCGGTGGGGCCAGAGAATTCCTGCACTCTCGCGTCATGTGCTGGGTGGCCTTCGATCGTGCTTTGCGCCTTGCACAGAAGCGCTCGCTTTCGGGACCTCTCGATTTATGGCAGCGCACGCGAGACGAAATACGGAATGATATCTTCACCAACTTCTGGAACGACCGGCTGCAGTCGTTTGTGCAGGCTAAGGGAACGGAAGATTTGGACGCTTCAGCGCTGCTCATGCCCATGATGAGGTTCATTAGCCCCGTCGACCCAATGTGGCTTTCCACGATGAAGGCCATAGAAACAAGACTGATCGAAGGCACGCTTGTCCGTCGCTACGAGGTGGAACGCACCCACGTGGATGGCCTTCCGGGCGGAGAGGGCAGCTTCACCGCCTGCGCGTTTTGGTATGTGGAATGCCTGGCCCGTGCTGGCGACTTGGAAAAGGCGCAGTTGTTGTTTGAAAAACTCTTGGGATATGCCAATCATCTTGGGCTATATTCGGAGGAGCTGGGTTCGAATGGGCGACATCTTGGGAATTTTCCCCAAGCATTCACGCATCTCGCACTGATTAGCGCGGCAACGTATCTGGACAGGGCACTCTCAGGGACGGGGGAGGCAGTGTGGCGCTAGATTCCAGAAAAGTCGACGCGGGTGCTGCATACATTGTTTTCCATGCATGCGTCGCCGACCTCTCTGACGAAAAATGGCCTACCCGTCGAACTGCGTCACCAGACTCCCTGCTTACATGACGCCGGAGCAACTGGCGGGCAGGGACGCCAGCATCCAGAGCGACGTTTACGCGCTGGGCCTGGTGCTCTACGAAGTTTTCACGGGAAAGCGCGCCTTTGAGGCTACCGCGGTCGCCGAGCTGCGCCGGGCGCATGAAAACACGCCGCCTACAAATCCCTCGCTGCTGGTGAAGGACATCGATCCCATCGCCGAGCGCGTGATCCTGCGCTGCCTTCCCCTGACGACCCAAGGGTCTGCTTGGTATGCGGGCATCGGTCTGGCCGGGATTCTGCTGATGGCCGCGATGGCGTTCTATGGCTTCTACACCTCGCTCGGGGGCCGACCGGTTTTCGGAGGCGCCGCGTTCGAGGAGTGAGCTTGTTGCCGCCAATGCGCCCGCCTCGCCGCGCAGCAGCCACATTTGGGAAGCAGTGATCAACTACCGCGCCAGCCATCACATGCCCTGCCTGTGGAAGCGATAAGGCCAGATCAGCCCTATGGTGATTCGACTGACAGATTCGCGAATGCTTGAAGCAAAATGAAGCCCGCAGAAACGGGCTGGAATGCGGCACAAGGTTTGTTATACGGTATGTGGATAGCCTCGGGCCAAAGAATTAAATGTGAGAAAAAGTAAAGGAAAGTAAAAACGATGAATTGCAGTCGAGTGTCACTTGCGGCGTCTCCGAAGCATAACCTTCCGTTGATTCCTACCAGCTAGGCGTGGCCGCTTGGCGTACTGGGGTACCGTTTCTGCGGTGAGGATGAGGGGCCGTGCGATGATTTTTGCCGCGAGGGTTGAAACGTTCCCTCCGGCCCTGGCCGCCTCCTCCAGGTCTTTGTCTTTTGCGTATGTGAGTACTCTTTTCCCGACGAAATCTCTGCGAATCTCAGTTGGGCCGTACTCCGTTCCCTCGTCGCGCTTCGCTTTGGCAACGACGGAAATCTGCCAGAGTTCACGCTGAACCAACGCATAATCAACGGCGACGGAGGTCTCCGTCGAGTTGCTTAGCTTGGCCAAGACCTTCTCGCCTCAGATTGTATCGATTTCCAGATCTGAGAACGGTTCCGGTCGCGGCTGGCGTCTCACTGATTTCATATCGTTGAGATTAATCGTGAGAGCCTTCGACGTCAACCCTGTTATCAATGGCAAGCGGAACGGCACACAGCCGGTGAGCAAGGTCCGTGGCAGCGCGTCCTGGGCGCTCAAAACTGCGTGATGCCCAAAGTGTTTCCATCCGGGTCTTTGAACCACGCTACCCTCGCCCCGCTAGGCGAGATCCAAATCCCAAGTTCGTCTTGCTGCATTCCCGGATAGCGTTCCAGGGTGACATGAGCCTTTTGGAGGTTCCTCGCCGTGCAAACGATGTCTGGGACCTGCCACCCTAAAACGGTATATTTCGCTGCTGCTACTTCTTGAACGCGTGTAATTCGCAACATCGTTCCTGCGGCATCGAATACGAGCGCAAATTCGTCCTCGCTGACCAGGCGCAGACCAAGCGTGTCACGATAGAACGCTTTGGCTCGACCCGGGTCTCGGGTGGCAACAAAAGCCACAAGCTTTTGAGACCCCAGCAGAGATTCCCTGTGCACGTCGAGAGGCATTTCCTGTCTCACGTTCCCTGATGTCTGTTTAGCCATGCCGATAGTATCTACCGAATTGGTGCTGTCGCGTAGCTCCCTGATACGCCATAATATAGCTGTCATGCGACAAAGCATGGTGAACCAATACGATCCGAGGCCGGGCGTTATGATCTCCACGCTCGCCTATGAATATCCCGCCACATACAACGTCCCTGAACACGCTCACAATTCTGACCAACTGATCTACGCAACGCGCGGAGTGATGGAGGTTGCGGCCGGCCAAAGCCTCTGGCTGACACCTCCTCATCTTGCACTATGGATTCCCGCGCGAACGAAGCACCGAATCCGCATGTCGGGCGCGGTTTCGATGCGGACTCTCTACCTAAGGCGAGGACTTGTCCCACGTGCCGCGGAGGTCTGCACTGTGCTTTACGTCTCTCCCCTGTTCCGAGAACTCGTGCTAGAGGCGGTGAGAATCGGTCAATTGCAGATGAAGAATTATCTCCACTGTGGGCTCCGGGATCTCATCATCTTCGAATTACAGAACGCTGCGCCAGTTCCTATGTCGGTTGCGCTGCCTGAAGATTCGCGAGCGCTGGGCGTAGCTCAATCCTTCATGGCAAACCAAGCCGATGCACCATCGCTAGATGAACTGTGTAGAAGGGTCGGTGTAAGCGTCAGGACAATCCAAAGGGCTTTCCGCAAAGAGGTTGGGACAAGCTTCGAGTTTTGGCGGCGGCAGGCGAGGCTGATGAAAGGGATAGAGCTGCTGGTTGAAGGAAGGTCTGTAAAGGCAATTGCTGCCGAGGTCGGTTATCGGCAGACGAGCGCGTTCGTCGGACTGTTCCGACAGACTTTCGGAATGACGCCGAAAGCATGGGCTTCTGCGCTGCGGAGCCAGGAGAACCGAACGACACCTAAGTCGCTGCCGATGTTCCCCGCTGCGACAGTGGCGAACTCGCGAGGTCCGAGATGATTGGCGCACCATCCTGCCGATTACGGCCGGGTCACGGGGATCCGGAAGTTGCACCCAGCGGCGCTAGGGCTGACGCATGGCTCAGACCGGAAAACGATATCTGTCGAGAACAGCCCTTCCCACCACTGACAGGCGCACCGCCGAGAATGTGTAGCACTCCAGTCCGAGGTACAAAACGGGCGCGGAGTCACAGAAGGCTGAAAGCCCTCCTCATGGCCGCGGAGGCGCTGCTGCAAGCCTGGTCGAGTGGCATGGCACGCAAGGCGGCATTGAAGGGTTCGGCCTGGATGGGACCGCCGTAGCCAATCTGGACCAGCGCGTTCAGGAAGTCCTTTACAGGGATGACGCCCGTCGCGACAGGCAGCTCACGGTGATCGTCCTGGTATTGATCCAGCGAGAGGCCGCGGGGCGCATCGTTCAGGTCCACCGTCACCACATCCGAACCGCGGAGGGCCAACAGGTCCTTATCCGTCTCTTCCGCGTTGAACCAGTGCCAGCTATCGAGCTGAATGCCCAGGTTGTTGGTGCCGATTGCGACAATTAGTTCCTTCGTCTCGCTCAGGGTGTGGAGGAAGGGATGTCGCTGGCTGCGCCAAAGGGTTCTCGGCGCAACGTACTCCAAGCCGAGTTTCTGGCCCCTATCGGCGAGAATCTGCGCGCACTGGCGTAGGCGGTAGGCGTGCTGGCGGAAATTCTGTGGGTAGGTGAGGTCATTGCTGCAAGGGAGAACCCAGGTGCTGACGCTCGAGACCCCAGCTCGCTGCAGGATGTCGGCCGTAGCCGGAAGCTTTTTCAACCCGTCGTTAAACGTCGCCTCATCCTTGCGAAACTCCACCGGCAGACCGGCAGCGCCCAACTTGAGATTCTTCGCCTGAAGGTCGTCCCGGAGACGCTTGATTCCCTCATCACCCAGGGAAGCGAAGTAGTTTGGATCAGGATCCAGGCCCTCGAAGCCGTGCTTGACGGTGAGTTCAAGCGCTTGAGGGAAACCGGCATGAAAACCGAGACGTCCGAGGCTCAGAATTGCGTAGAACCTACGCTTGGGCCTCTCAGCGGGCGCTTCAACTCCGGCGAGCATTCCTGGAGCCGGCCGAGCAGCGATGCTGGCCGCGGCTCCGGCGGAGAGGAATTGTCGGCGAGTGATTTCGTTGGTCATAATCGGCCTCCCAGCCGTGCAGTGTAGCACGTGGGCGTGTCGCGTGGTTGTGGGAAGCTGGCCTATGGCGAGTGCCGATGGGCCTTCGACGGCCTGCCAAAGAGCCTTGTGTCCTCAGCTCAATGATTCTGCGAAAGTGGTCTCGACGGTTTTCGCGGGCAGGGCCGCTTGAGGATGCCGAGAGGGCCACATTGGTGGGCGACCCGGCGCGTACTAGCCGTGAAGGCGACTTTTCAGTCCGAATCCCCAACAGCACCGGGATTATGCGGGCAAGTATGACTTGCAGCGCGCCGAGCACGTAGATTCTTCTGCGCGCCGAAGGTATTTTCCGAGGGGCGGATCGTTCAGCAGGCGGACGTTCAGGTAGCGTTCTGACGATTACTAACCGACTCGAGCGGCGGGGCGCCGGGTGAGCGAAGAGTCCGAATATCTCGCAGGGGGGGTTGACCAAAGAAGCGGCTGTATTCGCGATTGAATTGGCTGGCGCTCTCGTATCCGACCTCGAAGGCCGCACTGGCGGCGTCCAGACCATCCATGAGCATGCGTTCCCGCGCTGCATGCAGCCGAAGTTGCTTTTGATACTGAAGCGGACTCAGGGCAGTCAGCCCCCGGAAATGGTGGTGCAGCGTGGACACGCCCATGCCCGCGATTTTTGCGAGATCTTCCACCCGTAGCGGCTTGGCGTAGTTCGCCCTGACCCACGCGATCGCCTTGGCCGTCCGTTGGCTCTGATCGCCCAGTGTTGCAATCGCTCGAAGGCGCGCCCCCTCCGGTCCCCGCAGGATTCGGTAGATGATTTCGCGTTGAATCAGGCCGCTGAGAAACGGAATGTCCTGCGGGGTGTTCAGCAGGCCCATGAGCCGACAGCAGGCATCGAGCAACTCCGCCGTGGTCTCACCGGTGGCCATGGCAGGACTGTCCGAGGCCGCCTCAGGCGCCTGAATCTCCTCTCGACTCAGAAGTTCTCGGACGACGGGCATTTCGAGTTTGAGCACGAAACAGAGATAGGGCACCGCCTCACTGGCCTCGATCACGTTGCAGATGACCGGCAAGTCCAGAGACGTCAGCAGGTATCGCGACGGGTCAAAGATGAAGGTGGTTCCGCCCAGGGTGGCTCGCTTGCGCCCTTGCGCGACCACGGCCAGGCTCGGCTCATATGTCGCTGAGGCCGGCGCCGTAGGGGCGGTCCTGCGGGTCAGCAGCAAGCCGGGTACGTCCGTTACCCGTTTCTCTGCGGATCCAATGAACGAGGCAATTTTGCGCGCCAGTTCCATTCGCAATTCAAATGCTCGATCTGGCGAGAGAGCGGCGCTTTCGCTGGGTTTTCTCACTGATGTGGCCTCCATGTCTCAAGCCTAGCATAACCTCGCGGCTCTGGATGCGCCAACGATTCTTTCAACAACGAGAGGAATAGGCAATAAATCGGAAGGATCGGGCTACCGTCGCCGAGGCATCTACTCCTAATATTGGGATGAGAAAACCGGTTTAAGAGGAGGGGCAATCTTGGAGAAGCGCAAACTTGGAAAGAGCGGATTGGAAGTTTCGGCAATTGGACTAGGCTGTATGAGGATGAGCGCAGGCCACGGCCGAGTAGCGGGAAGCAAGCAGGAAATGATTGCGGTCGTGCGGGGAGCGGTCGAGCGAGGCATCACCTTCTTCGATACGGCTCAAGTTTACGGTCCGTTCGTGAATGAAGAGCTTGTAGGCGAAGCTCTCGCTCCGGTGCGCGACCAGGTAGTGATCGCAACGAAGTTTGGGTTCAAAATCGAGTCCGACAAGGATCCGCATCCAACGGGTCTGAACAGCCGGCCGGAGTACATCAAGCAGAGCGTCGAGGGCTCGCTGAAGCGACTCCGCGTCGACATGATCGATCTGCTCTATCAGCACCGCGTTGACCCCGAGGTGCCTATCGAAGATGTGGCCGGAGCGGTGAAGGGCCTGATTCAGGAAGGCAAGGTCAAGCACTTCGGCTTGTCGGAAGCGGGGGCGCAGACGATTCGCCGGGCGCATGCCGTTCAACCGGTGACGGCGCTCGAAAGCGAATATTCGCTGTGGTGGAAGCGCCCGGAAGAAGAAATATTGCCGACGCTCGAGGAACTCGGAATTGGCTTCGTTCCATACAGCCCTCTTGGCAGGGGATTTCTTACCGGAACGATTACGGAAAACACCCAGTTCGACCCCGAGGACAACCGCGGGAGTTTCCCTCGCTTCACCCCCGAGGCCCGCAAAGCGAATCGGGCTCTGGTTGATCTGCTTCTAGCTTTCGCAGCGCAGAAGAAGGCGACCGCCGCGCAGATTGCACTCGCCTGGCTGCTTGCACAGAAGCCGTGGATCGTTCCCATCCCAGGCACCACCAAGCTGGAACGCGTCGATGAGAACATCGGAGCAACGGCCCTCAAACTTACGTCGGATGATCTCCGCGAGATCGCGAGCGCCACTTCAAAGATCCCCGTGCAAGGCGCTCGGTACCCCGAAGAACTCGAGCGAATGACTTATCGCTAATGATTTCGCCTGGTCAACCGTCCAAGCAGACGAGATGGCTCGGACTACAGAGGAAGGTGAGTGATGAACAGCATCGGAGGTAATTAGTGAGGAACTCGTTATGATCATATCGTTCGAGAACAAAGTGGCACTCGTCACAGGCGCCGCATCGGGATTGGGCCTTGCGACAGCCAGGGCTTTTGCTGAATCAGGCGCCTCCGTGGTGTTGGCGGACTGGAATGAGGAAGCCGCGCAATCCGCAGCCGAGGAGCTTGCCGATAGAGGTCATAAGACACTGGCCATTCGCTGTGATGTGTCCGATGACGCGCAGGTGGAATCCATGGTGAAACAGACGGTCGCCACTTTCGGACGCCTCGATGCGGCCTACAACAATGCCGGAGTTCAGAATGTCCTGGCCGAGACTGCAGATACTACCCGGGAAGATTACGACCGGGTGATGGGAATCAATCTCCGCGGTGAATGGAGTTGCATGAAGTACGAACTGCTCCAGATGCGCAGGCAGGGAAGTGGCGCCATCGTCAATTGCTCTTCGCTGGGTGGACTTGTGGGAGGCGCCGAGCGTGGGATCTACCACGCCGCCAAGCACGGAGTACTTGGGTTCACCAAGAGCGCGGCTCT
>Ga0326727_10021800_pt1 | contig 12475 bp, 8 predicted proteins | sample MB2enrmetagenome_FD_207643 | JGI IMG/M metagenome (GOLD analysis project Ga0326727, IMG submission 207643) | Lab enriched peat soil microbial communities from McLean, Ithaca, NY, United States - MB29MY | ecosystem: Environmental > Terrestrial > Soil > Wetlands > Peat | place: USA: New York...
CCCCAGTTGTTTTTGATCTGCTTCCATTCGACAGGATAATAGTTATGTAGATTTTCCGCAAAACCGATACAGTCCGATTTGAGCTCTTTCTGGGCTGTGTTAATAATATGTTCAAGCTGAAGTTTCATGGTTTCCGCTGCTTGGAGTTGCAGTTGTTCTACCACCTTGGGATCGAGCACGTTTGCATCGGTCGTGCCAAGTTCATGGAGCAGGGCCTTGGCTGTCACTGCTATATTCATGGTTATACCGTCTTCTGAGATATGTGGGGTTATGGTCGTTTTACCGGCCCTGATGTCCAGGAAGATTTCTCCCTTGTCCTCATTAGTCTGGGCCCGGGGAGCATAAGTAAAGGTTATACTACTCCCTTTTGGAGAATCAACAAGCCACCTTTGGGCCCTGGTGTCATCTTTATTCAGCACACCAACCATTCTTAGATTTTTGAAAACGGCGATCCTTCCTACTATCAGGGTTTTGGGCTTTTCCTCGGTGTCCAAAGGCCTGCCGACAGCCTTTTCCAACTGACTGGTAACCTGCTTGTCAATGTCTTTCAACTGCACTAACGGAGTATAACTAACCTGCGAATCTCCATTGAGGTGGATAAAAAAATCATTACAGTCCATAGGTAGGACACGACCAGACGTCATATAATTCTGCAGTAGAATATCCAATCCTCTGGCTGGCACCGGCTCCAGGGCAATGTCTTTCTCTAGAATCTCCTTGGCGGTCTTGTCTGTGGTGAGTATCCAGTCGGTACGACGGAATTCCCGATCGCGTTTAAGATCGTCAGGAATTGCACCGATCCCTGTTTCCGCGAATTCCTTTCCCAAGACAATCAACTTGCAGTGAGAAAGTAGAATTTGTCTCGTTGACTGCGCAGCTAAATTGCGGATGGCCTCAGACAGCGACTTACCCTCGCAATTCATTACGGTATAAGCTCCTCCGCTACCCTCTTGTCCTCCGGTTTGCTGACTCCCCCCGTTACCCTCAGGACTCGCAATTTGCACTGTCAAGAGAATGTTTTTACTCCCCGGTATATGGTCAAGCCCAATTGCCATGACTGGGGCCAGGCGATCTACCTCCTGATAATCCCAGCAGCCCGTCAACAGTAAGGATAGACAGACCATAATTAAAACCAATTTGCACATCGTTAACATCCTTTATCCATTTTCATCGGGCGGGGCTGGTTTTAGAAAGAATTTCTGCCTCTGTCTGTTGTTATTATTGGCGATCAGACGTGGCCTTTCGCCCATCGCCCACCAGGGCAACCTCAGCACGGAATCTTTCATATCTTTTAGGTTAAAAGGAGCGATTGGAGCGAAGTAGGGTACCCCGAAGGAACGCAAAGATACAAGATGGGCCTGCATGACCAATAAGCCCAGCAGCATTCCATAAAGGCCCAAGGTCGCAGCTAAAAATATCATGCAGAAACGCAAAATCCGGATAGCCAGCGCAAAGCTGTAGGAAGGAATGCCAAAGGACGCAATACCGGTAAGGGCCACGACGATTACCGTGGTTGGGGAAACCATATTGGCCTGCACGACAGCTTCCCCAATAACCAGCCCCCCCACAATACTAACCGCTTGTCCCACCGGCTTTGGCAGCCTTATCCCGGCCTCTCGTAAAGCCTCAAAAGTTATTTCCATCATTAAGACCTCAATAACCGTGGGAAAAGGTGCGCCCCCACGAGCGGCAGTAATACTGAGCAATAATGGAGTAGGAAGCAATCCTCGGTGAAAGGTAACAACGGCAATATATAGAGCGGGAAGAAGCAAGGCTATATTGAGGAAGAAGAAACGCACCGCCCGCACCAATATGGCATAAATAGAGCGGTCATAATAGTCCTCGCTGGATTGCAGAAACTGTGACATCATAGTTGGTACGATCAAGACGAAAGGAGTTCCATCCGTAAAAATTGCCACCTGACCCTGTAAAATTCCGGCGGCTATTTTATCAGGTCGTTCACTGTGATCAAGCTGCGGAAAAACCGTGAAGGGTTCATCTTCGATCATTTCTTCAATATAGGCACTCTCCAGTATAGAGTCCACATCAATTAACGAGATTCTTTTTTTCACCTCGGCAATCACTTTAGGATTCGCTGTTCCTTCCAGGTAGGCAATATTCACTTCAGTCTTGGTGACCCGGCCCAGGACGAACTTCTCCAGTTTCAAGTTAGAAGTTTTGATTTTACGCCGCAACAAGGCTGTGTTCGTGCGCAGGCTTTCGGTAAACCCCTCCCGAGGGCCTCTGACTACCCCTTCCGTGACCGATTCCGTAACGATTCGGCCCTCAAAACCCTTGGTTCCTATGTTCAAAGCACTGGCGTTTCCCTCCAGCAACAAGGCGACACTTCCCGCGAGTACGGCATCGACGACTTCTCCGATTGCAGAGATTTCTGTGATGTTTCCGATTTCCAGGAATACGTTTTTGATCATTTCGATACTCTTGGAACCGGGAGCTTCAAGATTTGAACACCGAATATTTACTAAAGATTTTAAGATGTCTTGGTTGACTGTTTGTTCATCCGTAATCCCGTTCATATACAAGAGCAAGGCAGGTACTTGTTCCTGTCCCAGAGTCAATTTCCGGCAGACTAAATCAGTGCAATTGGCAAAAGCGGTCTGCAGTGCGGTAAGGTTATCAGCCAGGCTGCTACTCAATGGAGGGCTTTCCGGTTTTTCTGGTTTTGCCTCAGTCGCTAGAGGCTGGTCGAACACTGGTTCTGACACTTTTTTTCTTTTATGTGCTCGGAAGGGCCTCATGCCGCCTCACATCCTATAAATTAATTATGCTGCAGACTAATCAGTATTATTTGCGCATTATAGAGCTAATATGCACCTTGGATCACAAACCCTCAATGATTAAGCCTGCTTCCAGTTGTGACCGGAAACAGGCTTAATCATTGGTTTAATTGCAGAAGAGTATCAATCAGCAGCAATGGTTGTCGAAATTGTTCGAAGGGATCGCACTAGCGTACAATCCCACGCGTGACAAAATCCCGTTTAAGGATCTCTAATCTCTTCGTGCCATCCAGTCGTTTTTGTCTCATTTCCTCTTGAATAGCTTTTGTTTCCTCAATACCCTTAACGATCGTCTGCCATGATTTTTCTAAAGTCTCTATACTGACCGAACTTCCTGAAGCAAGTTTGGCAACCATCTTGGATTGGAGTGCCGTATTTTCAGCATTTCTCAGTAAAAGCTCATTGGTCTTTTCGTCTAAGGCGCTCATTGCTTTTGCTTGCACGGATTGACGCTTCAACATAATTGCTTGAACCAGGCACTGTTTGAAAATCGGCATGGTGATCACAAAAGCAGAATTAATCTTGCGAACCAGGTTATAATTTCCGTATTCAATGGACTTGATGGTCGGCATACTTTGGACAGCAACATTTTCAGCAAGCTGCAGATCATAAATGCGCTGCTCCATTATGTCTTGAACCTGGACCAGATTATTGACATTCATCTGATCGAGCCTGTTGCCCGTCTGATCAGCTTTAGCTTGAGCCGCAGGGATAATATTATTTTTAAGTTCTGCTAAGACAACCTGACCTGCGTAGATATATTGCCCTAACTGTTCATAATATTCCGTATTCTTGATAAACATATCCTCTAAATGCTTATTGGCGACATTGATTTCGGCCTCATACTTCTTCAGAGTAACAAAAACTTTATCGACTTCATCCCCCATCGAGTTGTATTTTTGGAAAAGTGCCTCGACCGAATTCTTCGCTTTAGAAAACACTTTTTCCAGAAAACCCGGTTTATGAGCCTCAAAATCCTTAATATCAAATTTATCCATAATTTTATTGAGCTGAATTAGAAGTTCTCCCGAATCCTCAACCTTTGTCGACTGCATAGAATGAAGGATGGCATCCGAAAACCGAGCTACTTCTTCTGCGGTATTCTTGCCAAACGTCATGATCGAACTCACATCTTCGACATTGATCTGTCGAACAATACTGCGAACCTCAGGGCTTTGCTGTACCTTCGCCATAACTTCGCTTTTCTTTTTTTCAAGATCGAACTCCGGAATAGGTGCCGGAACTAAGCTTTTATCCTCAGTTAATGTCGTTGTAAAACCTTGAATCTCCATTTATATTCCCCTTTTCTTAGTCAGTGTTCAAACAATATGCAAGCAGAGACGGTTCTTTCCTGCCTTCTCTCTTGCATTCAATGCCTATTCCAGCCTTCCCGCCAAGAGAGGCTGTATTGTTTGGCGTAACGAATGTTTTGTGAGGTCGAGTCTCCCGGACCCTAGCCCTCTCGACGAAGATTAAAAAATCGAGACAAAAGTCCTGATTTATGGGGCAAAGATGCTGAGATACCGCTTAATGACGGGAGGGCTAAATCGTATTTTACTAAAGGGAGCTGATAAACATCTAATAGATTGGGCTTGAGCTGCTGCTCAATAGTTTGGTAATTCGTTGGCGTGAAGATAACAATGTCGAGACCGATGAGGTTAAAATAGGCAAGTAAAATGGCCTCATTTTCAGTGAAGGTTTCTTTTTTATTGTCATAAATAATCACTTTGGGAATCTCTTGGGGATAATCAAAGACTTCAATCAATTTTAATAGCGAGTCATCCATGGTTAGGATCGTCATTATTATTTTAAGCTTAAATTTCTCATCGACCGTCGCCCTAAACATTCCCGAGCATAGCAGTTCATTAATCTTTGCAATTAGAAAATGCTGTAAGTTCCCTTTCAAATAACCAAATTTATAGTGCCGACTTTTCATCACTTTTAGTTCATCTAAGGAACCCCGTTCGTTTAGTAGATAGTCCGTCTGGTAAAGTTCCTGCCTAGTGTAACCTATTTGGACAAAAGGGGCATCTTCGATCAGCTTAGTATTGGGAGCCAAGGAAAATGCTTTGAGATCTTGCCAATAAGTATCAAGATTCTCGCATACTCCGTTGACCTTCGCAAATAGGTTAGGGACGTAAACCTTTTTGTTTTGGACTTTAAACTCCGGGCGAAGTTTAGCCGGTTCCCGCCAAAGAATTTTCAGTTCGTCATAGGTAGTTTTAAGAGTTATAGGCTGGGTTGAGTAACTTTCAAACTGCCACGGTTTATATAGACCTACTTCTTCGCTATAAATTATTTCTTCAATTTCCTTAGATGCATTATAGGCTATTGTGCTTTTGCGAATCAGCCGTTCTGTTTCCGGAAAAGGAACTAAGGGCAGGTTATGGTTATTTCTAATAAGCTGGGTCAATAAATTGTCTTTGTCAAAATGCCGGAAAGCCTTATCTCCCTCTTCATCGGGATGGACAAAAAGAACATCACAGCCGATCTTATAGAAAATGTAAAGTAAATAGATTTCATGAGGTTTGATCGAGCCATAGAAAAGGATCTTTGGATTGTGTTCATAATTGAACGCTTCAACACCGAGCTTCTTCTCTCCCTGATTATTTGCCAATAACTTGGGCAGGTATCGGTTCAACCAGGTAACGAGTTTAAGCGCGAAGTTCAAGACTATGGATATATTTATACTGCTGCTTTTCTCGGCTAAGAGATTAACTGTATCAACAAATGATCTTTGTACTGTATTGTCCAAAAGCTCATTGTTCGTTCGGTGAAGTATATTGGCACTGAGAATTTGTTCTAAGATCTCCGACCGATCTTGGTACGGATAACTCATCAGTTTCTGGGGAACCAAAGCGCTCTCTACTGCAGTGGGGGCCGGGATGCCCTCTCCAAATTTGAGATAAAAATCTGCCAATTGCAAAGTTTTGTCAAAATTATAAAGACTATTGTAATATTCCGCCTCCCAGTCATCCGAGGAACCGGGAGCTCCAATATAACGCACAAAATATGTCGAAACGATAGGATAAGGCTCACCGACACAACCGCTTCGTTTGTTCAGCGGAACAAAGATTTCTTCCATTATAGTTTCGGCTCTCTTCAGTTTGACGATAATAATAGGACTGTTTAACAAGTTATCCTGCTGGATTTTTTGCGGGTTTCTTGCGGGTGCGAGCTTCTTATCTTCAGAAGGAATTGTTTGAGGCAGAACTATTTTAGCTTGTAGGTTCTCCCTGGATTCTTTTGCAGGGAAAGCACCAATGGGTAACTCTTTTGCCTTTTTAATGAACAAGGAAAATTCATTCTGCTTATCAACTTGATCAAACCTGTCATTAAACGACGTATTAAGCACTAGAATGTCGCACCCGATCAGAAAGATCAAGATTAGGAAATAGATTTCGTGGGTTTTAGGACTTCCCCAATAAATCACCTTAGGATTATACAGAGATTTCTGACCGATTTGTTTGCTGTAATCTACGAACCACAGCAAAATTTTAGTAACAAAGTTTACGACAATGTTTAAATTTGTTGGTCGCTCATTAATCATATACAGATTAAGCATGATGCCAAAAGCATCCTTTACTTTTCGGTTGACTTTGATGTCCGAGGTTACTGAAAAATAGCCCTGGCCTTCCAAAATGTTTATGAGTGACCCATTGAAAAAATCCTTGAGTGGAACTTGCTCAAACAATCTTCGGACTTGCTCGATTAAGGCTGAGTTTGTTGTAACAGGAATTGTTTTATCAAAACAGATATAGTTGCCAAGTGATCTAAGTTTTTCGTCTAAGCTAATGATCTCAGCTAGGTAATGTCGCTCATCATCGCACCCAATAATCCGGTAGAAGTAACCATAAGGACTAGCCTCCCTTTCGGTCAAAGGAGACAGTATATCGTTAAAAATATTATTGGTATGCTTCAAGAGGGTTTTGTTTTCCTTTCTTGTCTCCGTACGATCTCACTCCTTAAAGCCAAAGCAACATTCATTACCAGTAACTACTGTTGTCCAATAACCTATAAATCTCTTCTCTTACTCATTATCTTCGATCTAAAAACCAGTTAAACTAACTTATCCTCCCAAGCCTCCCATACACCCGGTTCATAGCCGACGGTCGCTTGTTTACCGTTACGAACGATTGGGGTTTTATAAAGGCTAGGGTTATTTAAGAGCATCTCTTCCCTACCATCCGCAGAAATAATATGGTCCATATTCAATCTTTTATAATCCTTTGCTTCACAATTAACTAGATTTTTTAATCCTACAGCAGCCCTCACTCCCTGTAATTCGCCCTTGCTCAATCCAAGTATATTTAAATCCACAAACTGGTATTTAATTTTTCTCTCTTTAAAATAACGTTCTGCCTTTTTGGTAGCAAAACATTTCTTAGTACCGAAAATCTGTATATTCATCCGCCTATATTCTCCTTATTTATTCTAGAAACCAGCTATTTAGATTATAACAGCATTCCAGAGGTTTAAACAACAAAAAGCCCGCACTGATGCAGGCCCAAGGATTTTCAATTTCTTTTCTACCGGAGCAAATTCCCCGTCCGCAAAACCGATAGCACAGCACAAACGAACTACTAAACGGGAAGCTTCCGACTTGCTCACCAGCTTCCCTATAGACTCGCAAGGCTTAATGTAGAATCGTTAGTTACGATAATCCCCCGTTCCTAACGCACTATGTAAGGTTTAGTATAATGCCCTTTGCCCGCAGTATCCGACAAGTAATTATCAATAAAATTTTGAGGAAGTTTCTTGATTAACAACACCGGTATAACAGACTTATTCAGTACAGTATGGGCTAAACTCCCAAAAATCAATCCTTTTAAACTAGATAAGCCACGCGTACCCATAATTATAAGTTCAAATGAATTCTTCGTTGCATAATTAAGAATCACATCAACTGTCTCTGATATTTCAGCATTAGCGTATAATTCTTGATGATTGACGGTAAATCCGCTCTTCAAAAATATTTCGTTGGTTTTAGTGAGTATTTTATGATACTCACTTTTAGTTTCCGCATCCGATTCATCAAGCACGTGTTTCATCCATTCCGAGGTAGGAGTAACCGGCCAAGTATTAATCCAACTATATTCCTTCCCCGCAGAAACTTCATCAGGTTCGTGTACCTGCACAACAGTTAACTGCATATTGGGCATATTCTTCAATAGCATGGCTGTGTAAACGGCAGCTGAAAAAGCTTGATGTGATCCATCCGAATAGAGAAGCACTTTAAAAGCATTCATGTCAAGAGACCCCCTTCAAAGATAATGTTAGCGCGGTTATGATAAACATTACTCAGTAATTTTAGGCAAGTAACAATGGCCCTCAGCATCAACGGATACGCAGTAACGATCAATAAACTCTTGAGGAAGCTTCTTAATTAAGAGCACCGGTATAGTAGATTTACTAAGCACAGTATATGCTAAACTGCCCTGAATCAAACCTTTTAAACTAGTTAACCCCCGCGTACCCATAATTATTAATCCAAATCCATGTTTTGAGGCATACCCAAGAATCGCCTTAGCAGTATCAGGTATATTCGAATCGGCATAGATTACCTGTTGATTGACTTTGTGCCCTCTCTCTAAAAATATTTCGTTTGTTTTAGCGAGTATCTCAGAATATTTCATTATTTTGTCTGAATCAGCTTCACCCATCAAGTGTTTCACCCAATCCAGATCAGGATTAGTCGGCCTGATTTCCGCTACATCCTCTTCCTCCACATTGCCTTTTACCCCTTCTTGAACATGTAAAACTGTTAGCTGCATATTGGGTATACTATAAAACAAGTTTGCCGCATAAACGGCCGCGGAAAAGGAATGCTGCGTGCCATCAGAGTAAAGAAGCACTTTAAGCAGGTTGGAATCCGTCATATAAACACCATCCTTTTACTAATTTTACTATTTTGATTCAATTATACCATGATTATGTCTGAAAAAAACAGATCCCTTGATCAAAAAATACAAAAAGCAAGCTCTAAGCTTGCCTTTTGTTCACATCTTTGACCCCAATCCAAGTTGTGCCGCTTGGCTTGAAAACTTAGACACGAAGATTTAAACTGTGTGAATATTTTTCAGAGAGAACTGGTGTTCTCACCTAGGAAACAGAATTGATTATCGTGCAGGCTGCCGATTTATTGGCATTATCACCAATTCCACAGTTTAGAGCAGCTCTGGCTTTCTCTAAAGCGTTCGTAGTAGAAGCGAAAACTTCATTCTCCGACATAAAGATATTCTCAACACCAATATCCGTATCGAGATTTGACCTCTTAAGCAATAAGTCAAGCTCAGGATTTACACCACTGATAATCAGGATTCCACCTGCTTCTCTGACGTTTCTTACAAAAACCCTCAGGGCACTGAGTGAGGTTAAATCAATTGTCGTAACATACTTCATTCTTAAGATAAACACTCTGGCTTTAGGGACATAACTCTCAAGTTTTTCTCCAAGGTCAGACGCTGCACCAAAGTAAAGATTTCCTTCCAGTTGAATAATCAGAACGTCTACCTTTTCTTTGATTGATTCGATTTCTTGTTCAACAACTTGTGATTCCTGTCCCTGGGCCGGAATAAGAAGTTTAATCGGTGCTTTGTTAGTATCTTTCAGGTACAAGACAATGGATAGGACAATTCCTGTATAAATTGCATAATCAAGGTTAAGCAGGACAATTACTAAGATACAGGTTACCCACATGGCGATAGAATCCGATGTCAGCATACCCGCTTTGATGACCTTCTTGATTTCTTTTTGGTCGATCAAGCCGTATCCGGTTATTATTAGTACTCCGGCCAGACAGGGACTTGGTATAAACTTGGCATAGGGGGCAAAGAATATAAGAACAATAGCTACAAACACGCCTGACAGGATTCCGGCAAATCTGCTGGCTCCTCCGTTGATATAATTGATTGCCGAACGGGAAAAGGAACCGGATGAAGGGAAACACTGGAAGAACGAGGACACTAAATTTGATATACCTTGCCCAATAAATTCTTGATTAGAATCGATCTTTTGCCGTGTATTCGTGGATATGGCTTTGGAGATCGATATGGCTTCTACCAGTCCTATGATGGAAATTGCAAAAGCCCCGCTCATCATATCTTTCATGGAAGTAAGGCTGAATTGCACCATTTTAAAGGGAGGCAGGGAGGACGGAATCGCGCCTGTAAGTTTTACACCCTTCTTTTCCAAAGAAAACGTAATTATGAAAAAGATTGGAACAGTAATTCCGAGTAAGGCACCCGGTAAGTTTTTACTAATCTTTTTGCAAATCACTATAATGGCCATCGTCATCAGTCCCAGTCCCGTTGCATATAAGTTGGTTTGGCTTATATGGGTTATGACGTAATACATTTTTTCCATAGTCGACATATCGGCAGAATTCTTGATAGATATGCTCAGTAGTGTGTTCACTTGTCCAAGAGCGATTAACACACCCGCACCAGCAGTGAAACCTACTAAGACGGTATGGGACACAAAGTCAATCACCTTACCCAGCCTAACGACTCCATAGACTATTTGTAAGATGCCCACCATAAACGTCATAAGAAAGAGCATTTGATAGGCATTAGGAAGTCCCATATATCTAATCATGGCACTTGCGGTTAGTAAACAGATGGCATTAGTTGGTCCCGTGATCAGTTGATTCGAGCAACCAAGCGCTGAACCGATAATGGCTGCAACTATACCTCCATACAGACCATAAACCGGATTAACTCCCGCGATCAAAGCATAAGCCATATACTGTGGAATACCCACGACTGTCACCGTTAAGGCAGCAATCAAATCTTTACTAAGATATTCCTTTTTATAGTCTTTGATAGTCTCAAGTATTGGTATATATTTACTGATTGCAAAGCTGGACAAACGAATCCCACCTTTCATTATTTATGCTTACTTCCTAACAGCCTACCAGTTTTTAGACTTTCTCTAGTCCTCCTCTAATCCGCCTCCTTCTATATTTGGTATTATGAATATGAGTCTACTTCTAAAACTGGCTATAATTCCCTCGTAGTTGAATGTTAACATCGAGTTGGTCTTTTGTATATAGCGAATCACTATACTCTCAATTAATTTTAATTATATCTAATTTGCCGGATTTGATATTTGATGTCGAATTCATAAAAATACTAAAGCCCTGAAAAGGTCGCTTCTCTCTCCAGGGCTAATGACAATTCGATTGGCTTTTTGAAGCGTAGAACTATCCTAGAACATCTGAAAGTCTGAAAGTCTGATTGAATCGGCTCGCTTATTTAATCCAGATATTAAGACTATCCTTGTTCTCAATAATTTTTTCCGCGATCTTTGTTCCTACATACTGAAAGTAATTCTCGCCAAAATAATTGTGATCTTCTATGAACTTACCACTGGAGATCACACGGCGAAGTAAAGGGATCCGATTCGTCTCGTTTATATCAAAGTTCTCAATTGATCTTCCAAATTCATCTCCTAAGTTAACGGTCCCCCAATACTTGGGCCCCTTTTCCGGTTTAATCTCGAAGACACGCCTCAAGAATTCATATGGAAACGCACCAAAAGAAATAAGAATCTTTGGTTTATATTCAAGAACGATCTCCTTGAACAACTCTATTTCTTTGGCTACCTCAGCTCCCCACCAATTTAAAGTATTAGGAACGATTCCACTCTCTTTTACAGCATTCCTAATATAAATATTAGATGTGTCGATTCTGGTGTGGATTTCTCTATACACTTTGTCTTGTATCTCCGATAAAGCAGGGGTCCAAATGTTATGGCGAACAGCAGGATGCTTTGGATTGACAACTAACCATATTGGATAAGATCTGTCTCCTGATTCCCTCTTGGTCGTCTTATCTAAAGGTATATATTTATTAAGTGTTAAGCCGGACAAATGAATCCCACCTTTCATTCAGCATTTAGGGGGTCTGACAAATCGTTTAATTAGAACGGGTGTTCTTATTTGTAGGATTAATACCACCATTGAAATTTGAAACGGACTCTAGTAAATTGTAAGCCATCGATTTCTTTTTGTTATCCTTTTCACTATTCAATACAGCCCTCGCTCTTTCTAAGGCCTTCGTGGAAGATGCAACAATTTCATTTTCGGACATAAATATATTGTTTACATCAATATCCGAAACAAGACCTGACTTCTCCAACATTGAGCTAAGATCCGGCTTTACACCACTGACAATCAGGATTCCACCTGCTTCCCTTACAGTCCGACCAAAAATTCTCAAAGCATTAAGCGATGTTAAATCAATAGTCGTAACATATTTCATCCTTAAAATTATGACTTTCGCTTTATTCACGAGACTATCAAGTTTTTCCTCAAGATCATAAGCCGATCCAAAGTAAAGACTTCCTTCCAATTGGATAATTAAGACATCAACTTTTTCATAGACCGATTCAACTTCTAGCTCAATAATTTGGGAATCTTTCCCTTGAGACGGGATAAGAATTTTAACAGGTACTTTGTTCGTATCTTTCAGGTATAAGACAATGGATAGAGCTATTCCGGTATAAATCGCATAATCAAGATCAGGCATTAAAATTGTTGCTAAAAACGTTACACACATTGCTATTGAATCCGATTTGAATTTACCGACTTTCAATACCTTTTTAATTTCTTTTTTATCCACTAAGCTGTATCCTGTAAGGATTAACACTCCGGCAAGGCATGGATTGGGGATAAA
>Ga0326727_10021801_pt1 | contig 12475 bp, 12 predicted proteins | sample MB2enrmetagenome_FD_207643 | JGI IMG/M metagenome (GOLD analysis project Ga0326727, IMG submission 207643) | Lab enriched peat soil microbial communities from McLean, Ithaca, NY, United States - MB29MY | ecosystem: Environmental > Terrestrial > Soil > Wetlands > Peat | place: USA: New York...
GCTCGCCGGCATCCACGGGCTGGGCCCGTAGCCCGCGGGCCCGCAAGGCGCCTGCCACTATCGGCGCCATCAGCCGCTCGCCCTGGCCGGCAATCACGGCCAGGCCACGACTGGTCAGCTCGCCCAGGATCGACACGGCCATGCATAAGCGTTCGAATTCGCGCACCCGTTCGTCGATGTCCTGTTGGATCTGGCTCAGCTCGTCCAGGTCGCTGATCAGCGCCTCGGCGGCGTCGTGGTGCCGGCTGATGAGGGCCAGGCGCGCCTCGCGCGGCCCCTGGCGATCGCCGTCTGCGGCCCGGCGGGCCGCGTTGATGAGCAGATCGGTAACGCCACGCATAGCTGAGGTGACGACAATCACGTCAGGGTCGAGCGCCAATTGATTGGCAACTATGGTTGCCACCTGGGCCACTGCCTGGGCATCCCCCACCGAGGTGCCACCGAACTTCAAGACTTGCATTTTGGGTCCGCTTCCTTCCAACGAGCGTGATCAAGAGGATGTCGGATACCGGATCTGGCTCACATCCCGACATAGCGCGCGTATAGCGTGGCTGCCAGCGCCGCGTCGGCGGTGCCTTTGACCACCGCACGACCGTCGGGAAAGATCGTCAACTCGTAGCCGTCCACCCTTGCCCGCACGAGGTAGGGGTTGCTCTGCACCGCGCCTACCTGGGCGAGCCGCAGCCGGTCGGCAAGGGCCGGGAGGTCGACCCCGGCCGCACCGGCGACGCTGACCTGGACGGCATCGCGCCCGCACAACACTGTGGTGCGCGCTCCGGTCTCGGCATTGAGAAAGGGGAACTGGTGTTGGCCGCAGGTGGGGCAGTCAGGGCGCGGCCCGCCCAGATCAAAGCGATCGAAGGTGCTCTCCCAAAGGTCCACGTGGACCATGCCTGGATTCAGCGTGCCGCTGCCCGTGAGCACCTTGAGCGCCTCGGCCGCACTGATGGAGCCCAACAAGGCCACGATTGGCCCAATGATGCCGGCGGTGTCGCAGGTGGGCACGGAGCCAGGGGCGGGGATCTCGCCCATAATGCAGCGCAAGCAAGGCGTCAGGCCGGGGCGGATGGTCATGCTCATGCCATAGGCGGCGAGCACGCCCGTGTAGATCCAGGGCAAGCCCAGCTTGACGCAGGCATCGTTGATGAGGTAACGGACCGCGAAATTGTCAGTGCCGTCGAGCACCAGGTCGGCACCGGCCAGAAAGCTTTCGATGTTGGCCGGCGTCACATCGGCCACCAGATCTTCGATCTCGATCTGGCTGTTGATGCGGCGCAGCTTGCGCCCGGCCGCCACGGCCTTCGGCAGCATCGCCGCAACGTCGTCTTCGTCAAAGAGGGTCTGGCGCTGCAGATTGTTGAGCTCGATGAAGTCGCGGTCGACCAGCCGCAAATGGCCGACGCCGGCGCGCGCCAGATGATTGGCCAGCACCGAGCCAGTGGCTCCCACGCCGATAATCGTGACGCGGGCTTCGAGCAATGCCAACTGGCCTTGTGCGCCGATGCCGGGAAAGCTGACCTGGCGGGCGTAGCGGCTCAAGGCTTGGTCCACAGGCTGCATTCTACTATGATCGATCGCCATTTCAAAGTCGCGCGGCTCGCGCAATGACAAAGCGCCGGCCGGCAAAAGCACGGTTATCCCGCTCTTGCCGGCCGGCGCATCATAGCCGAGGCAATCCTGGGCGCGCCGCCAGGGTGGGAGGGCCACAACTGGCCAGGCCGCCCGCCAAACGACGCGGCTACGAGAGAGCTAGGCTTCCGGGCTGGCCCCACCGTCTCCGTTGGCAGGGCCCTGCTGGGCCACCGCGGCACCGTTCTTTTTCAGCTTGACCAGCAGCAGCCTCATGAGATCCGACTCGGTGATGATGCCGATGACCGCTCCGTCCTTGCCGATGACCGGCAGTCCGGCCACCTGGTTTTCGACCATCAGCTCTACCGCGTCCACGATGAAGGCCTCCGGCGTGATGGTCAGGACCTTGCGTGTCATGATGTCAGCCAGTTTGAGGCGGTTCAACATGAAGTTGATTTCGTAGTTGTCGGCGTTGATCGCTTCTTTCGAGGAAGCTTCGCGCAGGTCACCCCGGCTGACGATGCCGATCAACTGCCCATCCTGGACGACAGGCAGGTGGCGCAACCGGTGCTGGCGCATCAGCGTGACGGCGGCTGGAACCGTGCAATCAGGCGGAACGCAGACAACAGGCGCGCTCATGGCGTCGCGCACACGTGTTTTCTCCACAATCCTTCATCCTTTCCTGCGGCAACCCGCAGCTCGCCAGACTTCACCTTCGGCAACTCCCGACATTCCCTGGGTTCGACTGACAATGGCTGCTTCACCCCGTGGCCGGCAGCGCGAGCCGCTTGGCGATCGCTTCCTTGAGCATCCTGCCCAGGCGGCAGATGCCTTCCTCGATCTGTTGTGGTTGGGCGTTCGAAAAGTTCAGGCGCATGGTGTTGTGGCCACGTGTGGGATCCGCAAAAAAGGCAGTGCCGGGCACATAGGCGACCTTGTGCTCCACCGCCAGCGGCAGCAATGTTGTCGTGTCGATCTCCTCCGGGACGCGCGCCCACAGGAACAGCCCGCCATCAGGATGGGTCCACGAACAACCTTCTGGGAAGTGAGTCTCCAGCGCCTGGAGCATGACGTTGCGCCGTTCGCCATAGACCCGCCGGATCGTGCGCACGTGCTGTTCGAGAAAGCCGTCCTTGACCACCTCATAAGCCAGCATCTGGTCGAAAGTACTTGTGTGCAGATCGGTGCCTTGCTTGCCCATGATCAGTTGATCGATCACCTCTACCGGTGCCACCATCCAGCCAAGGCGTAAGCCCGGTGCCAACGTTTTGGAGAACGTGCCCAGGTAGATCACGTTGCCTTCCATGTAGCCGTGCCCATTGAGCCCGGCCGAATGCTGATAGTCGGCGTCCAGAGCCACGAGCGGTTGAACGTGATCGCCGGCGTAGCGCAGCGCTCCATACGGATCATCTTCTACAATCGGGATGCCGTACTTGTTCGAGAGATGGACCACCTCCAGCCGGCGTTCGAGCGCGAGCGTTGTGCCGCCAGGATTCTGGAAGTTGGGCAGGACGTACATGAACTTCGGCCCCTGGCGCAGGGCGTCTTCGAGCAGATCGGTGCGCAGGCCATCGTCATCGATAGGCACAGACACGTACTCGGCGCCGTAAGCATTCCACGCCTGTAGTGCCCCCAGGTAGGTGGGCTCTTCGACAAGAATCAGATCGCCCGCGTTGGCCAGCAGCTTGCCGATGAGATCCAGGGCCTGTTGTGAGCCGGTGGTAATGAGCACGTTCGACGGCTGGGCGCTGATCCCGTAGCGCGCCATCTGGTTGCAGATGAACTGGCGCAAAGGCAGGTAGCCTTCCGTCGGCCCATATTGCAAAGCCATGCTGCCTGCGTTCTGGAGCACCGTGCATGCCGCCTCCTGGCAGCGTTCGGTTGGGAAGACCTCCGGCGCCGGCAGGCCGCCGGCGAACGAGATCACGTCGGGCTGGGTGGTCAGCTTGAGTAACTCGCGGATGACCGAGCGGCTCATCCGCTGATTGCGCTGGGCATAGCGACTCTTCCACAGAGTGGCCATTCCTCAACCTCCTTGTTGGGATAGCCAGCCGGAATGGCTGACAAAGCAGGTCACCATGATCCGTCCGGCCGCCTCACGCGGGGGCGGCTTCTGGTGCCGCACAGGCGGCGCCGCGCTGCAGCGCTTCCTTGTTTGCGGCAAGCAGCTTGCGCTGTCGCTCGGGCAGGTGCGCGTCGAGCGCCGCGCTGGCGGCTGCCAGGGGCAGAACTCCGGTGCTCTGCAGAAGGGCGCCGAGCAGCACGACGTTGGCTATTCGCACCGAGCCCAGAGCTTCGCCAATCTCGTTGGCCGGCACCGCCACATAACGGATGTCGGTGCGCGCCGGCGAGGCCTCGATCAGTGAACAATTGTAGACGAGCAGGCCCCCCGGTTTGATCATAGGCTCATACTTGTGAAATGACGGCAGGTTCAGGGCGACGACCGAGGCCGGATGGCGCACCATGGGTGACCCAATTTCGTCGTCGGCGACGATGACGGTGCAATGGGCCGTGCCACCTCGCATCTCAGGCCCATAGGATGGCAGCCAGGTCACATGTTTGCCCTGCTCGAGCGCAGCATAAGCCACCAACTGGCCGGCAAAAAGGGCGCCTTGCCCCCCGAAACCCGCGAAGATGATCTCTTGTTGCATGTTTGGCTCCTACGCTTCAAGCGCCTTCGCCGCGTCGGTCACTTTGTAGTCGCCGAGCGGAAAGTAGGAAACCATGGTGCCGCGGATCCATCCCAGCGCCTCTTCTGGCGTCATATGCCAGTTCGTGGGGCAGCTCGACAAGAATTCCACCATGCTCAGGCCCAGCCCGGCCAACTGCGTCTTGAAGGCCGTGACGACGGCTTTCTTGGCCTGGCGGACCGTACGGATGTCGTAGACGGAGCGGCGCACCACATAGCAGGCGCCCGGGAGGCCGGCCAGGATCTCGGCCATACGCATGGGGTAACCGTGGAGCTGCACGTTGCGGCCCATCGGGGAGGATGTGGTTACTTGCCCGAGCAAGGTCGTGGGAGCCATCTGGCCGCTGGTCATGCCGTAGACGGCGTTGTTGATGAAGAACACGCTGATGTTCTCGCCGCGGCTGGCCGCGTGCAAGATCTCGGCGGCGCCGATCGCAGCGAGATCGCCATCGCCCTGGTATGTGAAGACGACTTTGTCCGGTTGGGTGCGCTTCAGGCCTGTTGCCATGGCAGGAGCCCTGCCGTGCGCGGCCTCCACTGCGTCCACTTCGAAGTACTGGTAGAGAAGGACCGAGCAGCCGACCGGTGCTACCGCGATAACCCGTTCCCGAATGCCGAGCTCGTCGATCGCTTCGGCGATCAGGCGGTGAATGAGGCCATGTGTGCAGCCAGGGCAGTAATGGGTGTGGTTCTCCGAGAGCGCCTGCGGTCGAGCAAAGACCACTTTGCCTTGCTCGAGCACCGCTTCATCGAGTACCATCTCTTCCGGATGGCCATTGTTGCTGATCATCGATGATCTCCTACATGTACCGCTGCTCGACGCCTTCGGTGACCGTGCGGTAGGTATAGGCCACACCGCGCAGGGCTTCCAGGATCTCGTCGGGCAGGGGCACTGCCCCGCCCATGCGGCCGTAAAACTCGACCGCGCACTGGCCGGCCACGGCGAGTTGCACATCCTGCAGCATCTGGCCGGCGTTCATCTCCACTACCAGCATCGCCCGGAACTGCCGGCCGAGCTCGCGCAGCCTGGCGTGAGGGAAAGGCCACAGGCTGATCGGGCGGAAGAGGCCCACCCGCAGGCCTTGTGCCCGGCCCTCGCGCACCACCGTCTTGCACGTCCGCCCGACCGTGCCGAAAGCGACCAACAGGTATTCAGCGTCGGCCGTCTCGTATTCCTCCCAACGCTGTTCGCTGGCCTCGATCTGGCGCAACTTGACTTGCAGCCGGCGGTTGAGATCTTCGAGCTCCTCTTCGTCGAGGAAAAGCGAGGTCACGATGCGTTTGGGGCGCCCAAGCGCGCCGCGCGTGGCCCAGCTTCCCCGTTCAGCCTCGGTGAGAGGTGGGCGCAGGGGCGGCATCACGGCGGGCTCCATCATCTGTCCCAGCGATCCATCCGCGGCGATGATGACGACCGTGCGGTATTTCTCCGCCAGCGGAAAGGCGCCGTAGGTCAGGTCGATGGCCTCCTGGACTGTGCCTGGAGCCAGCACGATGGGATGAAAATCGCCATGGCCAGAGGAACGCGTTACCTGGAAATAGTCGCTCTGGCTGGGCTGGATGTTCCCGAGGCCGGGGCCGCCGCGCATGATATCCACCAGCAGGGCGGGCACTTCCGAGGCGGCGATATAGGAAAGTCCCTCTTGCATCAGGCTGATGCCCGGGCTGGAGGAAGAGGACATCGCGCGGGCACCGCCGCAGGCCGCGCCATAGACCATGTTGATGGACGCGACCTCACTCTCGGCCTGAATGAAGACGCGCCCCAGCTCCGGCATACGCGCGGACATGTATTCCAGCAACTCGGTCTGCGGGGTGATGGGATAGCCGAAGTAGGCCTCCACCCCTCCCCGCACGGCTGCCTCAGCTATTGCCTCATTGCCTTTCCATAGCTCCTTAGCCATTGCCTGCCTCCGAACTGGATGGGAGAAGCTCGAAGCTGGCCACGGGGAGCGCTTTGAGGCGAGCGAAGATGGCTGCCGGCCTGGCCCGCCCGCGGGGTGCGCGCGGCGCGACGGCACCGGCGCAAGGCCTGGCAGGGCCTGACCTCCCGCTCGAAACCCGGCGCTCGCCAGGTACCGTGACCTGGGCTGCGGCGCGAGCACCAGCTTCTCGCTTGCAGAGCGCGGTCATGTCGTGATAGCTGCGCGTTTGGGCTCGCTGCGGTAAACGGTCAGCACGACATCCGGACAGATCAGGGCGCACAGCGCGCAGCCGGTGCATCTTGAGTCAGGATCGACCAGTTGGACCGGGCGATAGCCGCGGGAATTGAAGTTGTCGCGGGACATGATCAGGATGTGTTGGGCGCACACACCGGTACAGAGCTCGCAGCCCTTGCAGCGGTCTACATCGACGACGACCGTCCCTCTTGCCACTCCTGTCACCTCCTTGGGACAGCTTCGGCCCATGACCGGCATGAGCCCGAGAAGGACTGCGCAGCCTGGCAACCGCGCACGCAGCCTCGATGGTGAAGTTTCAAGCGGCCACCCTGATGCCTTGCGATGAAAGGCATCAGACCTTGGGTGGCAGCGCGGCAGGCTCGAGGCGATGGAATACGGCCAGCGCGCGCCGGCCCAGGGCGCGAACACCGGCGGCCACCACCATTTGGGCCATCCGTGGGTAGCGCAGCTTTGGTCCCCTCACGTCCAGGTTCAGCTCGCTCTTGTCGCAGACCGTAGACATATTGACCTGATCGATCTCTGACTTGAGCAGAGCCAGTTGCCGGTCCAGCTCGGTGGGCCTGCAGGTTGACGTCAGCCGGTCAATCTCGCCCATCAGCGCCACGGCGCGATCGATGCGTTGATCGGTTGCCAGGGCCTGCTTCGGTGAGACCAGGCTGTAGTCGGCCTTGATCTGGTTCAGTCGTTTGCCCGCCGCATACGTGGCGGCGACCATCTGATCACGACTCATCCATTTCGTTTCATAGTTTAGCACATATTTCCAGCTGGGCGCAATCAGACGCTGCCTGTGTTCTTCGAGCGTGCGCGCCAGCAAGTGATAACCGTGTTGCTGCGGCTGTTCGAACGCGCGGCTGCCGGGGTCCAGGAAGGGCGCCAACGGCGAAATGAAAGGTATGAGCCGCCCATCCTTGCCGAGCCGGCTGAGCAATTGCTCGCAATAGTCGATGGTAGCCAGCACCGAATCTGCCGTCTGCTGCGGCAGGCCGGCCATGAAGAAGACGTCGAGGCGCCTGGCGCCCGCGTCAAGGGCATCGGCGAGGGTGCGTTCCATCGGCCCGTTGTCATAGCCTTTGCCGAAAGCATGGCGCACAACCGGGTCATGGCTTTCCAGCGATACCTCCAGGGTGAAATTGGGCAGCGCGGAAGCGACCCGGGCCAGAAAGTCACGCGAGGCAGGCGAGAAGAGCTCGACGATCACAGGCTCCGCAAAGCCGTGCACCGCATCCAGGAAGCGCTCGGCGTAGTCGTAGCCTGGTTGGCGCAGGTCGCCCAGGATGAAAACAGGGCCACGGCTCATGGCCGACGAGCGGCGCACGTCTTCGGCCAGCAGCTCAGGATCGCGGAAGGCGGGGCGCGCGCGGCCGTGCATCTCCCTGAAGGACGCGGCCGAGCCGCCGCACGTGACACAATTCTGCGTGCAGCCTCGGCAGCTCAACGCGGCTGTAATGGGATAGTCCATCCAGTCCTTGAAGGGGACATAGCTTTGCACATCCCGATCACGCGCGACCGCACGCACCACGTAGCGATAATCGAGCATCACGTGGTCAAGCGTGGCCGGCCGGTAGGTCAATGGGTTGACGCGTACCTCCCCTGTCCGGTCGCGCCAGGTCAAGTTGGGGATATCTTGCAACGCGGGCGCGTCGCGCAAGCCGATCAAGTTGGCCATCAACTGGCGGAGCGGCTCTTCGGCTGAATCGCCGCGCACCACGTAATCGACGAACGGATAGCGCAGCAGTTCCTCATGGTAGTATGTGGAGGAGAAACCACCGAAGATGATCGGGGTGCCAGGATGGTGCCGCTTGACCATCTCGGCGACGGCCAGCGCGCCGTGCGCATGTGGCAGCCAATGGAGATCGATGCCAAAAGCTGCCGGCTGCAGAGCTTTGACCAGCACCTCCGGGTCAAACCGCGGGTCGTTGAGCATGCGCACGGCCAGGTTGAGGATGCGCACGCGCAAACCATGGCGCTCCAAATACTCCGCCATCGTAGTGAAGCCGATGGGGTACATTTCAAAGATCGGCGTGGACGGCACCAGGTCGCTGACGGGACCGTACAGGATGGCATGCTGGCGGAAATCGTAGACGCTGGGCGCGTGCAAAAAGACTAGGTCAGCTCGGCCTGTCATAGCTCAAGTTCTTCCTCGGTGGGAGCTAGCTTGGCTCCGGTTGGCGTTCCAGTAGTTCAATCAGGAAATCGAGCAGGTCGGTCTCGGTAATGATCCCCACGAGTTGGTCGCCCGCCATGACCGGCAATCCCCCGATCTTGTGCTCGCGCATCAGGTGCGCGGCTTCAGCAACATCGGCATCAGGGCTGATGGTCAACGGGTTGGCGGTCATGCAGGTGCCGACCTCGATGTGATCGAGCACAAAGTTATCGTACCACTTCTCCCTGACCACGAAAGGGGAGTTGGCCGCGCGGCGCAGGTCCCGGTCGGTGATGATGCCGACCAGCTTGCCATGGTCGACCACTGGCAGGCGCCGGAAATCCCTCTCGCGCATGAGGTTGATGGCCGTACGGATCGCGTTGCGCTCGGTCACCGTAACCGGGCTGGGCGTCATAATATCTGCCACGCGCATGACCTGTTCTCCCTGTGCCTGCAAACCTGCTGAGCATCGCCGGTCAGATCGTGACTGCCCGCCGGCATTCCCGATCGTCTTCTGGGCACCTACCCATGATAGCACCGGTAGGGTGGGATGTTTATGACGCCGGTCATGTCATAATGTCAGGCACAAGCCGCCAGGAAGGCCCCTTTCTGGCAACAAGTTGGGCTGCCAGGGAACGTAGCAGTCATAGATAATAGGTCATGCGCTGTAATCCCACCGCCGGGTCGATATACTGAACGCGGACACCTGCGGGCACGGTCAAGGTGATCGGGGCGTAATTCAGCATGGCCCGCACGCCTGCTTCCGCCATCGTGCGCGCCACACCCTGGGCCACCTCGGCTGGCGTGGCCACGATGCCGACCTGGATACCATTCGAGCGGATGGTCTGGGTCAGCTCGCTGACAGGCAACACGGCCACGTGGTTGACGCCCATGATCATGCCGATCTTGGCAGGGTCGTTGTCGAAGATCGCGGTGATGGTGAAGCCTTTGCCGGCAAAGCCGCCGTAGTCAGCGATGGCCTTGCCCAGGTTGCCGGCCCCTACCAGCGCGACCTCCCACATGCGGTCCACCTTCATGATCTGGCGCAGCTGATCGCGTAAGAAGCCGATGTCGTAACCCGTGCCTTGCTTGCCGAACTCGCCAAAGTGTGACAGGTCCTTGCGGATCTGTGCCGAGGAGATGCCCAGGCGGTCACCCAGTTCCTGGGATGACGTGATCTCACGCCCCTCGGTCAGAAGGAAGTTCAGCGCTCGCAAGTAGACAGGGAGCCTGCCGATCACAATGTCTGGAATCGCGCGTCTCGCCATCTCTCGATCCTCTTTCCGGCCAAAGCTTGCCAATGAGTCGTACAGTGCCTGTGGATGCTTCGTATGGTCTTTGTGAAGCCCACGACTAATATGATAGCACGCGCAGCGCCCTTGTGCAACTCTTGACAAGGTCATGGGCCGCGCAGCCCGCCCGGCCACCTCGCCGTCCGGCCCGAACCGGCCGCCGGCCACGTCGCGCCTTAACCTTGCCACCCCTTGAACGGCCACGTTGCTTGCTTTTTCACTGCATATAGTGTAAACTGCGATTCGTAAGGCGCGCCCTTCGGCATGGCTTATATGTGCCCACTTTGATAGCGCATGGATTGGAGAACTTGATGGCAGACACCGGCAAGCTTAAGGCGCTGGACACGACGCTGGCAAGCCTGAAGAAGCGCTTCGGCGAAGGCACGGTGATGCGCCTGGGAGAAGCCGAGCACCTCAAGGTGGCAGCCATCCCCACAGGATCCCTGTCGCTGGATCTGGCGTTGGGGATTGGAGGTGTGCCGCGCGGAAGGGTGACCGAGATCTATGGCCCGGAGTCTTCCGGGAAGACGACCATTTGCCAACATATTATTGCTGAAGCGCAGAAAACGGGCGGGATCGCCGCTTTTATCGATGTCGAGCATGCCTTGGACCCGGGGTATGCCGCACGCTGCGGGGTAAACGTCGACCAGCTCTATATCTCACAGCCGGACACCGGGGAGCAGGCGCTGGAAATCGCTGAGGCCTTGATCCGTTCGGGAGCCATCGATGTGGTCGTGATCGATTCGGTAGCGGCTCTTGTGCCGCGCGCCGAGATCGAGGGTGAGATGGGTGACAGCCACGTCGGCTTGCAGGCCCGGCTTATGTCACAGGCGTTGCGCAAACTGGTCGGGGCGATCAATTCGAGCAACACCGCGCTGGTTTTCACCAACCAGTTGCGGCAGAAGATCGGGATCATGTTCGGCAATCCTGAGACCACGTCCGGTGGGCTGGCGCTGAAGTTCTACGCCAGCGTGCGCATGGACGTGCGGCGCATCGAGAGCATCAAACAGGGTGGCAACACCGTGGGTAGCCGCACCCGGGTGACCATCAAGAAGAACAAGGTGGCGCCGCCGTTTAAGCAGGCCGAATTCGATATCATGTACAATCAGGGCATCAGCAAATCGGGTGACTTGCTGGATCTGGGCACCAGCATGGGGCTGATCGAGAAGCGCGGGGCGTTCTACAGCTACAAGGACCTGCGTTTGGGGCAGGGCCGTGAGAATGCCAAAGAGTTTCTCGATCAGTCGCCAGCTGTGGGCCAGGAGATCGAGAATGCTATTCGCGCGATGGCGGAGTTGAATCCTATCCCGGGTATGGTCGCCAACGCGGCGCACGAGGATGCCGACGGCGACGGGGATGAGTAACCACGGGGCCTGGCACGTAGTCTGACACGTTCTTGACGGCGGAGACGCCGATCGTGGGCTGGAGCGAGTTTGGTATGGTCAATCACCGGGGTACCTGGTACCTGCGCGGCGATAAGCGCCCGGCCGTTCCTGGCTGATGTCGTTGGACTGGTGACGATTGGCAAACCCGGTCGTGTCATAACTCACGTGCTGCCGCTTCGAGCCGACGTTGGTTGCGGTGTTGGAGCGGGACCAAGAGGAGCTGTGGTGCGGAGCCCCGTAGCGGATCCGTTGTGGCCACGGCTCTTTGTTTTTTGGGGGCCGAGAAGGTGATGGCCGGCAAAGTGACGGCGCTGACCTACCAGAAACAACGTGTTGACCGGGTCAACGTCGACCTGGATGGCAAGTTTGCGTTCGGCTTGCCCGACGTGGTTGCGGCCGGGCTCAAGCCAGGCCAATACTTGACCGACGCCGACATCGCGCGCTTGCGCGGGCTCGATGAAGAACAAAAGGCCTACGATCGCGCGGTGCGTTTCTTGGCTTATCGGCCGCGTAGTGAGGCCGAGGTGCGGCGCAACCTGGGCCGGGCCGGCCTGGACGAGGAATTGGTCGGCCGGGTCATCGAACGCCTGCGTGAGCAGGGCTACGTCAACGATCAGGAGTTCACTCGCTTCTGGGTCGAGAACCGCCGGCAGTTCAAGCCGCTGGGGGCGCGGGCCCTGCGCCATGAGTTGCGGAGCAAAGGCGTCGACGAAGAATTGGCCACGGCCATGGTGGAGGATCTCGATCTGGAAGAATTGGCATGCCGGGCCGGTCGGCCGCAAGCTCAACGCTTGAAATCGTCGCTCGCCGGCAACCGGCGCGATTTCCGCAGCCGGCTGGCGGCTTTTCTGGCCAGGCGCGGCTTCGAGTACACGATCATCAGGGCCGCGATCGCGCGGCTGGAGAGCGAACTGACTGAGGGTTCGGCAGGGGACCAGGTTGATCGTTCCGGAGATGTCTTTTGATGGCGCAAGCGAGTACCCACGCGCTGGCGCTGTAATACTCTTCTTTTGTGAAACGAAAGTGAGGAAGCGGTATGTGGTGGACAGGAAGCGCAGGGGTGCGCCTGATCATTTCCCTGCTTATCTTCCTGGTGGCCGCAGCGGCAGGCGCGAGCATCGGCTATTTTCTCTACAAATCGCGCCAGGCGAAGGCTTTGGCGGAGGTGGAGTCACGCGTCAAGACGGCAGAAGTTGAGGCCAATCGGCTGTTGGCTCAGGCCG